>ENA-OPNG01000095-OPNG01000095.1-human-gut-metagenome-genome-assembly--contig:-NODE-95-length-36581-cov-2.666293_pt1 | contig 36581 bp, 27 predicted proteins | sample MGYA00241536_ERZ501769 | MGnify/ENA primary metagenome ERZ501769 (study PRJEB25962, sample SAMEA2042567) | human gut metagenome | biome: human gut; feature: human-associated habitat; material: faeces... | reverse complement strand
TACCATCGCATCGACATGCTCTTTAATATATGTGGTGTGCTCTGCTATCTTCTTGATGATGGCGACGTTCTCAGCACTCAACTTGTCGGCTTCTTCTGCCGGGAACAAGTTCTTCATCTTATATACATTGTCTATCAGCTTGCTCTGATACTCTATGGCTACAGGCACTACGTGATTCATTACCAAATCGCCCAGCACACGTGCTTCAATCTGAATCTTCTTGGTGTAGATTTCCCATTTAACCTCGTTACGGGCTTCAAGTTCTACCTTGGTCATTACACCCTGACTCTCGAACATCTTAACGCTCTCTGGTGTGAGGTAGCGGTCGAAGATAAGCGGGCAACTTGTTTCGCAGTCCAATCCACGCTTAGCAGCCTCGGCTTTCCACTCTTCGCTGTAGCCGTTGCCGTCGAAACGAATAGGCTTGCAGGCCTTGATATATTCGCGTATTACCTGAATAACTGCCGAAATCTTAGGTTCGCCTTTTTCAATCAAAGCGTCTACCTTAGTCTTGAACTCAACCAGCTGTTCTGCCATAGCTGTATTAAGGGCAATCATGGCACTGGCACAGTTGGCCTCAGAACCTACGGCACGGAACTCAAAGCGGTTTCCGGTGAAGGCGAACGGAGAAGTACGGTTACGGTCGGTGTTATCTATAAGCAACTCAGGAATCTGCGGGATATCCAACTTCATGCCATGCTTTCCACCCAAAGAAATCAGTTCGTCGGTAGCACTCTCTTCCATATGATCGAGCACACGGCTAAGCTGTGAACCAAGGAACGATGAAATGATGGCGGGAGGTGCCTCGTTGGCTCCCAGACGATGAGCGTTGGTAGCACTCATGATAGATGCCTTAAGCAATCCGTTATGACGATATACTGCCATCAGCGTATTTACGATAAATGTGATGAAACGCAGGTTTTCTTCAGGAGTCTTGCCCGGAGCCATCAACAGCACACCGGTATCTGTACCCAATGACCAGTTGTTGTGCTTACCCGAACCGTTAACGCCTTTGAACGGTTTTTCATGAAGCAATACACGGAAGCCGTGAGTACGGGCTACCTTACGCATCAATGACATGATAAGCATATTATGATCGACAGCCAAGTTGCATTCCTCGAAAATAGGAGCCAACTCAAACTGGTTAGGAGCAACTTCGTTGTGGCGGGTCTTAACGGGGATACCCAATTCGAGAGCCTGAATTTCAAGATCTTTCATAAAGGCAGCCACACGGGTAGGAATAGCACCGAAATAGTGGTCTTCAAGCTGTTGGTTCTTAGAAGCCTCATGACCCATCAGCGTACGTCCGGTAAGCAACAAGTCGGGGCGTGCGGCATACAAACCTTCGTCTACCAAGAAATATTCCTGTTCCCATCCCAAGTAAGCCACTACCTTTTTCACGCTCGGATCGAAATAATGGCAAACATCTACCGCAGCCTTATTAACGGCACGCAATGCCTTAAGCAGCGGAGCCTTATAGTCGAGCGACTCACCTGTATAAGCTATAAATACTGTAGGGATGCAAAGTGTATCGTCTACTACGAAAACCGGTGATGAAGGATCCCACGCACTGTAACCACGAGCTTCGAAAGTATTACGGATACCACCGTTAGGGAATGAAGACGCATCCGGCTCTTGCTGAACAAGCAACTTTCCGGAGAACTCTTCCATCATACCTCCCTTACCGTCGTGCTCTACAAAAGCGTCGTGCTTTTCGGCAGTACCTTCTGTCAACGGCTGGAACCAGTGTGTATAATGTGTAGCTCCCAATTCGCTAGCCCAACGTTTCATTCCATCGGCCACCTGATCGGCTATACTACGATCTAGTACGGCACCGTTATCCATAGCGTCTACCAACTTTGCATATACATTGCTAGGCAGGTATTTAAACATCTTTTCCCTATTGAAAACATATTTCCCAAAATACTCGCTTGGTCGTTCGGTGGGGACAGGCACTTCTACCGGCTTAGCTTGAAATGCCTTTTCTACAACTCTAAATCTTAATGTTGACATAATACCTCAATAATTAGTTAAATTTCTTTTTTTAGTTTGTATTTCATATTGGCTGATGAAAACAAAAGGTAAATTCTATTTTAGCAGCCATGCTCTACTTAACAAATCTGTATTCATCTGTATTGCACTTACGCTCGGGATAATGCAGATTATGCTTTAATATCGCACATTCTCATTTCCTTTTATATTGTCTTTTGTATCCTAACCTAATACCATTTAGTTGATTTTTGAAAGTAAAACCACTAAAACAGCAACCTTTTGTTTTAATCACACTGCAAATGTAGTTCATTCTGATTTATCATATATAGTATTGGATTACTTTTTTCAATAAATCCGAGTATATGTTTTAATATGAAACATAAAATAAAATTTCAGATTACAATCACACAAATATAAGGGGTGTAAAATTTCAGATTACAACACAGACAGCGTTGGTCTCCCCAAAAAACGCATGGTAATAAGATTCATTTTAAAAATATACGGCATTAAGAATACACCTTTACGGAAAATAACCTATCTTTGCCACAAGTAAAAACAAAGGGGTGCCCCTGCGGGCTGAGATCATACCCTATGAACCTGATGCGGTTAGTACCGACGAAGGGATTGTAATTATAGCTAACGGTGTGACTTCTTTGGATTTTACGACACTTTTTAATTCTACGCAATATGAAAGTAAAAGTAAACAGCAAAGAAACAGAAGTTGCAGAAGGCAGCAAACTAGCCGACTTAGCTATTCAACTAGAACTCCCTACACAAGGAATCGCAATCGGACTGAACAACAAACTCATCCCTCGTACAGACTGGAACACACAGGAATTGCACGAGAACGACAGCCTCGTAATCATAAAAGCTGCATGCGGAGGATAAGGAATGAAGAATTTATCACCACACATCAGTCTGCAATTCATTACTCACTATACAGACCAGTACACCTATTATGACTCTGCACGCATGGCGCTGCAAGGCGGATGCCGATGGATTCAGTTGCGCATGAAAGATGCGCCAATAGACGCCATTCGCACAGAAGCCCTGCGCATACAGAAGCTCTGCAGAGAATACCACTCCTTATTTATTATAGACGACCATGTAGAACTCGTAAAAGAGCTGAAAGCCGACGGAGTGCATCTTGGCAAGAACGACATGCCAATAGCGGAAGCTCGCCAACTACTGGGCGAAGGCTTCATAATAGGTGGCACAGCCAATACATTCGACGATGTAAAAGCGCACTACGAGCATGGAGCCGACTATATAGGATGCGGCCCCTTCCGCTTTACTACAACCAAGAAAAACCTCAGCCCCATATTAGGACTGGAAGGCTACCGCGACATAGTACAGCGCATGAAGGCAGAAGGAATTAACCTGCCGATAGTGGCTATAGGTGGAATAACCAACGACGATATACCAGCCATAATGCAAACAGGCGTATCTGGCATAGCACTTAGCGGAAGTATATTAAAAGCCGACAGCCCAGCCGACGAAACCCGCAAGGTGCTGGAAACAATAAATAATAACATAGAAAACAAATAATCATATAAATCATGGAAAAACTAATCATAGCCGGAAAAGAATTCGGCTCACGTCTGTTCTTAGGAACCGGCAAGTTCAACTCGAACGAGATTATGGAAAAAGCGATATTGGCATCAGGCTCAGAAATGGTGACCGTAGCCATGAAGCGCATCGAGCTGGATGATAAGGAAGACAATATGCTTAAGCACATCACTCACCCACATATCCAATTGTTGCCTAACACTTCGGGCGTACGTAATGCCGAAGAAGCTGTTTTCGCGGCACAGATGGCTCGCGAAGCATTCAGTACCAACTGGCTGAAGCTGGAAATTCATCCAGACCCACGCTACTTGCTTCCCGACTCAACCGAAACACTGAAGGCTACAGAACAGTTGGTAAAACTCGGATTCGTGGTATTGCCTTATTGCCAGGCCGACCCTACCCTCTGCAAGCATCTTGAAGAAGCCGGAGCCGCTACCGTTATGCCTCTCGGCGCTCCTATCGGAACAAACAAGGGGTTGCAGACTCGCGATTTCCTCCGCATCATCATAGAGCAGAGTAACGTGCCTGTAATTGTAGATGCCGGAATAGGTGCTCCAAGTCACGCAGCCGAAGCTATGGAAATGGGTGCATCGGCATGTTTGGTAAATACTGCCATCGCCGTAGCTGGCGACCCTGAAGCTATGGCCATCGCATTTAAAGAAGCGATTATCGCCGGACGCAGAGCATACGAAGCAGGACTGGGCACTCAGAACAGCAGCTTTGTAGCATCGGCATCTTCACCCCTAACCGCATTTCTTAACGAATAACAAATCACCTCATGGAAAATAAGAAAAACGACAAGATAGCTTACGCTCACGCAGAAAAGGCCTACATGCAAGGAACCATGTTTCCGTTTGTAAAAGTAGGTATGCAGAAAGTAAACCTCACTCCTACCGTAGAAGTTGTTGACGGAGAAAAGAAGGTTACTCCTAATGCGCCGGTATATGTTTACGACACCAGCGGACCTTTCAGCGACCCTAATATCACTATCGACCTGAAGAAGGGATTGCCCAGAATGCGCGAAAGCTGGATTACCGAACGCGGCGACGTGGAACAGCTGAAAGAAATCACATCTGAATACGGACGTATGCGCCGCGACGACCACTCGCTAGACCATCTGCGCTTTGAGCACATCGAATTGCCTTACCGTGCCAAGGAAGGCAAATGCTGTACTCAGATGTATTACGCCAAGCAGGGCATCGTAACCCCCGAAATGGAGTATGTGGCTATCCGCGAAAACATGAACTGCCGTGAGTTGGGCATCGACACTTATATCACTCCTGAATTTGTTCGCGACGAAATAGCTGCCGGACGTGCCGTATTGCCAGCTAATATCAACCACCCTGAAAGCGAGCCGATGATTATCGGTCGTAACTTCTTGGTTAAGATTAACACCAACATCGGTAACTCTGCCACTACATCGGGCATAGAAGAAGAAGTAGACAAGGCCGTATGGAGCTGCAAATGGGGAGGCGACACTTTGATGGACCTTTCTACAGGCAACAATATTCACGAAACCAGAGAATGGATTGTACGTAACTGCCCAGTTCCGGTAGGTACTGTGCCTATTTATCAGGCTCTGGAAAAAGTAAACGGAAAAGTAGAAGACCTTACATGGGAAATCTATAAAGACACTCTGATTGAGCAATGCGAACAGGGAGTTGACTACTTCACCATCCATGCAGGTATCCGCCGTCATAACGTACACTTGGCGGACAAGCGTCTGTGCGGTATAGTAAGTCGTGGTGGTAGTATCATGAGCAAGTGGTGCTTGGTTCACAACCGTGAATCGTTCTTGTACGAACACTTTGATGACATCTGCGACATCTTGGCACAGTACGACGTAGCCGTTTCATTAGGCGACGGATTACGCCCAGGATGTATTGCCGACGCTAACGATGAAGCTCAGTTTGCCGAACTCGACACAATGGGCGAATTGGTTACTCGCGCATGGGATAAGAACGTACAGGCATTTATCGAAGGTCCGGGACATGTGCCCTTGCATAAGATTAAGGAAAACATGGAACGCCAGATTTCGCACTGCCATAACGCGCCGTTCTACACCCTCGGCCCGCTCGTTACAGACATCGCTCCCGGATACGACCATATCACTTCGGCTATCGGAGCAGCGCAAATAGGTTGGCTGGGAACAGCTATGCTTTGCTATGTAACTCCTAAAGAACACCTGGGATTACCTAATAAAGAAGATGTACGTACCGGAGTTATCACCTACAAGATTGCAGCCCACGCTGCCGACCTTGCCAAAGGACACCCCGGAGCACAGATTCGCGACAACGCCCTGAGCAAGGCACGCTATGAATTCCGCTGGCGCGACCAGTTCCACTTGAGCCTCGACCCAGACCGTGCTTTAGAGTATTTCAACGAAGGACGTCATACAGACGGAGAGTATTGCACTATGTGCGGTCCTAACTTCTGCGCTATGAAGCTGAGCCGCGATTTGAAACAAGTAGAAAATAAAGACTGATAACATGTTTTCTGACGAATTAGAAAAAATATCGTGGGAGGAGACGACCAAAGCCATCTACTCCAAAACTGATGCCGACGTGCTTCGCGCACTAAGCAAAGAACATTGTGACATAGACGACTTTATGGCGCTTATCTCGCCTGCCGCCGAAAAATATCTGGAGCCTATGGCTGCACTGAGCAAGAAATATACAGAAGAACGATTCGGACGTACCATATCTATGTTCATTCCGCTGTATATCACAAACTCGTGCACCAACTCGTGCGTGTACTGTGGTTTTCACGTATCAAACCACATGAAGCGTACCATCCTTACTCCGGAGCAGATAGAAGACGAATGTATAGCCATCAAGAAATTGGCACCGTTTGAAAACCTGCTTCTGGTAACCGGCGAAAACCCGGCAAAGGCTGGTGTTCCTTATCTGGCCAAGGCACTTGATGTATGCAAGAAGTACTTCAGCAACATGAAAATAGAGGTTATGCCTCTTAAAGCCGAAGAGTATGCCGAACTGACAGAACACGGGCTAAACGGAGTAATCTGTTTCCAGGAAACATACAACAAAGCCAGATATAATGTATATCACCCCAGAGGCATGAAATCTAACTTTGAATGGCGTGTGAACGGATTCGACCGTATGGGACAAGCCGGAGTTCACTCCATCGGGATGGGAGTATTGATAGGTCTGGAAGAATGGCGTACCGATGTTACCATGATGGCATATCATCTGCGTTATCTGCAAAAACATTACTGGAAAACCAAATACAGCGTAAACTTCCCGCGTATGCGTCCGGCAGAGAACGAAGGCTTCCAGCCTAACGTAATCATGAGCGATAAGGAGTTGGCTCTCGCCACATTCGCCATGCGTATCTTCGACCACGACGTAGATATATCTTACTCTACACGCGAGCCGGCTAACATCAGAGACAACATGGCTACACTGGGAGTAACTACCATGAGCGCGGAAAGCAAGACCGAGCCGGGAGGATATCACACATATCCGCAGGCGTTGGAGCAGTTCCACGTGAGCGACGAACGTACAGCCAAGGAAATAAACGCTGCTCTGAAGAAGATAGGACGCGAACCTGTTTGGAAAGACTGGGACGCATCGTTCGATCATTGCAAACTATCTACAAATAGATAAATAATCTATCTACAAAGATGGAAGACAGATACAACAGACAGAAAATGCTGCCCGAAATAGGAGAAGAAGGGCAAGCATTGCTGAGCCAAGCCCGAGTACTCATTGTGGGTACCGGTGGGCTTGGATCGCCTGTGTCGTTATACCTTGCAGGAGCCGGAGTGGGCACTATCGGACTCATTGATGATGACACGGTAAGCGTAACAAACCTGCAAAGACAAGTGCTATATTCGGAAGAAGAAGTGGGCATGTCGAAAGTGCTTCTGGCAAAGAAACGGTTGGAAGCGTTAAACCACGATATAACGGTAAACGCCTATAACGAACGACTTACGCCCGAAAACGCACAGCGCATAATAGCCGACTATGACATAGTGGTAGACGCATGCGATAACTTCAAGACTCGCTACCTTATAGACGACACGTGCGCACTGCTTGGCAAGATTTACGTTTACGGAGCCATACGCGCATTCGACGGACAAGTAGCGGTATTCCACTACAACGGCGGAAAAGGCTATCGCGACTTATATTCCGATGAAGAAACAATGCTCTCCATGCCTCATCCGCCCAAGGGAGTACTTGGCGTAACACCAGGAATAGTAGGTTGCGCCGAAGCCAACGAAGTCATAAAAATAATATGCGGATACGGCGAAGTGTTGGCCGACCGCCTATGGCAAATAGACCTCAAAACAATGGTAACGTACACGATTTCGCTTTGATAATTGTGATAAATCCAAACATATTACTATCTTTGCAATAACTATGTAATATAGTAGCACTGTTTTCCGCCCTAAACAAGTAGGAAACAGTGCTATTAATTACTTGTTTGTCTCACTTTATTGTGTATCAATGAAACTGATAGTAACAACAACACCCACATATTTTGTGGAAGAGGATAAAATCATAACCGCTCTTTTCGATGAGGGGTTAGAGATTCTTCATCTACGCAAGCCCGACACCGCTCCAGTATACGCAGAACGATTACTTACTCTTATACCGGAGAAATATCACAAGCGCATAGTGGTACATGGGCACTTCTATCTGAAAGAAGAATATAAGCTGAAAGGCATACACCTTAACCAGCGCAATCCACTTATCCCCGAAAATTACTCAGGACACATAAGTACATCTTGCCATTCGCTAGACGAAGTGAAAGAAAAGAAGTCAAAATGTGACTATGTTTTCCTAAGCCCTATATTCGACAGTATATCGAAAGAAGACTACTCATCGCAGTTTACTGACGAACAGCTACGTGCGGCATCTAAAAGCGGTATCATAGACAAGCACGTAATAGCTTTGGGCGGTATCAATGAAAACAATATACGAAAAATAAAAGACTACGGATTTGGCGGAGCTGCCGTATTAGGCGATTTATGGAACAAGTTCAGTCCCGAATACGACTATAATTACCGCGAACTGATAGAGCATTTCATAAAACTGAAACGCCTGGCCGACTGATAAAAACACGCTCGGCACAGCCTTCGGCGCGTTTCTTGACAAAATACAATAAGTCAAGCCACGCGCCGAAGGCTTTTTATATATTACAGCCAAAGTATAACGGCATGAGACCATGCCCTTTTAAACTTTATATGTATTTCATTTGTGCGACTTAAAGAAATGATTTAACTTTGCATTGTCTTTTAAAAACAAGGCATATTTTTAAGACAACATATCAAAATATTACAATGAGCGCAACAACACCTTTCAAAGTATTCTCGGGTACAAATTCGAGATACCTTGCAGAGAAAATCTGCACCAGCTTGGGCTGCCCGCTGGGAAACATGAACATCACACACTTCGCCGACGGTGAATTCGCCGTTTCTTACGAAGAGTCTATCCGTGGACAACACGTATTCTTGGTTCAGTCCACCTTCCCTAATTCAGACAACTTGATGGAGCTTTTACTGATGATTGACGCAGCAAAACGCGCATCTGCAAAGAGCATCATCGCCGTAATCCCTTACTTCGGATGGGCACGCCAAGACAGAAAAGATAAACCACGTGTTTCTATCGGTGCTAAATTGGTAGCTAACTTGTTAAGCGTAGCCGGCATCGACCGTCTTATCACCATGGACTTGCACGCAGACCAGATCCAGGGCTTCTTCGATATTCCGGTTGACCACTTGTATGCTTCTACAATTTTTGCTCCTTATATACAGTCATTGAACTTGGAGAACTTGGTAATCGCTACTCCTGACGTTGGTGGTTCTAAACGTGCCAGCACATACGCTAAATACCTCGATGTACCCTTGGTATTGTGCCACAAGACACGCGAAAAAGCTAACGTAGTAGCTTCTATGCAGATTATCGGTGATGTAAAAGGCAAAGACGTATTGCTAGTTGACGATATGGTAGATACAGCCGGCACTATCACTAAGGCTGCTGATATCATGAAAGCTGCCGGAGCTAACTCTGTTCGCGCTATCGCATCACACTGCGTTATGTCGGGCCCTGCTTCAGACCGCGTACAGAACTCACAGCTTGAAGAAATAGTATTTACTGACAGTATTCCTTACTCAAACCGCTGTGCTAAAGTTAAACAGCTGTCTATCGCTGACATGTTCGCTGAAACTATCCGTCGTGTCATGACTAACGAATCTATCAGCTCTCAGTACTTGCTGTAATAAAACCGAATAACATCTTTCCGTAAAAGAAAGACTGATTATACCCACATTAAGGCGCGGACTACTAAGGCTTCCGAAAACAGAATCGGAACTATGCCCAGTATTCCGCGCCTTGTTTTATCTGAATATTTCTTTTCGTCTCATCTAAATATTTCACTCCTCTTTATTATATCATGAATATACTTTGGCTCGACTTGAACAGTTCTTACGCCCACTCATCATTGGCTCTACCTGCTATACAGGCGCAGATGATGGACGATACTACTATAGAATGGAATATAGTATCGGCCACCATAAATGAAAGCCCCAACATTATAGCCGGAAAGATAGCCGCCGCAGAGCCTGATGTGATTGCCGCTACATGCTGGCTGTTCAATCACGATGTGCTGATGCATGTATTGGCACGTGCCAAGGCTATGGCTCCTAATAGCATAGTAATATTAGGAGGGCCAGAATTTTTAGGCGACAACGAGGACTTTTTACGTCGCCATCCGTTTGTGGATATTATATTAAGAGGTGAAGGTGAAGAAACATTCCCCTTGTGGACCAAGCATATAAACGATATCGACAAGTGGAAAGATATAACCGGATTGTGCTACATCCATAATGACATTTATCAAGATGGAGGGATAGCGCGTGTTATGGACTTTGACCGCCTGACACCGCCCGAAGAGAGTCCGCTGTTTAACTGGAGCAAACCTTTTGTGCAACTTGAAACCACACGAGGCTGCTTCAACACCTGCGCATTTTGTGTAAGCGGAGGCGAGAAACCTGTACGTTCTCTCTCAATAGACACTATACGCAAACGAATAGACAACATACACCGACACGGCATACGCAATATCCGTGTGCTGGACCGTACGTTCAATTATAACAGCCGACACGCCAAAGCGTTGCTCGATTTGTTCAGGGAGTATTCTGATATTCATTTTCATCTGGAGATACACCCTGCCCTGCTCACCGAAGAGCTGAAAGAAGAATTACGCCACATGCCTGCCGGACTGCTACACTTGGAAGCCGGGATACAGAGTTTGAAAGAAGAAGTGCTAACCACAAGCCGCCGAAAAGGGAAGCTCAGCGCCGCCCTCGAAGGCTTACGGTTTCTGTGCGCACTACCCAACCTGATAACTCATGCCGACCTTATAGCCGGACTGCCGCTTTATCAGTTGGAAGAGATATTCAACGATGTGCGCGTGTTGGCATCATATAATGCCGGAGAGATTCAGTTGGAATCGCTAAAACTTCTTCCGGGCACTGAGATGAGACGTCGTGCTGCCGAACTGGGTATCTGCTACTCTCCGCTCCCACCCTATGAAGTATTGAAAACAAATGACATAACGCCAGAGGAATTGCATACCGCCTTTCTGTTATCGAGACTGCTCGATGGGTTCTATAACACCCCTGCATGGCAAGACCTCACCCGCAAGCTGATAGTAGAGCAACACGACTTTCTGCACCGGATGCTCGATTATCTTATTTCGCTCGGTGTGGCAGACCAACCAATGGGTATAGAGCGAAGAGGAAACATACTGTACGATTTCTGCCGAATACATTATCCGGAGTACGAGACTCAGGCTACTCTAACGTGGATTGAAGCCGGAATGTCGCTCAAGAAACAGCCGGCTGCACGAATCCGCACCAAGCACGTTTCGCCTCCCGAGGCATGGAGCGTATGCTATGGCGAGTACAAAGAAAGCCTCCGACTGTGTATGCTGCCGGGCAACGATACAGACCCTAACACCTATTGGTACGGCTTTGAATCGGAAACGCAGCAAACCAAGCCAGTATTTAAGGCTATCAGTAAATAAAACTAACTTAAACAACAATAAACATATACTATGACCGCAGCGCACCCACAACTTTTGGTATATAAGGCTTCTGCAGGAAGTGGAAAGACATTCACCTTGGCAGTACGATATATCTGCCAACTGATAGAAGACCCGCGTGCATATCGCCGCATACTGGCTGTAACTTTCACCAACAAGGCTACAGCCGAAATGAAATCGCGCATATTGGAACAGTTATACGGACTGGCTCATAATCTGAAGAGTTCTGAAGGCTATCTTAATGAACTGCATAAGCTAACGGGAAAAAGCCGCGACGAGATACAGAAATCGGCTGGCGAAGCGTTACGTAATATCATTCACGATTACAGCAGATTCCGCATTGAGACTATCGACTCTTTCTTTCAGTCGGTCATGAAAAACTTAGCTCGCGAACTGGAACTTGGAGCCAACCTCAACATAGAGTTGAATAATAAAGACGTGCTATCCGATGCCGTAGACTCTATGATAGAGAACCTCAACAGAAAGTCGCCCGTTCTGGGTTGGCTGCTTGAATATATAGAAGAGCAGATAGAAAACGACAAACGCTGGGATGTATCTAAAGATATCAAAAAGTTCGGTGAAAATATTTTCAACGAAGAATACATTGAGAAAGGCGACGGACTGCGCAAGAAACTATCCGACCCAACATTCATTCCAGATTTCAGAAAGAGACTGAAGCAGAAGCTAGAAGATGCTACAGAAATAATGAAGGGATTCTGCGATCAGTTCTACGGAATACTGGAAACGAATAGTCTTACTATAGACAACCTTGCCAACAAAAAAAATGGAATTTCCAGTTATTTCAATAAATTAGGCAATGGCGAACTGAGGGATGAAAAGGTTTGCAACCAGACACTAGAAAAATGCCTGGACAGCAGCGAAAGCTGGGTTACTAAAAATGCAAAAAACCGAGACTCCATCATCAGTTTGGTAGAGTCAGAATTACGCCCTCTACTTATCGACGCTGAGAAAATGCGCCCTATACAAAAAACAACTATCAACTCCTGCAAACTTACTCTAAAGTACATCAATAACCTGCGCCTGCTGGCAAACATCGACTTAGAGGTGCGCGAACTTAATCAGCGCAACAACCGCTTCCTTCTTTCGGACACCAACGCTTTACTGCACGGACTTATCAGCAAAGGCGACGCTACATTTGTGTACGAAAAGATAGGAACCAACATCGACACGGTGATGATTGATGAGTTTCAAGACACATCGCGTATGCAGTGGGAGAACTTCCATTTGCTGCTTGAAGAATGCTTGTCGCAAAAAGAAGGCAGTCTGATAGTGGGGGACATAAAGCAAAGCATCTACCGCTGGAGAAACGGCGACTGGAAGATATTGGCAAACATAAAGCACGACCCTACGCTGAGAGTGAACGAGTGCACCCTCGATACCAACTGGCGAAGCGAATCAATGATCATAAGATTCAACAATGAGTTCTTTACCGCAGCCTGTCTGGAGCTGAACAACCGTTACGAGGAAGAAATGAAAGAGCCATGCGCACCGCTGGTAAACGCTTATATAGATGTATGCCAGAAAACCGCCAAAAAGACTGAAAACGGTTACGTAAAGGTATCTATGCTGACCGACTCTAAAGACAATCCTTTCCGCGAGCAGGTTCTCAATGAACTGGTAGACGAAGTCAAGTCACTGATAGAACAAGGAGTGCAGACTAACGATATCGCCATCTTGGTACGAAAGAACAAAGACATACCACAGATAGCCGAATTCTTCGACAAGAACGCCGGTGTTCGCATCGTATCCGACGAAGCTTTCCAGCTTAACGCATCGCTTGCCATCTGCATGATGATAGACGGATTACTCTATCTCACCACGCCCGAAGACACCGTGGCAAAGGCTCGTCTGGCATTGAGTTACCAAAAAGAGATACTCCGCCAAGACATCGACATGAATACCATATTACTGAATGGCACAGACCAATATCTGCCTACCGACTTCCTTTTACGCCAAAAAGAACTTCGCTTCATGCCACTATATGAGTTGCTCGAAAAGCTGTTCGTCATATTCAGCATGAATCAGATTAAGCAGCAAGATGCCTACCTGTGCGCTTTCTATGATGCCATTACAGAATATATGCAGAAAAACTCTTCAGAACTGACGGCTTTCATAGCTTTTTGGGATGAACATCTGTCTACCAAGACCATTCCGTCGGGAGAGATAGACGGTATTCGCATATTGTCAATACATAAATCTAAAGGATTGGAGTTTCACACTGTGCTTATCCCCTACTGCGATTGGAAAATGGAGAACGAAACCAATTCTAATCTGATATGGAGCACGCCTAACCAGATAACGGACAATGCCGAAAATGCCAGTCTGTTTAACGCATTAGATATTGTCCCCATCAATTACTCTAAGACGATGGCAGAATCGGTTTACAGCAACAGCTACTACGACGAAAGGCTTCAGCTATGGATAGACAACATCAACCTGCTGTATGTGGCGTTTACCAGAGCTTGCAAGAACCTGATTGTTTGGGGATGCTCTAACAAAAAAGGTACGGTGTCTGAATTGTTAGAGCAAAGCATCTCTCAGGTAGACATTGAGCAAACTAAGATTGAAGAAGAAGACTACGAAACCGAAGAAACGAATGATGAAGCCACACGCTATGAGTTCGGCAAACTTTACATATCCGAAGGGAAAAAGCAGAAACAATCTGACAACCGACTGAACGCTACCGCCGAAGGCATTCCGGTGCGCATGGAGTCTATAGAAACCGAATTCGAGTTCAAGCAATCTAACCGCTCGGCAGATTTCATAAACGGTAAGGATGATGACGACAAGACTTCGGAATACATTCAGCAAGGCGAGTTGCTGCACAGAGTGTTCGCTTCTATCAATACGGCAGATGATGTAGACGCAGCCATAGACCGTCTGTGTTTTGAAGGTGTAATAGAATCGGAGAAACAAGAGAAGCAGATACGCAACCTGGCGCAGAAAGCGCTTTCGCGCAGCGAAGTGGCTGGATGGTACGATGGCACATGGACTCTGCACAACGAATGCAGCATCATCTATACCGACGAGGAGGGAAACATGCAGATACGGCGCCCCGACCGAGTAATGGAAAAAGACGGCGAAGTGATAGTGGTGGACTTTAAGTTCGGAAAGAAAAAAGACAGCTACACCGCACAGGTACAAGAGTATATGCAGCTACTTCACCAAATGGGATACAGCCGCATAAAGGGCTACCTATGGTATGTATACTCTAACGACCTGACTGAAGTAAACCTCCAATTTAAATTCTAAAAAGAACATCTACATGGAAACATTTCTTAAACAAGTGGCACAAGACCTTTTCAGTAAACTGAATGGAGATTTCAGCAATGTGGCTGTGGTTTTCCCTAACAAACGTGCCAGCCTGTTCTTCAACGAATATCTATCTGCCCAAGCGGAGCATCCCATTTGGTCGCCCACATATATCAGCATCAGCGAGCTTTTCAGAAAATGCTCTGACCTTAACGTGGGAGACCCCGTAAAACTGGTATGCGATTTATATAAGGTGTTCAAGGAAGAATCAGGAAGCAATGAAGCGTTAGACGATTTCTACTTCTGGGGCGAGATGCTTATCTCCGACTTCGACGATGCCGACAAAAACATGGCAGATACCGAAACGCTTTTCTCTAACCTGAAAGACCTGAACGACCTGACAGACCGTTATGAGTTTCTTGAAGAGGAGCAGAAAGAAGCGTTGGCGCAGTTCTTCGCCAACTTTAATATTGAAGAGTCTACCCAACTGAAGCAACGTTTCATCACTACATGGGACGTACTGGGCAAGGTATATTCAAAATACAAGTCGCTGCTGAAGAGCCAAAGCATAGCTTACGAGGGCATGATGTATCGCGAAGTGACCGAGAATTTCGACATCGACCAACTGCCGTACAGCAAATACGTGTTTGTAGGATTCAATGTGCTGAATAAAGTAGAACATACACTTTTCGAGAAACTGAACAAAGCCGGAAAAGCTCTTTTCTATTGGGATTACGACAATTATTATTTAAATCGCTGTCCGCACGAAGCAGGCGAGTTCATCAGACGCAATTTAAAGGATTTCCCGTCGGAACTGCCGTCCGATTTATTCAGCAATCTGGATAACGACAAAGACATAACAGTCATCAAATCGCCCACCGAAAACGGACAAGCCAGATATTTGCCGCAATGGATTCGCGATAACCTTACTCCGTCTGAAAAGGAAACGGCTGTAGTGCTTTGCAACGAGAGCCTACTGCAACCGGTACTGCACTGCTTGCCAGAGAACGTAAAGCATATCAACATTACAATGGGATTTCCGCTTTCGCAGACTCCGGCATACAGCTTTCTGAATGCGCTGATAGAACTGCACATTTCGGGCTATAATCATAAGACAGGCAGGTATCAATATGAGCATGTGGCAAGTGTGCTTAAGCACCCGTACACCATTCAGCTTAGCGACAAGACCGAAGAGCTAATGCAAACACTCACAACAAACAACCGCTTCTACCCGCTGCCTTCGGAGTTGATGCAAGACGAGGCGTTGGATTTGCTTTTCCGCCCATGCGACAACAACAAAACGCTGTGCAAGACATTGGCAGATGCGTTGAAGCGAATAGCCATCATCTACCAAAATCAAGCGGAATCATCAGAACAGGCATACGACCAGCTATACAGAGAATCGTTATTCAAGGCATATACCACGATAAACCGTTTTTACACACTGATAGAAGACGGTACGCTCAACGTACAGCCCGGCACATTCCAGCGTCTGCTTACACGAGTAATGGCTACGGCGAATATCCCGTTCCACGGTGAACCTGCCATCGGATTACAGATAATGGGAGTACTGGAAACCCGAAACCTCGACTTCCGTCATTTAATTCTACTATCGGTAAACGAAGGACAATTGCCTAAATCGGGCAACGACTCATCGTTCATTCCGTACAACCTGAGAAAGGCGTTCGGCATGACTACCATCGACCATAAGATAGCGGTATACGCATATTATTTTTACCGAATGATACAGCGTGCCGAAAAGGTGGACTTCATTTATAACACCACTACAGACGGACTTAACAAGGGAGAGATTTCGCGCTTCATACTGCAGTTGCTTGCCGAATGGAATCATCCCATAAAGCAAAAGTCGCTCGAAGCGGAGCAATCGCCACTGCAAACAGAAAGCATCGTGGTAAATAAGGACTTATCAATAATGCGCCGTATGCAGAGTCACTTCGATGTACGCGTAAACCCTAAAGCCAGCATCTCGCCATCGGCAATGAACTGCTATATGGACTGTCAGCTTAAGTTCTATTATAAATACGTAGCCAAGCTGAATGTGCCCGACGAAGTAAGTTCGGAAATTGACTCCGCCAAATTCGGAAGCATATTCCATTGGGTAGCGGAGCATATCTATAAAAAACTTACCGAGTGCGGCAAGCTGATAAACAAGGAGACATTAGAGGCGTTGCTGAAAGACGAAGCGCGACTTCACGACTTTGTAGACAACGGATTCAAGGAGTTGTTCTTCAACATCCCAGCCAACGAACGTCCCGAGTACAACGGTGTGCAGCTTGTCAACTCTGAGGTAATATATCGCTATGTTCGTCAGTTGCTTAAAAACGACTTAGCCTATGCTCCGTTCAACTTCATAGCGTCTGAAACAGCGGTGTACGAAAACATCGATATCAACACGCCAAAGGGTGCTATAAAATCGCGCATCGGAGGTATCATAGACCGTATGGACGAGAAAGACGGCACGCTAAGAATAGTAGACTACAAGACCGGAGGAAAACCGGAGACCTTCCCCGACGTGGAATCTTTATTCACTCCCGGCGACAAGCGTTCTAACTATATCTTCCAGACTTTCTTATACGCGTCTATCGTAGAAAAGAAACTCCATGATAAAGGCGATAGCAGAAAGGTAGCTCCTGCCCTACTGTACATTCACAAAGCTTCTGCCGAAGATTATTCTCCGGTGATAGTTCAGAAGGAGTCAAGAAAAGACCCTAAACCCATAGACGACTTTTCTTCCCACGAGCCGGAGTACAGAGAGCGGTTACAGACACTGCTTGAAGAGATTTTCAACCCCGACATTCCTTTCTGCCAAACAGAAGAAGAGGATAAATGTACATACTGCGATTACTGCAAATTATGCAGAAAGTAGTTTGAAGCTGGGGTATAAGTTACCGTATGGTTTTAGATTACGGTAAAATGAAGTTCCCTCAAAAAGTTATGCAAAAACTTTTTGAGGGAACTTCAACTATTTCTGATTATCATGTAATAATTATAATCTATTTAATTCTTCAATATTTTTGTCTACTTTCTCAAATTTTTGTTTTCCAAAGCTATAGCTAAATCGCAACATGACTTTACGACTTTCTCCGTATCCCCAAGATGAGAGATTCAAAGCATCTTTTATGCCATAACTATCCCAACGTTCGGTATGGAAGACATCTGTCATTAGCAATGACAGACGCATACGTCCGTCGTGCCAACTCTTGCTAAGGTCTATATCCATACTTCCAGTCGGTCTGCTGACCTCATAGCTACCACCCTGACGTTTTGAATAGTATCGTCCAGATATCTCAAGATTTATGCCAAGTGGAAGTAGAACACTATTAGACGCCGATAAGAAACAAGACGGACGCTTGTATTCATGTTTGTATGTTTCATAATCTAATTTATTCATGAAGTAGTAGAATCCAGCGGTTGCAGACAACTCCCACCACGGAGTAAGACGTTTTGAAAAAACGGCATCAAATCCTACCTGTTGTTGTGTTCCTATATTTTTCGTTGTCATAATGGTCTTATTGTTTCCATATACATCTGTAAGTGATGTAAAATAGTCATCGAGTTTGTTATAATAGAGATTCAAAGACAGATTACTCCATGTATATGACAGCATAATCTTATTGCTTACCTGAGGTTTAAGAAACGGATTACCTTTCCAATAAGACAATTCATCAAGTAAATACTCAAATGGATTTAGATCCTCATACCGTGGTTTATCTTGTCTTCTACTGTATAGCAATGCTATCTTGTTCTTATCGTTAATGGTATATGATGCACTCAGGTTAGGGAATAATCGGAAATGGTTCTGGCTGTTTGTCTCCGCATCTTGACTAGTCTGCGAATTGAGTTTGTTATAGGTGTACATATACTCCATACGCAATCCTGCACTCAATACCAATTTATCCCACGTATAAGTGTATTGCGCATAGGCTTCAAGGTTTTTCTCTTTGTAGCAGAAACTATTTGAACGCTGTGTGTCTATATCCCCGTTCTTCTTAAAAATAAATGTGTTATCACTCTTTATGAGTGTTGCCTTGATACCTGCAAGGATTTCATTCTGGGCATTCGGGGTGAATTTAAAGTCTGACAAAAGCGCATAGATATCAATGTCTTTGTCTGGTTCTGAATAGAAGAAATCAGAACGTAATGGCGTATTGTCTACCGAGTAATACTCATTAGGCTGCTCACACCTGGCTTTGCCATCAAAGTGCGTCCAGTCGGCCGAAAATGAAAATTGCACCTTTGATGATGGCTGGAACAAATAGTTCACGCTGTTGTTGTATTGAAGATTCTTCTGCTCTACATAATTATTGCGTGCCTTAAGGATATTGTCCAGCTGGTTTGTTCCTTGATATATCTGAGTTATTGTCTTAGTCTCTCCGGGACCTGCAAGCAAGTTTACGGTACTGTTGATGAAAAGTTTATTCTTTTGATTGAGCAACCAAGAAAAGTCCATTCCTACCGAATAAGTATTGCGTTTGTCGGTATCTGACGTATCTGATATGTTTTTATCTCCATTCTGAACTTTTTCGTAACCATAATTCATAGAATGGTATCCCAAGCTATGATTATAGTTCAGGCCTAATTGCCATTTATTTGTATTATAAGACAAAGCGATATCAGAATTTTGTTTCACATTTTTCCAATAGCCAATACCATGTGATGTAGTTACAAAAAAGCCAGACTTTTCAGATGCTTTCAGGATAATGTTTATAATACCGCCTGCACCCTCAGAACCAAAACTTGCATTAGGATTATGAGATATTTCTATTCGTGATATTTTCTCGGAAGACATAGAACGTAGGTAAGTTGACAGCTCATCTCCCTGCAACATGAGTTTTCTACCGTTAACATATATAGCTGTTCCTCCAAGTGAAGCCAAAGAAATGCCACCTTTATTGTTTACAGAAATACCAGGAGAATGCTTAAGTACATCTAAAGCGTTTCCTATATCGGTAAGATATGATTGGGCAATATCAATCTGAATCTTTCCGTTTGACGAAGTTGTCATAGGACGAGATTTTCGTGCTGTTACCACTATATCTTGCAACGAAATCTCATCTGGCTCCAACCTAATGTCTGGAAGTGTCAGTGGACCTTCAATAGAAATATTCTTCTTAATCTCCTTATATCCCAATGTCCGTACGCACAGAAGAAACTCGCCTTTGTGTACGGGGAAACAGAATTTTCCATCACTATCTGTTATCGTAGTTTCTATCAAGACATTGTCTGGCAAAGACGCCAGCATTACTACAGCTGCATCAAGCCCCTGTTCTTGCTCATCCAATATTCTACCTACTATGCTGTCTTGAGCATTCACAAACATGGCATAGCTTATTCCTATAAAAGATAAAAGTATCTTCACAAAATAATTTCTCATAGCAGTCAACATTTAATAGTGATGTATCAATTCCAATAATCACCAAAGACAAAAATATTGAAAGATTTGAATTTCAGATTTATAATGTAAGTTTTTTTTGATATATTAACAACTAAGAACAAGCCAAATCAATAGATAAGAGCAAATATCATCGACACTTTCTACGAGCCGAAGTACAGAGAGCGGCTATAGGCTTTGCTTGAAGAGATTTTCAACCTCGACATTCCTTTCTGCCAAACAGAAGAAGAGGATAAATGTACCTACTGCGATTACTGCAAATTATGCAGAAAGTAGTTTGAAGCCGGGGTATAATTTACCATATTGTTTTAGATTACGGTAAAATAGGTATACATAAAAAACAAACTATAAAAGCAGCGAAAAGAATGCGATGGTATGGTCTGCAATATGCGAATTGCAAGTTGTAACATCGCATTCTTTTCATTTTTTCTCGTATTCTTTTTTTCGCAACTCGCATATCGTTTCTCATCCCCTCCAGAACACCTTCTGAAGGCTATTTTGATAATAGCAATACGCGTTTAATTCGCAGGTAGGCAAAAACGGTATAACTGAATTAGAGTAAAAGTATATAACATGGTAGTGTGCTGTGTAATGTGTTCAGCTTTAGGCTAAGCAGAGAACTAAGAACCCATCCTTTAGGCAATTTGCGATAATGCGCATTATCACAAGTATTTATGCCTTTGAATCGACACGCTTAAGCAGTTCGCTGGCTGGCTCGTCAGTTAGGCCTTGGGGAACAAGTTTGCCGTAAATGGCGAGGTCGAGTAGCTTTTGGCGTAACGCTTTTGTATTCATCGTTTTTCTTACTTTTCTGATTTATCCTCATTCATAAAGAACTGGCAAAACTCTCTTAACTGCTGCTGCATTTGCTCCTGTGGAATCAATATACGCTTATACTCTGCAATCATTGTTGGACTCATGCTGCGACTCATGGCATACTCAACAACCACCCTGTCTGCATCGGGACATAAGATGATGCCAATGGATGGGTTCTCGTTTGAACGCTTCACATCACGGTCAAGAGCCTCCAAGTAAAACTCCAACTGACCGAGGTCGCGTGGATGAAACTTTGTTTTCTTCAATTCCACAGCAACAAGGGCTTGAAGTCCACGGTGGAAGAACAACAAATCGGCCTTAAATGAAGATGCACCAACATTCAAGCGATACTCTTGATCCATAAAGATGAAGTCCCTACCCAATTCAAGAATAAACTGCTTCATGTGTTCTATCAAGCCATGCTTCAGCCTCGACTCGCTATGTTTCTTTGGTAAGTTGAGGAAATCTACAAAGTAAGTATCTTTGAACATTATCGGAGAATTGGGATAAGTTTCAAGCAAACCTTTCGATAGATTTGTCTTATTACTCAATAACGCTGAATATGTATGATTAGATATACAGCGTTGCAGTTCGCGTACAAACAAATGCTCTTTATGGGAATAAAGAATGTAGAATAACCGTTCTTCCACACTTTTACACCTACACAATATCTCAATATGGTTTGTCAAAGTTGTCAGTGCCAAGATGTTGGGCATTTGTCCTGTTTGTGATTGGACAATTTGTGCAGTTTCTGACTGCGCAATTATAGCCTTTTCTTGCTTAAATCCTATTTGTGCAGTTTCCGACTGCACAAATTTATCCGTCATATATTTTCTTATAGCAGCAGCGAATAACTCAGATGAATATTCATCATAAAACATCACCATATTATAAATATTTCTCTTGCTAAATCCTTTGATATCAGGGCGAGTGGAACGAATATATTCAGACAGTTGGGCTACGACTTTGCTCCCCCATTCCTCGCTTTTCAGTTTCATTGAAACATAACCACCAACATACCAAGCACAAAGCAGAATTTGTTCGTTGACTGCACGTGATGCCTTACTCCTATGCTGAACTATTATATCCACCACTTCTGTAAAATCTTGCTCCTGGGAAGTTTTTGTCAAATCCTTATTTATACTCATAGTCCTTATTATGCTTACTGTGGTTTATTAAATAACGTGAGTTCGATATAATATCAAATATAATCTGTTAGAAATTAGAAATATAGCGATAAAAGTATTAAATTTATAGTGCTGAATTATAACATTTAAACGATTATCACTATCGTTCTCAGAGTATAAAGTTACAGAGATTTATTGTATGGCCGATGATTTTTGCAAGGAATTTACCTTTCTGCAGGAAAAATATATGATTGAGGATAAGAAGACTTCACTAAGAAAGTCCTGTTGGGAACATGTACCGGCATCAGTTTCGTCGACTCCACTCTTTTACGTGTCTGCCGTAACTAAAGAATCCTTATTCATAAGACATTTGATGGACTTGCCGAACGTGGAAAATGTTCAATGGGATGGCTCTTCGGATTCAAGCTGCATCTGATAAAAACCTTTTCCTTAATGGTATAACGGACAACTTTCTATTTTTTGATTTTATTTCGGACTCACGTTAATTAGCTGATGGGCAAAAACGGTATAACTGAATTGAGTAAAAGTATATAACATTAAACAGAGAATACGAAGACATTTTTCACAATTAAAAAGCTGTTTATTGGACTATAAGTGTCGAAAAGTGTATGTTTTCGATACTATCGTGTGTCAGAAAGTGTAAGTTTTTGCCATTAACATGTGTCGAAAAGTGTAGAGCAACACAAAACACAAAAAAAACGCCGCATAATTTCAACTAACGCATCATAGCGATACAATTGAAATTATGCGGCGTCTTTTTATACGAATGTTCGGCAGAGAATCTGAATCTGTGCCGAACACTTCGTTTATAAGCCTATATTACTTTTCTTTCTTAGTGGTTGTCTTCTTTGCAGCTGGCTTCTTTGCAGCAGGTTTCTTGCCTTCTGCTTTCTTCAACTCGCCTTGCAATTTTTCAACTTCTTCTGTAAGCTGAGTCAATTCTTCGCCCTGGTTCTTGATGGTAGTAAGCAGAGAACCGAGTTCTTCGTTATCCATATCTACTGGATACATTGCATTTACTCTTCCCAAGAAGTCGCCCAAGATGTTCATATAGTTAGTGAAAGCATCGTACGGAGAATCATAGATACCTCTGTTAAAGCCAACTCCTGTTTCCTTAGTAGTCATGAAACGGAAGTTGTTACTTGCCTGCAGATAGTACCAGTCTTGCTTGATACGACGGTCTGTGCAAATATGAACACGTTCTGCTACGCTGTACAACTTATTGAATGCTTCGCGCTGCAATACGTTTCCTAACCACGGACTGATATCGCGTTCTTCGTCTACCCATGACATAGGATAAGGAACGTCTACCATATCTACAGATTTCAGCTTGGTAACAAGTTCTGAAGGAGTAGAGAATGTAACGCCTCTCTGTTTTGCACATGCCGGCAATGCCTTGATGAATTCAAGGATGTTAGACGACAACGGCTGAGACATACCGATAGAAGACAACTCCATAAAGATATTGATAACCTGCTCGTTTTCTGGCATTGATGCAATCCAGTCGATATACTTATCGGCAAACAACGGATATTCGCTCCATTCTGAGTTAGAGAAACGCAAGCTGATATCATCCGACAACTTAAAGTCGCGCATCAACAATTTCAAGTCAGGGTTTTCAGCGCAGTGGTACAAGTAGTGCGGGCTTTTCCATCCCAACACGTGCTTAGCACCTTCTACCAACATACCCTTGAATCCCATGCTTGCTACCATGCCACCAATTTCATTATCGTAAATCAAACTTGAGTTACGGAAAATCTTTGGATCCTGTCCGAAGTAATCTTTAACCTTCTTGCGCATGTTTTCTACATCTTCGCGGAAGCAATCTTCGTTAGCCAATGAAGACAAGCCGTGAGAATATGGTTCGCAAATAAATTCGCAGCAACCGGTAGCGTTCAACTCGTGCAACAATTCGATAACAGCCGGAGCGTGGATTTCGAGTTGCTCTAATGCAACACCCGAAATAGACAAAGCTACCTTAAACGCACCTCCGTTATTCTTAGCCATGTCAATCAATGTATTGAGCACGGGGATGTAAGAGCGTTCAGCTACCTCGTTAATACCCTGTTCGTTGGCATAATCATCATAATAATAATGATCGGAGCCTATTTCGAAGAAACGATAACGTTTCAAATGAGTAATCTGATGTATTTCAAAGTAAAGACAGATTGTTTTCATATATATCAGTTATTTTATTATTTACCATAATTGTTTAATACCTGCTCATAAAGGTTACGTATCTTCACGCCTACCTTTTCCCATACTATACCATCGACCTCTTTCTTGCCTTCATCGCGCAAGTATTCATAGAGTGCCGGATATGTACAGATAGCATGAATGGCGTCGGCCATAGCGTGAATATCCCAATAGTCTGTTTTGATACACTTATCAAGAATTTCAGCACAACCCGACTGCTTAGATATAATCGTAGGAACGCTGCACTGCATTGCTTCCAACGGAGAAATACCGAACGGTTCTGATACTGACGGCATGATATACACGTCACTGGCCTTCAATACTTCGTATACCTGTTTACCTTTCATGAATCCCGGGAAATGGAAGCGGTCGGCTATTCCTCGTTCGGCAGCCAAACGAATCATGGCATTCATCATATCTCCGCTACCAGCCATTACGAAACGTATATTACGTGTACGCTTAAGCACCATAGCCGCAGCTTCTACAAAGTATTCAGGTCCCTTCTGCATGGTGATACGTCCTAAGAAAGTAACGATCTTTTCTTTCGGGTTTTTACGCGGAACGATGTCTTGTATCTCTTGTGGCAATGGAGATACGGCATTGTGCATGGTAAATACCTTGCGCGGGTCTTGATAATACTTATTGATAACTGTTTGACGTGTAAGTTCGCTCACGCACATAATGCAATCGGCGTGGTCCATACCGTTTTTCTCGATAGAGTAAACTGTAGGATTTACATTACCGCGGCTACGGTCGAAGTCGGTAGCGTGTACGTGGATAACCAGGGGTTTGCCAGATACCTGCTTAGCGTGAATACCTGCCGGATAAGTCAACCAGTCGTGAGAGTGAATGATATCAAACTGCTGCTGACGTGCTACTACACCTGCTACAATAGAATAATTGTTGATTTCTTCATGAAGGTTATCAGGGTAACGGCCCGAGAATTCCATACAACCCAAATCATTGGTGTGCATGTAATTGAAATCGGCATAGATATGATCGCGCAAATCGAAATAGAGCTGAGGATCCATCAATTTACCGATGCGGCTGTTTACATAGTCCCACTGAACGTCGCGCCATACGATAGGCACATTGTTCATACCGATAATCTTCATAAAACTCTGATCTTCGTCGCCCCAAGGTTTCGGAAGACAGAATGTTATCTCCATATCTGGCTGCTGAGCCAAACCTTTAGTAAGTCCGTAACTAGCAGTACCTAATCCTCCTAGGATATGAGGAGGAAATTCCCATCCAAACATTAAAACTTTCATAGTACTTCCTCCTGTTTATTGATTATCATATTTATCCAAAAGGTGGATTGTTCTTAAAATCTGTGCAACATTCATTGCGAATGATATGGCACCTCTGCCCGTAAACGGAGGGTTACCGTCGAACAGTTCAGGAATAGTACCCAAGCAATGCAAGGTCATTTCGTCTTCGTAGCTAATCATCTGTCTTTCTACGAACGAGAATGCGCTGCGCTTGTATATACGAAGATATGCTTCAAGGTAGAATCCTTCGAGCCAAGGCCATGCTGTACCCTGATGGTAAGCGTAGTCGCGCTGCAACTGAGGTCCTACGTAGTTAGGATTATATCCACCGCTCTTAGGACTCAATGAACGCAAGCCTTTAGGAGTAAGCAATTCTTTAGTCACGATATCGACAACTCCCTTCTTCTGTTTAGCATCAAGCGGAGAGTAATCGAACGCTGCGACGAAAATCATGTTAGGACGTACACTCCAGTCCATCATATTGCCGTCGGCTACATAGTCGAGCAAATATCCGTATTCATTGAGGAATGTTTCAACGAATGCCTTGCCTGCCTTGTCGGCTACTTCAGACAAACGAGCACTGAATTCAGCGTCGCCGTTTTCGCCGAGCAATTCGCCTACAAAGCGAAGAGCGTTATACCATAAAGTATTAAATTCTACGATATATCCTGTACGCGGAGTTACCGGGCGACCGTTTACTGTAGCGTTCATCCATGTAATGGCTTTATTACGGCCTTCAGAGTAAACCAATCCGTTTTCGCGAACCTGCAAGTTAGGATGTTTTCCGCTTACCAAATAATCCATTATATCTTTAAGAAGCTGACCGTATTTTTCGAAAGCGTCTTTTCTTGAAACTTCTTTAGCGAACTGCTGGATAGTCCAAACTGCCCATAAGAGCACATCGGGATGTTCTATTTCGTAGATTTTCAAGTCTGAAGATTCGCCCTTCATGAAAGCATAGATAGCTTTAACGGCTGTAGACATCACTAAGTCGAACTTATCAGTCTCGCCTGTAGCAAGCATCAAGCCCGGCAGAGAGATGAACATATCGCGAGCGCGACATTTAAACCAAGGATAACCGGCCAAAATGTAATATTCACCATCTTGTTTGTTAAGGAACTGATGAGCCGCATTTACCAAGCAGTTTTTAAAATTGTTACGAGGAACACGTCTTGCTGCTTCTTCTTCGAACAACTGATTAAGATTATCAGTTAAGATTTCAGATACACCGGCAGAGAATACGATAGGTTTTTCTTTTGTGATTTCTAATTCAAAATATCCCGGTACGTAGAGGTCTTCATTAAAGTCATATCCTCTTTCTTGCTCTTTAGGATATTCAATGCCTCTATACCAATCTGGAACAAAATGGAAATCATTTTTTTCGCTGAGCTGCATAAACAATTCGGGATATCCCGGATACATGCAAGTCTTGATACCGTTTCTTACAACATCATAGTGGCGGCTAGCTTGAGAATTTTCGTGAGTATACTGGCGTACACTACGGAATGCCAAATACGGACGGAAACGAAGAGTTGTTGTAGAATGAGCTTGCAACAATGTGTATCGAATCAAGATTCTATTTTCATGATGTACGAACAACGTTTCTTTTTTCAGCACAACACCACCTACACGGTAGATAGTAGTAGGCAATTTATCGCACTCATACTCGCGGATATATTTATGTCCTCTCGGGCTGAAGTTGTCACCATGATACTTATGGACACCCATATTAAATTCGGCTCCATGCTGTATCACAGTTTCATCAAGTGAAGACAACAATACATGGTTGTCGTCATCCATCTCTGGGATTGGAATAACCAACAAACCATGGTATTTGCGAGTATTACAATCCACAATTGTGGAACAATGGTACGCTCCCGATCGATTTGTACGAAGAATTTCTCTCGGAAGAGCCTCTTCCAAATTCGTCATCAGCGTTTTGTCAAATCGTAAATAACTCATAGCTGTTATATTAAGGTTTTTATTAATAATATTCAATAAATGTTATTTTGTTTTCACCTCAAAATTAATAATTAAATAAACAAAGAAAAATTTATTGCCTCTTTTTTTCATTTTTTACTCCCAAAAAGCCCTAAAGCACAATTTATATGTTCAAAAACATGTCATAGAGCATTATTTTTTACTATGTAAATGAATTAATGCGATAAGTTTTCGGTACCGCTGCAAAAGTTTTTCGACACGGTTACAGAAGCGCTCTGATATTTATGCGGAAATGTTAACGCAAAACGCACAAAAAAAGCATCCGGAAATGGTAACAAATCCGGATGCTTTTCTATAAAGATTTCAATTATTTATTCTTGAATCAGTCTATCATGTCGAATCCACAGTAAGGAACCAATGCCTTAGGAATGCGGATTCCGTTTTCTGTCTGGTTATTTTCGAGCAACGCTGCTACTATACGCGGCAAAGCCAAAGCAGAACCATTCAATGTATGACAAAGTTCAGTCTTCTTGTCAGCGTTACGATAACGGCATTTCAGACGGTTAGCCTGATAAGTGTCGAAGTTAGAAACTGAGCTGACTTCCAACCAACGCTTCTGAGCTTCTGAATAAACTTCGAAGTCGAAGCAAAGGGCAGCTGTAAAGCTCATATCGCCACCACACAAACGAAGGATACGGTACGGCAATTCTAGTTTCTGAAGCAAGCCTTCTACATGATCAAGCATTTCCTTATGTGACTGCTTAGAATGTTCGGGCTTATCAATGCGAACCAATTCTACCTTAGAGAATTCGTGCAAACGGTTCAAACCACGTACGTCTTTTCCGTAAGAACCTGCTTCGCGGCGGAAACACTGAGTGTATGCGCAGTTCTTAATAGGCAACTGCTTTTCGTCCAAGATAACATCGCGGTAGATATTAGTAACAGGAACTTCGGCAGTAGGAATCAAGTACAAATCATCGAGATTGCAATGATACATCTGTCCTTCTTTATCAGGAAGCTGACCTGTACCGTAACCAGAAGCAGCATTAACTACTGTAGGAGGCATAACTTCTTCATAACCTGAAGCACGAGCCTCATCGAGGAAGAAATTAATCAACGCTCTCTGCAAGCGTGCACCTTTACCTTTATATACAGGGAAACCTGCGCCTGTAATCTTAACACCCAGGTCGAAATCGATCAAATCATATTTCTTGGCCAATTCCCAGTGAGGCAAAGCGTTTTTAGGAAGTTCTGTTTCCATTCCTCCCATCTTAACAACCTCGTTATCTTCTGCGCCAACGCCTTCGGGTACTTCATCGTAAGGCACGTTAGGCACAGTATAAAGGATAGCCTGAGTTTCTTCGGCAGCCTTATCCATTTCAGCCTGCAGACTCTTGCTAGCTTCCTTGATTTCTGCTACACGAGCCTTAGCTGCTTCGGCTTCTTCTTTCTTGCCTTCTTTCATCAGCATACCGATAGTCTTCGACGTAGCGTTAACTTCTGCCAGGTTCTTGTCAAGCTGACCCTGAGCGTTACGTCTCTTACTATCAAGCTGCAAAACTTGTTCTATTGTTTCTTTTGCATTTGCAAAATGCTTCTTTTCCAATCCACGAATCACCTTCTCGGTATCATCTGTAATTTGTTTAATTGTAAGCATATCTTAGTTTTTTTAACGTCTTTATTCTTTCAAAATTGCTGCAAAGATATTCTTTTATTAAAACAAATAAAAGAATAACATAATTAATCTTACAGGATACTCTGACGAATGCGCACCAATTTCACCAAAAGATCCTCAAGTAAATCGAGCTTCAGCATATTGGCGCCATCGCTCTTGGCTACCGACGGCTCTTCGTGGGTTTCCATGAACAATCCGTCAACACCTACCGCTACTCCGGCTTTAGCCACTGTTCCAATAAGCTGAGGCATACCGCCTGTAACACCCGACGACTGGTTGGGCTGCTGAAGCGAATGCGTTACATCCAGAATTACCGGATAACCGAAAGTCTGCATTTCGGGAATGCCTCGATAGTCAACTATCAAGTCGTGATAGCCGAATGTAACGCCTCTTTCAGTAAGCATTACTTCCTTGTTTCCCGCTTCCGCCACTTTATCGGCTGCAAAGCGCATAGCACCCGGTGACAGGGACTGACCTTTTTTTATATTCACAATCTTTCCGGTCTTGGCAGCCGCTACAAGGATATCGGTCTGACGACACAAGAATGCCGGAATCTGCAACACGTCTACATATTCTGCCGCCATCGCAGCTTCGTCGGCAGCATGTATATCAGTAACAACAGGCACACCGAAAGTATCGCGAACTTTAGCAAGTATCTTCAAAGCCTTTTCATCTCCTATTCCGGTAAATGAATCCAGACGCGATCGGTTCGCCTTACGGTAGGAACCTTTAAATATATAAGGGATATTAAGTTTATCCGTCATTTTAACCACACGCTCGGCTATGCGCAATGCCATATCCTCGCCTTCTATCACACACGGTCCAGCCAACAAAAAGAAGTTTTCACTCTTTTTCAAGTCTGCTATAGATTGTATCATATAATATATAAGGTATAAATTTATTCGTTCAATCAGGGATTATCAAAGTCAGTGCTTCTTGAGCCACTGTTATGTCTATGGGAAAATGCTTATCGAACAACACTCGTCCGTCAAGACTTATTTCGGCATTCTGCGCACGTAGTATCTTCACCTCTCTGGTACGATACGGCTTCACATTCTTATGGTTTAGCAGGCGTCCTTGCTGTAACATCCATAAGCCCGGCACAAGCTGACGCAACTCCGGACGATATATCAGAGAGACATCGAGCCATCCGTTGTAAGGCACCGCACTTGGAGTCAAACCGTAGCCTTTGGCACTACCTACAGCTACCGCCATCAAGCGCCCACGTATATGTTCGCCGTTTACTTTAAGATGCATGCGATGCATCTTGCGCTCGAAAGCCACAAGGAATAGCGATGCTAAATAAGACAATAAAGGTATCCCCCAGAAACGACGGGTTTCATTGGTGATACGCACTATGCGTGCTCCCAAGCCGATATAAACGGCATTGAGGAAATAGCGCGACACATGTTTTTCGCCGTCGTAATAAGAGAATATTCCAACATCCACCTTACGCAGTCTTCGGTTTATGATTACGTCGACCGCCATTTTATAGTCATCCGAATTAAGCCCCCAATATTTGGCGAAATCGTTTCCGATACCATTCGGTATAATACCCACGGCTATACTGTTCTTATCCTCAGCATCCGAAAACATGATACCATTCAGCGCATCATTCATCGCTCCGTCACCGCCTACCACCACTATCGTGCGATAGCCGTTATTAGCCATAGTACGCGATAGTCGTTCTACCGACCCGTAGCCTTCAGACTGCACATAGTCGTACTGTACGCCTTTTTCATCCATATAATCGCGAATGCTTTTCCAGCGTTTCTGAGCGTTTTTGGTTCCGGCCTTCGGATTATAAATCACCGCCCAACGGTTTGGTTCTACTGCCATGTCATTCTATCCTTTAATTAATCCGACAATCTCTTCCACTTTCTGTTCCATCGGCAAAGAGGCATCTATCCAGTGTATGTTAAAGCCACGGCGCTCCATGCCACGGAACCATGTCATCTGCCTTTTGGCAAACTGATGGATAGCTATCTCTAACTGGTGAAACATTTCATCATACGTAAGTTGACCTACCGCATACAGGGTAAGATACTTATATTCCAGTCCATAGTATATCAAGTCTTCGGCAGGTATTCCGGCATCGAGCAAAGCTCTCACCTCGTCTACCATACCTTCGTCTAATCGTTGTTTCAATCGGCGGGTTATCTTTGTGCGGCGAAGGTCGCGATCTATATCCACTCCTATCACCAAGCTATTGATAGCCGGGAACTCTCGTGCCGATACCGGTTGCTGTCTGTAGTACTCTTCTATCTCTATGGCACGGATGGCACGCTTCACGGTATCTACATCTGTAGAGTTATGAAGCTTTTTATATCCCGCCAATATAGTTGTAAGCTCATCGAGCGACTTATCTGCCAAAGAAGCTCTCAACTCCGGATTCTCCGGCACTGGCAACAACTTATATCCTTTCAGAACCGATTCGATATACATTCCGGTTCCACCGCACAGTATCGGAAGAACTCCTCTCTGCCGTATATCATCGTACGCCTGAAGGAAATCTCGCTGAAACTCGAACACATTATATTTATATCCGGGCTCTACGATATCTATTAAATGATAAGGTATCCGTTTTCCGTCCACTACATAGTCGGCCAAATCCTTACCTGTACCCAAGTCCATACGCCGATACACCTGACGGCTGTCTCCACTGATAATCTCAGCGTTAAGTCGATATGCCAAAGCCACCGCCAACGGAGTCTTTCCCGAAGCTGTAGGTCCTAATATGGTTACCAAATCATAATTCATATTTCTTCTTTTTTACAAAAACAATGCGAATGGAACATTGCAATCATCAAGCTTGCTTAAATAATATGCCCAAATGCCGCTTATCTTTTGCAAAGATAAATCAATTCGGATGCAATAAAAATGTATTCGTTCATTTTTATAGCCGAAAAGCCTACTATTTAAGCTAAATGACAATAAGTAGCAAAGCCCAACTAATATCACGGCCAAATCTTTTTGCTTTGTTCTTAGTTTTTTTACTACCTTTACCTCCCGATAAAAACAAACATATATATAAGAATATGGGATTAGGTAAATGGATAGGAGGAATAGTGGGCTTCATGAGCATGGGTCCGCTTGGAGCTTTGGCCGGATATGCCTTAGGTTCTCTTTTTGACAACGCTACTTCTAAGCAAGACAATCAACAAGATATAAATAATGACCAACAGACATACGACAATGCATATAGCGGTCAGCGAAACAGTTTCTTGTTTTCCCTGCTGGTTTTGGCATCATACATCATCCGTGCCGACGGAAAGATTATGCACAGCGAAATGGAGTACGTGCGTCGCTTTCTCAGAAACAACTTCGGAGAGCAGTCAGTAAGAGAAGGCGAACAGATACTACTCAACCTATTTGAGCAGCGCAAGCGAATGGACGCACAAAATCCGTACGCTTTCAAAAATACAATTCGTGAATGCTGTGAGCAAATACACGCTAACCTGAACTACGGCGAATGCTTGCAGTTGCTGAATTTTCTGGTAGAGATAGCCTACAGCGACGGAACTCTTTCGCCCGAAGAAGTTGACGCTCTGAAAGAGATTTGCCTGGCATTGCATATTCCGGAGAAAGAACTCAACTCTATGCTGCATCTCACTAACGACAGTCTGGACGATGCGTACGCTGTGCTGCAGATATCTCCTACGGCAACCGACGCAGAGGTTAAAGCAGCATACCGACAGTTGGCCCTCCAGCATCACCCCGACCGTGTAGCTACACTGGGCGAAGATATCCGAAAAGCAGCCGAAGAAAAACTGAAGCTGATAAACGATGCCAAAGACCGTATATATAAGGCAAGAGGAATAAAGTAACCATAACTAAAACAGACGTATCATGAAAGGAATCGTATTAGCCGGAGGCTCCGGCACACGACTGTACCCCATCACAAAGGGAGTATCTAAACAGCTTCTTCCTATTTTTGACAAACCGATGATTTATTACCCAATATCCGTACTGATGCTTTCGGGCATACGTGATATCCTTATTATATCTACGCCTCATGATTTGCCAAGCTTCCGCCGACTGCTTGGCGACGGTAGCGACTTCGGAGTAAACTTTGAATATGCTGAGCAGCCTTCGCCCGACGGATTGGCTCAAGCTTTCATCATTGGCGAAGAATTCATAGGCGATGATTGTGTCTGCTTAGTATTGGGCGATAATATTTTCCACGGCAACGGATTTACCGCAATGCTGAAAGAGGCGGTACGCACTGCCGAAGAAGAGCATAAGGCTACGGTGTTCGGATATTGGGTGAGCGACCCAGAACGATATGGTGTAGCAGAGTTCGATAAACAGGGCAACTGCGTTTCGATAGAAGAAAAGCCGCTGAAGCCTAAATCGAATTATGCCGTTACAGGATTGTACTTCTACCCTAACAAAGTGGTAGACATTGCCAAGAGTATCAAGCCATCGGCACGCGGCGAACTCGAAATAACAACGGTAAACCAGACTTTCTTAGACGACAATGAGCTGAAGGTGCAGACTTTAGGACGAGGATTTGCATGGCTCGACACCGGAACTCACGATTCTTTGGCCGAAGCCAGCACATATATAGAGATGATAGAGAAACGACAAGGCCTAAAGGTGGCTTGTCTTGAAGGCATAGCCTACCGTAAAGGATGGATTACCGCCGAAAAGATGAGAGAACTGGCTAAGCCGATGATTAAGAACCCGTACGGACAATATCTGCTTAAAGTCATAGACGAACTGGAACAAAATAATTGAAAATACGAAACGAATTAAATGGAAGTTATAAAAACTAACATAGAAGGCGTAGTAATAATTAAGCCTCGCATTTTTACGGATGAGAGAGGTTATTTCTTCGAGTCGTTTTCTGAGCGCGACTTTAACGAGCAAGTACGACCGATAAAGTTTGTACAAGACAACGAAAGCAAGTCGAGCTATGGAGTGCTACGTGGTCTCCATTTTCAGAAAGCGCCATACACACAGAGTAAACTAGTGAGAGTAATAAAAGGAGCGGTACTCGATATCGCCGTAGATATCCGCAAGGGTTCTCCTACTTTCGGCCAGCATGTAGCGGTAGAACTGACAGAACAGAATCATCTGCAGCTCTTCATTCCGCGTGGTTTCGCCCACGGATTCAGTGTTCTTTCGCCCGAAGCTATATTCCAATACAAATGCGATAACTTTTATGCTCCGCAGAGCGAAGGTGCCATCGCATGGGACGACCCTGAATTAGGAATAGACTGGCGTATTCCGGCAGAAAACATAATACTGTCGGAAAAAGACAAGCATCATGCGCTACTGAAAGACGCTCCTTATTTATTCAACTACAATGAAGAACTATACAAATAAGCAATTAAGATGAAACGACAAATTATCGCACTGACCGCAGGCTTGCTATTATTGGCAGGCTGTGGCTCCGTCCCCGTAACCGGACGAAAACAGGTGTTATTGGTTTCCGATCAGGAAGTGCTGTCTTCCAGCCTTACTCAGTACAACAGCTATATAAAGACTGCTGCTAAATCTACCAACGCCCAACAAACCGCAATGGTGGTACGTGTAGGGAAAAAAATTGCGGCGGCTACCGAACAGTATCTACGTAGTAACGGACTGTCGTCTATGCTGAATGAATTCTCTTGGGAGTTCAACTTGGTAAAGAACAATGAAATAAACGCATTCTGTATGCCCGGTGGCAAGATTGTGGTATACGAAGGATTGATGAAGTTGGTTTCTTCTGACGATGAACTTGCGGTAGTTATAGGTCACGAAGTAGCTCATGCCGTAGCTCGACACAGCAACGAGCGTATCAGTCAGGAAATGCTGGCGCAATACGGAGCGCAGATTCTAAGTCAGAGTCTTTCGCAGAAAAGCGCGGCCATACAGAACATGGCCAATAAAGTATATGGCATAGGAGCGCAATATGGAGTAGTTCTCCCATTTTCGCGTAAACATGAATCGGAAGCCGACTACATGGGACTTATATTTATGACTATGGCTGGATATAACCCGGACGTAGCTATCAACTTCTGGAAAAAGATGTCGGCCGGAGGAGGCGCACAGGTTCCAGAAATAATGAGTACTCACCCCAGTGACGCACGACGCATCAGCGACATTCAGAAAGCTCTGCCAGAGATAAAGGCCAAATACAAAAAATAAGTAGATACGTACTTATTCATCATAAAGCATCCAGACAGTCAGTAACTATCCGGATGCTTTTTTTTGTTTTTATATGCAAAAAAACGCTATTTTGGTCGAAAAACATCCCTTTTTGAATGATAATCGTCCATCATTTTGTATTCTATGGACTAATTTTGCCCAAAACAAAACCTAAAATAGATGCAGAAGATGAATTTATTAAAAAACGTATTCATTGCCGTATCTTTATTCTCGGCAATAGCAACAGCAAGCGCCCGCAACAAATATCTGTTTGAGTACTTTTCGACTTCCACGCTAAGACTAGCGGAGTGTTCACCCCACGTCATGGAACAGTAATACAAATAACACCGAAAGAATATAAAAAACTCACTAAACACTTTAACAATAAATAATTATGAGACCTATAACAAAGATCTTCGCAGGAATCGCATTCATGTCGTCAATGGCGACAGTGAGTTATTCTGCAGCTCCAAGCTACAAGGCAATACAAAACACTACAAATAATACATTCACAACAGGCGACAAAACTTTTTTGCTAAACGGGAAACCATTTGTTGTCAAGGCAGCGGAAATTCATTACCCACGTATTCCACGCCCGTATTGGGAACATCGCATCAAAATGTGCAAAGCTCTGGGCATGAACACCATCTGTATCTACATCTTTTGGAACATACACGAGCAGCACGAAGGCGTGTTCGACTTTACGGGACAGAACGATGTGGCAGAATTCTGCCGCCTCGCCAAGAAGAACGGCATGTATGTAATAGTACGCCCCGGTCCGTACGTTTGTGCTGAATGGGAAATGGGCGGTCTGCCCTGGTGGTTGCTAAAGAAGAAAGACATACGTCTGCGTGAGCAGGACCCGTACTTCATGGAGTGTGTAGACCGCTTTGAAAAGAAAGTAGCCGAACAGCTCGCCCCTCTCACCATACAGCATGGAGGCCCCATCATCATGGTTCAGGTAGAAAATGAATATGGCAGCTACGGTGAAGACAAGGCTTACATAGCGCAGATACGCGATACGCTACGCAAGTATTGGGATGCCGACAATAACGACAAGGCATCTAAAACAACACTCTTTC
>ENA-OPNG01000086-OPNG01000086.1-human-gut-metagenome-genome-assembly--contig:-NODE-86-length-38429-cov-2.733908_pt1 | contig 38429 bp, 33 predicted proteins | sample MGYA00241536_ERZ501769 | MGnify/ENA primary metagenome ERZ501769 (study PRJEB25962, sample SAMEA2042567) | human gut metagenome | biome: human gut; feature: human-associated habitat; material: faeces... | reverse complement strand
TTGTGAAACTACCAACTTTTTTATGAACTATTCTTATCCCGAACTGGGGTATTATTTACATTTTTAGCATTGGCTACATGCCTGTGGACAGGTTGTAATGATGATGAAGAATTGCCTGCAATGTCTCGTACATCATTGAAGTCTTATGGTCCTACTTTCTGTGAAGTGCAGAGTCGTTTATATCTGGCTGGTAGCTCAGATATCAGAAGAAGTGGAGCTTGTTGGGTTATGAAGTCTACAAAAGAATACGACGAAAAGGCACTTGAATTTGCAACTGTTGAAGATAACGTACAGGAGTTTCCTATCAACAATCCTGATTTGTACCGCATGCGTATAGAAGGATTGCAACCTGACACAGTATATTATGTACGTTTCTTTGCAACAAACGACAAAGGCACTTTCTACAGTTATCCGGTTCGTGTTCCGACCACAAAAATCTATGACGACAAAGTATTTGTAGAAATGGGTAAATTCATGATGGGTAATGCAGCTGGCAAGTTAGATGAAATGCCTATGCATGAAGTAGAGTTTGAACACAGTTTCTATATTTCAAAAAATGAAATCACAAATACCGAATACTGTGAGTTCCTAAACAAAAATGAAGTAGGTGCCAATGCCACTGTGAACGGAGACCAATGGATAAATCTGCAAGATCCTGCTTGTCAACTATCTCACGACGGTTCTGAATTTGTTGTAAAGGATGGAGCAGACAAGCTTCCGGTTGTATGTGTCACATGGTTTGGAGCACAGGCTTTCTGCGAAAAAAACGGTGGAAGTCTTCCTACTGAATCAGAATGGGAATTCGCAGCAAACAGCGGATTATTAAAAACGGGAACCGCATATGCAGGAAGTGCTATAGCCTCTGAAGTGGCATGGTTTAATGAATCCACTTTGCATCAAGGCGGAATGAAAAAAGCCAACGGACTTGGTATATTCGACATGTCAGGCAATGTAGCAGAATGGTGTAACGACTGGTATTCTGACAAAGCCTACGAAAATGCAGCGGAGAAAAATCCTCAAGGTCCAAAATCGGGAAATAAGAAAGTCGTTCGTGGTGGTGCATACAATCAAGCTCCAGTAACTATTACAGGACGTAATGCACAACAACCTACAACAGCTTCTCCATATATTGGTTTTCGAGTAGTTTACAAAATTTAACAGACATGAAAAAGATACTTTTAAGTTTAATAATGGCAGGTTGCTTCCTCGCATGCGACGATGAAACGCTAAATCCGATTGTTCAGCCAATCGCTCAAACGAGTGAGCCTATGTATATTACAAGTACTACCGCTACTTTGGTTGGTAATGTATTGACAGGTGGTGGTACTGTACAAGAACGTGGTTTCTATTATACAGAATATACCTATGATATGAAGGTTTCCGATTATACTCCGATTACCTTGCAACAGGAGGTAATGAAGGGAACAAAAGTTGTGTGTCCTCAAGATACCGAATTCAGCTATTCTTTGGAAAACTTGGAAGGGGATACTGATTATTATTACTTGGCTTACGCACGCACAGAAAAAGGCATTTCATACGGCGACCCTGTACTGTTTGCCACAAGTGACGGAGACGTTCTTCCTGTGATATCTATTACTGAAACAGTAAAAGATGAAGTGAAAAGATTTGTAACAATAAAAGCCAATATCGATGCTCCTGGTGGTGCACCTATCGAAGAAATGGGTCTCGTATGGAGTGAAGAAGTAGCCCAACCCACTATAGAAAACGGCAAAAAGATTAACGTAAATGTTACATTGGGTACATTTGAAACAGGACTTACTGATTTGAGTACATTTACGAAGTACTACTACCGAATTTTTGCTAAGAACAAATATGGAACAGGCTACTCAGAGCCTATGATGATAATGTTTGTAGGAGATAAGTTTACTGATCCACGAGACAAAAACACCTATAAGATCAAACAATACGGTAATTGTATCTGGATGGTAGAAAACTTCCGTTATGTTCCCGCTGAACGCTTGAACAAGGGCATTTGGGTGCAAGGCTACAATGGTTCCAGCGCGGAAGAAGCTATGCAATCTGAGAACTATTCAGTTTATGGTTGCTTGTACGATTATCAAACAGCTAAAGATCTTGCTCCAGAAGGATGGCACCTTGCAACTGATGCAGAATGGAATGAACTAGAAAAACTGGCAGGTGTACCAGAAGGACTCTTGATGGAAGAAGAAGACTGGCGAGGCAACAGCAACGACAGACTGAAAGCTGAAACATGGCAAGGCAACGGTAACTGGTCTAACGAACTGGGATTTAACATTCACCCGGGTGGTAAACAATGGTGCGGTGGTGCGTTCCAAGACTTTAAACAGGCTGGTCTCTATTGGACTTCAACGATGAATGATCATCGTGCAGACGGTGCTTTACAGCCATTCTTCAGATGGTTCTCTGGTGGTCCTGCAACCGGACGCTTCAGTAACTTCCCTGAATGTGTAGGTATGTCCGTAAGATATGTTATGGACTAACATAAAGGTTAATCAGACCATGATTCGGCTTTAGATTCGAATCATGGCCTGAGGACAGAAAGAATCAAAATTATTTCGGATTAACAATCAATATGTTTATATTATGATATTCAAATATTTAAGCTTGTTTCTCTGTTTATCACTCTTTGCATGTAGTGATGACGAGAATATCCTAAATGAAGAAAAGCCGACAACTCCGCAAGGTGAGCCTATGGAAGATACTCCAATTGTACAAAAAGACTACATTTCCAATCCCAGTTTATGGACAGGTCCTTCCTTATCTAACGATGGTTTTGTAGTAGAGATTGAAATGGGTGCTGAAAGTTCTGTACGCAGCACAGAAAGAACAAAAAAATCCATCGATCATTATAACATGGGAGTTTACCAATCTCCACTTCCTGAGATTAGAGCCGCAGAATGGGGATATACTGTATTAAATCTCCATACAGGCCAAATAGACGGTGCAGGTAGAAAAATCAACAATATCTACTTGGACAACATGGCTTCTATCAACGATAGAAAGACAGCCTTGGAAACCATTATGAGATTTGTAAAAACTCAATATCGTGTAGAGGATGGTATTACACCTTGGTATTCAATGAACGGGCACCACTGCTGGCATCATTATGCCGGTGCTACTGGGGCTACCGTTCTGGCCAGCGAAATAGGAGAAAACATTCACGGTTATCAATTGCATATTGCAATGAATCGCGGTGCAGCAAGACAATACAACAAGCCGTGGGTTATTGACTTCTCATCATGGCATGGAGCTTCTATTTTGGACTACAGTAAAACTAAAATCTGGAAAGAATACAGCGGTGCGAAATACGGGCACTCCATAAACTTGGTGGAACGTTCTATGCTAATGAGCTATATGGCTGGTGCTGACGGAGTTGTAGCAGAAGGCGGTGGTGCAATCTGTTTTTATGACGACATTACCACTGATGACCACTATAAACTTTCTCCTTATGGAAAAGTATTCCAGAAGTTGTATCAGTTTTCTAAAGCCCACAGCAATGTAGGTATAACATACACTCCGTTTGCTGTATTGCTAGATCAATTCCATGGTATGGACCGCCAGCCGTCAGGACAACAAGCTTTCGGCAAGTTCGGATACAACCAAGGTGACATGGAAACATTTAACTTGATTGAAACGCTGTGGCCGCAAACTTTCTCTGTTGAGAAAAACGGTAATGAAATAGGTGCTATGGTAAACAGCAAGTACCCGGATGCTGTTGACTTTCTGTTACAGGGAGCTTCCCTTGATATGCTGAAGACTTACAAGGCAGTGATGTTGAGTGGAGATATTAAACTTACTCCAGCTCAAATAGCTGACCTTAGATCTTATGCAGCAGAAGGCGGAGTAGTATTGGCTTCAGACAGACATTTAGACCAATTGTCTTTCAATGGAACTGGTGATACAGCTATTCGTGAAGAAAAAGTGGGCAAAGGTAAGATTGTGGGATTCGATTCGAGTGCTTTGAAAGATATTCTTAATGAATATTTAAAAGAAATGTTGCCTATTGAAGTAGAAGGTGATGTAGAATATTTCGTAAACGTAGCAGATGGCGCATTCTATGTTACGTTGATTAATAATGACGGTGTAATGAAATCACCAAAAACACCTGTTCAATTTGACAGTTCAAAACGTAAAGACATTGTAATTAATTACAAAGCTAAAAACTCAATTCAATCAGTAGAAGAGCTTTGGAATTCACGCAAAGTACAAGTTGAAGGCAGAACTATCAAGTTTAGAATGTTACCTGGTGACTGTTATATCTTGAAAATTGCGTCAGTTAACAATTATTAGTATCTATAAAAAAGCTATACTATTTATAGACGAATAAATCTAAAATAAGGAACGGCAAATTTTATATTCTTCGAAAAGTTAAGAATATAGCTTTATTTAGTAGTGAACTTGGTATTTTGCTGGGTTCACTACCAAATAGAGCTATATTCTTTTTTTCTGATTTCGCCACTACAAAAAAAATGATTTTTCTAAGTTTATTAAGCAATCCGACACTGTAAGCATCGAACCACATCCTTTCCTTATCCCACAAGCCTCGTTCCCATCTTATTTTCAGTACTTTGACTTGATATATGCACCATACGTTTGAAACTTTTTTATTATATTTTTGATTCTTGTTCGCTTAGAAAGGCATAGCATTTTTTCTAAATGCCAACGTTTTTATTGAATACCGATTAAAGCCAATATTTAACAATAATCCTTTCATTTATAAACTATTCAGACGTTTCAGAGCATCAATTCGTTCTTTGATAAGTTTCTTAGGGAGACGGCTATTTGAACTTAGAAGACGCTCCAAGGCGTAAATCATTCCACCGCAACCAATAGCAGCCTCTCTTGTCAACATATCGGTTAGGAATAGAATACCAGAGACTTTTACGTTTTCAAGCGTAGCCTTATCCTTCAACTTTTTATCACCAGTAAGCAAGCGACAATCATTGTCTATGGCATAAACCATGACAGAGATGTCTTCCACAGACAGACAGATTACATACACCATTGTATTCAGCGACCTTCTGGAAAACAGTGCCAATCTGCTCACCAGAAAGAGAATAGACGGACAGAGTGCCCTCATCAATAATGCTTTGTACAGCTGCATACTGTTCAGAATCTTCAATCTCGTTGATAACGAGATCCAATGTGCGAAAATCAAGATTAAGTTTCTTGCAAAACGGCAGCAACCCCGCATTATAGAGATCTATCAAGATATTTGTGTCATTAATAACAATCTCCATACTTACATCAGATTGAGAGTGTCACGGACTTCATTGACAGACTTATCCAAAAGAGCGGCAGCTTTGGAATATGAAATAACCTCACTGGCAAGTGCACGATAGACCAAACGCTCGAATCGGCAAGTATGCTCCATTGGATATAGACTTTGCTCTAAAGCCGCCTTAAAAGCAGGCAAGGCATTCTTCTTTTTATGGTAAGAAGTGAAGCGTCTGTCAGTAATGATATTCAGTTGTGCCGCCTTTACCATAAGGGCATCAACAGAAATACCGTATTCACGCTGTATGGCTTGTAGCTCTACCAAGGAAATATCGTGACGAGACTCACCAATCAGATTCTTAAACTTGTCAGATGGTATCAACACCTCGTTTGCAAATACGTTACACATCTTCTCCTCGTCAACCCCGTCAGCACAGTGCATCAGAAGATGACCCAATTCATGGAAAATGGTAAGACGCTTGCGCTCAGAACACATATTCTTGTTGACTACAATAACAGGTAATCCGCCAGCCTCGTTGCAAGTGCCAAAGAAAGAACTGTCATGTTCAATCTCAATTATCTTCACCCCAACAGATTCCAACAAGTCAATAGCGGAGACAATAGCATCCGAACCGATATTCAAGTCATTGCGAAGGCGTAAAGCCAAGAGTTTAGCCTCGTTCTCTCCTTCAACAGTCGTGTTACCATAGTCCAAGCAAAATTTAGATGTCATGCCAAGAATAGCCTCGATTTCAAGATACTTCTCTATTTCGGAGCAAACAATGTATTTTATAGACTCTACCTTCTTGCTTCCCAGACTTGACTTCTTACGGAATTCAAATTTAGAAGGGTCGATATCAATAGTGTAAGGACGGAAGAAATAGTCAAGTTTCATGTTTAATGCTTTAGAAAGTACAATCAACACATCAGTTGATGGCATCATCAGTCCCTTTTCATACTTTGCGATTGCGGTTGGCGACACTTTACCATCAACCGAATTGCATAGTTCACGTTGTGACATACAACGGATTTTTCTGGCGTTAACCAATCTTTGAGCAAAAGTATTATCCATAATCAAAAATGTTTAGGTGTGCAAAATTACTAATAATCCATCAAAATGTACACCGGTAGTACATATACAGCATTGTCCTTTAACAAATATTTCACGTTTCCCCCAATTTGAAATTCCGAAGAAATTTCGAATTGTTTAATTAATATTCTTTTATTAATATTATTTTATATAATAGGTTCTACTTTTTTGATAGCGATTGGCTCTAAAACTGGCCAATATATAAAGTACTGAGAAACGCATCTATCTGCTATAAAGACTCGTAAAAAATAAATTATTGGTCTTCGTTATTGTATAACCTTTTGTATAACTACTGGTCACCAGTTTTATCATGTAAACAATTAATACAATAACAAAACAATATAATACATTGTTATTTAATCATTTAACACACAAACATACTAAATAATTTGCAACACACAGCTAACTAAGGTTAAATTCTTAGCCATGAGTTTTATGATTGCATTTTTTTTCGTAAACTTGCAGCCCGAAACTAAAAGACGCAGAACATCTATCTTTAAGAACGTCATCATTACAGAATGAAACATCTATTTATGCTAATATGCTTCGGACTGCTGACATGCGCAGCTCCGAGTAACGCCCAGATTTTAGTTGTGAAAGCGCTGGGCAAAGTTGTGAAGAAAACAAAAATAGGGAAAGAACTTAATAAAAAGGCGGGAGAAGCTATGAATAACCTGGAAAGCTCATTAGGACTACGTGCGCCAGGAGCAGCCAACGGCGATGGTAACGGTACGCTGATTCTTACCGAGGACTCGCTGACGCAAGGAGTATTACACGAGGGACATTACTACGTTGACTTGGGATTGCCAGTAATGTGGGCTACCTGCAACGTGGGAGCTAACCACCCTTGGGAGGCCGGAGAGTATTTTTCTTGGTGTGAGACTACGCCTAAAGAATCGTACAACCTAGAGAACGGCACGAACTATAGCCATAGCAATACGGAGGATGTAGTGAAGGGCAACCCGCAATTTGATGCGGCAAGTAAGAACTGGGGAGGCAAATGGCGTATGCCTACCATGTACGAAATGACTCTTCTGAAAGTGCAATGCAAGTGGGAACCGGCTAAGTTGAACGGACAGAACGGCTTACTGCTGACAAGCAAGAAGAACGGAAACAAGATTTTCATTCCGGCGGCATACGCATGCGGTGGTGACCCTAACGATAAGACAAGAGATACCAAAGAATTTACGTCGGGCGGCTATTGGACAGCCACAGTACAAGAGAGCAGCAATGAATCGGAGGCGTTCGCTTTAATCTTCGACATCAACGATTCCGATAAAATGGATGTCGATATAGAAGACTACTGGTTGGGAATGAGTGTTCGTGCTGTACTCGATAAGAGTAGTCTCTAGAATATCTGCATCTTGACTCCGAGCGAAAGGCCGATGATATCAGAAAGTTTCAAGGTCTTATCCTGAACCATAGCTCGGATATACAAATCGCACGTGCTTATTTCGTAATACAGCGTAACGCTTTTAGCAAGAAATTTGCGCTTGTTGTGAGGGATAGCCTTAGTGATTCGCTGTCCTAAGAAAACGTTGGCTCTTACCTTCGTTTTCAGCAGAGGATAGTAATCCTCCGGATAGCGGTCGGGCTCACGGCTCCAGAATTCTCCACCAAATACCGTATTGAAATACAGTCCGCACGATAGCGGCTCTATCTGCCATCCCCATTTCTTGGTAGGTATATGCCACGGCACATAGTTCTCTTTCAGCGTCATTGTCATCTTGGTACGGTTACTATCATACTTAGGCAATACACCAACAAAAAGCTGTGTTTCCCACTGACGGTGCTTGCCGTAATCCCATCCGGCACCTACAGAAATAAGTCCCATGTTTCCTGCATAATGTATTACCGAGTGAGTAGGCATCAGCGCATACCAACGCTTCTGGTAGCGGCGCACACGGCGCTCGTATCTCTGCACCGAACGGGGTTTCTCTATTTGTGGTTCTTGTATTTCCAAAGAATCGGTTTGCGCCATCACCCCTACCGGCTGCGCAAACATCAGTAATATCAAACTAAAAATATACAACTTCGTATTCATAGCCATCGGGAGTAACGGTAAATATTAGATAGTTACGGTGAGCCATACAGTCGGCTCCATAATAAAAGGTTCCATCGTTATAGAGTTCATCTTTTTGCAACCTATGGTCGTGGCCATTGATGCAGAACATCATCTGCGGCAATAGGCGTATGTAATGTTCAAACGCCTTAGCCACATTATTGTTGAACTGATCGCTGTACGGACGGGCGTGCATGCAGACTATCGTACGGTCGAACTTATCGGCATTAGCGGTAAGTTGCTCTTCTATATAGTCAAAGTTGGGCACCGCCGCCAGATAATCGTACTCTGTGGCGTTGGTATTAAGGCATACAAACTTTATACGCGAAGCGATGAAGCAGAAATCGAGATCGCCATATATGCGCGAAAAAGCCTCATCGCCCGTACCCAAGAAATCATGATTTCCGATAAGAGCTACGTACGGCACACGCAAATCGAAAAGCACATCGCGCTGCCACATAAATTCCTTGGTAGTACCGCAGTCTGTAAGGTCTCCCCCATGAATCACGAAATCAATATTCGGATTGGCGTTGATACTCGCCACAGCGTCTTTGGTCTCAGAATACCATCCGTGCGAATCGCTTATCACGGCAAAACACAGTGTACTCTTGTCCTTGCATTTCTCTTCTATAAGCTTAATATTTTTGGCGTTTATATCAGTCTCGCCCTTTATCCTGACATCGTAAGGATGATAGTCGAACCAACGCTCACAACTGGTAAAAAGCAGCATGAGCATCAATGCATACATATATTTCATATCGTCTTCTACTTAAAATTATACTGCAAATAAAGCTTTTTAAAACCAAATAAGGCGAATAGTACCACCAGAACGAACTTCTTTTCCGAAAAATCGGACAGAAAAAAGGAAAAACAAGAGGGAACGTTACCCGTTATTCTCATTTTTCTGACTACTTTTGTATATTTAATCCGCATATATCATATATAGCACATGGAACAATTCAGCTCAATGATTGCGGCAGCCATGAAACTGCCCGTTCATCGCATCGACAATACACTGAAGCTTCTGGAAGGAGGAGCTACAATACCGTTTATAAGCCGATATAGAAAGGAAGCCACAGGCGGACTGGATGAGGTGCAGATAGACGAAATAAAGAACCGACACGACAAGCTATGCGAGGTAGCCAAACGTAAGGAGACTATCTTATCGACTATAGAAGAGCAGGGAAAGCTGACCGACGAGCTACGCCAACGCATAGAGAACAGTTGGGATAGCACAGAGATAGAAGACATATACCTGCCATTCAAACCTAAGCGTAAGACTCGTGCCGAGGCTGCACGCCAAAAGGGACTGGAGCCGCTGGCAACAATAATAATGATGCAGCGCGAAAGAAACCTGGAGGCTCGCGCGCAGCAATTCGTGAAAGGCGAAGTGAAAAATGTGGAAGATGCGCTGAAAGGTGCCAGAGACATCATAGCGGAGCAAATTAACGAAGACGAGAGCGCACGAAACCTGATACGCGGTCGATTCGCACGTCAGGCTGTAATCTCGGCTAAGGTGGTGAAGGGAAAAGAGAAGGAAGAAAGCGCACTGAAGTATCGCGACTATTTTGATCATAACGAGGCGCTGAAGCGTTGTTCTTCGCACCGACTGCTTGCTCTACGCCGAGGCGAGGCTGACGGTATTCTGAAAGTAAGCATCACTCCGGCAGATGAAGAAGAATGCGTAGACAGTCTTGACAGACGATTAGTGCGTGGCACTGGGGAATGCTCGGATCAGATGTCGGCAGCCGTATCCGATGCCTACAAGCGTCTGCTTAAGCCTGCCATAGAGACTGAATTCGCGGCATCGAGCAAGCAACAGGCCGATGAGGAGGCTATACGTGTGTTCGCCCAGAACCTACGCCAGCTGTTGTTGGCTCCGCCATTGGGACAGAAGCGTGTGCTTGGTATAGACCCAGGATTCCGTACCGGATGTAAGGTAGTCTGCCTCGACGCTCAAGGTGCGTTGCTGCATAACGAAACCATTTACCCGCATCCGCCTAAATCGGAGAAGGTGGCGGCTGCCCGTAAACTGCAAAAGTTGGTAGAGCAATATAACATAGAGGCAATAGCTATAGGAAACGGAACTGCAAGCAGAGAAACGGAGCAGTTCGTTACCTCACAAAGATATGATCATGAAATAAAGGTTTTCGTGGTAAGCGAAGACGGAGCTTCAATCTACTCGGCATCAAAGACCGCACGCGATGAGTTCCCCGATTACGATGTGACAGTGCGTGGAGCCGTATCTATAGGACGACGACTGATGGACCCGTTGGCAGAGTTGGTAAAGATAGATGCCAAGTCGATAGGCGTGGGACAATATCAGCACGATGTGGATCAGACCAAACTGAAGGCGGCACTAGACCAAACGGTAGAGAGTTGCGTAAATAAAGTAGGTGTAAATGTGAACACTGCCAGCAAGCATCTGCTGACGTATGTTTCGGGACTAGGACCTACACTTGCGCAGAATATAGTAGACTACCGCACAGCCAACGGCCCGTTCGGATCAAGACGTGAATTGCTGAAGGTGCCACGCATGGGAGCCAAGGCATACGAGCAATGTGCCGGATTCCTTCGCATACCGGGGGCAGAGAACCCATTAGACAACTCGGCGGTGCATCCTGAAAGCTACGCGATAGTAGAACGCATGGCCAAAGACCTGAAGTGCACGGTAGACGAGCTGATAAAGAACCAAGAGTTGCGTAAAAAGATTGACCCTAAGAAATATATAACCGAAACTATAGGTATGCCTACGCTAACAGATATACTGAACGAGCTTGAAAAGCCCGGCAGAGACCCTCGCCAACAGATTAAGGCTTTTGAGTTCGACAAGAACGTGCGCAGCATAGACGATCTGCAGGTGGGCATGGAACTTCCGGGCATAGTGACAAACATAACTAACTTCGGTTGCTTTGTTGATATAGGTATAAAGGAAAACGGACTGGTGCACGTATCGCAACTGGCCGACCAATACGTAAGCGACCCCACTACAATAGTAAGCATACATCAGCATGTGCGTGTACGCATACTAAGTGTGGACACCGAACGCAAGCGCATTCAGCTCACCATGAAGGGATTATAACAATAGTACATACACAATAAAAATACATATACATGGAATCTAACGAAAAGACAGGTTGGTTTGTTTTCAACAACGGACAGGTACTAATAGAAAAGCAACCCGACGGTTATCATATACCCTACAGCGTGGAGCCTCCTACCGAGGTTCCGGTGGGTAGCACCATACATACAATAGGCGAGATTAACGGACTCCCGGCAAAGACATACGCCATATTTAATCCGGTAGCCGGAAACGAAGAATCGCCGCGCATGATGAAAGACCTGCGTGCATCGTTCGACGTGCTGCCGTTTGATGAATACAACAGAGCCGGCAAGGCATCGCAGATACTAAACTGGGACAAGAATAGCCGCTACTGCCCCATGTGCGGAGTGCCTACCGTTCAGGTAAGTCCCATAGCCAAGCGGTGTCCCGAGTGCCGACAGGAGTTCTACCCTCGCATCTCTCCGGCCATCATAGTACTTATAAAGAAAGGTGATGAGATTCTGCTGGTTCACGCCCGCAATTTCAGAGGAACATTCAACGGACTTGTAGCCGGATTCCTTGAACCAGGAGAAACGCTTGAAGAGTGTGTGCACCGCGAAGTGATGGAAGAAACAGGACTGCGCATAAAGAATCTGCGCTACTTTGGCAGTCAGCCGTGGCCCTACCCAAGCGGCATAATGGTAGGCTATTGGGCTGAATACGAAAGCGGCACCATAAAATTGCAGAACGAAGAATTGAGCGCAGGAGCCTTCTACGGACGAGACAATTTGCCCGAGATTCCAAAGAAGCTTAGCATAGCACGGAAATTGATAGACGCATGGCTAAATAACGAGATATGAAACGATACTTACAAGCCGCTATCAAGCTTATAAGACAAGCGGGCGGCTACATAGCTGACAAGCTGAAGCGGGGTTATGATTGGTATACCCGATTGTTCAAACGTTTGCCTTGGTACGGACGTACAGGAATGGTTTTCGGTACGGCGGTAGCGGCTCTCATCGTGCTGCTGGGTCTTATCGACATGAATTTCTTATGGCTGTTCGGTAAATCGCCCAGCATGTTTAATGTGAAAGCACCGATACAGCACGTGGCATCTGAAATATACAGTGCCGACGGAAAACTGATAGGCAAATATTACTCTGAAAACCGCACGCCGGTAGAATACAAAGATATATCGCCCATCCTGATAAAGACTTTGGTTTACACAGAAGATGAGCGGTTCTACCATCACTTCGGCATCGACTTTGAAGGTGTTTTCGCCGCAGCCAAAGATTTCGTTACACATGGCGATGCGCGAGGAGCGAGTACCATTACGCAGCAGTTGGTGAAGAATCTGTTTAAGGTACGCTCACAATACTCTACGGGACTTATGGGGCATATTCCGGGAGTGAAGCTACTTATAATGAAAGCTAAGGAGTGGATTCCCGCCGTAAAGATAGAGATACTGTACAGCAAAGATGAAATCCTGACTATGTATTTCAATACGGTAGACTTCGGAAGCAACGCTTTCGGTATCAAGACGGCTTGCCACACTTATTTCAATACCACCCCCGACCGTATTACGGTGGAGCAGGCCGCCACGCTTATCGGACTGCTTAAAGCTACTACTTACTACAACCCGCGCATCAATCCAAAGAACAGTCTGTCACGACGGAATGTAGTATTGGGCAAGCTGTACGAGCATCGCTTCATAAATAAGAATCAGCTCGACTCAATAAAACAACTGCCTATAACGCTGAAATTCAAACAAGAGAATTATTACACCGGAAACGCTCTGTATTTCCGCGAAGCCGTGGCTGCATCACTCAAAGAATGGTGTAACGAGAACGATATAAATCTCTACTCTGACGGACTGAAAATATATACCACCATAGACAGCCGTATGCAGCAATATGCCGAAAAGGCGGTAAGTAAGCAGATGAAGGACGTACAGATAAAATTCGACCGACACTGGGCCAACCAGAATCCGTGGCGCAATAAAAACGGTGAGGAAATAGCCGGATTCATAGAAGAACTGGCAGAGCGTACGCCTCATTATCATTACCTGAAACATCGATTTGGCGAAGAGACGGATTCCATCAAGTTCTATCTTAACGAGCCTCATCGATGCAAAGTGTTTACTTACGACGATGGCGTAAAAGATACTACCTTCAGTACCATGGACTCCATTAGATATATGGAGCGTTTCATGCACTGCGGATTCGTGGCTATCGACCCTCACAACGGCAATGTGAAGGCGTGGGTGGGCGATATCGATTTCCAGTCATGGAAGTACGACAAAGTTCTCTCTAAACGTCAGCCGGGATCTACTTTCAAGCTTTTCGTTTATTCGGAAGCCATGAATCAGGGACTCTCGCCATGCGACTTGCGGGTGGACCAGAATATACCGTGGGAGGTAATGGACCACGGAGAGAAGAAATTGTGGTTGCCGCACAATGCCAACGGAGGCGCAACACTCGACACTATGTCGCTGAAAATGGCTTTCGCACAGTCGGTAAATACCATCGCTGCCAACGTAGCACACGAGGTAGGCATAGACAAGATAGTACGTACAGCTAAGGCGATGGGCATAAAAACACCGCTTGAAGCTACCCCTGCCCTCAGCCTTGGAGCATCCGACGTATCGCTGCTTGAATTGGTATCGGCATACGGAACGGTAGTAAACGACGGAACAGCCATCGACCCCATATTAGTAACGTGCATAAAAGACCAAAAAGACAAGATTATATATGAAGCCAAACCGAAAACAACCGAGGCTCTACCCTACGCCAGCGCATACCTGATGCAGCAGATGTTGCGCGGAGGTCTGACATGCCCCGGAGGTACATCACAAGCCTTATGGCGATTCAGGATATTCGACAAGGGAACGGAGTTCGGCGGTAAGACAGGGACATCGTCTAATCATTCGGACGCATGGTTTGTAGGTGTAAGCCCGAATCTGGTAGGAGGCGCATGGGTAGGCGGAGAATATAGAAGCATACACTTCCGCACGGGAGAGTTGGGACAAGGAAGTCGCACGGCACTGCCTGTATTCGGATATTTCATGGAGCAAGTGCTGGCCGACCCTAAGTTGGCTCCTTTATATATAGCCAAGTTCGGTAACCCGAAAGAGAAACTCGACAGACAGTGGGACTGCAATACCTATATGCCTCACTATAGCGACAGCGACTCCTTATCTATATTCTTATCGGACAGCCTGACTCTTGACAATGCCGAAGCCGATATAGACATAGAGAAACTTCTGAAAGAATAAAGACAACCGTATATATAATTATATATATTTGCAGAAAAGGGAGGATTTATGAAAAGACTGATTATAGGAACATTAGCCGTATCGATGCTTTGCAGCGGATGCGCCACAAGCGGATATGGAGGAGCCAACGCTGTCTTTGCCGGAGCCGCTATAGGAAACAATATCGGCAGTGCCATAGGAGGCATTATAGGCGAGGATCGTGGAGGATGGAGAGGCAGTTACAGAGGCTCTGCCATCGGTTCATTGGTAGGAACCATAGCTGGCGCCGCCATCGGAGGAATAATAAACAACGCTACGCAACCCAAAGGACATCAGGATGAAGAATACGGGTATCCTGTAGAAAGCCAAGGCGGAAGCTATTATCCGGATGAGGCTCCGGCTCAAAGAAATTATGCGCCAAGCCAATCGACCGGCATAGAGAACCTGAGCATACATAACATACGCTTCATAGACGATACGCGCGACCATGTGATTGAGTCGGGCGAAAGCAGCCGCGTTATCTTCGAAATAATAAACAACAGTAACGAAACGGTATACGGCATAGTACCCGTAGTTAAGACTGATATGAAAAAGGTGTATGTATCGCCTTCCATCATGGTAGAGCAGATATTGCCGCACAATGGCATAAAGTACACCGCAAATATAAAAGCCGGAAAACGGATTAAGGAAGACAAGATTACTATCCACATAGCCGTGGCCGACGAAAACGGACAAGAATACGACTGGCAGGAATTCAGTCTGCCTACACGCCGATAACACGCAAAAAAATCTCCCGCATCATGCAGAACAACCTGGCGCGAGAGATTTTTTTTCGTGCAAGATTTCTCATGCACTTCTTAGGCATATTTGATTATTTGTTATCACCATACATGCGGGCACGCATTTCCTTGATATGATCTGAAGTGATGTACTCATCGTACTCCATCATCTTATCGATAATACCGTTAGGTGTCAACTCGATGATGCGGTTTGCCACAGTTTCGATGAACTCGTGGTCGTGTGAAGAGAAGAGCACATTACCCTTATAAGTCTTAAGGTTATTGTTGAATGCCTGAATAGACTCCAAGTCCAAGTGGTTGGTAGGAGTATCAAGAATCAAACAGTTAGCGTTACGCAACTGCATACGTGCAATCATACAGCGCATCTTCTCACCTCCCGAAAGCACGTCTACTTTCTTCAACACCTCTTCACCAGAGAAAAGCATACGTCCCAAGAAGCCCTTCATATATACTTCGTTGCCTTCGCCGTACTGACTCAACCAGTCAACCAAGTTAAGGTCGCAATTGAAATAGTCAGTATTATCGAGCGGCAAGTAAGCTGTAGTAATAGTAACACCCCAGTTGAAGTGACCTGCCTGCGCCTTGCGGTTTCCGTTCAGAATCTCGAACAAAGCAGTCATGGCACGAGGGTCGCGGCTCAAGAACACAATCTTATCGCCCTTCTCAACGTTGAAGTTAACATCGCTGAATAATACATTTCCGTCTTCCGATTCAGCTCTCAATCCAGAAACCTCAAGAATCTGATTACCCGGTTCGCGCTCCATCTGGAAAATGATACCAGGATATTTACGTGAAGAAGGCTTGATTTCGTCTACATTCAGTTTCTCAAGCATCTTCTTACGGCTGGTAGTCTGCTTAGACTTAGCCACATTGGCAGAGAAACGACGGATAAACTCTTCCAACTCTTTCTTCTTTTCTTCGGCCTTAGCCTTCTGGTTCTGCTGCTGACGAAGAGCCAACTGACTTGACTCGTACCAGAAGCTATAGTTACCGGCAAACAAGTTAACCTTTCCGAAGTCGATATCAACTGTGTGCGTACAAACGCTATCGAGGAAGTGACGGTCATGACTTACAACCAACACTGTATGTTCAAAATTCGACAAATACTCTTCGAGCCATGTCACGGTATCCATATCAAGGTCGTTGGTCGGCTCATCGAGCAACAAGTTATCCGGGTTACCGAACAAAGCCTGCGCCAACATGACACGCACCTTTTCCTTACCGCTCAGGTCGCCCATCAGCGAGTAATGCTTATCTTCCTTAATACCCAATCCGCTCAACAGAATGGCAGCGTCGCTTTCAGCGTTCCATCCTTCTAGTTCGGCAAAACGTTCTTCCAACTCGGCAGCCTTGATACCGTCTTCGTCTGTGAAATCAGCCTTTGCATACAGAGCGTCGCGCTGCTTCATGATATCCCACAGAATAGTGTGACCCATAAGTACCGTATCGAGCACTGTATAAGCGTCGAACTTAAAGTGGTCCTGGCTCAACACAGAAAGACGTTCGCCCGGTCCAAGTGTAACACTTCCCTTTGTAGGGTCGAGTTCGCCCGAAATTACTTTCAAGAAAGTAGACTTACCGGCTCCGTTCGCTCCGATTACACCATAGATATTTCCGTTTGTGAATTTCATATTCACATCATTATATAATACACGCTTTCCAAATTGAACTGCTACGTTTGATACTGTAATCATTACTTTTCTTTCTGTTTTATATATTTATTTTCAGCCACAAAGGTACATAAAAATACGAAGATAAGCACAAGCTGTAGGCAAGATTATGGCGAAACCGCACTGACAAGGCTGTAGATGTGACAAAAATTCATTAATTTTGCAGCCTCATCGATATAAAATAGCTTAGGCACGGTATTTGTAGATGAGAGCGATAAAAACGAAATAAAAATAAAAACTATATAATTATGAGCAATAAAAATCATAATCACGAAGAAGAGCTGAAGCATCAGAACGCTGAAGCAAACATGCAGGAAGAAGTTCAGCATGAAGAAGAGCAGAACGCAAACGACAATGTTCAGACATTAGAAGAACAATTGCAGAATGAGCTGGAAGCTGCAAAGAAAGAAAACGAAGCGTTGAAAGACAAGTATCTGCGTCTTTCGGCAGAATTCGACAATTTCCGTAAACGTACAATGAAGGAAAAAGCTGAACTCATTAAGAATGGCGGAGAAAAGGCTATCACTTCTATTCTTCCTATCCTAGACGACTTGGAACGTGCATTGCAGAACATGGAGAAATGGGACGATGTGAAGGCTATGCACGAAGGTATCGACCTGATTTACCAGAAGTTCCTGAAAGGCTTGTCACAGCAGGGTCTTGAAAAGATGGAACCGGTAGGCGAAAACTTCGACACCGACTTCCACGAAGCCGTAGCGTTGATTCCGGCTCCGGAAGAATCGCAGAAAGGAAAGGTTCTGGACTGCGTGCAGACAGGCTATAAACTGAACGACAAAGTAATACGTCACGCCAAGGTGGTTGTGGCTCAATAACAACATCACCTCAAACACACGAAAGGATACACATATATGGCAAAAAGAGACTATTACGAGGTTTTAGGCGTCGACAAATCGGCCTCGGCAGACGCAATCAAGAAAGCATATCGTAAAAAAGCTATCCAATATCACCCAGACCGCAATCCGGGAGATAAGGAAGCTGAAGAAAAATTTAAGGAAGCTGCAGAGGCTTATGAAGTTCTGAGTAATCCTGACAAGAAGGCAAGATACGACCAGTTCGGATTTGCAGGAGTAGACGGAGCCGCTGGTGGCGCTGGTGGATTCGGCGGATTCGGTGGACAGGGTATGTCTATGGATGATATCTTCTCAATGTTCGGTGATATATTTGGCGGACACGGAGGAGGTTTCAGCGGATTCGGAGGCGGAGGCGCTCAGCCACGTCAGCGTAAGTTCAGAGGTTCGGACCTTAGAGTAAAAGTCAAATTGACACTGAAGGAAATCTCTACCGGAGTAGAGAAGAAATTCAAGGTCAAGAAATATGTGGAGTGTCCGCATTGTCACGGAAGTGGCGCAGAAGGTACCGGAGGCGTGGAAACATGTCCTACTTGTCACGGAACAGGTAGCGTAACGCGTACCCAGCAGAGCATCTTTGGCATCATGCAGACTCAGACTGTATGTCCGCAGTGTGGTGGCGAAGGTAAAATCATCAAGAACAAATGTAAGGAGTGTGGTGGCGACGGTGTAGTTTATGCCGATGAAGTAGTAACAGTGAAAATTCCTGCCGGTGTAGCCGAAGGTATGCAGGTTACCATCAACGGAAAAGGTAACGCCGGAAAGCACAACGGAGTACCGGGCGACTTGCTTGTAGTAATTGAAGAAGAGAAGCATCCGGAATTGATACGCGACGAGAGCGATTTGATTTACAACTTGCTGCTTAGCGTGCCGACTGCCGCATTGGGTGGCTCGGTAGAAATACCTACCATAGACGGTAAGGCGAAAATTAAAATCGAGCCGGGTACACAGCCAGGTAAAGTACTCAGACTGAGAGGAAAGGGATTGCCTAACATCAACAGCTACGGATATAGCACAGGCACAGGCGACTTGTTGGTACACATCAGTGTATATATCCCCGAAACTCTGACAAAGGAAGAGAAACAAGCCTTCGAAAAATGGCAAGCATCAGAAAGCTTCCAGCCTAACATGTCGTTAAAGGAAAAGATATTTAAGAAATTCAGAAGTCTGTTCGACTAAAAACTGACTTTCGCAGAACATAAAAAGTCCGCTGCAACGGGAGAAGCCCTCACCAGCGGACTTTTTTTTGTTTTTTACGCCACACTTTAACGATATTGACATAAAACTTATATTTCTTTATGAAAACAGAACACCTCAGACCGAAAAGAATGCTTAACTTTGTCTTAACAAAACAAACATCACTATGAAATATATAATATTGTCGATACTGAGCTGCTGGTTGCTGGCTATTCCCGCTAAGGCTCAGACATCGGAAGATACCAAGGACATCGCTCCTACCCTTCCGGCAGACAGCATGACTTTATCGGTGCCGTATCCGCAGTTTAACATGATCGGCATCTCTCCGCTCGGTTACGGATACGCCAATTGGGAACTACATAAAGGGCTAAACGCTTCATTCGGCATGAACATCACCTTCAGTCCAAGCAAATACGCACCATCGGGAGTAGGATTCGGACAAGATGCCACCTTTCTTTATGTGCAACCACTGAGCAAACGCCTCAGCGTGGCAGGCGGACTGTATGCTTCTAACATGAATTGGGGATATTATAACCATCGCAACGTTGGCATAACCGGCATAGCTGGCTATCAGCTTACAGAAAGAATTAGTCTGTACGCCTACGGAAACAAGAACCTTACCCCCGACTATAGAAACGGCTACCCCTATCCGCTGCATTATTTCGATGCCGACAAGATAGGCGGCATGGTGAACTTCAAGTTGGGCAACGCCGCATCTTTCAGCGTGGGCGTAGAAAGAATATCTTATCCGGCACGATGACAATGAATTAACGGGCATCTTTTATAGAACAAAAATACGACAAGAAATGAATTACAAAGAAACTATAACCTACTTATTCAACAGTGCACCACTGTTTCAGCAAGTAGGTAAAGACGCATATAAAGAAGGGTTGGACAATACCCTTACACTCGACGAACACTTCGGACATCCACACCGCAACTTCCGCACCATACATGTGGCAGGAACCAACGGAAAAGGCTCATGCTCGCATACTTTGGCAGCCATCCTACAATCGGCAGGCTATAAGACAGGGCTTTACACATCACCGCATCTGGTAGATTTCAGAGAGCGCATACGCGTAAACGGCAAGCCTGTGCCAGAAGAATTCGTAATAGATTTCGTGGAAAAGAACAGAGCATTCTTCGAACCACTTCACCCATCGTTTTTCGAGTTGACCACCGCTATGGCGTTCTTATACTTCGCACAAGAAAAAGTCGACGTAGCCATTATTGAAGTCGGCTTAGGCGGACGCCTGGACTGCACGAACATAATACAGCCCGACATGAGCGTAATCACCAATATCAGTTTCGATCATGTACAATTCTTGGGAGATACGCTGGCTAAGATAGCATCAGAGAAAGCCGGAATCATAAAGAAAGGCACTCCTGTAGTAATAGGAGAAGCCAATCAGGAAACTCGCCCCGTATTCGAAGCCAAAGCCTTGGCAGAGCAAGCCCCCATTGTATTTGCCGAAGATGAACATCTGCTGAAATCGGACACTCATACCCCCGACGGAGGTTTTATGTACGAAAACGAAGACTATCCCCAACTGAAAGGAGAGTTAGGAGGCATGTGTCAGGAAAAGAATACCAACACACTGCTCTCTGCACTGCGCATACTGAAAAAAGCTGGCTACAACATCAGCGACAATAACGTAAGAGAAGGATTCGCCCATGTATGCGAGCTAACAGGACTGCAAGGCAGATGGCAGAAACTACAATCGGAACCTACACTGATATGCGACACCGGCCATAACATAGGCGGCATACAGTATATCGTAAAGCAACTCGCCCAGCAGATCTACAAACACCTGCACATAGTAATGGGAATGGTGAACGATAAAGACATCAGCGGTGTATTGCGCCTCTTGCCAACAGATGCCATCTATTATTTTACCCAAGCCAGCGTGAAAAGAGCGTTGCCGGCAGAAAAAGTACAAGAGCTTGCCGCCACAGACGGACTGAAAGGTCAATGCTACCCAAGTGTAGGAATTGCTGTACGCGCAGCACTCGAAAACGCAGAGAAAGACGACCTTATATTTGTGGGAGGAAGCAGTTTCATTGTGGCCGATTTACTTTCAGAAAAAGAAAACGGTTCTTTTTCTTGTAAATCTTAAATTAAAGATATTTATTTGCATAATATTTTTTTGGTAAACCTATCATAAAAAAACTATTAAAAATATGAATAACACATATAATACCGATGAAAACAAATGCGGATTGAAGAAATCCGATTTTGTAAAGACAGTAGACGGAAAAAACACTGAACTCTTTATCCTGAAAAACAATACAGGTGCCGAGATTGCTGTTACAAACTATGGCGGGGCGGTTTTGGCTGCCATGATGCCAGATAGAAACGGCAACTATGCCAGCGTAATTCAGGGACACGACTCAATAGATCATGTAATAAACAGCCACGAACCATTCTTAAGCACACTTGTAGGACGCTATGGCAACCGTATAGCAAAAGGAAAATTCACTTTAGACGGAAAAGAATATACCTTGGCTATCAACAACGGACCCAATTCACTGCACGGAGGACCTACAGGTTTCCACTCTAGAGTATGGGACGCTGAACAGACAGCAGCCAACCAAGTAACACTGAAATATCTTTCGAAAGACGGAGAAGAAGGTTTCCCTGGCAATCTAAGCGTAGAAGTTACCTATTCTCTGAGCGACGAAAATGAATTCAAGATTGAATATAAAGCTACAACCGATAAGAAAACAATCGTAAATCTAACACATCACGCATTCTTCAGCCTCTCTGGTCTTGAAAATCCTACCAAGAGCGTAGAAAACAATATCCTTACAATTAATGCAGACTTCTTTACTCCGATGGACGAAGTATCTATCACTACCGGAGAAATCCTGAAAGTAGAAGATACTCCGATGGACTTCCGTACACCCCATACAGTAGGCAGCCGCATTAACGACCCGTTCCAGCAATTGGTATTCGGTGCCGGATATGACCACTGCTATGTACTGAACAAGAAAGAAGTAGGCGAATTGAGTTTCGCCGCTAAATGCGTAGAACCCGAAAGCGGACGTACACTGGAAGTTTACACCACCGAACCGGGAGTACAGATCTACACAGCCAACTGGCACAACGGTTTCGAAGGATGGCACGGAGCAACATTCCCTGCACGCAGCGCTATCTGCTTTGAAGCACAACACTTCCCCGATACTCCAAACAAACCACACTTCCCATCTGCAATGCTGAATCCGGGAGAAACTTATACACAAACCACAGTCTATAAGTTCGGAGTAGAATAATACAGAATATTAATTAACCACATTAAATAATATCAAAAAACACTTTTATAACATTATGGAACAACAAAAGAAACAATGGGGAGCGATTATTGTAATGATTGCCCTGTTTGCCATGATTGCCTTCGTGACAAATCTCTGTTCACCGATGGCTGTCATCGTAAAGAATGACTTCGGCGCAAGCAACGTATTAGCACAAATCGGTAACTATGGAAACTTTATCGCATATCTTATTATGGGTATACCTGCAGGTATGATCATCGCTAAGGTTGGATATAAGAAAACAGCACTTATCGGTTTGATTATCGGTATCATCGGTATTTTGATTCAGTGGGCATCTGGCCACGTAGGAAAAGAAAGCGCATTCGCCGTATATTTGATTGGTGCATTCATCAGCGGTTTCACTATGTGTATCCTTAACTGTGTAGTAAACCCTATGCTTAACCTCCTTGGTGGTGGCGGTAACAAAGGTAACCAGCTTATCCAGATTGGTGGTGTATTCAACTCATCTGCAGCTGTTGCCGTTTACATCCTTATGGGTGCTCTTATCGGCGACGCTACAAAGGCTCACATTGCCGACGCTACTCCTGCCTTGATGATTGCATTGGCTATCTTCGTAATAGCATTCATCGTAATCTGCTTCACTAAGATTGACGAACCAGAACAGGCTCCTGTTGATACATCTCTTATTAAGGGCGCATTGAGCTACCGTCACTTCGTACTCGGTATCATCGGTATCTTCTTGTACATGGGCGTTGAAGTAGGTACTCCTACATACATCCTTCAGTATCTTACTTCTGAAGAAGGTGGCAGCATGGCAGCTTCTACAGTAGGTCTTATCGTAGCCGTTTACTGGTTGATGATGCTTGTAGGCCGTTTCATCGGTGGTGCTATCGGTGCAAGCGTAAGTAGCCGCACTCAAATTACAGTAGTAAGTACAGCTACATTGATATTGGTTCTCTTCGGTATGTTCGCTCCTACAGACATCAAGGTAAACGTTCCGGCTATCGACTGGGGTACTCTTACCATGGGATGGGAAACAGTGCCTGTTGGTATATTCGCATTCCTTCTTGTAGGTCTTTGCACATCAGTAATGTGGGGAGGTATCTTCAATATGGCAGTAGAAGGACTTGGTAAATATACAGCTATCGCATCTGGTATCTTCATGACAATGGTATTTGGTTGCGCTGTAATGGTAGCTATCCAGGGTCTTGTAGCTGATATGACTGGCGACTATATGGCTTCTTATTGGGTAGTTGTATTCTGCGCCGCATACATTTTGTTCTACGCATTGGTAGGATCAAAAGTTAAGAAATAAATAAGCATGACTTAACCTCATGCTTTCAGAATATGAGATTGATAAAACTTTATCATTAACTTAAACTTATACTATCATGGATATAGAAAACGTAAGAAGCCGTTTTATTAAACACTTCGATGGAACTACAGGTTTCATTTATACATCTCCGGGACGTATTAACTTGATTGGCGAACATACCGACTACAATGGTGGATTTGTATTCCCCGGTGCAGTAGATAAAGGTATCATGGCCGAAATCAAACCTAACGGAAAAGATAAGGTATGCGCTTATTCTATCGACCTGAAAGACTACGTAGAATTTGGATTGAACGAAGAAGATGCTCCTAAAGCTAGTTGGGCACGTTATATATTCGGTGTATGCCGCGAAATGATTAAGCGTGGTGTAGAAGTAAAAGGATTCAATACTGCATTTGCAGGCGATGTGCCTCTGGGTGCTGGTATGTCATCATCGGCAGCTTTGGAATCTACATTTGCTTACGCCTTGAACGATTTGTTCGGTGAAAATAAAGTCGACAAGTTCGAATTGGCTAAGGTAGGTCAGGCTACAGAACACAACTACTGCGGCGTTAACTGCGGTATCATGGACCAGTTTGCTTCTGTATTCGGTAAAGAAGGTAACTTGATCCGTCTTGACTGCCGTTCTTTGGAATACCAATACTTCCCGTTCCGTCCTAATGGCTACCGTTTGGTTTTGGTAGACTCTGTAGTTAAACACGAATTGGCTTCTTCAGCATATAACAAACGTCGTCAGAGCTGCGAAAACGTAGTTGCTGCTATCCAGAAGAACCATCAGCACGTAGAATTCTTGCGCGACTGCAACATGGAAATGTTGAACGAAGTGAAAGAAGTAGTATCTGAAGAAGACTACAAACGCGCAGAATACGTAATCGAAGAAATACAGCGAGTACTCGACGTATGCGACGCTTTGGAACGCGACGACTACGAAACTGTAGGTCAGAAGATGTACGAAACTCACTACGGCATGAGCAAGTTGTATGAAGTAAGCTGCGAAGAACTCGACTTCTTGAACGACATCGCATTCGACTGCGGCGTAACTGGTTCACGTGTAATGGGTGGCGGTTTCGGAGGCTGTACAATCAACTTGGTTAAGAACGAGCTTTACGATACATTCATCACTACTGCGAAAGAAAAATTCAAAGCAAAATTCGGTCGCAGCCCGAAGGTATACGATGTAGTAATCAGCGACGGTTCACACAAAGTATGCTAAAATAAAAACATAACATAAACCGAAAGGCAGGCACGGACCGTAAGTCCAAGTGTCTGCCTTTTTTGTTTTAATAAATCCTCAAGAAAAGCATAAAACCATGAAACGATACTGCCAGACATTAGAGCTTTATAACGACCCGGAACTGATAGCCGGATATATAGAAGAACACCGCCACGTGTGGAAAGAGATAAAAGACGGAATCCGCGAAGTAGGCATACTGGATATGCAGATATACATTCACGGCACACACCTCTTCATGATAGTAGACACTACCGACGAGTTCGACTGGGTAAAAGATAACGAACGCCTTGCTACCCTACCCCGTCAGAAAGAATGGGAAGCCCACGTAGCAAAGTTCCAGAAAGTACTGCCAGGCCAAGCTTCGCATGAGAAGTGGAAACTGATGGAACAGATATTCAAATTGTAAATTATCCACACTTGCAATAACCAATCGGTGCGTTACTACAAGTTTTTCCATATTCAGACAAGAAATTTACATCCGTAAGAATAAGGTTATAAAGCATATATGCCTATAAAAGCGCAAATAATACAATGAATTTGGATTTTATTCGTAACTTTGCACCAATACTAACATGTCCCAATGATGAAACATACAAAAGAATTAATGAACCATGCGGCCGATAATATCCGTATCTTGGCTGCTTCTATGGTAGAAAAAGCTAAATCCGGACACCCGGGTGGCGCAATGGGCGGTGCAGACTTCGTGAATGTACTGTTCTCTGAATTTTTAGTATACGACCCGGAAAATCCGCGTTGGGAAGGCAGAGACCGCTTCTTCCTCGATCCGGGACACATGTCGCCAATGCTTTATTCAGTATTGGCTCTTTCTGGTAAATTCACTTTAGACGAACTACAGCAATTCCGTCAATGGGGAAGCCCCACACCAGGACACCCTGAGGTAAACGTAGATCGTGGTATAGAAAATACATCCGGTCCACTCGGACAAGGACACACATTCGCCGTAGGTGCAGCCATCGCTGCTAAATTCCTTAAAGCGCGTTTGGGTGACGTAATGAACCAAACTATCTATGCTTACATCTCTGACGGTGGTATTCAGGAAGAAATCTCACAGGGCGCAGGCCGCTTGGCTGGCCACTTGGGATTGGACAACCTGATTATGTTCTATGACTCTAACGATATCCAGTTGTCTACCGCATGCGACGAAGTGACTACAGAAGACGTAGCCATGAAATACGAAGCATGGGGATGGAAAGTCTTCACCATCAATGGTAACGATCCTGACGAGATTCGCGAAGCGTTGACAGAAGCAAAAGCTGTTACCGAACAGCCTACCTTGATTATCGGTAAGACTATTATGGGTAAGGGTGCACGTCGTGCAGACGGTACAAGCTACGAATGCTGCTGCGGCACTCACGGTGCTCCTCTTGGTGGCGACGCTTACGTTAACACTATCAAGAACTTGGGTGGCGACTTGGAAAATCCGTTCCAGGTATGGCCTGATGTAGAAGAACTCTACGCTCAGCGTCGTGAAGAGTTGAAACAAATCGTTGCTGAACGCTACGCTGCAAAAGCAGAATGGGCAAAGGCTAATCCTGAACTGGCAGCCAAGATGGAACTTTGGTTCTCGGGTAAGGCTCCAGAAATTAACTGGGAAGCTATCGAACAAAAAGCAGGTGGAGCTACTCGCGCAGCTTCGGCTACAGTACTTGGCGTATTGGCTACAGAAGTAGAAAACATGATTGTATCATCGGCCGACCTTTCTAACTCTGACAAAACTGACGGATTCTTGAAGAAGACTCACGAATTTAAGAAAGGCGACTTCAGCGGTGCATTCCTTCAGGCTGGAGTATCAGAGCTTACAATGGCATGCTGCTGCATCGGTATGATGCTTCACGGTGGTGTGGTTACTGCATGTGGTACATTCTTCGTATTCTCAGATTATATGAAACCCGCTGTACGTATGGCTGCCTTGATGGAAACTCCTATCAAGTTCATCTGGACTCACGACGCATTCCGTGTGGGCGAAGACGGTCCTACTCACGAACCGGTAGAACAGGAAGCTCAGATCCGTTTGATGGAAAAACTGAAGAACCACAAGGGACAGAACTCTACATTGGTATTGCGCCCTGCCGACGTAAACGAAACTACTCAGGCATGGAAGTTGGCAATGGAAAATACTTCTACCCCTACTGCTTTGATCTTCTCACGTCAGAACATCAACAACTTGCCCGAAGGTACTGACTATGCACAAGCTGCAAAGGGTGCATACATCATAGCAGGTGCTGACGAAAATCCTGATGTAATATTGGTTGCTTCTGGTTCTGAAGTATCTACATTGGTAGCAGGTGCTGAATTGCTCCGCAAAGATGGTGTTAAATTACGCATTGTATCTGTTCCATCTGAAGGCTTGTTCCGCTCACAGAGCAAGGAATATCAAGAAAGCATCATCCCTACCGGAGCTAAGGTATTCGGTCTTACAGCTGGTCTGCCAGTAAACTTGCAGGGTCTTGTAGGTGTAAACGGTAAGATTTGGGGACTCGAATCATTCGGTTTCTCTGCTCCTTACAAAGTGCTTGACGAGAAATTGGGCTTCACTGCCGAAAATGTATACAAACAAGTAAAAGAAATGCTATAATGAAGATTATTGGTTTAGCATCCGATCATGCTGGTTTCGAGTTGAAACAATATGTAAAACAATGGCTTGAGGCTAAAGGATGGGAATATAAGGACTTCGGTACATACAGTACCGCAAGTTGCGATTATCCCGACTTCGCTCACCCGTTGGCATTGGCCGTAGAAGCCGGCGAATGTTATCCGGGTATCGCGATTTGCGGAAGCGGAGAAGGTATCAGCATGACCTTGAACAAACATCAAGGTATTCGTGCAGCTCTCTGTTGGCAGCCAGAAATAGCTCACCTATCTCGTCAGCATAACGATGCCAACGTATTGGTTATGCCTGGTCGCTTTATCGATACTGATATGGCCGACAAGATTATGACCGAGTTCTTTGAAACTCCGTTCGAAGGCGGTCGCCACGAAGGTAGAATAGCAAAGATTCCGGTAAGATAAGAAACAGTCAAAACCTATAGACTTATATAAAAGGAGACACGGATTGATACCGCAAACAAAAAGCGGCGTTATCCGTGCCTCCTTTTTTTCATTTTTAAGACAAAAGAAAAATCGTATCTCCTTTTTATCCTTATATTTGTGGGAAATTAAACACACACATAATACACCATGAAAAAGTTATTTATAGCACTTATGCTTTGCCTGCCGCTGATGGGTATGGCAAAAGAGAAAAATGATAATACAGACCCTAAATACTTGGCTGGAGCCATCACGATGACCGATGGGAAAGTAACTTTCAGCAAAGATTTCAATGTGCCTGGAGCAAGCAAGTCGGTATTGTACAGCACCATGAAGAAATGGGCTGATGGCCGATTCCAACCAAATGAAAAGATGAACGCCAGAGTGGTGTACGAAAATGAAACCGAAGGAACCATCGCCGTTATGGGCGAAGAGTACTTGGTGTTCTCATCGACTGCTTTGTCGCTCGACCGTACTCGTATCTACTACGCACTGACCATAAACGTAAAGGATGGCCAATGCGATATGACCATGAACCGCATAAAGTATTGGTATGACGAGGCAAGAAACGGTGGAGAAAGATATACCGCCGAAGAATGGATTACCGATGATATGGCGCTCAACAAGAAGCGTACCAAGCTGGCTCCTATCTGCGGTAAGTTCCGCCGTGAAACTATCGACCTGAAAGATCAGTTGTTCCAATCTGTAGCCAACGTGTTAGGTGTAAACAGTGCTGCGGCTATGACTACTAAAGCAGAAGTAGTTCAGCCGGCTCCTGCAGTTGTGAAGTTGACAGAATCGGGAGTCCTGAAAGACATTAGTGTAGCACAGATTCCGTCTAACCTGAACGAAGTTGCTGCACAAGGCCGCATCACACTGACAGCCGGTGGCGAAGAGATTGAACTGAAAGCAAACAACTGGGCAGGCCTCGGAAAATTGTTCAATAAGGATGTAGCTTATCTGGTTATCGACCAAAGCCGCATTGCAGCAAACGCAGTGATGGCCAACAGCGAAACTTATACTGTTTCATTCTATCCTAAAGATGGTACTCAGGCACTAGTGGTAATTAAGTGCAAGAAGTCTATGACTCAGAAGATGACCGCCGAAGAGTTGAAGGCTCTTAATCAGCCGGCAGAAGACGGTAAGCAGTATAACATGTATACTGGCGAAATCACTAATGCGCAGATGAGACAGTAATATCTGTTACTTTACACATATCTTATTAAGCAGTGTCAGAAAGGATTGTTTTCCTTGCTGACACTGCTTTTTTTGGTTTCACACCCTACAGAAATCTTTTACGCTTTAGCAAAAGATAAAAGCATACGTAGAATAAGTCAATTGATTAAAAGACAATCTATATCTTTAGCCTAAAGATGTATATCTCTAAGCTAGATATTTATATCTCTAGGATAGATATATAAATACCCAACCTAGATATATAGAATTGAATGCGAAAACCAGAAAATACACTCGCTATCTTCATGACAATTTCAGCCTTTATCAGCAGAAGACAGAACTCGTTTTCACTAAAAATCAATGCAATCTCTTGGAAAATCAATTTTAACTGCATACTTTTGCGGCAGAGTACTACCAGTACTCCGTCAAAAATATCATAAACAACAAATCATTAACAAAAAGAAGCAAAACAAAATGATTATGAATTAAGTCAATTAATCAAATCAGAATGCTTGTTTTTCATGCTACATTTTTTGTGGCCTGACTTTTTGTGCCCTTTGACGTACTAGTTCATACTTAATTCTCAAACGGGAGAATTCAAGTTCACTCAGCTTCCGTTCAGAAAATCTGAATGGATTCAAATCTCTATTTTAATCACTAAAATTTGTTGTTTATGAAAAATTTATATCTACGCGCTAAATGCATTCTTAACGATCACTCTAACAATAACGCTCCTGAATATGAGGAGAATTCTATTAATGTGGAAGTCACTTTTCCGCAAGCTATAACCGCAGACGAATTGTCCATTCGCATATATAACAATGACTCTTATAAAGAAATGGGTGTAGGATACCATTATAACAAGTCATATAAAAAGTTCAAGAAAGTCTGCCTCAACATCTCCAGCAGTGAAGACTGGGAAAACCAACATCTTAAAGCGTATGTCATTATTGACAATGAGGTAAAGTGGCAGTGTCGTCTATTCTTGCACGAACCAAAAGACAATTATTGGACAAAACAAATATTAAGTCCAATAGACGAAAACTCAGTCGAAAAGTTCTTTGTAGAAAAGTTGTCTATTACCGGCTGGTGGGATTACCAGACAACCACCAAACTCAATATCTCCAACAAAAAAGATCTCATAGAAAAGTTGTTCACGTTAAGCCAAATGGTACATGGCAAATCTGAGCTACAGCCCATATTCGTTATAGGCGAAGACGACAAGTACACACTGAAAGAATTCACGTCGGAAATGGTCAACGAATTTGTATTAGAAGGCGATACATCTATTACGGATAATTCCTCTCCTAACAGAGTGAATACATCGTTCGAAGATATTCTGAAGCATCCTTGCAACTGGGCAGAGATAAAAAGAAAAATCGGGACGGCTAAAACTTTCGTAATAGAGGCACCACAAATAAACTACACCACAGAAGCGGTCAACCTAATCAATCTTTTTATGGATTCCATAGTAAACGAGGTGCTCAACAAAAACGTGATACTCGTAATCTACGGATTGATGGACAACATTGATATGCTAAAGGGAAACTGCTATACGGTAAAAGACATCTACCAGAACTGTAATAAAATCAACCTTACAGACTGGGAAGAAATTGACATTTGGAACCCTTGCGACAACAGTGACAACAACGACGCCGGCGATATCATTAAAAGTCTACTCATGCCGAAGGCAGATACCGCTGCAAGCGAACCTGCAGAAATCGCCAAAAACAATGACGCCGAAAAGGAACTCGAAGGAATGATAGGACTACGCAAGGTGAAGGACGACATGAAGGATGCACGCCTCATGAGTATGTTCAAGAAGAAAAGGGCGGATATGTGCCTACAGAAAAACAAAGAGAATGTAAACCACATGTTGTTCCTTGGCAATCCGGGTACCGGAAAGACAACCGTAGCCAAGCTTGTAGGACAGATTTATCACAATATGGGACTACTCAGCAAGGGTCATACGGTGGAGACCAACCGGGCTAAATTGGTGGGCGAATACATCGGAATGACAGAAAAGATAACGCTCGAAGTTATAGAACAAGCACGTGGAGGTGTGTTATTCATAGATGAAGCCTACACTCTGATATCTAATAAAGAAAGTGATTCAAAAGATTTCGGAAAGGAAGTTGTTAACGCATTGCTTACCGTCTTATCAGAACCCGACCCTGACATGATAATAATCATGGCTGGATATGAGGATAAGATGAACAATATGCTAAGTATAAACCCAGGACTGAAGGACAGATTTCCGCTGAATTTCACCTTTGAGAATTATAACGAAGACGAGCTGATGGAAATAGCTTATAACTTACTCGAAAAAGACAACTATAAGCTTACCGATGCCGCCCGTTACCGTTTGCACTTACTGATGGAGAAGGCGGTTGCCAATAGGGATGAACATTTCGGCAATGGCCGTTGGGTGCACAATCTTATAAACCAAGGCGTTATAAAGAGCATGGCCAAAAGGGTGATGCTTGGCGGTTTTACCGAGCAGAACAAGGAATCGCTGACGCAGATAGAAGAGGCAGATATTATTGAAGCCGAAAAGAACTACATCGATATCAGAAACAAGCGAACCGTATCAATACGTCCTATAGGATTCAGGGCGTAACGGCAAACTTCATAAAACAGAAAACAGGCTGTCCCAATTAAGTTTGAGACAGCCTGTTTTTCTGTTTATCTTACTTATATATTATGCCTTATCAAGCTCGAAATAGAATTCAGTTCCGAAACCTTCTTCCGACTTAAACCATACTCGCCCGTGCAAGTAGTTCTCACCGATAAGCTTCATGCTGTATGTGCCAAGTCCACGTCCGAAACCTTCTTTGGTGGTATTTCCGTAAAGAAACACCTTACTCTTTACCTCTATCGGCATTACACCATCGTTATGTACAGAAAATACAACTTTATCGTCTGCAGACCAACCCTTCACCTTGACTACAGTGTTGCGACTCGCTTCACAGGCATTTTTCACCATATTGTGTAACACCCTGCACGCCAATCCCTGATCCACCTCAAGCATCTCGTCGGTCAATGTAGATTCCACATCCAAAGTTACTCCCCACATGTCTTTAACAGAAGACACAAGACTATTACGCACAAAATCTATCTCATCGCTCGCCTTGATTCTTTTCATCTTAGGCTCAAGGATACCTTTTTTGGCATACATAAAGTCGCGCTGAGCCATAATCTCATCAAGCAACCTGTTTGAGATTTCGCGCACTATTCCTATCGTCTCTTTAGGATCTTCATTCTGCGTACACTCAAGAATACCATTAAGAGCACCCGAAAGATTCAGCAAGTCGTGAAAGAAGATACGCTCCATCATAAGTTCTCGGTGCTGGTCGGTTCTGTCGATAAGCAAAACAACGGCATACTCCTTTCCTTCGTGCATGAAAGGAGTAGACACAGCATGAACGCTATAGTCTGTATTACCTTTTACCAGAAGATTAGCATCAGCCTCCATCTTGGCATTTGTGTTCATTGATTTCTCAACCACTTCACGTAGCTTGCACTCCTTACAACTCTCGTGAGTACCACACCCGTTACTGGCCGAAACCGCATTAGAACATTCAAGTAAATCACCGGGGCTAAACTTCCCCTCTTTCTCATTGGCCGTATAATTAACATATAAGATCTGCAGGTCTTTATCTACCACGACAAATGTTGCGCCAGTATCATCCAAAATCTTATTATCGTGAATGATTGATTCAAATTCCTCTCTCGTAAATATTCCCATTATCAGCTTAGTGTTTGATATATAATGCTTCTACATGTTAGTTCGCAAAAGTATGATTTATTTTTTCTATTAACAAATATTATTTTCCTAAAAAAATAATCATCGATAATAAAAAAACGTCTCTTTTCTTGCAAAAACTATTTCTTTTTAATAACATTGCAGTCGAGGCATATGACTAACACATTAATAGGCAAGCTTCTATTACCGAAAAACATATACTAATTCATATACAGCTATGAAAACTAAATTTATTTTGGCTTTTGTCATGATGTCATTGGCAATGGCTGCATCTGCTCAAATACAACTGCTTTACTTGGATGGCGGTCGTGATGTGATAGACCGTAATAAGAAGCTCTATTGGATGAACGGTGACGATGATCCATGCTTTGACATTCTTAACTACAAGAAGACTGGAAACAAGGAGACTTTCACCTTGAGAGGCAAAGAAGACATAGGCAACGGTCAACACGATATATATAGCGTAATAATGACTCTTGACGCAAAAACACAAGTGCCTATCGAAATAACCCTTGACAACAAAGAGTACAAAATAAACTCAAAGGTGAAAACCTCATCGGGCGATGCGCGTGAAGACGAACGCGTGATACAGTATTTCAAAGGTCTTGCAGGTTATTCTAAAGAATCGACACCAGCGGTTAAAGGCACAAGTGTTCCCGCTGCCGCCAGTAAAGTAGAAGAGGCAAAGCCTGAAGAAGAAACTCCGAAAGATGCAGGCGAAAAGATTAAAGACAAAGCTAAAGACGCTATAGGAAAGGTAAAAGGTGTCTTTAAAAAGAAAAAATAAGAAACTTCAAGCTTCTTAATTCTTAAGTGATTTAACGGTTAAGAAGTCTCATCAATAATCCCCAATATTGACTTCATAGCGAGAAGTCTTTTGTAAAAACGATTTTTTTGATAAAAAACATCAAATCATTTCAATGAGAATTAGAATTAAGATTTAACAGGTTGTTTTTCAGGAAATTAGTATTATCGGCCCTTATCCCGTTGCAGCATTCCGCTGAGAACGATGTGAAGGGCCGTTTTTATGCGCTTTTGTATGGCCCATACATACGCCACAACATGACTTTCTACGTAACTACCGATGGCGGATACGTTACATTAGTATGCAAGAGCGGAACAGAAGACGAAGTAGATGCCAAAGACGCTTGGCTTACTGCCGGCGGCAACTTGGAATCATTGCGTATCAGCGCAACTTCTAACACTACCGGAGCCGAACGCAAGCTCGACGTAGTGATAGTAGACAGCGACAACCGGAACGAGCTGTTCCGCATACCTGTTACACAAGCTGCTAAATAATTCACAATAGCAACAGACTGAACAACAGTCGCAAAACGGGCTGACCGAGTTTCTCTCTTAAAAGAGGGAGCTTGGCAGCCCGTTTTAAATTTTAAAACAACGGTAAATTCCAAACAAAGCCGGTAGCTACACGGTGGGTGTCGTAATTAGAATGCCCAAACGCCTTAGCGAGCGAAGTATAGTTATACGTACGGCCCATATAGGCTACAAAGAAATGCAGGTTGGTCTCCATAGGGAAATACTCCAACGTAGCTACATATCCGTAAGAAGTGCGATACTTCCCTTTTTCCGCTATTTCGGTAGTCTTGTCTACCCACGATGTTTCGCGCATACCCTTTACTCCGAGCTGCCATTTGGGAAGGAAGCGATAGTTGCACTGAGCTACTACAGAGCGATAAGAGGCATTGCCTACGTTATGACCGTACGGACGACCAACGATATCTGATATAATGCCAGAGCGGTCGAGGCTTTCCTTAGAATACATAAGGTCGGCAAAAGCGTACCACTTGCCCAACTTCAGCTCGTTACCCATAGCGTAATAATACATAAGGTGTCCTTTGGTCTCGCTCGATACGGTAACCGACCAGCGGGCATTGAACACTTCATTGAAAGTGCCGTTCCAGTTTACGTTGTAGAGCAACGGCATCTTGGTATCCTTCAAATCAGAAACCTTACCCTCTTCGGGTTCAGTAACACCATACGTAGATTCGAAAGAACCGCTGCGGTTATTCATCACCTGCAGATTGACATGATGATTCGGATTAAAGTAATAGCAGAAGTTCACCCCTGTAAGGAAGCACTCCTGAGTACTGCCCTTATCGCTATACATATATACATCGATAGGATTCTGGTCGAACTCTATACCTCCGAAGAAAGCTGAATGCTTACCGATAGTCAGCTCGGCACGTTTGTTGAATTTAATGGTAACGAACGCATAGTCTATAGAGGTAGGCATATTATCAATCATCTCCTGGCCGTCGTTGGGGCGGTTAAGACGCTGGCGATAACGATAGAACAGCCAGTCGTTCAGGTTACCTTTAGCCTCTATGCGAAACTGGTCCATCTTGAATTTTCCGTCCTGAAAGCCGTCATTAAAGTCCGCTCCGAAGCTTCCCTTCATGTACATAAAGAGGTTGAGTTTGTCAGTTTTCTTTTTTACATTGGTAAGCTCTTCGAACAAGGTAGAATTAGGAGAAATATTGTCATTGCCTACGGTTTCATTGGCCATCGCACAAGCCATACCGCTAGACCATAGTAATATCATAAAGATAAGTTTTTTCATAGTAAAAGCTGATTTACAATAACAGTTATCATTCATAGTGCAAATATAGAGGTTTCTTTCTATTATTTTGCTAAATCATACAATAAAATAAATTTCTTATGGAATAGTTTTTTCTTATAAAAAAAAGGGATACCTTCGTGGCGCTATTGAAAAAATCAGGTAAATATCTTAGAATAAAATATTTGTTAATATATAAAAAATCACTATGGAACAGAATTTGTCTAAAACACGTATTGAGAGCGACTTAATCGGTAGCCGCGAAGTACCCGAAAGTGCATTATATGGAGTACAAACCCTTCGTGGTATCGAAAACTTCAACATCAGTAAGTTTCATCTGAACGAATATCCTTTGTTCATCCAAGGTTTGGCTATCACCAAGATGGGTGCAGCTATGGCTAACCGTGAACTCGACCTGCTGACTGAAGAACAAGCTAACGCTATCATAGAAGCATGTAAGGAAATTCTTGACGGAAAACACCACGACCAGTTCCCGGTAGACATGATTCAAGGCGGTGCAGGTACTACTACCAACATGAACGCCAACGAAGTTATTGCCAACCGTGCTCTTGAGTTGATGGGTCATAAAAGAGGAGAATATCAATTCTGCTCGCCTAACGACGCTGTTAACCGCTCACAATCTACAAACGACGCTTATCCTACAGCTATACACATCGGTCTGTATTATACTCACCTTAAACTGGTAGAACATTTCAAGGCTCTTATCGCTTCTTTCCGTAAGAAAGCAGAAGAGATGGCTCACATCGTTAAGATGGGACGTACTCAGTTGGAAGATGCAGTTCCTATGACTTTAGGACAGACATTCAACGGCTTTGCAAGCATCTTGGAACAAGAGGTAGCCAACTTGAACTACGCTGCTCAAGACTTCCTGACCGTTAACATGGGTGCTACAGCTATCGGTACAGGTATCACTGCCGAACCGGGATATGCTGAGAAGTGTGTTGCCGCATTGCGCCAAATCACAGGATTGGAAATCCGCTTGGCAAAAGACTTGGTAGGTGCTACTTCGGATACTTCTTGCATGGTAGGTTACTCTGGCGCTATGCGTCGCATCGCAGTTAAGATGAACAAGATTTGTAACGACTTGCGTTTGTTGGCTTCAGGTCCACGCTGCGGATTCGGTGAAATCAACCTTCCGGCTATGCAACCGGGTTCTTCTATCATGCCGGGTAAAGTTAATCCGGTTATCCCTGAAGTGATGAACCAGATTTCTTACAAGGTTATAGGTAACGACCTCTGCGTAACCATGAGTGGCGAAGCTGCTCAGATGGAGCTTAACGCTATGGAACCGGTAATGGCTCAGTGCTGCTTTGAATCGGCCGACTTGTTCATGAATGGTTTCGATACACTGCGTACATTGTGTATTGACGGTATCACTGCCAACGAAGACAGATGTCGTCAGGAAGTACACGACAGTATAGGTGTGGTTACTGCTCTTAACCCGGTTATCGGTTATAAGAACTCTACTAAGATTGCCAAGGAAGCTCAGCAGACTGGTAAAGGTGTATATGAATTGGTATTAGAACATGATATCCTTTCTAAGGAGGACTTGGATACTATCTTGAAACCGGAAAACATGATTAAGCCGGTTAAGTTGGATATTCATCCTAATCATTAATAATATTCTAAACTGATTAATTTAGCGATTAATTTTACGTCGGTATGACGTAGTAAGTTCAAGGTTTAAAAAAGCCGACTGTCAAGCAAACGCAGTGTTTGTTGATGGTCGGCTTTTTTAGTGTATGTACTAGCTTAACAACGGCTTTGTTAGAAAACATTGCGATGATTGATATGAAACAATGCGATGGTTCAAACAAAACAATGCGATGTTTAACATCAATCATCGCATTGTTTTCATGTTATTACACTCTCGATGCGATGTGCCTTCTGTATATATTCAGATTGTTTTCTGTAAGCACGCTGCGTATGTGCCCCAAACGCTGGCGCTGAGTAACCGAATCGTCTTTAAAGTTATTGTCCTCCTTAAGGTAAATCATGCCGCTTCCGGTTACGGGTAGGTATTCATCCCAATATACCGGGACATGATGCAGATTACCGTCGCCTCCCCATTTACTTACATACTCCAAATGTTGCTCTGTACGATAGCCGTAGGCGTTTACCTTAATGGTGGAGTTATCGCCGATGGTCTGTAATTGCTCTGTCTTCAAGATACAATTGGTAACGCATGACGGGTGCTTGAAACGACCTTGTCCCCAAAAGTTAGCCAACGCTTCATGCTCCCAGAAAGAGCTGTGTTGCTGCATGTTTCGCCCGTAAATATCTTCCTGCGGACGTATCTGCTGATACATAGGCACGCACAGCAATGGGGCGAAACAGAAATATATAGCACGGAAATAACGGGAGTTGATGGCGTAGAAATCGGCTTCTGCCTTATCGTAATCAAAACCTTTGTATTGCTGCGGATTCATATCGAGGTTAAGCGACTGCATGTGATTTGAGAAGATGACGTTTATCATCCGCTGCTTGCCGAAATCGAAATCGTCGCCGAATCCTACCTTATCATCTTTAAGCAGATTCATCATGCTTTCTTGGGCAAGAGGTGTAAAGAGCAGAGCGTACTGCTGATTGTTGTTACGGTTACTTGTATCAAAGGCTACCTCGAATTCCTCGTTGGTCATCATAGCGAAATCGGCGTTGCTAAGGTCTCTCGATTTCTTACGTAAGGAGTGTCGCTTCATCTTGAACTTAAGCGAGCCTTCACTATCTGCCAATCCGCTTTGCTTACGGTAGAAAATCAACCCCCTGGTAGTATAACAAGGCGTTTTCCGAAGCACAGAT
>ENA-OPNG01000083-OPNG01000083.1-human-gut-metagenome-genome-assembly--contig:-NODE-83-length-39969-cov-3.433557_pt1 | contig 39969 bp, 23 predicted proteins | sample MGYA00241536_ERZ501769 | MGnify/ENA primary metagenome ERZ501769 (study PRJEB25962, sample SAMEA2042567) | human gut metagenome | biome: human gut; feature: human-associated habitat; material: faeces... | reverse complement strand
CCGGCTATTTTTGTTTTTATATCTTGCTGTATTATTTCTCTTTAGATTCAGCCTCGGCTTCTTGCATCTTGCGCGTAACGAACTTAATCTTCAGGTTAGCTTCTTGCAACTCCTTACGTATTTCTTCCATTCCCGCCAGCACGCGAGCCAAGTCGGCCACTTCGGTTATCGCCTTGATATCAGACGCAGGCATCTGGGTTTTATAATTTCTATCGCCCAAGAACTCTAGTTTCAACGATTTCTTCTCACTGTTCGACTCAACAAAAGCGGTTACTCCACCATCATTAGGCAAACGATAATCGGCCTTCTCTATTACACGCCCCAAATCGGTAGTTTCATAACCATCGGACGAAACAGGAGTCTGAGCGAAAGTATCGCCCCCGTTACTAACCTTTACCGCCGTATGATGAATATTGCCAGCACCACAATAAATAGACGTAAGCAGCATCTCGCCTCTTTCATTAACCTGTGCCCTCAAGAAAGAACGTCCTACATTCTTCTCTACCACCTGAGTTGGATAGAAATAATTACCCACTTCCTGATAAGCCGTATCTTTCTCGAAAACGAATTTTTCCTTGATAGCATCCAGCACAGCCTGTTTTATCTGCATCATACTATCCAGATAGGCCACGGTTTTCTGCTGCTCGTGCAGGTCAATCTGCTGCATAAGTCCGATAGCCGCCTTTCTCACGTCTATCGCCTTAGGATAAAGCGTACGAATACTGTCTATTTGCAATTTCGCCAAGCTATAATCGCCTTTGGCAAAAGACACCTCTGCACGCTGAAACAATTCGCCTGCATTCTTCTTGTCGGCACTACACGCCGCCGTCATCATCGCCAGCACAGCTGCTCCAAATATTATCTTTTTCATCTTGCTAAATAATTCATTGTGTTCAACAAAAATACAATTAAATCAGATTACACCTCACATGCCTATCTTTTTTTTTATAATTTTGCACTCCGTTATACAAACAAACCGATATTTACGCATGGAATTAAAAGAATACTTCAAAGGAAAAATATTCGAACTCATCTCTCAGACAGCCGATGAATTGGGATTGGAATGCTATGTAGTAGGAGGCTACGTGCGCGACCTATTCTTGAAACGGCCATCGAAAGACATCGATGTAGTAGTAGTGGGCAGTGGAATAAAAATAGCGGAAGCATTCGGAAAAAAGCTAGGACGAGGAGCGCATGTATCGGTATTCAAGACATTCGGAACGGCTCAAGTAAAGTATCACGATACGGAAGTGGAGTTTGTAGGAGCGCGGAAGGAATCGTATACTCACGATAGCCGCAAGCCAATAGTGGAAAACGGCACGCTGGAAGACGACCAGAACAGACGCGACTTCACCATAAACGCCATGGCCGTATGCATGAACAAAGACCGATTCGGAGAACTTGTAGACCCGTTCGACGGGCTAAAGGATTTGGAAGACCGTATTATTCGCACTCCATTAGACCCTGACATCACGTTCAGCGATGACCCTCTGCGCATGATGCGCTGCATACGATTCGCCACTCAGCTTAATTTCTACATAGAAGACGAAACATTCGATGCGCTGGAGCGAAACAAGGAACGCATCAATATTATTTCGAAAGAACGCATAGCCGACGAGCTAAACAAAATATTGCTCTCTCCTATTCCGTCGAAAGGTTTCGTAGACCTGGACAGATGCGGACTGCTTCCACTCATTTTCCCAGAGCTGGCAGCACTGCAAGGAGTAGAAATAAAAAACGGACGCGCACATAAAGATAATTTCTACCACACACTGGAAGTGTTGGACAATATATCACATTTCACCGACAACCTGTGGCTACGCTGGGCGGCACTGCTTCACGACATAGGTAAACCTCGCACCAAGAGATGGGAACCTCGTGTATGACCAGCAGCACGGGTGGACATTCTACAACCACAACTTCGTGGGCAAAAAAATGATACCCGGCATCTTCAAACGGATGAAGCTTCCGATGAACGAGAAGATGAAATATGTAGAGAAATTGGTAGAACTGCACATGCGTCCTATAGTGATAGCCGATGATATAGTAACCGACTCTGCCGTACGACGCCTACTGTTTGAAGCAGGTGATGACATAGACGACTTGATGACTCTGTGCGAAGCCGACATCACATCAAAGAACGAAGTGCGTAAACAACGCTTCCTCGATAACTTCAAGTTGGTTAGACAGAAACTTAAAGATCTAGAAGAAAAAGACCGTATACGCAATTTCCAACCGCCAGTAGACGGAGCTGAAATAATGCACGTTTTCGACTTGCAGCCTTGCCGTGAAATAGGCAGTCTGAAAAGTTCTATAAAAGATGCCATATTAGACGGAGTAATTCCTAATGAGCACGATGCCGCTTTTGAATACATGCTGAAAAAGGCAAAAGACATGGGCCTGAAACCCGTTAATTTGCCACAATAAAAAAACGTATTTACCATAAAGACAGGCAGTATAAAAACTGCTTGTCTACACACCTTTATTTATATATAGCAAAACCTATATAAAACATACTAAAAAACACACGAAATTTATTTTCTAAAAACCATTATAAATAATAGTTATCCATTTAAACGTTCACAGATAGTTCTGACGCAGATTTTAACTAAGAAAGTTGTCCATATTTAGACACATCCCACCATTTAACATTTTCAAGTATTCCAAAATCGAATTATATTTGCACTGTTATCACAAGGCAACAGCATCGATTAAAAAAGAAACGGCAAGTCACTCTGTCAAAAACAAAAATGACACGAGAAGGCTGTTCTAAAAGGAGAACAATCAGAACGCCTGCCAATGGATAACAATACGAGAAACATTAATTAACTTTTCCAGGGAATTATGAACCAAGCACACATCTGTATTATTAAGAGAGACGGAAAAAGAGAAGACTTTTCCGATTCTAAGATATCGAATGCGATAGGGAAAGCATTCAAGGCTACAGGCATTGAAAACGAAGAGTCACTAATAGACGAAATAACTCATCGTGTTATTGAGCATATCACCCAACCAACTATCGGTGTAGAAGAGATTCAAGACTTGGTGGAAACTGAGTTAATGAAAGACTGCCCCGAAGTGGCAAAGAAATACATCATCTACCGCCAATGGAGAAATACTGAGCGCGACAGAAAGACTAAGATAAAGCACATCATGGACGGCATCGTAGCCATCGATAAGAATGATGTAAACTTAAGCAACGCCAACATGTCGAGCCATACTCCGGCTGGACAGATGATGACATTCGCTTCTGAAATTACTAAAGACTACACTTATAAGTATCTTTTGCCGAAACAGTTCTCTGAAGCACATCAGTTGGGAGATATCCATATTCACGACTTGGATTATTATCCTACCAAGACTACCACATGTATTCAGTATGACATGGAGGATTTGTTTGAACGCGGATTCCATACTAAAAACGGAAGCATCCGCACTCCGCAGTCTATACAGAGCTACGCTACGCTGGCTACTATCATATTCCAGACCAACCAGAACGAACAGCACGGAGGCCAGGCTATTCCGGCATTCGACTATTTCATGTCGAAGGGTGTATTGAAGAGCTTCCAGAAAGCTATGGCCAGCAGCATCTCGTTCTACATGGACATGAAAGGTGTGGTAGTAGACGATAAGCAAGTTCTTCAAACCGTAAAAGACAACTTGCCAACTATCGCCCCATCGGCAGAAATGCAAAACCAATTCCTGACTGCACTGACCGCACTGAACATAACACTTACTAACGACGAACTGCAACATATCTTGAAGAAGTCTACACAGCAAGTACGCAAAGACACTCATCAGGCTATGGAAGGCTTCATTCACAACTTGAATACTATGCACTCTCGCGGTGGTAATCAGGTAGTATTCAGCTCTATCAACTACGGAACCGATACATCGGCCGAAGGACGAATGGTTATAGAAGAGTTGCTTAAAACTACGATAGAAGGCCTCGGCACACAAGGAGAAGTTCCTGTATTCCCTATCCAGATTTTCAAGATTAAGGACGGAATCTCTTATTCTGACGCAGACTTTGAAAAGGCTATGACCGATTTCAAGGCTGCCATGAACGGAGAAATGACATTCGAAGCACCTAACTTCGACTTATTCCTGAAGGCTTGCCAAACTACAGCCAAGGCTCTGTTCCCTAACTTCATGTTCCTGGATACTCCATTCAACCAAAACGAAAAATGGAGAGCCGACGATCCGAAGCGTTATCGCTACGAACTCGCTACAATGGGATGCAGAACCCGTGTATTCGAGAACTTGAACGGAGAAAAGACATCATTAGGTCGTGGTAACCTATCATTCACAACTATGAACATGCCTCGTTTGGCCATAGAAGCACACATTAAAGCTGTAAAAGAATGCGGCAAGGACGCTCCGAAAGAAACCATAGAACAAAAAACAAAAGAACTGTTCCTGCAGTCGGTACACCGCATGGCGGAATTCATAGGCGAACAGCTTTATACAAGATATCAGTACCAGCGCACAGCTTTGGCACGCCAGTTCCCGTTCATGATGAGCAATGACGTATGGAAAGGCGGAGGCGCTCTCAACCCTAACGACGAAGTTGGCGACGTATTGAAACAAGGTACACTTGGTATCGGATTCATCGGTGGACACAATGCGATGGTTGCCATCTATGGCGAAGGCCACGGACATAATCAGAAAGCATGGGACACTCTTTACGAAGCCGTAAAGGAAATGAATGCAGTAGTAGCAGAGCTGAAAGAGAAATATCATCTTAACTTCTCTGTATTGGCTACACCTGCCGAAGGTCTGTCAGGACGATTCACACGCATGGATAAGCGCAAATACGGCATCATCCCCGGAGTGAACGATCGCGACTACTACGTAAACTCATTCCACGTAGACGTTAAAGAGCCTATCACCATAGTAGATAAGATTAAACGCGAAGCTCCATTCCACGCCCTTACCTTAGGCGGACACATCACCTACGTAGAATTGGATGGCGAAGCTAAAAAGAACATAAAGGCTATCGCCAAGATTGTAAAGGTAATGCACGACTCTGGCATAGGATATGGTTCTATCAACCACCCGGTAGATACTTGCCACAACTGCGGCTACAAGGGAGTGATATACGACAAGTGTCCTATCTGCAACAGCGAGAACATTTTGCGTATGCGCCGCATTACAGGTTACCTTACAGGCGACCTGAGCAGCTGGAACTCTGCTAAGCGAGCAGAAGAGCACGACCGCGTAAAACATCATTAATCGCCCTATTTATTTAGTGGAACACGTAACATGTTGAATTATCTATATACGTATGCCGAAACCATCGTTGATGGTGACGGCATACGTTTTTCCATTTATCTGGCCGGATGCACACACCATTGTCCAGGATGCCACAATCCCGAATCGTGGAATCCTAAAGCCGGCACTCCCCTCACCCGTGAGAAAATAGAAGAATTCATAACCGAAATCAACTCAAACCCATTGCTGGACGGAGTAACTTTTTCGGGAGGAGACCCTATGTTTAATCCCAAAGAGTTCATTCCTCTGCTACGCGAAGTAAAACAGCGTACCGGACTTAACATTTGGTGCTACACCGGATATACCTACGAGCAGCTATTAGCCGACGAAGAACGAAGAGCCGCACTTAACTATATAGACGTGCTAGTAGACGGACGCTTTGTGCAAGAGCTGTACCAACCCACGCTCGACTTCAGAGGAAGCACAAATCAGCGCATACTCACTATAGACCATTCCACAGCCTACTAACGCGAAAAGCCCGAAACAGCGCATAAAGAAACCTACCATGCTGCATTAAGCCCAGCGTCAGAAAGAACAAAATCGTTTAACATATCGAATTGAATTCTTAAAAACCGTTACCGCACACGGTGCTTTAACAGCCTTTTCTTGACATACATCATGAAAAGGTCCAAAATATGCTAAAAAACATATCAAGCTATTGCAGATTAAACAGAAAGCCATACCTTTGCATCGTGGTTGTGAAACCAAAAGGTAAAAAGATACACAAAAACGGTATTAGATTTTAATTAAGGTAAAACTATTATAGAGGTATTAGAACAATAAGGTAAAAAGCAATTTTTTAGGTATTTGTTTTTAAGGTTATATTAAAGATTAGTTTTTAGGTTTTAGTTTTCAATAAGGATTAGAAAGTTAAGGTAAAAAAGAAGGTGATTAGGTTTACTTTTAAGGTAGGAAAAAAGATTAAGGATAACACAACAACTAAACGTAAAAAAGATGCAAGAACCCATTAAGGGGGTTCTTTTGGAAGTCGGCGGTGTTCATTACGAAATAATGGGCGACGCTTTTTTTTATGTCCGCACCGCCCATCATTCATTATTATTTCACTACTATTTCATCTATAAACAATACTCCGCCAATCTTACTGTCGGCATCCGCCTGATAACGGATATAGCGTGCACGCGTCTTTCCCTTCCATCCGAAGTTCTTAAACGATACCTTATCGTCTTTAGTAACTTTATGATTGACTTCCGCCAATACGGAATAATGTTCACCGTCTTCCGAAGCCGAGATAATCACTTTAGTTGGCATATACACATCCGGTCCGCATATCTGCATGAAATCGGCTCCTACGCTATGAATGGTCTTCGTTTCTTCCAAATCGATAACTACATCTATACGCGGATTACCCACAAACCCCTGCCAACGCTGGTCGCTGTAATTCCATCCGCCACGTATACCGTCGGTTAGTGTCTGCTCACCGTTAGCCGGATAATTCCTCCAATACGGACGCTTATAGGTTACTTTCTTTCCTAACGCCAAATGTTTTATCGGTTTCAGTGCCTCTTTACGGTTGCCTTGTTCCTTGCTATAATTAAACGTATGATATCCTTTTTTACGCAACTCAGGCAGTGCCGCCAACACACGTTTACGGAAAGACTCCCACGATTTCTTTTCAGGCTGACTCCATGCCACCTCTGCCAGAGCCAATGAACGCGGATAAAGCATATATTCCGCATGTTCGGCTGTAGGAACATACTCCGTCCAGAGATTAGCCTGTACACCATAAATCAGCTTCGATTCTTCGGCAGAAAGCGAATCTGGCACCGGATTATAGCTGTAAACCTTCTCAAGCGGAAGATAACCGCCGATGGCAAGAGGCTGAGAGTTTGGAGCATCCTGATAACTGTCGAAGTAGCAATACGCACCCGGTGTCATTACGGCACGATGTCCAGAACGTACTGCATCTATACCGCCTTGCTCGCCACGCCATGACATAACCGTAGCGTTAGGGGCTACACCGCCCTGCAATATCTCATCCCATCCCAAGAGATGGCGTCCTTTTGAATTCAAATATCTTTCTACACGCTTAATCAGATAACTCTGCAACTCGTCCACTCCTTTCAAGCCTTCGTCTTTCATGCGTTTCTGGCAAAGCGGACAAGTGGGCCATGATGTCTTGCTGGCCTCATCGCCACCTATATGAATATATTCCGAGGGGAACAATGCTATAACCTCGTCGAGAACATTCTCTATAAACTCGAAAGTCTTTTCGTTTCCTACGCAGAAATCGCGCTGCTTATAGAGTTCGTGCGTGCACGAGAGTTCGGGATAAGCCGTAAGCACTTCGCCCGAGTGCGATGGCATCTCAATTTCGGGCACTATGATTACACTACGCTTACGGGCATAGTCTATCAAGTCTCGCATTTCGTCTTGCGTATAAAAGCCTCCTTGTGCACGCGAATCGAATTGTTCGCAATACTGGCTTCCGTTATCGCTCCAGTCTCTCCAGTTGGCATACGGACGCCATGCGGCGAATCCCGTAAGTCGAGGATACTTCTTTATCTCCAAACGCCATCCGGCCTCATCGGTAAGATGCAGATGCAAACGGTTTATCTTTAGCGACGACAATAAATCAATCTGTTTTTTCACGAAATCGAGCGAACGGAAGTGGCGCGATACATCGAGCATGATACCTCTGTAAGGAAAACGCGGAGCATCGTCAATGCTGCAAGCACGCACTTTGCCGTGTCCAGCTTCCGCCAGTTGCACTAATGTCTGTATACCGTAAAACAATCCTGCCGATGTTTTAGCCTTCAGCTTCACTTCATCAGAAGTCACCTCCAGGCGATATCCTTCGTCGGGCATAGCCGCGGTCTTGTCTAGTTCCAGACGGATGTTTTTCTCTCCGTCGGCAGGTTGTGATACATAGTTCACCGGATAAGCCGAATACAAAAAAGCCGTTTTCACTACATCCGTTTCATCTTTTGTTCCACTGAAACAAACATTCGCCCCATTCTTCCAGCTGAAAGTTCCTTTTGCCTGTTCATAAGACAACGGAGCCGGAGTGACCGGTACAATATTGGCCGCCATCGCGCTTCCGCCACCCAGCAAAGCCATAACTAAAAAGCAAGAAAAGAGTCTTCGTTTCATACAGTTAAGGTTTAGGTTGATTATATTCATATCGCAAATATAACAATCTACTTTTACATTTGCCCGACTTGCAAATAATAAATGCCATATTAGAATTCTGCACATTTCTCAACAAAGTTGTCTTACTACGTTCGAAGTAAGACGACTTTGTTAATACTTTTCACAACACTAATAAGATTACCATCTAAAAAGGACGAAGGTGTATCATTATTGATCAACATCTAAATATCATAACTTATGTCACCAATAAACAGCTGGCTGAAAGCTAGGGTGTTCAAGTTACAATGATTATATCATTTTAATATATTAGCAGGTAAAACAATTTTAATTTTCCTCTGATTCCTAAAAACAACTACACTCTGTGGTTTTGCTAAATCCATTCCACCTATCACTTCATGTAAGTTCACTAAATTATTTATAGGTTTGCCACCTAATTCTAAAATAACATCATTAGAACGAATATAGTCACGCAACACACCACTCAAAGCATCAACAGAAATTACATAAACACCATATTCAGAATCAATGCCTGTAGCAGAGCGTTCACCCAACGTATTCAAATCTTTTATCTGCAAGCCTTTCCATTGAATTGTTTTAAAGACCTTTCCTTCTTCTGACAATATTGGATTTGGATATTGCGGAGTTCGGGCCAAAGCCTTTAACCTTGGAGAAACAACACCAAATTTATCCATATCAAAATTACGAAAGCCACAACGGAAAACCGCATCAGAGTGATTGTCAATCCTATAATCACCTTTTCGAGAGTTTATAAAAACAGGAGTACACACTACAGAATGAGCATCTGTATTTAATGAACGGGACTTCTTATAAGCTACACTGTCAGTAAAAATATTATAGTCCACTTCCATTCCCCAATGATGAACTTGGATAGGCTGATAAGAAGACATCACCAGATTACGCGCAAAAACATCACCGCTATTCTCAAACCATACATGAGGATGGAAAGAATTGTTTATCATGATATTGTTTTCAACTAACCGATAAAAACCTTCACGCAGTTTAATACCTCCGCTTAAACAAAGATTGTTATATATATGATAATTGCTTGAGCCATCGTCAAGGTCTATATCCCAGCCTCTATCACAACGGAAGCGATTATTTCGCACTACAATAGGAGAAATAACATCTGCCAGTATCAATGAAGGCTCTGCTGCAACCAGCGAATCCATTACCTGACGGTTAGGATGCCAAAAACGGTCCCTGCCCCATGAATTGAAAGAGCCATGATCACCAGTCTCTTTTACTGTGTCAAACACGTCATTGAACTCAATAATATGTCCACCCCAGGTTCCCTCACTGACATTGATCCCTGCACGAGGTGTATCATATATACTATTATGACAAACTGTGATATGATGACACATTGACAATTCTATTCCGGTTATCTGTTTTTCAAACAGACCTATATTATGAATCAGATTGTCATATACTGTGCAATAAGCCGGATAATTATTTCCTACTGGACCTACATTTCGGTCAATTTTAGAGGATGGAACAAATTCATTATACTCAAAACTAGGTGAACGAACTGCATCCGGGTCTCCCACAAAACAAACGGCACTTGCACCAATACGGGTAAAATGAGAGCCTGATACAGAAGAGTTTCGGTTATAGCAGGAAAAGAAAATTGCATTGCCTCCCAAATCGTATAATGAGCAATCTTTTAGCAAGCACTTTTCCGTTCCCTCCAACAAAACAGCACCACCACGATAAACCATCCAGTCCGAACGAAGAAGAGGTTCATATTTTTCCATAAAAGTACGATTGGTCTGCGTAAGCTCAATACCTTGTATGGTTATATGAGTTACAGGACGCTGTTCAGAACCGCGGAACTCTACAAGATGTTTCAGCACAGGAGTCTCGAAAACAGCTGTTTTTATATCTTCACCCGGCATCGGATAATAATACAAAGTAAATGACCTCTTATCATAAAACCATTCTCCCGGCGCATCCAGTTCCTCAAAAATATTTTCCACCATTCGGTTGTCAGGATGCAATCCTGACTGGCGGTTATTCTGCCATCCACCTTTTAATTCCAACTGACCAGTTTTATCTTTTCCCGTAATGAGATAATGAAAATCGCCCCAGTCACTAATATGCATGACATGCAAATATCCTCCCTCAGGATTCTTCCAACCTTTTACCCGCTGTAAAGATGTGGCATCCGCAGAAGTTCCATTAAAACGTACTGCCGTGGAATCAAAGTTAGGATAACGAGCCATATGGCGAATATTTCCGTTGCTTAACAACATATCAAACGGCTGAATGTCTTTAGAGAGTACTGACTTTAAAATACCCTTCTTATACGGATGCCATGAAGGTTGCAAAACTTTACCACCAGACAATACGACCTTTTCTTTTTGAAAAGCACGTATAATCAAAGGCTTATCTTCCCCACCATCTTCGGGAGTAAAAATTAAAGGATGTACAAGTCTATAAACTCCTTCACGCAAATAAATGGTTGTTGTTCCTTGCGCTTTCCGAGCTTCTATTTGAGCACGCTCTATAGTTTGAAAAGGAGCTTCAATACTGCCGTTATAACTATCATTCCCCTTAGGAGAAACAAAATATTGATTTTGTGCAAATATAGAGGAAGATATGCTAACAATAGGAAATAGACATATCAAAATAATATATAAGCGTTTCATAGTACATTTTTTAAATCAAGTTTAATAGTCAAGCACAAATTTAAAGATATAAATTCATACTTGACTATACTGTTTAACGGGATATCTCTGCCAAAATCATTATTTGGCAGAAGCCGAAGTATCGGATGCCATACGATAAATTTCTGTTCCTGCCAGCAAGAATGCTCCAGGTCCGTACACTTCAGTCATCTGGCGAGTTACTTTCTTCGGGTCGGCACCGATGGGCTGAACGTATCCCAACTTTCCGTCTTCTTCTACAGCCGACAACAATGCGTTCCAACCTTTTTCTATTACCGGCATGAATTTATCGGCAGGCAGCAATCCTTTGTTTACGCCGTATGCCAAAGCATATACGAAGAAGCCACTGCAACTGGTCTCGGGAGATGGATAAGAAGCGGGGTCTAACAAGCTGGCATGCCAAAAGCCGTCTTTTCCTTGAAGCGAAGCTATACGATAGCACATCTTTACAAACAAATCCTGATAAAAGGCACGCGACTTATTCTTTTCGGGCAAGATATTAAGCAACTGCACCAGTCCGCCAAGTACCCAACCGTTTCCACGTCCCCAAAATACCTTTGCACCGTTGGCCTCTTTCATCGTAAAATAACGATGGTCACGGTAGAACAAAGTATCGGCCTTGTCAAAAAGATAATCGTAAGTTGCCTTATATTCCTTATTCATAAAACGAAGATACTTCTTATCGCCAGTCAGCACATACAGCTTGGCGTATACCGGTGGAGCCATGAAAAGCGCATCGCACCATGTCCAATGCTCAAGTGTGCTCGCTTTTCTGTAGTCAAGCTGAAAAGAGCCGGATGACGGATGAGATATTACCCATTCTGCCCTCGCCTGTGTGGGAATCATCATCTCCTTACGTTTGTACTTATCGTAAAGTGCCAGATATGTCTGCGCAATACATACATCATCGGCATGATACATACGCTTCTCTACTTGCCAATAGTTGCGGTTGCCAAGCTTAAGCAACCATTTATAATAACTACCATCCCCATTTGTCTCAGCTATGGCAGCCCATTCTGTCAATCCTAAAAAGAATGTAGCGTTCACCCAGTTGCCATCGCCATAAATATTACGGTCGTAATGAGTAATCTGCCAATCGGCTACCTTACGCATGGACTGTTTTACACTCTCTTTGTCAAAAGAGGCAGCGTGTGGCACGCCACACACTCCCAGAAAAATAACTATTAATAAGAATAACTTTTTCATATTACTCTATTGTATTAAGCTTCTTGTCTACCAACATTACATCGGCAGGAGCCAAGTCAATACGAACTTTACGGTTGGCTGTAAACTTCAGCACGAACAATTCTTCAGAGCCTTCCAGCGTCGGCTTATTTCCTACATTTACGAAAGTAGGATAAAGAGCTTTCACGCCATTGGTGTGCAAGCGGTCGTAAGTAAGGTTCTCCATATCTTTAACCGCCTTGGCTTCTACCCCAACGAAGGTCAAGTCTTGCGCATTATAAGGCAAGGCGAAGCTCAATGCGTTTACGCCCTTCATGTCTGCGCCACGTACCACTACACTTACGGTCTCTCCCTTTTCGTAAACCTTCTTTGCTGTAGAAAGAGCAACCTTTCCGCTGAACAAAGTATCGGCTTTCTGAATTTTCACGCCACCGTCGAGCTGAGTAGCTACAACCGATATATCGAATGCGTCAATCAATCCGTTACGGTTAATATCGCCTTTGCTGATATAGCCTTCATAGTCTGAATCACCCTTACGGAGTCCGGTATAGTTCATATACGAAGTCAAGTCGTTATGGTCAATCTTTCCGTCGGCATTGATATCGCCCTGCAGATAACCTTCGGTGCCAGGTTTACGGAACACGTAAATTTCGCGTCCTGAGCCGTAGTATCCTACACCTTCTGTTACCGACAGACGGATGTAACGTGCCTCGGGTGCTCCTTCGAATTTGAATTCTTTCATATCAGCGTTACGCTTCCATTCAAAGGTTCCTGCCTCTGTCCATGTCTTCTTATCCATACTGTACTCTACCTTACCCTTCAGCAACATTCCGTTAACACCGTCTATGCGAGGCAAGTACTGGAACTTATCAAGCTGGTTTACGGTACGCAAGTCCATAACTACATTGAACGGAACGGCTCTAACCTGATATTTGGTATGCCACATCTCACCGCTTTCATTCAAGTCGAACAGACGTGCTATTCCTTTACCCCACTGTGTTTCTGCCGAACATTCGCCACGTATGCCGCGGATAGCGAATTCCAACGGGTCGGATTTCGTTGTTACAGAATAATCAGTCCAAGCCGAAGCGCCGTCTTTATTTACAGCACGCACCTTCAAGTCGTACTTAGTTACCGGAGTCAGGTCTGAAAGCACAAACGACAAATCGCGGATTGTAGTGTAACGCATTCCCTGGAAATCTATCTCATAATAATCGGCACCAGCTACCTTATCCCACTTCGGTTTCAGTGTATAAGCAGTAATGTCATCGGCTGCTATGCTAACCGACGGAGCCGACAATGCGCCTGTGCTAACCAGATAGCGGTCGGCAGGAGCATAGCGGAATCCTTCTGCATTAAGCACCACTGCAGATGCGGTGACATCGGCTTTCTGAACCTTTACCCAAATCTGCGGATTCTTGGCAATCTTCACATTCTCGAATTCGCTGCCCTTAGTAGCGAAACGGTTCAGTTTAGGAGCCTCATTATAATAGTATACATTATCTCCCGCTTCAAAATCGGCAAGCGTAGAAACTTCTGTCAGTTTTATCTTAGACTTGCCTATCTGCACGCTGAGTTTTTTGGGGCGCTGAGTTACGTTCACGCGGAACTCGGTCTGCTTTTCTTTTACCAATCCGGTAAATTCGCCTTCTGTTGGATAAACGGTCACTGTCAACTTACCCTTCGCATCGGCATCCGATTCTATAAGTGTAGTTGCACTGCGTCCTAATTTATATTCTTCTGATATTCCATCGTCATCATATTCTGTAAACGATGTCTTGCCATTAGGATAAAGCTCGTAAATGCGGAGTTCCTTATTTATTTCGTTGATGTTATTGTTAGGATTAACCATAGGTATGATGGCTCCGTTCTTCACGAATACCGGCAATTTCCATATAGGAGCGTCGAAATTGTTCACTATACAATTTCCCTGATACAAATCACCGCTCTGATAATCTATCCATTCGCCTTCGGGCAGATAAATACCGTTTCGTATATCATTGCCTTTATCGTCAGAACGTGTAGCCTCATAAATAGGAGCTACCAAGAAAGATGGTCCGTACAGATACTGATACTGTGTAGCCTTGCCGTAAGTATATTCGTTAGGATAATCAAGGAACATGGCACGTATCATCGGCTTTCCGTCTACCGACTCGTGCGCTATGCTATAGGCATACGGAAGAAGTTCTGATTTAAGTTTCAGATACATACGGTTGATAGAAGCAGCCGGTTCGCCAAGCGCATGAGGATATTTTTCGTTTGCGCCCCATCCGTCCATGTTGAGCTGCATCGGCGTAAATGTCTTCCACTGGAAATCGCGCATATTCACAATCTGATTCTTTCCGCCGAAGATACCGTCCATATCGGATGTAATGTTAGGTTGCCCTGATAAGCCAGAGCCTATATAGGTAGGAATATGGAAGCGGATATACTCCCACACACCGCCGGTTTGGTCGCCCGACCATACTCCGGCATAGCGCTGCGTTCCTGCCCAACCATCGAGAGAGATGATGAACGGACGTGCGTTATTTCCATAGTAAGGCATGATTTCACCTACATCTGCCACACCGTTCAGTCCGAAAGAATAGCCTGCGCCTACCCATGCCACATCAGTTTTGAGCACACGTACTCCGGCATCGCGCACTTCTTTCACAATGTCGCGCTGCAACAATGCGCTCACACCTTCCTTAGGATGCAAGTCCGACTGTGTCCACAATCCTATCTCCACCCCATTCTTGCGTGCATAGTCGCCCAGTTCTTTCAGGTTCTGAATATTTCCGTCTAATGTTTCAGTCTGTCCGTAGCCGGCTCCGTAACCATCGTTCGGAAGAAGCCATCCTAACGGCATATCATGATTGCGATAACGGTCTATCACCGCACGCGCAGAGAACTGATAGTTTCCTTTTTCGCCATTGAGCGATTCTTTTATACCTCCGTTGTTTTTCTGGCTTTCCTTATATCTCTTTCCGTCTTCGAAAAGAATGCCTTTTTCATCTTCTTTCCAATAGTCGCGGTTATAAGCATTAAGATGTCCTTCGTAGAATCCGAACTTAGGCAGCAACACCGGATTTCCGGTAAGCTGATAGAAATCGTTAAGCAACGCTACGGCTCCATCGTTTACCATGATGAACAAATCAAGATAGTTTGTATCGTGGCTCAATGTTACCTGTCCTTTTTCGGTGGCTCCAAAATCGTATCTTCCTTTTTTAAATGTGTGCCACATTACTCCGTATCCCTTAGTAGACCAATAGAACGGTGTCGGCGAAGCTACTCCACCGTCTACCCAACTGTTTTGGTTTTCTATGGCGATAGATCTTCCTTTATGCGAGAAGCGTCCGTTCTGCACGCCGCCTCCGTAGAAATATTCATCAGTATTCTCTTTTAAAGTAAGCGTAACCTTATTTTTTTCAAAACTTGGAGCTTTCAGTTCTTCTACCACCGTTGCTCCGGTAGAAAGGTTTATCACTTTCATTAGTCCGTTGCCGCGGTCTATCTGAACACTGATTTTAGATGTGGAAACAGTTACGTTACCCGAAGCTTCGCCAATGTTTAAGTCTGAAAGCGACTTGCGTGGACTGTTCACCAATATCTGCGCTTCGGGCTTAGCTTCCGGATTACGTACTATCCCTCCGTTGTTATCTTGAAATACACGGAAGATATTGTCGCCATAGAAATCGAGCAGCATACGCTGATTGTTTGCCAACAGAACCTCTACTGTAGTAGCGTTAAGTCGGTTTACTGACGAAACTACGTTTGCCGCCACAGCAGCAGACTGGTTTGTTCCGAAATTCTTAGCGCAAACGGCATGAGACGATACTGAAGGACAAAGCATTGCAGATACACCAAGCACCCACAAAGCCGACCTTACTTGCTTTACGTTATTCTTCATTTTTATGTCTTTTATATTAGTTCTAAACAGATAATTTATTGCGGCGATAAAAATATCCATTTTATTGTTTTCGTGAAACAATTCTGATATAAAACAAGCCGACGCCTCCAAAGAAACATCGGCCTGCAACACACATTTTATTATTATGTTTTATGAAAGATGGTTAAGAAAACTCATTTATTTAGTCAAAAGGCCCAACTGGAATTCGGCTACCTGTGCAGAAGCACCAGAGCTTGTATTAAAGTCTGTATATTCTACACGGACATAACGATATTCAGAAGTCTTTGTCAACTCTATAGTTTGAGTCTGACTACCTTGGTCAATAGTAATAGTTTGTATTTCTGTAAATGTATTACCATCATTGCTACCAAGCAACTTAGCTCCCCATACCTGCAACATCTTCTGAGAAGTATTGCGGTGAGTCCAAATTACATAATTGAATTTCTGTACAGACTGCATATCCACAATAAATCCTATTGTAGCGTCGGCAGGAGTAGAGGTTCCACCGTATGATTTACCTGGTTTGCAAATACTATAGCATGTACTTGTCTTATCATCGAACAAACATTCAGGCGCACCGTTGATTGTAGCATCCGGACAAAAATCCAAACCACCGATAGTTTTAGCCGTCCATTTAGAACGATTTAATTTTCTATCACCTTTTACCTTCACTACAACTTCGGTTGATATACCTGCGCCTACCACTTCAGTGTCGCTTGTGGCTGTTACCTTAATCTTTGCTTCGCCCGGTTCAACGCCTATTACAGAATTTCCGCTTAATGTAACAAACTCTTCACCGCTTATCAATTCGAAAGTCAATGTCTTGAAACTTGCATTTGCAGGCAATACCTTAACCGCTTCACTCAAATCGAGTGCTTCACCTAAATTGATAGTAGACGGAATGCCAGAATCATCGAAACCTGTTACAGGAACTACAGGAGCCTTACCCTGATTTACTGTAATTGTAACTTTATGATTTGTATCGTACATTAAATCCATAGTGGCAGAACGTCCGTGAACATCTCCACTCTCTTCTACCTTAACACAAATCTTACCGTTGCTGGCGATATAACCAGAGCACCATGACTCATGGTTTACCACGTAAGTTACGCGTCCGTCTAATCCGCCTGCTAATGTGTAACCTAATTCCAAATCTTTTTCACCTGTCCCCTGATAGCCTACAGAAAGAGGTTCGGTAGAAACTGTTACCCAGTTTTCGGGAACTTCCACTTGATCGTCATCGCTACAAGCTGTTGTTGCCAAACCCATAGTGAAAGCAAACAATATAGCAGCCGATGCATGCATTATATATCTTTTATCCATATTAATTCTTTATCATTAAATCAGTTAATACTAAATTATTTGTAGTCGTTCAGATTATTTGTGGTAATCTTATACAGATTAGACGGTACAGCCTTGTATTTCTTAGCTGATATTTCTTTAATCAGTGCCGCTACATCCTCGCCGGTAATAATGAATTGCTTATTTCCGTAATCATTCAATGTAACATTTACCGGAGTCAAGAAGCCCCAACTACTGAAGAATGACGTAAAGTCTAACTGCGCAAGATCGCACACCTGGCGTACAAAGTCCAATTGATTCATGCCTTGGTTAGCGCCATTATCGCTCGGGCTTTTGTGCGTACGGAAGTATTCATACAAGTCTTTATAGAAATCTTTCTTTCCAAGTACGTCTACCATGTACAGTTTCAACTGCCAGAACGGAACTAATTGAGTCTCGAACACACCGTTTCCGCTGCAATGCGGTTTCTTGCCTTCTACAAAATAAGCATAAGCACCATCGAAAATAGTATTGTATTTTATGCCATTAACAGTGCAACCGTCATTAAACAATTTACAAGGTGCGCCAAAAACTTCCTGAATATTGAGCGACTGGATATTGTTTGTAACCTCGGTAAGTCCTGCCCATTTCAATCCCGGACGAGTCTGGTTTACGTGGCCTACTTCATGAGCCGGTCCCCAGCAACGAGAAACAAACTTCGATGTATTACAGAAAGGTTCAGAATAATAGTCGCCGGCATTATATACCGTACGGTAATCGGTGGCATTAGGACTCTTTGTAGCATAATCCACGCATAGATGCATACGATTATTAAACATTTTATTATACTTCACCAATCCCTGAAAGTTTTCTTCCTCGTATACCAACTTATCAAAATTCTCTACGGTCTTTATGATATCGGTGTTATTACTGCGGAAATGTGCTACATCCCAAGTAATATGGGCGTATTTACCCAATACGTCGATATCCTTATACTTAGCATTATCAAGCATCTTCTTCCAGTCGTCAGCCGTATTTTTCTGGATATCGAAATAGCCCTGTACCTTTCCGGCGCAGAAATGTATCTGAACTGTCTTATCGGCTATCAGCTTTTTCTGTGCAGCTGTAGCATTATCCAATAGCAACGGAATATCATCTGATGTATGGTTCAATATATAGATCAATCCACCTATACTGACGGTTATTTCGTTATATCCTTCCTTCAGATCGTAGGTTTTAAAATTATTATAACCATCGGTCAAGTCCTGAATAAGCATCTGTATATTTCCGCCTTGATAAATCTTACCTACGAAAACAGACAGTGTTTCACCGGCTACGGCATAGATTCCGGTAGGGTTATCACGCAGACTATACTTTCCTGTTTTATTGATAGCCGCCATAATAGAAGGTTCCTGATACGGACGATAGTCGGCAAAACGGAAAGAAGAATCATAATTACCTGCCAGAAGCGCCAATCCCAACTGCTTAATATAGTCATTAGGAATCTGCTTAATCTGTTTTTCTGTAAATCCGTCTTTTAGTTTCATTCCCATAGCATCGGCAAAGATGGAAGTCATTTCGAATCTATGAGAGCTGGCTTCAAAGAATTCCATTTCGGAACAGCTTACGCGGTCTTCGTATGCTTTAGTTATTACGAAACGTACCTTCTTGACATTCTGTATGCCATTTGGCACCTGAATTTCCATAGGTTTAGTGTTATACCCTTCTCCTCTATCATAATCTCCTATCTTGGTAAATGTATCTGGAGCATCGGTTGTAGATACTTCTACAGAGAACTTATTAAAAGTACCGTAGAAATTCCATGAAGAGCGTGGGGTATACACAATATAATTCAATGTATGTCCGTTTTCCAACTCATAAGTCATGTGGAACGGATAAGTTACTTTACCGAACTTGGAGTTAAAAAAGTTATTTTTATCGCCATCGTACGAATAAGAGAACGGATGATTGTCGGACTCTGAAGAGCTTACGTTTTCAGAATCTGCCATACCGCCTACCACTTTAATCTTTGTATCGGATGATGTGGGGGCAGCAGTCTGTGTTACAGGAATACCGCAACGATGCTTATCGTCTATTTTCAAAGTAATAGAAGCAGTACGGTTTTTCTCTGTATATGAATGTTCGCACACGATGGTCAACTTTCCACTTTGCAATGTAGCGGTAAGCCAATCTTCTCCATCGCCCGTATAGCTAATTTCAACTTGCGAAGCACTTACTCCGGTGCCTAACGTAGCTGCAAGTTGCACTGTGCCTCCTTCGTAAGTAAAGTTCTGCTGAGATGTATCGATGGTTATCCACTTATCCGGAATTGACGGAGAAGGACCCAGCTCATCGACAACAGGCGAATCACTACCACAAGCAACGGCAACAACCGTCATAATGCATGCCACACAAAACAACAGGAAGCTTTTTATATGTTTCAACGCATCTTTCATAATTAATAATTAGATAGTTATTAAAGCCATAAAAGCAAAATATCAAAAGCCCGGATGTGCAGAGGCTTTACAGCCTCCACACCTTTCCGGCTTTATCTACTTACCACAATGGATTCTGGACAATTAATTGACTCTTCTGCATTTCATTGTAAGGTATCGGATAAAGAAGCATGGCTTTCTTCCAAGGATAATTGTCTAATACTACACGATTATAGAACGAACCTTGACCAATGGCATCATTAAATACCTTTCCTACGTTTCTGCTTGAGTCGAAAGTAAGAACGCTGGGCTTAGAATAATCCATACCGTAGCGTGGGATTGACTTATCTTCGTTATCTTTGATAGCATATGTACCGTCTGCTACATTCTGTGTCCATCCGGCACGCATCCAGCGATGAATGTCAAAGTAATAGTTACCTTCGCCCAACATTTCTATGATACGTTCACGATAGATAGCTTCGCGTTGCAAATCCTGATTGCCGATGATGTTTTTCTTGTTTTCGGCAGCCAACTGAGCGTAAGTAGGTATACCGGCACGCTCACGAACCAAATCCAAATACTTGATGATATTCGGGTCGCTCGGATTAATTTCATTGCATACTTCGGCATAATACAAATAGAAATCGGCCAAACGGAAATAAATCCATGGGCGAGCCCATTTCTTAGTATTAGAGCCTTCGTTAAGCAGAGTGCGGTTATTGAATTTATACAGCAAATAACCGCCGCGAGCATACATGGTGTTATCACGATAGCTGGCTCCACCTTTAGCTCCATAGAATCCCCAATCAGGATAGCTTGACAACTGCTTGTGCCAACTCTTGCCTTCATAAGTTACGTCGGCATAGAAACGCGGTTCACGGTTCTGATACATATTAAAAATGTGCTTATCTACATGACCATTCTCGTTACAAACATTCTTCAAGTCTACGAATCCGTTTTCTTTATAGTCGGGATCTTCATCAATTGTAAGTCCTTTGTCTGTAAAGAACAAGTCGATGATATTCTGGTAGAATCCCACATTACCCATACCGCCGGTAATTCCACCAGGAGTGGTACGCGCTTCCATATCAAGAGTCAGAGTATTGTTATAGTCGTTTGCGGCATTAGCCCACAGTATTTCATCATTATAATACTGGAACAACTCATAAACAGATTTGTTAGGGTCTACAGAACCGTCGGCATCTGCTTTTGCTTTATACAAATGCATACCCTTACTATTGGCAAATGAGAACAACTCTTCCAAACGTTGTTTGGCTGTTTGCCATTTGCTTGCATCATAATCGGGGAAAATACGCTTGCCGTCTTTATCTGTAATCTGCAAGGCTTCCTTAAATCCACCGTTGAACAACGGAGATGCTGCGTAAACTGCCAAACGGGCACGCAACGCCAAAACAGCGGCTTTGGTAGGACGTACCATATTACTCATATCATATTGTCCCCAGTCGTGGTTGGTATCATCTTCTGTTCCGGTCTTGATGGTCTCGGGCAATATGTTAGCGTATTCGCCAGTAAGCAAGCTTGTTAACAAGCCATCTATATAGTTCACCATTTCGTCTACTGAAGCACGGCTATAGTCTATATTAGAATCTGTAGGGTCAGCTATTTCGGTAACAATAGGTGTAGGTCCATACGATTCGAACAGCAAGAAATAGTTGTATGCCATTAAATACACAGCATCTGCCTTATAACGGCGCATTTCTTCTACCGATATACGAGCATCTGAGTTATCGTTGGCATTACCCATAGACTCCGGAGCACGTTCCAGCAATATCATTGCCTGACGGATACGTTCGTAACAATTCGCCCAACGATTGTGTTTACTTGAATTTGGCGTATAAGGGTTTTGTCCGTACTTCAAGACATTTGGATTTGAACAAACCAATTCACCAGAATAGATAGCCCATCCGTTACTTTTATATGTATTACTGTTTACACCGAGTCCTGTTTCCGAGTAAAGAGGCAAAGTAGAATAAAGGTCGCTATACCACCGTTTAAAGTATGACGGCGTAGAAAATACATCCTCTTTATTCATTGTGGCCGACAACTCTTTCGACACGTCCAGATAATCTGTACAACCCGTACCGATGCCCATCAAAGCTGCGGCAGCCATTATGTGTATATTTTTAAGAATATTCATAGTTCTTTTTTGATTAGGGTTCTAACTAATTAAAATGTAACATCTAATCCTACAGTCCAAGTAGAATTCAGCGGATATTTGGCACCTGAGTTTCCGATTTCCGGATCCCACATCTTGATCTTATCCCAAACTGCCAAGTTTGTACCTTGTACATATATACGCAGATTCTGCATTCTCATTTTCTGAGCTATCTTCTTATCGAACTGATAACCGAATTCTACGTTCTTCAAGCGCAAGAAGCTACCGCTACGATACCACCAAGTACTTTCCAAAACGTTGTTATCGTATTTGTTGGTGTGCAGACGCGGATATAATACATTCTGGTTATTGGGGTCTGTAGCGCTCCAGTGGTCTGCCGCATCTATACGAGCTGAAGATTGGTCTCTACCGTTTACGAACGGAATGAAGTAGCTGGTGTTAGCCTTCAAATTGACAGAAGCGCGAGCTACGCCCTGGAAAAACGCTCCGGCATATAAGCCTTTATACTGCACGTTTAAACCGAAACCGTAAACCAGCTGTGGATTGTTAGGCTTAGTTCCATTCCAATAAGACATATCGTTTTCGTCAATCTTACCGTCGCTATTCAAATCTTGATACTTGATATCACCCGGCTTAACATCACTTGCATACGATGCTATACCATCTTTCAACTTGTAGTTATAGCTACCGTTTTCGTTCTGGGTAATGATAAAGTCTTGATTTGTGAAAAGACCATCGGCTATATACATCTTATTCACGCCTATTGAATTTCCGGTCTGAGCCATCCACGGATAAGCCTGCGGAATTTCATCACGTTCAATAATCTTGTTTTCAGCGTATGTTACGTTTCCTCTTGCCGAAATCTTCCAGTCTTTTCCGATATTGTGCTTAAATGTCAAGCTGGCATCGAAACCTTTGTTGGTAGTGATACCAAAGTTCTGAGTAGGATTCAGACGGAAACCTGTAGCGGTAGGAATGGTGTTACGAGTTACCAAAATGTCTGTACGACGGTTAGTAAAGTAATCGGCAGTAATATCAATACGTCCGCGGAACAAACCAAGGTCGAAACCGGCATTAATCTTGCGTTCTTTTTCCCATGTCAAGTTAGGAGAAGCGAAGCGGCTTTCTACAATACCTGTGTATGAGTTTGTTGTACCACCGTTGGCACCACCTGTAAGACCTAACGGGTTTGTTATACTATTACTACCCAATGTTTCACGATATACGAAACGGCCAGAACCGTTATCATTACCTGTCATACCCCAAGAGGCTCTCAGACGCAACTTATTGATAATGTTGGCAACGCTTTCTTTCTGCATGAACTTTTCAGAATGCATATTCCATGCTACAGAAGCCGACGGGAAGATTCCCCAACGATGTCCTTTATCGAAGTTTTCACTACCGGTCATACCGAAGCTACCTTCTATTACATAACGACCGTCGAATGCGTAAGTAGCACGAGCTACAACGCTCTGCTTACGGTAAGGAAGCAATGTAAGTCCACCTACAGTAACCTTACCAGCTGTAGTATTAGAACCCTGATATTGAGTTTCCTTCTGATTGTAAACCAACAAGCCGGTTACATCGTGAAGTTTATTAAATGTACGTGCATAGTTCAACTGAGCTTCAATATAGATTTTCTTTGTACCTGCCGATGAAGAATAACCAACATCGCTCAACGGGCTACCTGTAGAAACAAGTTTCTTATTCAGCACTCCGTCTTCCTTGCTTACCAACGAGTACTTATCAGGACTCATACTACGTTTCATACCAGAACTGAAGTTGGCATCGAAACTGATACTACCCTGAATAGAAAGTCCCTGAGTAATGAAATCGAGTTTCTGCTTCAATGTAGCCTTAGTCTGCAGTGCTGCCGACCATGTCTTGCTGTAACCAGAGTAGTTCAACAATGTATAAGGGTTATAACGTCCGTCAGCATCCGACTCGATAGCCGCAGCTGTACCATCCGACCAAGTAAACGGAACCAAATGAGTTGGGAACAATACGATGTGTTTCCAAATCTGGTCTGATGAGTTACCCGGATTATTCTGAGTTTTATACTGTCCACTCATATCGACCGACAGTTTTGTAGTCTTTGTGATGTCCATATCGACGTTAGAACGCAAGTTGTAACGCTTCAAACCGATATTAGCATCATAGTCTTCCAACGGGTTTGACTTAAAGATACCCTTTTCATCATAGAATGCTCCAGATACAAAGAACTTAGTTTTTTCAGATCCACCACGGAAGTTAATAGTGTAACGTTGGTTCTGAGTATGATTAGAAAGCAAATCGGTCCAGATTGAATTAGGATACAAATCGGTATCTTCGCCCGAGCGATACTTAGCCAATGTTTCTGCCGAATAAGGAGCATTAGTTGCCAAATAATTATCCCAGTCAGGGTTACCTGCTTCGTTCCACGATGCTTCGTTCCACATAGAAAGATAATCGTAAGAAGGCATCAGCTCCGGCATACGGGTTGGAGTAGCTATACTGTATTGCGCATTGAATGAAACAATGGTTTTCTGAGCGCGTCCACGCTTAGTAGTAATAAGAACTACACCGTTAGCACCTTCTGAACCGTATACTGCAGTAGCGGCAGCATCTTTCAATACGGTGAATGTTTCAATTTCATCGGTATCGATATCGTTCATGCTACGAGGTACACCATCTACCAAAACCAACGGACTGGTACCGCCTGCATATGAACTTTGACCGCGAATCCAGAAACTGGCATCATCATTACCCGGTTCGCCCGAACGCTGGATAGCGATAACACCGGCTACCTGACCTGCAAGCATTGTGCTCAAGTTACGAGCCGGAACAGCGAATTCGGCAGGTTTTACAGTGTTTACAGAAGATGATACACTTTCTTTCTTCTGAGTACCATAACCTACAACTACTACATCGTCCAATTTAACATTCGACTCTGCCAAGGTTACATTGATTACGCCTTTATCTTTTACACGCTGTTCTACACTGTTATATCCGATATAGCTGAATTCCAACAAATCGCCAACGTGAGTTTGAATAGAATACTTACCGTCGATGTCGGTAACTACACCATTTACAGTACCTTTAATCAATACGGTAGCACCTATCACCGGTTCTCCGTTCTCGTCTTTCACTATACCACTAACTTTCTTAGCAGCACCTTTCTTGGCAATAACCTTATTATCATTTACGGTCAATACAATACGGTTGCCATCAAGAGTAAATTCCAAATTGGTAGAAGCAACCAAATCACGCATAGCCAAACGTAGTTCTTTACCATTAGCGGTCAAACTTACTTTCTGACTTAAATCCACTGTTGTGGCATCGTACGAGAAGAGCCATCCCGGAGCTGCCTTTTCTATCATAGGCAAAGCTTCTTTCAACGGAATGTTCTTAAAGTTCACATTAATTTTTTCCGATCCCGACTGTGCAAATACCTGCACGCAGAAGAGACAAAGAAAAAGAATCAAAGAATAATGTTTTTTGAATTCCATAGATTAATTAGACATTTGTTGTTAAAACTTTAATTTTCATTTTTTTGTTTTCCGACTACATAAGTCTCCATCTTTCGTTCTTTTGTTTCTGTTTTGTATCTTACTGTTTTTTGGTTAATTGTTTCTGTTGTATTTGTATTCTTACCACCCTGCGTGCTCTTTCGAATTTACGCTCGAATCTGCACTTCTACGGTGTTCGTGAGTATATACCCATTCAATCTCGTCCGTGTACTCCTCACCCTTGTAGCTTGCTACTGCCTTTATAACATTTTTGCCTTGAGCCAACTCTACATTATCTATTATATAATGTACATCGGTATATCCCTTACGAATACCTTGAAGCTCTACTCCGTTAAGATATACTTTCGGCATTCCTATATTAGAATAAACAGTTACTGTAGTAATCTTACGTTCGCGGTCGGTATTCCTGCGCTGAGTAAGATACAACACAGGGGATTCGCTCCAATTTGCCTTATACCAATAATAAGAGTCCTTCTTTATCTTACGGTCGAAAGTAATCAGTCCCTTCAAGTTACGGGCTGCTACTCCTCCTCTACTCCACATCGGAACAGCGAAATCAAACATATTCCACAGATAAGAAGCTATGATATACGGATGCTTGGATATTACTCCCCACTGATACTCATGCGTCTTGGTTTGGAATGTTTCAGGATAGAAAGGTTTGCCCCAGTTAAGCGCATCGCCCAAATATTCAGTCTGATGCTTCAGGTTAGAATCGGCACCGTATTCAGTAAGCATAAGTTTCTGCCACGGATACTTTTCTTCCAGACCTTTTACCCACGGCTCTATATCTTGTATCTTCTTTTCATACCATCCGAAGTAACGATTCATGCCTTGTATATCGGCATTCTGATTAACTGGATGTTCTGTAGATCCGTATCCGTTTACTGCTACCGTAAAACGATCCGGGTCTTCGGTCTTAGCCAAGTTATGCAGTGTCTGAGTGAGCCATGCGGTATAGTCTGTAGGAGTATACACCTCATTATGCAGGCCCCAAACATAGATAGACGGATGATTGAAGTTCTGACGAATCAGCTCGCGCAACTGCGACTGTGCGTTTTCGGCTTCGTGACCGGTTACACGGTTTACAAACGGAATTTCCGCCCATATCACCAATCCAAGCGAATCGCAACGAGAGTATAAATAATCCGACTGCTGATAATGTGCGAAACGTACTGTAGTAGCGCCAACATCCATTATCTGCTCTAAGTCGAAATCGTGTTCTTTATTAGTAAGCGCACTTCCCAGTCCTTCCCAGTCCTGATGACGGGTAACACCATACATAGGATATTTTTCACCGTTCAGATAAAAACCTTTTCCGGCTACAATCTCAAACTTTCTAAGCCCCAACGGCTGCGTTACCTTATCAATCTCTTTTCCGTCGGCCATCAATGTAGAAACCACCTTATATAAATAAGGGTCTTTACGACCTTGCCACAGATGAGGCTTGCTTACCTTAAAGTTAGACACATACGTCTGAGTGCCCTGCGGAGTAAGTTCCAGCTTCTGACGGTTTGATGCTACTTTCTTGCCCTCACGGGTATACAGAGTATTTTCGAGCACCAAATCCGCCGGAGCCAGACTTCCGTTATCCAATTTTACCTTAACTGTTACATCCGCTGAACTTTTAGATACGTTTTTCTGAGTGATATATACACCCGATGACGCACAGTCGGTCACTGTAATGTTGTTCTGCTCTGTAACTATCATCCAAACAGGGCGATAAATACCACCATAAACGCCAAACAAAGAATGGTTTACCGGAATCACGTCCGGACGTGCCGTATTATCGGCCTTTACCAATATTTCGTTTTCTTGCCCATACTTTACAGCACGGGTAATTTCGCAAGCGAAAGCGCTATACCCACCTTGATGGGTACCTACCAACTTATCATTTATATATACTTCTGTATTTGTGCCTACTCCTTCAAAACGCAAGAAGATACGTTTTCCTTCGAGAGTCTTATCAAATACTTGGCTCTTTTTATAATATCCTACTCCTTGATAAAAAGAAGCAGCCTTTTCCTGCATGTCTTTTGCATTCCATGTATGAGGAAGATTTACATTCTCCCACTTCCCATCCCACAAGGCAGCTACCTTCTTAGGTTCGCCAGAGAATGGACCTTTCTTGAATTGCCAACCGGCATTAAAAGAAAGCACATCTCTTGCTGCACATTGAGCAGCCATTATACAAAGCAGCCCCCAAATTGTTAAAGTTCTGTATTTCATATCTATTGATTTTCAGTATTCAATCGTTATTATGTTAAAGCATCCCGATACTCACCATTAGTACCCTTGCCATATTTCATTTTCAGCTTGATGACATAAGGTTCTCCCGGATTCTGTATCGGAACAGATACATTATATTCGTTCTTGGCAGTCTCTGTAACTTTTACCTCTTCGCCTGTTGTGAGTACAGAAGCTTCTATGATAGAGATATTCTTAGGAGTCTTCACGATAAGACGCTGGCTATACGGCTGATTAAACACTACCATATATATTTCTCCTTGTTTACCTTTAGTGAAATAGCCCCAGTCTTGTTTTTCAAGTCCGGCATAATCGCAACCATATATGCACTGTCCGTATTTACTCATCCAGTTGCCCAAAGCTGCTGCCAGCTCTTTTTCTTCAGGACGAAAATCGCCGTCGGCTTGAGGACCGAAGTTTACAACCATATTACCGCCCATCGATACGGCATGAACAATACGGTCTATGACCTCTACAGGAGTCTTTACATAACTTAAAGACCAGTCTTTATGATATCCCCACTGATTTTCGGGTACTGTCATACATGCTTCCCAATCCCATGCTGTAACCTTGAGGTCTTTTATCGGATCTGGCAAACGACGTTCGTAACCCGATTCGTAATCGCCCATCAAATGTCCGTTTGAGTCGAAATGACGCTTACCTTTATCATCGGCACGCAGACGACTGTTTACCGTAACTCCCGGAATCATATCTTTCAGCATCTTCTCGGCATGTGCCGTCCACCATCCATTCTGACGAAGACTGCTATCCCATGTACCGTCGAACCAAAAGTCCTTAACTGTAGGGTAACGAGTAGCCAACTCTTTCAACTGTTCATCGGCGAACTTCATAAAACGTGCGAAGGCTACGCTGTCTTCGGGTGTCTTGATGCTTGAACGATAATCAGGATTACTCCAATCAAGGAATGAATAATAGAAGTGTACATCTATGCCTTCGTCGTTATAAGCCTTGACCAATTCTCCTAATATATCTTTCTTATAAGGTGTATTAGCTACGGTGTACTTAGTAGTTTTACTAGGCCACAAACAGAAGCCTTCGTGATGCTTAGTTGTAATCTTCACATACTTGGCTCCCATCTGCTTGGCCATCTTTGCCCATGCCTTGGAATCGAATTTTTTCGGATTCCACTGCTTCATCAGCAGCAGCCAATCCTCGCGCGGTACATTTGCCCAAACTTTCAACCATTCGGCTGCACCGCCATAAACTTTTCCATTCCATTCTCCACCGGGGATAGAGTATAGTCCCCAATGAATGAATTCACCCAAACGGTTATCACGGAATTTCTGCATAGCTTCATCTTGGCGCTTCCCGAAATAAGAAGCCCCGAATTGCAATGGAATATCCTGTTGTTTCTTCTGTGCAAAGACAGAACCGGAAAGCGCCAGAGTTAAAGCTAACGCAGATAGATAAAGTTTTCTCATTATAGATTATTAAAATAGGTAGTTAGGTATCATTTTTCATTTGCTCTTTTTGAACACGCACAAAACTACTTTTTACGATATACACACTGATGCCCATATTTTAGATTGTTAGTGCCCTTTATTTCCATTACACTATTTGGGCACTCGATTTACAAGATTTGTGCACGTATAAGGACTGTTTCTCAAAACATTAAGAACAATAATGGTACATCTGGTACAATAAACTAAAAACGCAGCCTAAGATTATATAATCGTAAGCTGCAAATATATATTCTTAGGCTGCGTTTTTATATTCGCAGGTTGCGAATATAGACTTGTATGTAAAAGCACTAACTTTTATATGCGAGACTGAGAAGTTTCCTTTTCTCCGCTTCTCACCGTTTGAGGGGCTACTCCGAAAAAGACTTTGAACGAACGACTGAAATATCGCTGAGAAGAGAAGCCTAAAGATAAAGCGATATCAGTAACATTCATGTCGGGACGAGTCTTAAGCAATCGCATAGCCTCATCGAATTCACTTTCAGGATAAATTCATTTGGAGCAATGCCTACCACCTTATTGAAGCGTTTGTAGAGCGAAGACTTGGAGATATTGAAATGAGAGGCGAGAGCGTCGGCTTTCAATTCGCTATCCGAAATGTTGGCATGAATGAAAGCTACACAGTAATCTATGAATTTCTTATCCTTATCATCGGATACTGCTACAGCATCCACCGCCACTGAAGAAGTATCGGACAATGAGACACTGCCGGCAGACGTGTCATAATGCGACAACAAACGCTTTTTGTTTGCAAGAATGCTTTCGCACTTAGCCAACAATACTTTTATACTGAAAGGCTTTGGTATATAATCGTCGGCTCCATACATCAAGCCGTCTACCATATACTCTTCTGAAACTCTGGCCGTAAGAAGAACTACAGATACATGAGACAATTCAACGTTGTCTTTTATTTCCTTACACAACTCAATACCCGATTTCTTAGGCATCATAACATCACTGACTACCAAATCGGGCTGTACTCTTCGGGCTATATCCAAACCAACTTCTCCATCGGGCGCAGTATATACTATATAATGTGAAGAGAATATGTCTTTCAGCATCGATAGCAGTTCCGCATCGTCTTCTACCAAAAGTACTATCGGACGATTATCACTTTCGGTAACGTCAGTATTAGCTTCCGCTGCGTTGGATTGATTTTCTGAAACATCAATATCTTTTTCGTAAGGAGTAAACGGAAGAACTTCGGGCTGTATCTGATAGTCTTTTTCATCGTGTACTCCCGCTATTTCTTCTTTATTAAACTGACTGCATCCTAACTGCAATGTAAAAACAAAAGTGGTACCTTCGCCAACACGGCTCTTTGCTTCAATACGTCCGTGATGCAAATTCATAATTCCTTGAGCCAACGCCAAACCTATGCCGGAACCTTCTGCCTGATACGAATTTTCGGACACACGATAAAAGCGGTTGAATATTCTATCCAAATCAGCTTCAGGAATACCTATACCTGTATCAGAAACCGATAGCGTAACATTCGACTCGTCTTTATGTATCTCTACAGTAACACTTCCGCCTGCCGGAGTATACTTAAAGGCATTCGACAACAAGTTGAAAACAACCTTTTGCATCTGCACGGGGTCGAACCATACATTCAGTGTTTCTTCTGCAGAATACATATTGTATTTTACATTCTTATGTGCCGCATATTCCGAAAAGCACAGATAGATGCGACGGATGAACGCCACAAAGTCGTGCTCTTCTACTTTCAATTTAAGATAACCCTGCTCTTGTTTACGGAAATCGAGCAACTCGGATATCAAGTTACGCATGTGCCAAGCGTTACGATATACAGACTGAACACGTCCACGCAAGCGGTCACTCAATCCGGAGTCGTTTAATATCATTTCTATCTGCCCTACTATAAGAGACAACGGGGTTCTGAACTCATGCGATATATTTGTAAAGAAACGGTGCGACAAGAAGTCGTACAAGTAATTGTTCAGCATGATGTCTGAACCTGTTGTTCCGTCAACAGTAGCCTAAAGAGGCGTGCTTTACGAGTAATTGTTTGGTGCGAAGCTCTCTTGACAATATGGTTCTATGCAGAAATATCCAATGCATAGGCTGTTAGGCTGACCGATATGAGTAACGTATGTGAACCGCTGCACCATCGTAACAAATGAATAGCTTACGGATATTTACAAGCTATAGCCAAAAGGCATGCAGTCAGGATGGCTCTCTCGTTTTTAGAGCCACACGGATGTAGTACTGCCGGTGGATGGGCGGACTCTAAGTCGGTCGTCAGTTACTTGTACGGAACTTGGTAAGCCCGTATTTCTCCTGCTTAATATACAGCAGGTAAGCCAATCGCAAGAGAAGCCGAATGAGGTGCGGGTAAAGGATTGCGGAGAAAGCGAACGCTTCCGTGTAATGCGGAGGATAGAGGTTTTAATGTCACCTCATGCGAAAGCAGGCAGACTTCCGCAGGGTAATTCTTTGTGAAACGATTGTAGAACTTTAACGAAATGAAGAAACAGCAAAGGAGCGAGGCGAAAGCCGAGTGTGCATCTTCAGCCAAGGATAACACTGCATGGAAAGACATTGACTTTCATAAGTGTGAATGCAAGGTTAGAAAGCTGCAAATCAGAATAGCAAAGGCTCATACAGGAAAGAGGTACAACAAGATGAAAGCCTTGCAGCACCTTCTTGTCACTTCATTCGAAGCCAAGGCATTGGCGGTAAGAAAAGTGACTTCCAATAAAGGCAAGCGCACGGCAGGGGTTGACCACATAAAGTGGGACACCGATGCTAAGAAAATAGAAGCTATACGTTCTTTGACACGGAGAGGATATAAAGCCCTCCCATTGAAAAGGGTCAACATACCTAAGGCAAACGGCAAGACAAGACCGTTGGGAATACCGACCATGAAAGACAGAGCCATGCAGGCACTGTACCTTATGGCATTGGAACCCATAACGGAGAGTGAAGCGGATGCAAACTCTTACGGATTCAGAAAGTTCAGAAGCACGGCAGATGCGATAGACGCACTCCACAGATGGCTAAGCAGGGATTGCTCTCCCCAATGGATATTGGAGGGAGACATAAAAGGCTGCTTCGACCATATCAGCCATGAATGGCTTCTCGATAACGTACGAATCGACAGGCATATATTAAGGAAATGGCTTAAAAGTGGAGTTGTGTTCAACAAGTTGCTTCAACCGACACTTGAAGGGACACCGCAGGGTGGTATCATTTCACCGACACTTGCAAATGCAACTCTTGACGGCATGGAAAGGATGCTTAAGAAAAAGTACAAGGTAAGTTATGTTAATGGAAAACTGTACTACCCCAAAGTCAATCTCGTAAGATATGCGGACGACTTCATTGTCACAGCCGACAGAAGGGAAACATTACTTGAAATAAAGGAAATGTTGACAGCCTTTTTAAAGGAAAGAGGACTTACACTATCAGAGGAGAAGACACTGATAACACATATCAGTGACGGATTTGACTTCTTAGGCTTTAATGTACGGAAGTACAACGGAACATTATTAATAAAGCCGTCAAAGAAAAGTCAGAAACGTTTCACTGACAAGTTGCATGAGGTTGTGCTGACCAAAGGAAAGGCACTATCCCAGCAGGAACTGATAGAGAAAATCAATCCTATAATAAGGGGATGGGGTAACTACTACAGCCATGTGGTATCAAAGGAGGTGTTCTGCCGATGTGACCATATCTTAATAAATCAACTTAAAAGATGGTCATATCGCAGACATACCAACAAGTCAAGGAAATGGATAAGGAATAAGTATTTTATCCGCAAAGGTTGCAGAAACTGGATTTTCGGTTTTGAATATGTATGTGGAGGAATAGAGGAGAAGTTCACAGTACAACAACTGACAGAGATTCCAATCAAACGACACATAAAGATAAAATGTGAAGCTAATCCGTTTGACCCATTATGGGACGATTACTTCGAAAAACGGAAACTCAAAAGTTCCCGTCTGCGTGCGTGAAGAAAACTTTATCGGAAACAAGTCATCGAAAAATGATTATGAGCCGATTTAATTTTATGAGAATTAAATTTAGAATTATCGGAGCTGTATGCGGTGAAAGTCGCATGTACAGTTCTTAATGGGGAAAGCGGCAGCAATGCCGCCGACCTACATAACAAAAAAGAATTTGGAAAATGGCTGATGGATATTGCCAAGTATTTAACGACTGCGGTATTGTTATCTTCTGTATTTAATGATATTAAAGAATCTTGGGTTATTTACTTGGTTGTATCTGTTGCTATAGTATTAACGTTGCTTACAGGTTTGCTACTTGTTAAGGACAAAAAAGAATAGAAGGAGGTTTGATCATGGGAGCAATCATTATGTCTGTACTCGTTTCGGTAATAGCTGTTGTAGGGTTTATCTACTTCACTTACCAAGATAAGAAAGAAGCGTTGAAGGGAAAGAAACAATAATTGATATAATTATAGGAATATTGGTAAAACTGCAAGCATATGAATAATGTTTCAAGAACGAAAATGATTAGTGGTATGGCTGCTGTTATGCTAATACTTATTATAACAATAGGCTGTTTCTCAATACCTATAGGTATAAGTGTATGTTCTATTATTGGTACAATATATGGTTGTAAATGTAAAGATAAATATTTTCTGAAATGGTCATTGATAGCTTTAGCTATCGGTATGGCTTCAATTATTTACACCCTTATATTGATAAAATCAATGTAATTTTATTTAATGAGGGAGAAATAGCGATAACCGACGTGTGCTTTGTTCTAAGCTTACCATTGCGTGACATGTATCTGAAAGAGCATCCGCAAATTGTAGTTGAATAAGATAGCTAATACACTCAAAAAAAACATTGCCGTTACATGCTAATTTATTACTTTTGTAGCAATACAAAAAACAAATATTATCATGATAACATTTACCATAGCGCTGGTTGCGCTAATTCTGGGCTATATAGTATATGGCCGCTACGTCAACACAAAACTATTTATCCCCGACGAAACAAGAAAAACTCCGGCACTGACCATGACCGACGGAGTAGACTTCATACCACTGCCCACATGGAAAATCTTTATGATTCAGTTCCTTAACATTGCAGGACTGGGCCCTATCTTCGGAGCCATCATGGGAGCGCAGTTCGGAACAGCATCTTATCTTTGGATTGTATTCGGAACAATATTCGCAGGAGCGGTGCACGATTTCCTCTCCGGAACACTGTCACTGCGTAACGGCGGAGAGAGTCTTCCGCAGATAATAGGACGTTATCTGGGCGGACGCACACAGAAAGTGGCATGCGTATTCACCGTATTGCTGATGATACTGGTGGGTGCGGTATTCGTTTCAGGCCCTGCAGAACTGCTGGCAGGCATGACTCCTGATTCTATGAACGTGTATTTCTGGGTAACCGTAATATTCATTTACTACGTATTGGCAACCATGCTTCCTGTCGACAAGATTATAGGCCGCGTATATCCGCTCTTCGCCTTCGCCCTGCTGTTTATGGCTGTAGGCATATTGGTGATGCTATACGTAAAGAGCCCCGACTTGCCCGAAATGTGGAACGGCTTCGGCACCAAATACGAAAAGAGCCCCATCTTCCCGATGATGTTCATCTCAATAGCCTGCGGAGCCATCAGCGGATTCCACGCTACACAGTCGCCCTTGATGGCGCGTTGCATTACCAACGAGAAACACTGTCGCCCTATCTTCTACGGAGCTATGGTGACCGAAGGTGTGGTAGCGTTAATTTGGGCTGCCGCGGCAACATACTTCTTCCACGAAAACGGAATAGTAGATGAGGCTACAGGCATAGCCTATTCGGGCGCAAGGGTAGCTACCGATATCTCGAAAGACTGGTTAGGAACATTTGGAGGCATCTTGGCTATACTGGGTATAGTAGCGGCACCTATCACCAGCGGCGATACGGCACTGCGCTCGGCACGACTCATTGTAGCCGACTTCCTTCACATAGGACAGAAGAAGATTCGTCCGCGCCTTATCATCAGTCTGCCTATTTTCCTGCTCACCATCGCGCTGCTGGTATGGAGCTTTGGCGATGCCGAAGGATTCAAGGTAATATGGCGGTACTTCGCCTGGTGTAACCAGACCCTCTCTGTATTCACCCTATGGGCGCTGACAGTATGGTTGGTACGCGAACACAAGAACTACTTCGTTACGCTGATACCAGCCCTGTTTATGACATGCGTGTGCTCTACCTACATATTCATCGCCCCCGAAGGCTTGGCTTTGTCGCCCATGGTGGCATATTCGGCAGGAGCCGTTTGTGTGCTGATAGCCATAGTGTGGTTTGTGGCATGGTTTAAGAAACGCTAATTATCAACCAATCCTGATTATCAACTTTATAACTTATATAATATATGAAGAAAATTGTATTTGCAGTCTTGGCTTGTCTAAGCCTTGGCACAGTAATGCTCTCGCCAGTACGTGCTGCCGATAAGGTGGAATGGAAAAAGGTGAACGGAGTAGAAGTACCCATACCGCCTAGTGTGCATCCGCGTTTGTATCTACGCTCGTCGGATATACCGGAGCTGAGAGAGAGACTGAAGAACCCTGAGATACAAAAGACTATTGCCAAGATTAAGAAGCTGGCAGTAGACCGCACTCCCGAAGAAGAGGCTAAGGCACCAGACAGATCGGGATTCAGATATTATGCCGAGAATCGTGGAGTGACTAGCCGTGTGCAACTGGAAGCACTCGACTATCTGCTGAACAAGAAGAAGAGCGTGGCACGAAAAGCCATCGTGGCTATGCTGGACACGCTGCGTAATACCAACTACGGCAAGAAAGGAGACTTATCGCGCGCCAGCGGTCAGATGCTGATGTGTGGCGCTATGGTGTACGACTGGTGCTACGATCAGATGAAAGATTCTGAAAAGAAAGCATACATCAACGAGTTTGTACGTATCTCTAAGACGATGGAATGCGGTTATCCGCCTAAGAATACTGAACCTATAGCCGGACACTCGTCAGAATGGATGGTGATGAGAGATATGCTCTCGGCAGCTATCGCCATTTACGATGAGTTCCCAGAGATGTACAATAACGTGATGACGATGCTGTGCAGAGACTATATCCCGGTGCGCAACTATGTGTATGCCGGACATAACTATCATCAAGGTACCAGCTACGCCAACGTGCGTTTCAGTAATGACTTGTTCTCGCTTTGGATTCTTGATAGAATGGGAGCGGGAGCGGTGTACGACCCAGCGCAGCAGTTCGTGATGTACGACTTCCTCTATAGACGTCGCCCCGACGGAATGGTGTTGCCTGCCGGTGACGTGAACCCGGGTATAGGCGGCTCATACGGACTTCCGGCAATGTTGGCTTATAGTTATTATAAAGACCCGTATCTGGCTTACGAATATAAACGTAGCCCTAAGATTGACAATCATTGCCTTATCTTTGACGTGCTGTGGAGAGACTACACTATAGAACCTAAAAGTCCTGAAACACTGCCGCTCACTAAATACTCTGGCACTCCATACGGATGGATGATAGCTCGCACCGGATGGGACAAGAACAGCGTGATAGCAGAGATGAAGATTAACGAGCACTTTGTAGGAAACCATCAGCACATGGATGGCGGTGCTTTCCAGATTTATTATAAAGGTCCGTTGGCTATAGACGCAGGTGCTTATCACGGTACGTCGGGCGGCTATAACAGTGCGCACAACAAGAACTTCTTTAAGCGTACAGTGGCTCACAACTCGTTGCTGGTGTTCGACCCGAACGAGAAATTCGCCAGCTGGAACTATGGAGGCACAGACAAAACCGAGTTTGCCGATAATGACGGCGGACAAAGAATGCCGGGCGACAGATGGGAAACATGCCGCTCGTTTGCCGACTTGCTGAGCGATGAATATACTACAGGACAGGTGTTGGCACACGGTACAGGCGGTGACTACATGGCTCCTGAATATTCGTACCTTAGCGGAGATATCACAAAGGCGTATTCTGACAAGGTGAAGGAAGTGAAACGCTCGTTCGTATTCCTGAATCTGAAATCTGAGAAAGTGCCGGCAGCCATGGTGGTGTTCGATAAGGTGGTATCTAAGAATCCGGAATTCAAGAAACACTGGTTGCTTCACAGTATAGAAGAACCTAAGGTAAGCGAAAACGGAATTGTCATAAAGAGAACCAAAGACGGTGACTCTGGTATGCTGAGCAATACTGTATTGCTTCCGGCTAAGGAAAATCTCGACATGCAGGTGATAGGCGGTAAAGGAAAAGAGTTCTGGGTGAACGGAACCAACTACGCCAATGCGCCTCAGGCTGGCCGCCCCGACCCACGCAACGAACGTGGTGAATGGAGAGTAGAGGTATCGCCATCAGTTCCTGCCAACGAGGACTATTTCCTTAACGTAATACAAGTGGCGGATAATAACTGCAACGAACTGTACAAGGCAAGTCTGCTGAAAGGTGAGAACTTGGTAGGAGCAGTTATAGCCGACCGAATAGTTACCTTCAGCAAAGACGGTGAAACTATAAACGGAAAGGCGGAAATGGATGTGCAAGGCAACGGAACATTCAAATTCGTGATGACTGACATGAAGCCCGGAACATGGCAGGTGAAGAAAGACGGAAAGATCTTCATCCCGTATAAATGGGTAGGCGCAGAAGACGGTGTATTGTCGTTCGAGGGCGGCAGCGGACATTACGAGTTCTTTAGATAATGTAATAGATGTAGGTAAAAGCGGACAGTTATTATTAAAGATGTAACTTTTGGCATTGAGGAACTTTGCTTACATTTGTCGCAATGAATTACCTATACTATTAACAACGAAAACATTGTATGATGAAGAAGCTATTGTTTATAATTGTCCTGCTTTTGGGATGTATGCAGGCAAATGCGCAGTTTGAGGCAGGAAAATGGTATGTAAATACATCGCTCACAGGATTAGACCTATCGCATAGCAAGTACGAAGGAACTAATATCGGATTTGCGATAGACGGCGGTACGTTTATAGCCGATAATATATCTATATTGCTAGATTTTAAGGGTAAGTATGTAGAGAACGGTTTCGACGAAACAACGGTTGGTGCCGGAGTGAGATATTATTTCGACAGCTGTGGCGTTTACTGCGGATTGGGATGCGCATATAAGCATCTGTCGGACGGTGACGCAAAAGAGAATCTGTTCTGCATGAGTCCCGAAGTGGGATATGCCTTTTTCTTGAGTCGCACGGTAACCATAGAACCGGCTGTGTATTACGATATCAGCTTCCGCAAGTGCTCAGACTTCAGTAAGTTGGGCTTTAAAATCGGTTTCGGATTTTATTTTTGACCCTGAGTTTATATAAGATACGTCTTATTAAATAGTATATCGAGTGTATAACATCAAGTTAGATGGGTGTTATACACTCGCTTTTTATTATCTTTTCACTTGATTGTATTATCTTTGCAAAAGTTTTATAAAATATCATCATGAAAGGAAAACACTTGTTGGCTGCCGCAGTCTTGGCGGGAGCTGCTCTAAGTGCCTCGGCACAGAAAAAAGATTTTGGTTACAAATTCTACGGTCAAGTACGCACAGACTTATATTATAACACACGGTCGAACTCGGAAACAGTGGACGGATTGTTCTACATGTATCCGCTCGACAAGAAACTCGACCCTCAAGGCAATGATTTGAACGATGCCGCTAACAGCAATCTCTACTGTTTGTATAGTCGCTTGGGTATAGATGTAACGGGTCCGAAACTGGGTAAGGCTAAGACTTCGGCTAAGATAGAACTCGACTTCCGTGGTTCAGGATCGACTTATTCGGTTTGTCGTCTGCGTCAGGTATACATCAACTTCGACTGGGAACAGTCGTCTGTGTTGGTGGGTCAGACTTGGAACCCATTGTATGGCGATGTATCTCCAGAGATACTTAACCTTAATCAAGGTGCTCCGTATCAGCCGTTCGGACGCGCTCCGCAGTTGCGTTATCGTTTTATGAAGAAACACTTTATGCTTACGGCAACAGCGTTGTGGCAGTCGCAGTATCTCTCTGTAGGACCTAAGACTAACGCTGCTGGCGAAACGGCTACTCAGAAGAGCATAGAATTCATCAAGCGTAACAATATTCCAGAGTTTTATTTGGGTATGGACTATAAATCGCTTGAGTTGACAGCCGGAGCCGGAGTGCACGTGGGCTCTATCACTCCGCGTACGCAGTCTGTATACGAAGGTAAGACTTATAAGGTAAGCGAGCGTGTAGCAGGTGTGTCGGCAGAGGCTCACTTTAAGTATCGTAAAAACAACTTGATGTTGGCTGGTAAGACTTTGCTCGGAACCAATCTTACCCAGACTTGTACGGTAGGCGGATACGGAATTACTTCTATCGATAAAGTTACAGGCGAGCAGGAATACGCTCCGCTGCGTACTTCTTCTACTTGGATTAATGCTTCGTACGGAAAGAAATGGCGTCCGGCAGTATTCTTCGGTTACTTAAAGAACCTTGGTGCAACCAGTGAGGTATTAGACGGTAAAGTATTGGGTACAGGAACTACACTCGATAAGCTCGCTACTGCCACTGCAGAGTTTACTTACAACGTTCCCAACTGGAAATTGGGTGTAGAGTACATGTACTGCAACGCTTGGTACGGCGACGAGTTCAATGCCAAGCACAAAGCTACAAGTTGCCACTCGGTAAATAACCACCGTCTGGTATTCACAGCACTGTTCCAGTTCTGATAACTGAATGTTTGTAATGTTATAAAATCGGCTTTTTTATCCAATAATT
>ENA-OPNG01000080-OPNG01000080.1-human-gut-metagenome-genome-assembly--contig:-NODE-80-length-40338-cov-5.371050_pt1 | contig 40338 bp, 30 predicted proteins | sample MGYA00241536_ERZ501769 | MGnify/ENA primary metagenome ERZ501769 (study PRJEB25962, sample SAMEA2042567) | human gut metagenome | biome: human gut; feature: human-associated habitat; material: faeces... | reverse complement strand
TGAAGACAACAAAACCTGCTATCTCAGCGAACTGAACGGAACAACCTTTGCCAGCGATAAATACGTATTCCCTAGCCGTTTAACCCAAACGGATACGAGCACAAAGTTTGATATTACACTTGCCACTCCTGCTACTGGCGTTCTTACCTTCACACCACAAGGGACACAAGCCGCTTGGGTTATCACTCTAAAAGGTGTAAAAGTAACCAGTTCAGGTATCAACAATGTTGTTTTAACCGCCAAGGTAAACAATAACAACATTTACGACCTCAGCGGTCGCATGGTGAAACTCAATGCCAAGGCAGAAGACCTGCAAGGTCTCAAAAAAGGGATCTATATCTACAACAACAAGAAATACGTAGCTAAATAATTCATTTTAACATCGATAACAATGAAAATAAAATCGCATTCACTCCTGTGCATTCTCGCCATCATCGCATTGAGTTCTCCGCTCTCTACACTGAGCGTGAATGCCCAGAAGGCGGTATCCAAGACATGGAATCCGAACCTGAAGAACGGAATGTACCGCAACCCGGTTATTGACGCCGACTACTCAGACCCTGACGTATGCCGTGTGGGCAACGACTACTATATGACCTCCTCTTCCTTTCAATGTTTCCCAGGCTTGCAGATTCTGCACAGCACCGACCTGGTAAACTGGGAGATTATAGGCGCTGCCCTACTCGATGACTATCCGGTTTTGCCTGAATACCAGGGCACCGAACTGGATTGGCACAAGAAGGTTCAGCATGGTAACTACGTGTGGGCACCCTCTATCCGCTACCATGACGGATGGTTCTATATCTACTGCGGTGATCCTGACCAGGGACTCTTTATGACCAAGACACAAGATCCACGCGGGCCTTGGGAGCCTATCACCTGGGTGATGAAGGGAAAAGGTCTTATCGACTGCTGCCCTCTCTGGGATGAAGACGGCAAGGCTTATCTTTCGCATGGATGCGCCGGTTCAAGAGCCGGCATCAAATCGGTGCTCTTCGTGGCTCCTATGTCACCTGACGGCACCAAGGTTATCGGTCCTTCACGCATCGTATATGATGGTCATAAAGACCAGCCAACCATCGAGGGAACCAAATTCTACAAGCGCAACGGATATTATTATATCATGAGTCCTGCGGGCGGAGTAAAGTATGGCTGGCAGGTAGAACTGCGTTCCAAGAATCCATACGGTCCTTACGAGGAGTATGTGGGTATGGCACAGGGAAAGAACAAGAAGGTGAACGGCCCTCACCAGGGTGCATGGGTAGATACCCAGAACGGCGAAGACTGGTTCCTCCACTTCCAGGACAAGCACGCTTATGGTCGTGTGGTTCATCTGCAACCAGCCAAATGGGTGAACGACTGGCTCGTCATAGGTGACGACAAGGATGGCGATGGCTGCGGTGACCCTGTTCAGCAATGGAAGAAGCCAAACCTGCCATCAAGCGGTAACTTCCAGCCTAAGGAATCGGATGATTTCAACAGCGTAGATTTAGGTCTGCAATGGCAGTGGAACGGTCCTTACAGTCAGTACTGGTACTTCTGTGATGCCAAGAACTCCAAGTTGCGTCTCTATGGTGTGCAGCAGGCTGAAGATGTAAAGAACCTGTATGATTTGCCAAACCTTCTGCTCCAGAAACTCCCTACCGAGAACTTTACTGCTACTGCCAAGGTGAAGTTCATACCTAACCGCACCGAGGCTTATAAGGAGAAAGATAAGGTACTGGGCGAAAGCGCCGGCATGATCATACAAGGCATGGACTATGCGGCACTCAAGTTTGTTGATACCAAGGAAGAGGGTGTTGTATTGCAATATGTAACCTGCGAGAAGGCTGAGAAGGGAAAGACTGAGAAGGTGGTAAAGCAAGTGGCCGTCAAGACCAGCAAGCAGCCTCAACCTTACACCGTGAAGTATGCCGTAGATGATATTCCTTCTTCCCGCATCGCCACCCAGGACGTATGGCTCCGCGTGAAGGTTCATAGCGAAGGCATCGCCAACCAGATACAGGCTATCGCTGAATGGAGCTACAGTCTGGATGGTAAGAAATTCAACAAGATAGGCAATCCTTTCACTGTGCGTGAAGGCAAGTGGATTGGTGCCAAGCTCGGTTTCTTCAACACCCGTACAGCCAAGAAGAACGATGCTGCCTTCTTCGACGTAGACTGGATTCATTTCGAAAAATAACGCTTTCCAGCTAACGCGTTATTTCAGAGAATATTTTGGGAAACAAAAAATCCCCCTCATTGCAAATCAATGCAGCGAGGGGGATTAATCATTATGAGTAATCTAAAAATTCTAATTTTTCTTTTCTTCTGTAGGCTCTTCCTTTGTTGTTTTCTTGGCAGGAGCCTTCTTGGCTGCAGGCTTAGCTGCGGCCTTCTTGGCAGGAGCAGCCTTAGCAGGCTTCTCGCCATGGTGCTTCTCGGCCTCCTTCTCTATCTTTTCAATCTTAGCCTGAAGACGGACAATCTCCTTGTCCTTCATCTCAATCTCTTCATCCTGATTCTTGATGGTAGTAAGCAGGCTCTCAAGCTGATCGTTATCAACATCAGTAGGATAGAGGTCGTTTACTCGGGTGATGAAGTCGCCAAGAATGTTCATATAGTTAGTGAAAGCATCGAAAGGACTTGAATAGATACCTCTGTCAAGACCCACATTGCTTGGCTTGGTAGTCATGAAGCGGAAGTTGTTACTTGCCTGCAGGTAATCCCAGTCCTGATTGATACGCGGATCGTTGGCGATACGTACACGGTCTGCCACACTGTAAAGCTTGTTGAAAGCCTCACGCTGCATCGGGTTACCCAACCACGAACTTACATCACGCTCCTCGTCTACCCAACTCAAGGTATCAGGCACATTCACCTCGCCTACCGACTTGATCTTCTTACAGATTTCACTAGGTGTTGAGAAGGTGATGCCACGGTCCTTGGCACACTGAGGCACAGCCTTCATAAACTCGAGGATGTTGCTTGACAGAGGCTGGGCAATACCAAGAGCAGAAAGCTCCATGAAGATATTGATAACCTGCTCCTCCTCTGGGAAGGCAGCAATCTGGTTCATATAGTTGTCGGCAAAGAGTGGATAACCGTCCCAATCGCTGTTGCTGAAGCGCAGAGAGATATCATCGCTCAGGTTCACATCGCGCAAAAGGAGCTTCAACTTAGGGTTCAGGGCGCAATGGTAAACATAGTGAGGAGACTTCCAGCCGAGCACGTGCTTGGCACCCTCGGTGAGCATACCAATGAATCCCATGTTGGCAACATCGTTACCGATATCATCGCTATAGATGAGCGAAGAGTTGCGCAATACGGTAGGTTTCTTTCCGAAATATTCCTCAATCTTAGTACACTGGCGCATCACCTCATCCTTGAAACTTGCCTCATTAACCAGAGAAGCAAGTCCGTGAGAGTAAGGTTCAGCCAGGAACTCTACACAACCCGTATTGTTGAGCTGCTGAAGCTTCTCCAGCACCTGAGGAGCATGAAGTTCCAACTGCTCCATACCCACACCCGAAAGCGAGAAAGCTATCTTGAAATACTTGCCGTTCTTTTCAATCATCTCCTGAAGGGCATTCAAGGCTGGCATATAAGAGCGCTCAGCAATCTCGTTGATGCTACGGTCGTTCTCGTAGTCATCATAGTAATAATGGTCGGTACCGATGTCGAAGAAGCGGTAGCGTTTCAGATGGGTAATCTGATGTATCTCGAAATATAAACAAATTGTTTTCATAAAATTTGAAATTTGAACGTTTAACTTGTAAGATGAGTAAAGCCTCAAAATTATTCATTCTTCGTTCTTCACTCTTCACTTAACCTACTTCCACCCTAAGGTCTTGAGGTACAGGTCTTTGATGCGGGCTCCCACTTTTTCCCAGGTAATCTGGTCTACTTCTTTCTTGCCTTCCTCTGAGAGATAATCGAAAAGACTCTCGTTGTGACAGATGCTGTAGATGGCATCAGCAAGGGCATGGATATCCCAGTAGTCTACCTTGATACAGTTGGACAGAATTTCTCCACATCCACTCTGCTTGGAGATAATGGTTGGTGTGCCGCACTGCATAGCTTCCAAAGGTGAGATACCGAACGGCTCGCTCACAGATGGCATCACGTAGACATCACTGTCTTTCAGACATTCATAAACCTGTTTGCCGCGCATAAAGCCAGGGAAGTGGAACCGGTCGGCAATGCCTCTTTCGGCAGCGAGATAAATCATCTGATCCATCATATCGCCCGAACCTGCCATACAGAAACGCACATTGCGGGTACGATGCAATACCATGTTGGCAGCCTCTACGAAATATTCAGGTCCCTTCTGCATGGTAAGACGTCCCAGGAAGGTTACTACCTTCTCCTTGCCCTTATGATTTGGGCGTGGAATATCCTGCCACTCCTGCTTCAATGGGTATACGGCATTGTGCATGGCGAAACACTTGCGTGGATCCTGGTGATACTGGTGAATCACCGTCTGGCGGGTCAGTTCGGATACACACATGATGCAGTCGGCATTATCCATACCGTCTTTCTCGATAGCGTAAACGGTAGGGTTCACCTTTCCACGGCTACGGTCGAAATCAGTAGCATGAACGTGGATGCACAATGGTTTGCCACTCACGCGCTTGGCATGAATTCCGGCAGGGAATGTAAGCCAGTCGTGAGCATGGATAATATCAAATTCTTCAGAACGGGCTACAACTCCGGCAATGATGCTATAGTTGTTGATCTCGTCATGAAGATTTGACGGATAACCACCAGCAAAGTCCATACAGCCGAGGTCATTTACATGCATATAGTTAAAATCGGCATAGATGTGGTCACGGTAGCGGAAATAATCGTCCGGATTCATGATATTGCCTACGCGCTGCTGCACATAGTCGTGATTTACATCTCGCCAGGCGATAGGCACACTGTTCATTGCCACAATCTTGCAGGCACTGCGGTCCTCATCACCGAAAGGATGAGGCAGACACAATGTGATATCAACATCGCCCTGGGCATGAAGTCCCTGGGAGATACCAAAGTTGGCAGTTGCCAAACCACCAAATACGTGAGGAGGATACTCCCATCCAAACATTAAAACTTTCATATAGCAGTCCTCCTATTATTAATATTGATATTTTTCAAGTAACTCGAGCGCACGCAGAATCTCAGCTACATTCATGGCGAAAGAGATGGCACCACGACCTGCGAATGGAGGGTTTCCATCGAAGAGTTCGCTGATGGTACCGAGACAGTGGGAAGACATTTCGCCCTCATAACCTACCATCTGGCGTTCGATAAAGCTCAAACGGGTACGCTTATAGAGTTTCAGACTTGCCTCCATATAGAAGCCACCGAGCCATGGCCATGCCGTACCCTGATGGTAAGCATAGTCGCGCTGGGACTGCGGACCTACATAAACAGGATTATATCCACCGCTCTTTGGCGAGAGTGAACGCAATCCCTTAGGAGTAAGGAGTTCGCGTGTACAAATATCAAGAACCTGCTTCTTCTGGTCTTGCGACAATGGAGAATAATCGAAAGCCACTGCAAATATCATGTTCGGGCGAACGCTCCAGTCCATCATATTTCCATCAACATAATCGTAGAGATAGCCATATTCATTGAGGAAGGTATCGAGGAATGCCTGCTTGGTCTGCTCAGCCAGAGTCAGGAGTTTCTGCTGGCTGTTTTCTTCGCCAACTATTCCAGCGAGAGAAGCACAGAAGCACAAAGCGTTATACCACAAAGCATTAAACTCTACGATATATCCGGTACGTGGAACTACTGGTCTGCCGTTGGCAGTAGAGTTCATCCAGGTAACAGCCTTGTCCTTACCATCGGTATAGAGCAATCCGTTCTCTTCGAGCTTCAGGTTCGGATGCTTGTTACCCTGGATAAAGCTGATAACATCCTTGATAAACTGTCCATACTTCTTGAAGCATTCTTCCTTGCTGGTTTCCTTGGCATACTGCTGCAAAGCCCAGATAGCCCACAATGGCACGTCAGGCTGCTCTATCTCAGCAATATGAACGCTGACCGGCTTGCCTTCCATAAACTCGTAGTATCCCTTCATAGCAGTCTTCATCACCAGTTCGAAGTAGTCATCTTCCTCGATAGAGAGGGTGAGACCCGGAAGAGCGATGAATGTATCGCGTGCTCTGCACTTGAACCAAGGGTAACCTGCCAGGATATAACGGTCACCGTTCTTTTCACGACGATGGAACTGATGAGCCGCATTGACCAGACAGTGGAAGAAATTGTCACGAGGCGAACGCTCATCCACTTCCTTGTCGAAGAGCTTCTTCAGGCTGACCGCCTTGATTTCTGATGTAGAAGCAGCAAAGACGATGGTTTCACCTTTCTTGATATCCATTTCAAAATAGCCAGGAACATAGAGGTCTTCGTTAGAAGCATAACCTCTCTCTTGCTCCTTTGGATATTCCACGCCACGATACCAATCTGGACAGAATTTAAACTCGTTCTTCTTGGAGAACTGCATGTAGAGATCAGGATAACCTGCATACATACAGGTCTTGATGCCATGATCTACCTCAGCATAATCACGAGACGCGGTAGCATTCTCATGAGTAAACTGACGGACACTGCGGAAAGCCAGAAAAGGACGGAAACGAAGGGTTGTAGCCGAATGGCCGTCTACCAGAGTATAGCGAATTAGAATGCGATTCTCATAATGCTGGAATACAACTTCCTTTTTCAGGATAACACCACCTACGCGATAAAGGGTAGTTGGCACTTTATCACAATCAAACTCACGAATGTACTTGTGGCCCATCGGACTGTAGTTGTTGCCCTGGTACTTGTGCAAGCCGAGGTTAAACTCAGCTCCATGCTGAATCACCGTAACATCCAGCGAACTCAAGAGCACATGATTCTCATCGTCCAGTTCTGGAACCGGCACGACAAGTAATCCGTGATACTTGCGGGTATTACAGTCTACAATCGTTGAGCACGAATATGCACCCGAGCGATTTGTTCTCAACAACTCCTTAGGCAACGACTCTTGAAGATTCACCATAAGGGCCTTTTCGAATTTTAGATAACTCATAGATCTATATTAAGGTTCTATATTTTTGTTGACTAAATTAATTGCTTTCAAAGGTAACACTTTTTTGTGGTATAACAAAGTTTTTTGTATGCCATTTTTAGAAAAAATTGCCTTTTTATGTTTTAAAACATATTTTTAGACAAAAATGCTTGATTATTTCGAGAAAAAGCATTACTTTTGCACTCAGTTTTCAGTTTAAAAGATTTGTACACATGGCAGCTAGAGGAAAATACGATAAAGAAAATATAGCAATGCTGATTGCTAAGCTATGGGGAGGCATCACTGATGACCAGTTCGATTTACTGAAAGAACATCTGGAAACCAAGAAGTATAAGAAGAACGAAATCATCTACAAGAACGAGGGTACTCCCGAATATGCACTATGTCTCATAGCGGGAAAAGTGAAGATATACAAAGAAGGTATCGGTGGCAAGAGCCAGATTATCCGTGTTATCAAACCGATTGAATTTTTTGGTTTCAGAGCCTATTTTGCGGATGAGATATACAAGACGGCAGCCATGTCGCTGGAAAACTGCGTCGTTGCCCAGTTCCCGCTGGCAGTTCTCATGAAACTGCTCTCCAAGAGTTTCAACATCGGCTTCTTCTTTATCAAATATCTCAGTGTGGAAATAGGTAAATCGGACGACCGTACCGTGAACCTCACCCAGAAACATATCCGTGCCCGACTTGCCGAGGGTCTGATATTTCTGAAAGACTCTTATGGGTTAGAAAAAGACGGAAAAACTCTTGACATCCGATTGAGTCGTGAAGATCTGGCAAATCTCTGTAATATGACAACGAGCAATGCCATCCGTACGCTCTCAGCCTTTACGGCAGAAGAAATCATAAATACTGAAGGAAGGAAAATCAAAATCTTACAGGAAGAAAAAATCATAAAAATAGCAGAACTCGGATAAAGTTCTGCTATTTTTTATTTATATGTTTTACATTATACGTTTTTCTTGATACATTTCATTTATTACGGGCATATTGGTTATACGGGTATCAGGAAGTTGATAACCTCCTGAATTACAGTAATCTGGAATGAACCTACCGGTGTATTCATCAATCTGCCATCAATACCTATCAGGGCATGCTGGGCATCGAGCACCTCTACCTCTCGGGTACGGTAAGGATGCACACTCTTATGGTTGAGGAACTTACCTTTCACAAAAAGATAGATTCCCTCAAAGAGCTGGGTTGTCTTAGGATGAGATACCACCGACACATCGAGCAGTCCGTTATATGGCACAGCATTCGGGGTCTGTCCATATCCAGTTCCATTGCCTATACACATCGTCATCACTCTACGCTTGATAACATCCGAATTGATTTTCACATGCATCTTATAGTCCAGACGCTGGAATATCATCAGGATGAAGGAACAGAGAAACGACAGGGTACGTGAACCGAAGATATGATGGGTTTTTCGTCTTAGGTTCATGATGGCGGCAATGAGTCCGATATTGATACAGTTGAGGAAATAGCGACGGCATTTCTCCCCCTTCTTATTCACATAGCGGATACAACCGAGGTCAATCTTTCTGATACGACGTTTTTTCAGCGACGCCACCGTCTTCTCGATATCGCTGTCGCTGAATCCCCAGAAGTGGGCAAAGTCGTTCATAAGTCCGTTAGGAATAACACCCAGTGCCACCTCTTCTCTTTCTTTCGGATCTATCTGCATCAGACAGTTTACGGCATCATTGAGCGCAGAATCTCCACCAACGATGACAATGGTCTTATAACCATTGTTGATAAACATTCTGATGAGCCGTTCTACGCTCTTCTGATTCTCGCTCTGCACAAAGTCGTAATCCACGCTCTGCTGCTTGAGCACCTTCTCTATTTTTTCCCAGCGCTTGTTACTTCTCCAGCCTCCTCTAGGGCAATAAAGCAGCCCCCATTTATTCTCGTTTACCATTGTCTCTTCTTTGTAATTTGTCTCTTCTTTGTAATTAGAAAAATATTACTTCCGCCTAGCCATCGTTGCATCCGATTCCATCGGATGCCAGCCCTAGCCAGATTCCAGGCCGCAGCCTAGCTTCTCATCAGCTCCAAAACCGTCTCCACCTTTTTCTCCATTGGCTGCAATGCATCTACCCAATGGATAGTAAAGCCTCTGCGCTCCATACCTCTGAACCACGTCATCTGCCTTTTGGCAAACTGATGGATTGCTATTTCCAGACCGCGATACATCTCATCGTATGAAGCCTTACCGATCACATATTCTGTAATAAACTTATATTCCAAACCATAATAGATGAGATTTTCGGCAGGAATACCACGATTTAGCAGTCCCTTGATTTCATCTACCATTCCCTCATCCAATCGCTGTTTCAGTCTCCGTGAAATATTCTCCCTTCTTGCGTCCCGGTCTATGCTGACACCGATAATCAGCGAATCAACCGCAGGGAGTTCACGTTCGGGCATCGGATGCTCCAGATTATAGCTTTCAATCTCTATCGCCCGGATAGCTCGCTGTGCTGTATCCACATCTGTGCGATTGTGCATATTAGAACAAGTTTTCGCCTTCAGCTCTTTCAGTATCAGCGTAAGTTCCTCTAAACTCTTATGAGACAATGACTCACGGAGTTCCGGGTTCTGCGGAACAGGTGAGAGATGATAACCTTTCAGCACCGACTCAATATAGAGTCCTGTACCTCCACATAATATCGGAAAAGCCCCTCTCTTCTGAATATCCTGATAGGCATCATAAAAATCCTGCTGATATTCAAAGAGATTATATTTCGTACCAGGCTCACAGATGTCAATAAGGTGATAAGGTATCTGCTTGCCATGGATGGTATAGTCAGCCAGATCCTTACCCGTACCTATATCCATGCCGCGATATACCTGCCGGCTGTCAGCACTAATGATTTCAGCGCCCTTGGCAGGGGTACCCGACAAATGGGCACCCAGGCTATTAATCCTGGCTGCAAGAGCGGCAGCAAGACTCGTCTTACCACTCGCCGTAGGTCCCAATATGGTCATCATCGAATATTTCATGCCGCAAAGTTAAATGAAATTATTGAGAAAACAAAATAAAATGAAAAGAAATTCTCACTTATAAAAACAAAAAGCCGTCCAGCATTGAAAAAATACTGGACGGCCATATACTTAATCGTTAAGAGGCAAAGAATTAACCGTTGTGCTTCTTCATGATCTTGATCAACTCAACAACCTTGTGTGAGTAACCAATCTCGTTGTCATACCAAGAAACAACCTTAACGAAGTTGTCTGTCAAATAAACACCTGCGTTAGCGTCGAAGATAGATGTCAAAGCGCAACCCAAGAAGTCAGAAGAAACAACAGCATCCTCTGTGTAACCGAGTACACCCTTCAACTCACCCTCAGAAGCAGCCTTCATAGCAGCGCAGATAGCCTCCTTAGAAGCAGCCTTCTTCAAGTTAACTGTCAAGTCAACAACAGATACGTCCAAAGTAGGAACACGCATAGAGATACCTGTCAACTTACCGTTCAACTCAGGGATAACCTTACCTACAGCCTTAGCAGCACCTGTAGAAGAAGGGATGATGTTGCCAGCAGCTGCACGGCCACCTCGCCAGTCCTTCATAGATGGACCGTCAACAGTCTTCTGTGTAGCAGTTGTAGAGTGAACAGTTGTCATCAAACCAGTCTCGATACCGAAGTTATCGTTCAAAACCTTAGCGATAGGAGCCAAGCAGTTTGTTGTACAAGAAGCGTTAGAAACGATCTTCTGACCATTGTACTTGTCAGTGTTAACACCGCAAACGAACATGTCAGCCTGGTTACCGTTAGCGTCAGCCTTAGAAGGAGCAGAAAGTACTACGTACTTAGCACCAGCCTTCAAGTGCTTCTCAGCCTTATCGTAAGCGAGGAAGAGACCTGTAGACTCAACTACGTACTCAGCACCAACCTCATCCCACTTCAAGTTCTCAGGATCACGCTCAGCAGTAACACGGATGTGGTTACCGTTAACGATCAACTCGTTCTTCTCAACGTCAGCCTCGATAGTACCGTCGAACTGACCGTGCATTGTATCATACTTCAACATGTAAGCCATGTAATCTACTGGGCACAAGTCATTGATAGCTACTACCTGTACTTCCTTTGCGTTCTCAGCCTCAACTGTAGAACGGAATACGAAACGACCGATACGGCCAAATCCGTTAATACCAATCTTAATCATTGTTCTTAATATTTAAATTAAAAGTTTAATAAAAATTACCTTTTTTAACTGCTTTCGAGCGTTCATCTGATGCTGAAACATTCAAAATTTTACGCCTTAGAGCATTTTTCTTCTTTTCGAGCGCAAAGTTACTAATTTTTTTCTAACTTTGCAACCAGAATGAGTATTAAATAAGTTAAAAAAGAATAGTAGAGTTTTAATATTGGCATTATTTTCACTCATTACATGCCATACTGACAACTCCATATTGCAAAAAGCAAAGAAAAAACTCTGCATTCTATACCTTATTATATATATAAGAAAAGAGAAAAAGAAAAACAATCAAACTATAGTTTTAATTAAAAAGATAAAAGTATGAGTAAATTTTTGAATGAATTCAAGGAATTCGCCATGCGTGGCAATGTGCTCGACATGGCCGTCGGTGTTATCATCGGTGGTGCCTTTGGCAAAATCGTAAGCTCTGTTGTAGATGACGTCATCATGCCTCCTATAGGATGGCTGATTGGCGGCGTGAATTTCGCCGACCTCAAATTCACCCTCCCTACCGTCAATGTAGGAGGTGAGGAACTGAAGGCGGCTACCATCAACTACGGTAACTTCCTCCAGACCTGTTTCGACTTCCTCATCGTTGCCTTCTGTATCTTCATGCTCATCAAGGTGGTGAACAAGATTTCCAAGAAGAAGGAAGAGGAAAAAACGGCAGAAGCTCCTAAGGCTCCGGTGCCAAGCAATGAAGAAAAACTCCTCATGGAAATACGTGATCTCCTGAAGAACCAGAAATAAGAATAAAAAAAAGTCGCCCTCTTTGAAGGCGACTTTTAATTCTGTTTATTCCCACTCAATTGTCGAAGGTGGTTTTGAAGAGATGTCATAACATACACGGTTTACACCCTTCACCTTATTAATAATCTCATTACTTACCTTAGCCATGAAATCATAAGGAAGATGTGCCCAGTCAGCAGTCATCGCATCAGTACTGGTTACAGCACGCAAGGCAACCGGGTGCTCGTATGTACGCTCATCCCCCATCACACCTACTGAACGGACAGTAGAAAGCAATACGGTACCAGCCTGCCAGATCTGATCGTAGAGAGAAACCTCGATCTCGCCATTCTGCATGTCAGCAGGAACACCGGCAGCCAGGACGCGACGAGCTTCCTCACCACTCAACTTCACTTTATACTCACGCAAGCCACGGATATAGATATCGTCAGCATCCTGAAGGATACGTACCTTCTCAGGAGTGATATCGCCCAAGATACGGACAGCCAAACCAGGACCTGGGAATGGGTGACGAGTAATCAGGTGCTCTGGCATACCCATAGAGCGACCTACACGGCGAACCTCATCCTTGAACAGCCACTTCAAAGGCTCACACAACTGAAGGTTCATCTCCTTAGGAAGACCACCTACGTTGTGATGACTCTTGATCACCTTACCGGTGATATTCAAGCTCTCGATACGGTCAGGATAGATGGTACCCTGAGCCAACCACTTGGCACCAGTCTGCTTTTTAGCCTCAGCATTGAAAACCTCCACGAAGTCGCGGCCGATAATCTTACGTTTCTTCTCAGGGTCAGTAACACCAGCCAGGTCAGCAAAGAACTTCTCTGATGCATCCACGCCGATTACGTTCAAGCCCAAGCACTTGTAATCTTCCATCACGTCACGGAACTCATTCTTGCGCAACATACCATGATCTACGAAGATACAGGTAAGGTTCTTACCGATAGCCTTGTTCAGGAGAACGGCAGCCACACTGGAGTCAACACCGCCAGAAAGACCGAGGATAACCTTATCGTCGCCCAACTGTTCCTTCAACTCAGCAACTGTTGTCTCAACAAAAGAGTCAGCACTCCAGTCCTGCTTACTTCCGCAGATATCAACCACGAAGTTCTTCAAGAGCTGTGTACCCTGCAAAGAGTGGAACACCTCTGGGTGGAACTGTACTGCCCATACAGGCTGTTTGGTAGAAGCATAAGCAGCATACTTCACATTAGCAGTAGAAGCGATGCACTTGTAATCATCAGGGATAGCAGTGATGGTATCACCATGGCTCATCCAAACCTGAGAGTTCTCGATGAATCCCTTGAACAAAGGATTCTCCTTATCGAAATGCTCCAAGTTGGCACGACCATACTCACGGCTGTCAGCAGCCTCCACCTTACCGCCCTGGGCGTAAGAGAGGAACTGAGCACCGTAACAGATGCCGAGTACAGGAATGCGACCGATAAACTGGCTCAGATCTACCTTGAAAGCTTCCGGATCATGAACGGAATAAGGGCTACCGCTCAAGATGACACCAATGACTGATGGGTCATCCTTTGGAAACTTGTTGTAAGGCATGATCTCGCAGAAGGTATCGAGTTCACGGACACGACGGCCGATGAGCTGTGTGGTCTGTGAACCGAAATCCAAAATAATAATCTTCTGTTGCATAATATCTAATTTTAATCTACAGTTTACAATTTATAGTTTATAGTAATCTTGCTATACGGCATAGCCGCTATTAACTATAAACTACTAACTAACGATTTCAGGAATGCTTCCGCCTCTTTCAGCGTCTCCTGCTTTCCCACATCCATCAGCTTGAGGTCGTTCTTTACATATCCCTCTATGCGCACCTTGTCGCAATGCTTCAGATAGAAGTCCATGATAGGGAACTTGTCCGGTTCCTCCTCCATCAATGGAAAGAGCGATGGAGCAACCATGTGGATGCCCGAGAAAGCATACATCTTATAATCTTTGGGATTGAGATCAGGATAAGGACTCTTCACCTCGCCCGTTTCTAGATTCGTCCATCCCACCAGTCGCATACTGTCATCAAAGAGCAAATAGCGCTTGGTCTTGCGTTCGCTCACCATCAGGCGGGCAGCAATCATATCCCTACTCTCCATCTGGTAGAATTTCTTCAGATCTACATTACTCAGAATATCCACGTTGTGGATAAGAATAGGCTCTGACTGGTTGAAGAGCGGCCATGCCTTCCGGATACCTCCACCCGTTTCGAGCAGCTTTTCACTCTCATCACTGATACGGATGTCCATACCGAAGTTGTCATGTGCTCTGAGATAATCGATAATTTGTTGGGAGAAATGATGCACGTTCACTACAATGCGAGTGAAACCGGCATCCTTCAACTGAAAGATGACACGTTTGAGCAAAGGTTCTCCCCCGACACTTACCAGAGCCTTCGGAATGCGGTCGGTAAGTGGCTTAAGGCGAGTGCCCAAACCTGCTGCGAATATCATTGCTTGCATCATTGCTAAATAGCTATTTTAAAATGTGCGTGCAAATTTACTAACTTTTTGCGAGATAGCCAAATTTGCACGCTATTTTCTATTGTTTTGCCGGCAAAACCTGTTCAATATGCTGTTCACGATGACAAATCTGCACTTCTACACCAAACTTCCCGTGAATATGTTCGGCAAGATGCTGCGCAGAATATACACTGCGATGCTGACCGCCTGTACATCCGAAACAGAACATCAGAGAGGTGAAACCACGCTGCATGTAGCGGTTTACATGATGGTCGGCAAGTGCATAAACATGATCCAGGAACTTCAATATCTCACCATCATCCTCCAGGAATCGGATAACAGGCTCATCCAGACCCGTCAACTTCTTATAAGGCTCGTATCTGCCAGGGTTATGGGTACTTCTGCAGTCGAAGACATAACCTCCACCATTGCCCGACGGATCCTCTGGAATGCCCTTACGGAAGGAAAAACTATACACTCTTACCACCAGCGGTCCCTTACCATCATATTTAGAATAGGTGGCAGGTCCGTCCTGCGGATGCGCACGATAGATATTATTGTCGGTAGTCTTATAGCCGTCTGCACGACTCAGCGCCACACTCTCTATCACCTTGAACTGTGGCAATTCGGTCAGCCTTCTCAACATATCCATCATATAAGGATAAGGGAAGACCTTGTCACCCATCTTCAGAAGATCTCGCAGATTCTGGATAGCTGGCGGAATACTATCGATGAAATGCTTCTTGCGTTCGAAATAGCCACGGAATCCGTAGGCGCCCAAAACCTGTAAGGTACGGAAGAGCACAAAAAGACTCAACCGGTTTACAAAATGGCGCACCGATGGTACCTCGGTATAATGCTTCAATGACTGGTAGTATTCCCAAACCAGTTCTCTGCGCAGTTTGAACGGATACTTAGCAGATGCCTGCCAGAGGAATGAGGCGAGGTCATAATAGAACGGTCCTTTTCTACCGCCCTGAAAATCAATAAAGTATGGATTCCCCTTATCATCCAGCATGATGTTGCGCGCCTGAAAATCGCGATAAAGGAAACAATCCATCGGTTCTGATGTCAGATCCTTGGCAAAAAGCCGGAAGTTGGCTTCGAGCTTCAGTTCGTGAAAATCCAAATCGGTAGGCTTCAGAAAACAATACTTGAAGTAGTTGAGGTCGAAGAGCACACTGTCTACATCGAATTCTGGCTGCGGATAGCAGTTCTGCCATTCCAATCCTCTTGCACCGCGAATCTGGATATTCGGAAGTTCACGAATGGTTTTCTTAAGGAGTTCCTTCTCTTTCTGATTGTAACGTCCGCCCGCATCTCGTCCGCCCTTGATGGCATCGAAAAGCGAAGTACCGCCAAGGTCTGTCTGAAGATAGCAGAGTTCATCATCGCTCACCGCCAGAATCTGGGGAACAGGCAACTGTCTGAGCTGGAAATGCTGAGCCAGATATACAAAGGCATGATCCTCATCACGACTGGTTCCTATCACACCAATTACCGTATCACCATCATGCCCAATGATACGGAAATACTGCCGGTTACTCCCCTGCCCTGCCAATTTTATGACATCAGCCGGTTCTTCACCCGCCCATTTCTTATATAGATCAATCAGCTTTTCCATCATTATTCAGTTTACGTCGTTTCCGATCATCATCAATCTTCTGTGCGAAGTTATCTCCGATAAAGAGAAGCAATAAGATACCCAGCGTAGTAAGGAACGAGTTTGTAGTAGTCATTCCCAACTCTGCCTTCGTAATATAAATGAGTCCTCCGATAACAATCAGAAAGACCACTGCTTTTTTCCAATCAATATTGTTCATGCTATGAATTTTCTATTATGCTGCAAAATTACACAATTAAATTGAGAAAACAAAATAAAAACAAAAAAAAATCGGATGTCTCACGACAACCGATTTCCAAAAACAAACTACTTAAAAACTAATCTACTAAAACAAATCAAAAAAATATCTTTGCCATCCCTTCGGATGATACTTTCTTTTATTTACGATGCAAAGTTACAAAAAAAGATTATTCGAACCAAATAATTTTGCTATTTTTTGCATCTTTATGACTAAAAAAACAAAAAAATAGGGATAATTCTCTGAGAATCACCCCTATTTGATATTTTCGCTTTGCAAACTCGCAGTCTTACGATGTGCTTTATTTGCGCAAATTATTCATCTAATTACATCATACCACCCATACCAGGTGCTGCAGCTGGTGCAACTGGTGCAGGCTCTGGTTTGTCAACCAACACACACTCTGTTGTCAGGAACAAGCCTGCAATAGAAGCAGCATTCTCCAAAGCTACACGCTCTACCTTGGCAGGATCTACGATACCAGCCTGACGCATATCTTCGTAAACGTTCTTACGGGCATTGTAACCGAAGTCACCATCGCCCTCGCGTACCTTATTTACTACTACAGAACCCTCGCCACCGGCATTGGCAACAATCTGACGGAGAGGCTCCTCAATAGCACGCTCTACGATACGGATACCTGTTGTCTCGTCAGCGTTATCACCCTTCATATCCTTCAATGCTTCGAGAGCACGGATATAAGTAGTTCCACCACCAGCAACGATACCTTCCTCGATAGCTGCACGGGTAGCGCAGAGTGCATCGTCAACACGATCCTTCTTCTCCTTCATTTCAACCTCAGAGTTGGCACCTACATAAAGGACAGCTACACCACCGGCGAGCTTAGCCAGACGCTCCTGAAGTTTCTCCTTATCATATGAAGACTTGGTATTCTCAATTTCGTTCTTGATCTGAGCTACGCGATCCTGGATATTAGCCTTCTCGCCATGACCATTAACGATAGTTGTATTGTCCTTGTTGACGGTAACCTTGTCTGCTGAACCCAGCATATCCAAAGTTGCCTGCTCCAACTTCAAGCCCTTCTCCTCAGAGATAACAACACCGCCTGTCAATACTGCGATATCCTCCAACATGGCCTTGCGACGGTCACCGAAGCCTGGAGCCTTCACAGCGCAAATTTTCAAACCGCCACGCAAACGGTTAACTACCAAAGTAGTCAAAGCCTCAGAATCAACATCCTCAGCGATAACCAACAAAGGACGACCACTCTCAGCAGCAGGCTGGAGAATTGGCAAGAACTCCTTCAAGTTAGAAATCTTCTTATCATAAAGAAGGATGTATGGGTTATCCATTACACACTCCATCTTGTCTGCATCAGTCATGAAGTAACCGCTCAAATAACCACGGTCAAACTGCATACCCTCAACAACACCGATGTTGGTATCACGGCTCTTGCTCTCCTCGATAGTGATGACACCATCCTTAGAAACCTTGCGCATTGCGTCAGCCAAGAGCTTACCAATCTCAGCATCATTGTTGGCAGAAACAGTAGCCACCTGCTCAATCTTATCGTAGTTGTCGTCTACCTGTTCAGCATGTTCCTTGATGAAGGCAACAACAGCAGCTACAGCCTTGTCGATACCACGCTTTAAGTCCATTGGGTTTGCACCTGCAGTAACGTTCTTCAAGCCCTCTGTTACGATAGCCTGAGTCAGGATAGTAGCAGTTGTTGTACCATCACCGGCATCATCACCAGTCTTACTAGCAACGCTCTTAACAAGCTGAGCACCAGTATTTTCGAATTTATTCTCTAACTCTACTTCCTTAGCCACGGTAACACCATCCTTAGTAATCTGAGGAGCGCCAAACTTCTTTTCGATTACCACGTTGCGGCCCTTAGGACCGAGAGTTACTTTTACTGCATTTGCCAACTGATCAACACCCTTCTTCAAGAGGTCGCGGGCATCCATATTATATTTAATATCTTTAGCCATAATATATTCTTTCTAATAATGTTTAAATAAATATCAGCAAAAAGTTTTTTACCTTTTTACTTTTTACCTTTAAGAATTACTCTTCTACTACAGCGAGTACATCGCTCTGACGCATCATGATATATTTAGTACCATCGAATTCGAGTTCTGTGCCAGCGTACTTACCATAGAGTACGGTATCACCTTCTTTGAGAATCATCTCTTCGTCTTTCGTACCCTTACCTGTAGCAACGACCTTACCACGCTGTGGTTTCTCTTTTGCCGTATCAGGGATAATAATTCCACCTACTTTTTCTTCAGCTGGTGCAGGAAGTACCAGCACTCTGTCTGCTAATGGTTTAATGTTCATGATTCTATAATATTTTAATTGTTATACATATTTTGCCAACAGGTATTGCTACCCGTCACCCCGCCAGTATACGAAAAACGTGCCAAAGCATCCATACTGACACTTTGACACGTTTAAATACTGACATTATATCACAAAAGCTTGTGTTTTATTTCATTTTCCATTGATAATCGAATCTTTCAATATCCTCCTCAACCAGTGGATTACCATTCTGAACTTCGATGAAAGTCAGCTGTGTAATCGCCTTGATGGCATGATAATGCTCCAGAGGAATCACCACGGTATCACCAGCCTTCACATGTTTCTCCTCACCATCAAGTACAAAGATGCCATCACCTTCTACGAATGTCCACACCTCTGAACGATGGTGATGAAGCTGATAACTGATATTCTTACCTGGCTTCAAGGTAATACTCTTGGTGAGCGAATGATTGCCGTCAGCATACTCAGAATCGTCAATCACCCGATAAGTACCCCACCTTCTTTCCTCATACATCGGACGCGGAGTAAGATGTTCTACCGCCTTCTTGATGTCCTCGGAATATTTCTTTGCACAGACGAAGATGCCATCAGGACTCGCTGCAACAACAGCATCCTTCAAGCCATCCACATACAGAGGCAACTGGAGTTCGTTGATGACATGCGTATTCTCGCAATGACTTCCCATCACCGCATTACCGATGCTGGCATGGTGCAGCTCATCAGTGAGTGTATTCCAGGTACCCAGGTCCTTCCATTCACCATTAAACGGTACTACCGCTACCGATTCAGCCTTCTCCGCCACCTCGTAGTCGAAAGAGATTTTTGGAAATTCGCTATATCTTGCACGAGTATCTTCAAAGTTCTCACTCTGCATATACTTACGTACAATCTGCATCATATAGCCCAAACGGAAAGCGAAGACACCACCATTCCAGTAAGCACCCTCCTCCAGGAGTTTCTCTGCTGTAGGCACATCTGGTTTCTCGGTAAATCTCTTCACTATCTGATACTTCTCTCCTTCAGCAAAAGGAACCACATAACCATATTTTGCACTTGGATAAGTAGGTTTGATACCCATCAGCACGAGGTCGGCGACGTTTTTCTCCACACATTCCACCATACGGGCTATGGTATGGAAATATTCCAACTCGGTATAAGGATCACAAGGCATAATAACCACAACCTCATCATCCTCACATTTCTTCTTCAGTTTCAGATAACTTGCAGCTAAAGCGATAGCAGGGAAAGTATCCCGCCTCTCCGGTTCGGTAACCACAGAAACCCGCTCTCCCAGCTGGTTCTGGATGATATCCAGCTGACTGGCGTTTGTAGCAAGCGTAATATCGTTGGTCAGATTTGCTTCCTGAGCTTGACGTACCACGCGCTGAACCATACTTTCCATCTCCCCGTTCTCCTTTTCGAGCAATGGCAAGAACTGTTTGCTTCTAGCATTATTGCTAAGTGGCCATAGCCTTTTACCCGAGCCACCCGATAATAAAATTAATTGCATATTATTACTATTTAAATCGTTTATTGTTCATACTTAAGATTTCACAAATTAACAATGAGAGACAGCATCACATCAGGAGTTTACCCCCCAGTACCAACAGGTCTCAAAGAAGAATCATCCGTGATAATCCGGCTGCAAAAGTACGTTTTTCTTTTGAGACCACCAAGCAATTTCTAAAAAAACTACCTATTCATATAAAAATATCTAGATATGCGCAAGAAAGTAAAAAGGAAGAAAAAACATCATTTAAACAGATTAAAAACAAGAAAAGCTGGTTCAAGTTGGTTCAAGTTGGTTTATTTCGATATTTTTTTGCTGATTTATTTCCGATTTTCAACAATTATTATTACCTTTGCGACCAAATATCAGTTTAAGCATACCTCAAATAACTTAAAAAGATATATAAATAATTTAGGAGCATAATAAACATAAGCAAATGACGAACAAGCATTATAAAGGAAATGAAATGATAAGGAGACTGGTGATAGGTGCCGATTTCGTTATTCTCAACATCGTACTGTTGTTCTATACCCAATATGGTCAAGAACTCATACCTGCGTATTTCGACAAAGCAACAAAGATTACCTTTTTTGTTGCCAATGCTGCCTTGTTCCTAGGCGAATACTTCTATTCCACCATCATTCATGTCAGAAAGATTGGGTTCCTGCAGGTTACAAAGCGTACTTTATATCTGGCTGCAGCAACAACATTCTGTTTCTTTACCTTCTCAAGACTACTCGGTCACGGGGAAAAGATGTTCTCCTTCAGCATTATCTTCGGCATAACATTCTATCTGTCTCTCATCATAAGCCGACTCTGCGAGCTCAAATTACTAAAGTATTTCCGCTCTAAGGGCCGCAACTCACGCACCGTCATCTTTGTAGGTAACGATCCTGCCGTGAGCGAGATGTACAAGACGATGACAGAAGATCCCTCGGCAGGTTATATCGTAAAAGGATATTATGCAGATGAAGACATCACAGATAATCCGGAAGGGTTGAAAAGAATAGGAAACATGAAACAGCTCAAAGAGATTATCTCTTCTACCATGAATGATACCATCAATGGTGAACCTTCCAATATTGACGAGGTTTTCTGCTGCCTGTCGCATAAAGATCCTGAGATCATCAATATCATACACTTCTGTGATAAGAATGTGATACACTTCTACTACCTGCCACGTGTGTTTGGTGAGTACAAATTGCATCTTGATGCCCAGAATTTCATGGGAAGGACGGTATATTCAAACCGCATAGAACCCCTAACAAGCACGTCAAACCGCATTATCAAGCGTAGCTTCGACATCGTGGTGAGCGGGCTTGCATGTTTGTGCGTTCTACCATTCATTCCATTCATAGCTCTCATCATCAAGATTCAGAGTCCTGGTCCAATTTTCTTCAAACAGGCAAGAACGGGTCTGAATGGTGATACCTTCTACTGTCTTAAATTCCGTTCCATGCATGTGAACAAGGATGCAGACAAGGCACAGGCAACAAAGAACGACCCACGTAAATTTGCTTTCGGCAACTTTATGAGAAAGACGAACATAGATGAGTTTCCTCAATTCTTCAATGTTCTTAAGGGAGACATGAGTATTGTGGGTCCGCGCCCTCACATGCTGCATCATACAGAGGTGTATGGAAGCCTGATAGATAAGTATATGGTTCGCCACTTCTCCAAGCCTGGTATCACAGGTTGGGCTCAGGTTACCGGGTTCCGTGGTGAGACCAAGGAGCTCTGGCAGATGGAGGAACGTATCCGCCGTGATATCTGGTATATAGAGAACTGGTCGTTCTGGCTTGATATCAAGATTATCTTCATGACAGCCAAGAGCATTATCTGCCCTGACAAGAATGCTTATTAGGAGTCTATAAAAAGAAAAAGAGGATGTGCCATAAGTTTGGAAAATAGTTGGCGCACAACAGTTGGTCACCGCATGCACATCAGCTGTTGTGCATGCGCATATCAGCTGTTATGCAAGCGCACAACAGCTGTTGTGCGACCGGAGATACTAACTGTCTCAACAACATATTCTATCTCTTCCAACAACATATACTATCTCTTCCAACAACATAACCTAGCTCTTCCATCAACAAGAAGAGGATGTATCATCAACTTATGATACATCCTCTTTTTTAGGTATTCTCTTTACTTATTACTTAGACGGAAGCCTGTTGAGCCAACAGGTAAGATCATTCAACATCTGGTCGTGATATGGGAAACCATGGGCAGCATCGCGGAATCCCCATCCATGTCCGGCAGTCGGATAGATGTGCATGGTACACTCGTTGCCCGCCTTGCTCATAGCTGAATAATAGGCTACGCCATTGGTTACAGGAGGAACAACCTTATCATCAAAAGACATCAGTATGATGGCACGAGGGGTAAGATTAGGACGAACAGCCTTGTCGTTAGACCACTCTTCTACCAGTTTCTTATTGGTATTACGCTCTTCACCCAAGAAATTCACACATGATCCCTTATGAGAGATACGCTCATCCATTGAAATCACCGGATAGAAAAGAATCGAGAAATCAGGTCGCACAGCCGCCTCAGCATGAGTACTTACGGAAGAAGCCAAATGACCGCCGGCAGAAAATCCCATAATTCCGACATCTTCCTTGTTTATTTTCCATACAGCAGAACTATCACGGACGGTACGCATCGCCTGATAAGCATCACTCAACGGAATATTACGATTTCCATAAGGCATTCTGTACTTCAGAACAAAGAAAGCGATACCCTGTTTGTTGAAATATTCTGCCCACTGATGTCCCTCATGGTCCATTGCAAGATGAGAATACCCACCTCCAGGGCAATCTACTACAGCTCTTCCTGAAGGATTCTTAGGAAGATAACAGGTAAGTTCACTCTGTCCGTCGCTACTGTTCTTCAATACGAACTTGCGAGCGGTAGATTGAGCTGATGCTGTAATTGCTGTCAGCATCAGAAGAAAAAAAATCATTGTCTTTTTCATTTTTCTTTTTTGTTATGTTGTTTATATCTTTATTCTGTTTTGCTAAGATAATGCAAAGATAGGCATTTTTCGTTAACCCTATGTTATTTTTTCTTCTTTTTTTGGTGTTTTTGTTCCAATCGCTTTGATTATTGGTTCTTTTTTGCTATATTTGCAGAAAAATTGCTGTAAACGGCAATCGGAGAAAACATCTCTCTTCTGCCGCTGGCATTTATTTATTAGAAGTCTCACTTATAAAATATTGACATAGAATAATGAAGGATTTTTTCAAGAACGTGGCAGCCACTATCGTAGGACTGTTTGCCTTCGGGCTGATCATGACCATCCTGGGATTCATCTGTATCATCGGAATGGTGGCATCGAGCAACAGTAAACCGGCACTGAAAGACAATGCGGTGATGGTGTTGAAACTACAAGGACAGATTGAAGACCGTACTGAAGACAACTGGCTCGGCGAACTGACAGGCGAGCAGTTCAACAACATAGGCATGAACAGGATTCTCTCTTCTATCCGCAAGGCAAAGAATGAGGATAAAGTGAAGGGCATCTATCTGGAAACAGGTATCTTGGAGACAGATTATGCCACTTTGCAGGAAATCAGAAATGCACTTGCCGATTTCAAGAAGAGCGGCAAATGGATTATCGCATATGGTGATGCTCTCTCACAGGGTGGATATTATCTGGCTTCGGTTGCCAACAAGGTATATGTAAACCCAGAAGGCAATGTGGACTGGCATGGTATTGCATCGCAGCCACAATATATCAAAGATGTAGCAGCCAAGTTTGGCGTTCACTTTACGGTAGTGAAGGTAGGCAAATACAAAAGCTATACTGAAACATACACCGAAGACAAAATGTCGGATGCCAACAGAGAGCAGGTTTCACGCTATATTGGTGGACTCTGGCAACAGATGTTGGGAGATGTGAGCAAAAGCAGAAACATCAGCAAGGATTCACTGAACCGCTATGCTGACGGGCTGATGGTGTTTGATGATACCAAACTACTGAAATCTCGAAAGATGGTAGATGGATTCTGCTATTATGATGAAATCAGAGACGTGGTAAAGAAACAGTTAGGACTGAAGGCTGACGATACCATCAATCAGGTTGACTATAACGATGTAGATATGACTATAGACGACTCGAATCTGATGGGCGAAGAGATTGCCGTATACTACTGTCAGGGGTCCATTGTCAGGATGGAGACTCCTAGCATCTATGATTCTGAGCAACAGATAGTAAGTACAAAGGTCATCAAGGACCTTCAGGAACTTGCAGATAATGGTCAGGTAAAGGCCGTAGTTCTGCGTATCAATTCGGGCGGTGGCGATGCCTATGCTTCGGAACAGATCTGGAGAGCAGTTAAAGAATTAAATAAAAAGAAGCCGGTAGTGGTATCAATGGGTGGTATGGCAGCATCGGGTGCTTATTATATGAGTATGGGTGCCCAATATATCATGGCACAACCTACAACATTGACCGGCAGCATCGGTATCTTTGGAGCCCTGCCAGATTTCAGTGACCTGATGACAAAGAAGTTAGGCTTCAAGTATGATGAAGTGAAGACCAACCGCAACAGTACCTATGCCTCTGCAGGCATGTCACGCCCATGGAGTGCAGAAGAGATTGCCACCATGCAAAACTATGTGAACCGTGGATATAGCCTCTTCCGAAATCGTGTGGCTGAGGGCAGAAAAATGAGTACCGAACAGGTTGAGAAGATTGCTCAAGGAAGAGTATGGCTGGGTACAGACGCCAAGAAGATCAAGTTAATTGATGGATTCGGCGGCTTGAGCGACGCCATCGACAAGGCTGCAGAATTGGCTCATCTCAGCAGTTATCAGGCGGTAGAATATCCGGCATTGGCTGGATGGATGGAACAGTTGCTGGATATGGCGGGCGGAAACAAGGGAACATATCTCGACGAACAGTTGCGCCTGGCATTGGGTGATCTCTACCAGCCATTCATCATGATACGCAATATGAAGGAGAAAGAGCCTATACAGGCTGCACTTCCTTACGTACTGAACATACAATAACATTTATAATAAGGTATGCGTACATTAATATATAGACATACCGAATTAAGAGAAAGGAAACAGACATGAGAACAGAAGGCGATCTTATCAAGATCAACGACTGGCTGCTACCACTGAGTTGGATTTATGGCGGCATGGTCAGATTTCGCAATTGGCTCTTCGATATCGGACTGAAAAAGAGTCAGTCATTCTCAATCCCGATCATTTCTGTGGGTAACATCACGGTGGGCGGATCGGGCAAGACTCCCCATGTGGAGTATCTGATACGCTTGTTGCACGACAAGGTAAAGATAGCTGTGCTATCACGTGGTTACAAAAGAAAGACCAGTGGCTATGTGCTGGCAGATAAAGATACGACAATGTCAGAGATTGGCGATGAACCCTTCCAGATGCACAGCAAGTTTGACGATATCTATGTAGCCGTAGACGCTAAGCGTGTGAGAGGAATCGAAAAGTTGCAGAATGAAGAACCGACCAAGGATGTAGATGTAGTATTACTGGATGATGCCTTTCAGCATCGCTATGTGAAGCCAGGTATCAACATTCTGCTGGTAGATTACCACCGTCTGATCATCTATGACAAGATGTTGCCAGCAGGAAGACTGAGAGAACCTCTAAGCGGTAAGAACCGTGCAGACATTGTGATTATCACTAAATGTCCAAAGGACCTGAAGCCAATGGAATTTCGAGTACTCACCAAGGCTATGGACCTTTACCCTTTCCAGAAGCTCTACTTCACCTGCATCAACTATGATACGCCAAAGGGAGTTTTCGAAGACCAGCAGATAGCCAAGGAGGAGTTGAAAAACTACCATGCTCTGCTGGTTACTGGTATCGCATCGCCTAAGCAGATGGAACACGACCTGAAGCCAATGGTCAAGAGTATGCAGTCGCTGAGTTTCGGTGATCACCATCGCTTCAAGAATAAAGACATCACACGCATCAACGAGGCGTTTGAACAGATGCCAGAACCCCGTCTGATTATCACGACAGAGAAAGATGCCGTGAGACTAAAAGAGACAGATGGACTCTATGAAATAGTTAAGAAAAGCATATACGAACTGCCTATCAAGGTAAGTTTCATGCTGGAACAAGAAGATATTTTTAACGACAAAATCATTAGCTATGTACGAAAAAATTCAAGAAACAGCATCCTGGCTAAAAGAAAGGATGACAACAAGTCCGAAGACAGCAATCATACTGGGAACCGGTCTCGGACAATTAGCTTCAGAAATAACTGACAGTTATGAATTTCCATATAGTGAAATACCAAACTTCCCAGTATCTACCGTTCAAGGTCATGCAGGCAAACTGATTTTCGGTAAGTTAGGAGGTAAAGACATCATGGCTATGGAAGGAAGATTCCATTACTATGAAGGATATGACATGAAGGCTGTAACCTTCCCAGAACGTGTGATGTACGAGTTGGGCATTGAAACCCTCTTTGTAAGCAATGCTTCGGGCGGCATGAATCCGGAATTCCAGATTGGAGACCTGATGATTATCGATGATCACATCAACTTCTTCCCAGAACATCCATTGCGCGGAAAGAACTTCCCTACCGGTCCACGTTTCCCGGATATGCACGAAGCATACGACAAGAAACTCCGCGACCTTGCCGACGATATCGCTAAGGAGAAGGGAATTGATGCAAAGCATGGTGTATATGTTGGCGTTCAGGGACCTACCTTCGAGACACCGGCAGAGTATCGCATGTATCGTGTATTGGGTGGTGACGCTGTAGGTATGAGTACTGTACCTGAAGTGATTGTTGCCCGCCATTGTGGAATCAAAGTTTTCGGCATCAGCATCATCACCGATCTTGGCGGTTTCGATGTACCTGTAGAAGTCAGTCATGAGGAGGTGCAGATTGCAGCCAATGCCGCACAGCCTAAGATGACAGAGATTATGCGAGAAATCATCCGCAGATCTTAAGTATAAATTATAAACTATTATTTATTTTGGATATCTCAAAGTTAGGTGAATTCGGTCTTATAAACCATCTCACCAAAGGTTATGAAAAGAAAAACGAGTCTACAGTTTATGGTGTAGGCGACGATTGTGCCGTGATGCATTATCCAGACAAGGAGGTGCTCATGACTACAGATATGCTGATGGAGGGCGTACATTTCGACCTTACCTATATTGACATGGTTCACTTGGGTTACAAGAGTGCAATGGTAAACATCAGTGATATCTTTGCTATGAACGGAACCCCACGTCAGATGGTAGTAAGCATAGCATTGAGTAAACGATTCAAAGTAGAAGACATTGATGAATTCTATAAGGGTCTTCGAATGGCATGTGACAAATGGGGAGTAGATATCGTGGGAGGTGATACTACCTCTTCCCTCACCGGTTTAGCCATCAGTATTACTTGTATCGGAGAAGCAGCAAAAGAAGAAATCGTATACCGCAACGGAGCCAAGGAAACAGACCTGATCTGTGTGTCGGGTGACTTGGGCGGCGCCTATATGGGACTTCAACTGCTGGAACGCGAAAAGGCTGTATACTACGGACAGATAGAAGATATCCGAAAGAAGATGGCTGAGGCTAAAGCAAATGGTGATAACGAGAAACTGGCTCTTCTGAACAGAGACTTAGAGAATATGCGCAACTTCCAGCCTGATTTCGCCGGCAAGGAATATCTCTTGGAAAGACAACTGCAGCCTGAGGCACGCGGAGATGTGATAGCACAACTGCGTGAGGCAGGTATCCGTCCTACCGCCATGATGGATGTGAGCGATGGTCTGAGCAGTGAATTGATGCATATCTGCGAACAGAGTCATTGCGGATGCAGAGTATATGAGAAGAACATACCTATCGACTACCAGACAGCCGTGCAGGCAGAAGAATTCAATATGAACCTTACCACCTGTGCAATGAATGGTGGCGAAGATTATGAACTTCTCTTTACCGTACCTATCGGTGACCACGAGAAGATTGAGACTATGGAGGGTGTAAGGCAGATTGGCTACATCACCAAAGAAAATCTGGGCAAGTTCCTCATTACCAGAGACGGACAGGAATTTGAGCTGAAAGCACAAGGTTGGAATCCGCTGAAAGATTAATTTCAAGCAAGGGGATATTTTGTTAATAAACATTAAGCAAGAGAAAATATTTCGTTTTCTCTTGCTCAATTAAAATATTTATTGTACCTTTGCAACCGCAAAAAGCAAGATGGTGCCATAGCTCAGTTGGTAGAGCAAAGGACTGAAAATCCTTGTGTCCCCGGTTCGATTCCTGGTGGCACCACTATCGATTCGGTAATTTCTCAGAACCCATTGAAATTCAGTCATTTCAATGGGTTTTCTTTTATACTCCAATACGCAAATTCCAGCCGATTTAATCAGTCTCTTTCTCTTAGCACAAATATTTACTATATTGTCGCTATAATACACTTTATCATCTTGTAAAAAAAACATATGCACTCCCAATATCTATCTAACATACTACTGGCACGTATTTACACTTCATAAAATTACTGCACTTCCGCTAAATGTTTTTGTCGAAACTCTTTTGGCGTACATTCATACTTTTCACGGAACACCTTGAAGAAAGTTACTTTATTCGAGAATCCTGAATCGAATACAATTTCATCAATCGTCTTTTTCGTCGTCAGCAATAAATCTTTTGCTATATGCAAACGACATTTCTTTATCAAATCCGTCGGACTGTCCTCTCCTATCTCTTCCATCTTCCGATAGAGACTCCGGGGACTGATTGCCAGCCGATCGGCGATATAACGCGGCGTTAAATCCTTGTTTGTTATATTATCATTGATTATCTTCAAAACCGATTGTAGGAACTTCTTCGACTCTTTGTGCGTTAACTTTCCATCCGACTTTTCAAAAGAACTGATTGGCGAACTGAAATAATTTTTCAACACCTCTTTCCGTTCTATCACCTGACAGACAGAAATACGAAGGTACTCTGCACTAAACGGTTTCGTGATATACATTTCCGCACCGGCAGAAAGAGCCTCCATCTGTTGTTCCATCTCGTGCCGTCCGGAAACCACAATAATAGGAATATGCGCCGTCTCTTTCACCGATTTGATCCGCCTGGTCAGTTCAATGCCACCCATTCCCGGCATCATGACATCACAGATAATCACATTCGGATAAACCTCATTCATCACCTGATCCAGCCGTTCGGGATCTTGCAAGGTTACCACATTGAAGTCAGCCGAGAAGATTTCTCCAATAAACCATAGCATTTCGATTTCATCATCGACAACCAAAAGCGTAGGACGCATCTTATCAAACTCATACTGGGGAAGTTTCAGTATCGATTGAGTATCTATCTTAGGGATGTATTCCGCTGTGAGCCGCTTGGTTTCCGCCACTCCGGTAGTCAGTTCCACGACAGGCAAGGTTAGTGTAAACACCACCCATCCGTCAGGAGTATTTTCTACTTTCAACGTACCATTCAGCAACTTTGCCATATTATAAGAGATGGCTAGTCCCAGTCCGTTCCGTGAAAAGTCCTTTTCATCCTGATTCTCGAAATTATCCAAAATGGCATACCGATTAAAAATATACTGAAAATCCTTTTCCTTGATGGTACTTCCTTCATTCGCTACACGAAGAGTCAGCATGTTTTCCCCGCTCGTATCCACTTCAATCTTGATACTTTGTCCGTCGGGAGTATATTTAAAGGCATTAGAAATCAGATTAATAATAATTGTATTCAGGAATCCTTTGTCCGAGTTCCACATCACCTGCTCGGGTATCTTGCTCAAGAAAGTGATGTTTCTGGATTTAGCCATTTCTACAAACGTTTTGGCTATTCCTTTCACAATGGAAGACACATTCAATGACTCAATCCGTACTTCCCTGTTTCCCGTTTCAATCCGACGGAATTCGATCAATTCATGAATCAGGTTGTTGAGACGCTCCGCATTCGTCTGAATCATCTGTACGTAGTCTACAACAAATTTACTAAGTCCCTTCGACGAAAGGATTCGTCCGCAAGGACCATAAATCAAAGTCAGCGGAGTACAAAATTCATGTGCGATATTAGTAAAGAAACGAAGTTTGGACTCAAAGACATTCTTTTGATGGCGTTTCTCTATCTCGTTCAGCAATTCCTGCTTTTTACGTTTGGAGCGCAAGATAAAGGAACGTATCAGTAAGGCTGCCAGTAAAAGCAGACAGAAGGCATAAATCAAATAAGCCCACCAGGAAGCATACCACGGATCGCCTATACGAATGACCAGGGAATAGACATCACTCTCTTTATTAAAAACACTATTGTAATATTTCACCAGTAAGGTATATTCGCCGGGAGCCATATTTGTAAAAGAGACTCCGCTTCCCGAACCATTGTTTACCCATTGGTCACTCAATCCTTTCAGTTTATAAAAATAGGTACAGTTATTACCATTCAGATAATCCACAGAGGCAAATGAAACAGAAAAGAAATTCTGGTCATACTGCAAATTCAAGACTTCAGTTTCTTTTTTCCGGGTGAGAAATTCGCCCAGATTGTATTGTTCACCGAAGATAGACAGCTTATCAAAATAAACAGGAGGCATATAAAGCTGCTCCGGACGGCCATCCGCCCGGATAGCTACGACTCCATTGATTCCGCCAAAGAACAGAGTACCAGTCCGGGAATCCCGAAAAGCGGCACCGTCACTAAACTCTACCACTTTTAAACCATCTCCAAAGCCATACGAACGAAAGACATTCCGTTTCGTATCGAAATTGATTAATCCGAGATTGGTGCTCAACCAGAAGTTGTCGGACGAGTTTCTAAGAATTGCATGAATGGTATTATTCAGGAAACCATTCTTAGCATTGAAGAGCTGATAAGAAGTTTCCGAAGTGTACTTTATCAATCCGTAGCTCGTTCCAAAAAGATAGTTATTGCTGCTGTCTTTACTGATGGCGAGAATATTATTCAGGGTCATGTTTTCGTATTTATGAGTAGACACCGGTTCCAGGCCGTTCGTCGTTTCGTTATAACGGAACACCCCATATCCTTTATTACCAAACAACAAGTTGGCTTCATTCTCTGCATAAATAGTAAAGAAATAGTTCGATCCCAGTTCACCGTCATTGATGACGTAACGTTGCGCATCCACAATCACCGGATTGTCCGGTGTTCCGGCAATACGAGCCTTCACCACTCCCATGCCGACACTCGCCAGCCACAGTTCGGAATCTGCTGTTTCGTAAATGCCATGGATGTATTTAAAATCTTCGTTACCGATCCGTATCGGTATACTCTTAATACGTTTTTCCCGATATGAATAATAAGTTAATCCTTCTTCGTCTCCTATCCAAAGCAAATTCCGGTGGCTCTTGGCAAAACAATAAACGGCATTACTACTCAAAGCACTATTAGAGGTAGTCAACACCTCTGCCCGGCAGTCGGAGATGTTTTTATCGAATTCGTAATCATAGATTTTAAGAATTCCGTTCCCTTTGGTTCCCACCCAGAAAGTACGTTCATCATCAAGATAGATGGCACGCACGGGGCGTTCTATTTTCTCGGTGTAATTGCTAAGCACCATTGATTTGATAGAATAAAGCGGGTTCGAATAAAGATAAACGCCCTGCCCGTCAGTACCAATCCAGACAATATCCTGAAAACGGTCTTTCTTGAGACAGAATACACCGCTGTTGATAGGTAACGACTGAATTTGATAATGAACCGTCTCCTTCTGTTTCTCCAACAGGAGAATACCATCCATCAAAAAGCCCACAAAATAGCTGTTATGATAATGAACGATGGACGAAATTTTGCCACGTTCCTGTATTTCCTTACCCAGATTGGCAATAAATTCATTCTTCTGGGTCGGAATATGGAAAGCATAAAAATTAAATTCCTTGTCTATGTAATAAAGAGATTGCTCGTCATTGAAACAATAAATCAAGGAAGTCTGATAAATCAGGTTTGTTTTCTGGGGTAACAGGGTGATATCTCCCGATGCGGCTTCCTGCTGTATGTCATAACAGCGGTTGTATCCTTTCATGACTACCCACATCCGGTTGTTACCATCGATAAAGAAGTTTACGATATCGGAAATCGGGATTCCCGTGATATTGATTTTCTTGAAGACTCCTTCTTTTTTATGATAATAATAGATGCAGTTACTATCCTGGATAATGAACAGATTGCCATGACTATCCTTATTCATAAAGAAGAGTTTCTGAAATTCATTATAGTGAGTGATTGTATTGGTTTTCCGGTTCAAACGGTTCAACCCATAGTAGGTTTGAATCCAGTAGATACCTTCGCCCGTATACACAATATTGTCAATCAGATTACCAGATAAGTAATCCTCCTTGTCACGAGTCTTAAATTCCTCAATCTCCTGTCCATCATAAATATTCAGTCCGTCGCAAGTCCCGATCCACATCAATCCACGCTCATCCTGGCACAGAGATGTAATCGAACTATTAGACATATACTCTTTATCTGCGACTTGCTTCAAATTATAAGCATAAGCGTTATGTATCAACAGATTAAGAAAAAAGAATAGAATAAAAACCGACTGTTTTCCCATTGTGTATTATTCTTAGATTTGCTATATGACAAAGGTAAACAAAAAAACATTCCGAGCTTTTTTGGGGTCGGAATATAAGTAAAGCTCCGTGCCAGAGTAGTTAATTTCAGCGACAAGGGGCGATTTAGCCCCTCTATTACTAGAAGCACATTCCTTTTCTCCCTATTTTCGTCGTAGAAATTATTTTCAAATCTATAAATTCATTTGTTCATGAAAACACATTTTTCATTTAAACACTTGCTATTTCTTGGAGGTGCCGTGTTGTACAGCCTGCAATCTTCTGCCGTTAAGAATCCTGTAGACTATGTCAGCACACTGGTAGGCACTCAATCCAAGTTTGAACTGTCTACCGGAAACACGTATCCGGCTACGGCATTGCCGTGGGGAATGAATTTCTGGACACCGCAGACCGGTAAAATGGGAGACGGTTGGGCGTACACGTATGATGCCGACAAAATCCGGGGATTCAAACAAACACATCAGCCCAGTCCCTGGATGAACGACTACGGGCAGTTCGCCATCATGCCTGTCACCGGCGGACTAGTATTCGACCAAGACCGACGTGCCAGTTGGTTCTCTCACAAAGCGGAAGTCGCCAAGCCTTATTATTATAAGGTATATCTTGCCGACCACGATGTAACAACCGAACTTGCTCCTACGGAGCGTGCCGCCATGTTCCGTTTCACATATCCGGAGACAAAGAATGCCTACGTGATTGTAGACGCTTTCGACAAAGGTTCTTATGTGAAAGTGATTCCGGAAGAAAACAAGATTATCGGCTATTCAACCAAGAATAGCGGTGGCGTGCCGGAAAACTTCAAAAACTATTTTGTGATTCAGTTCGACAAACCGTTCACATTCCTTTCCGCAGTTTCCGAAAATAACATTCTTCCGAATGAAACAGAAGCGAAAGGAAACCACACAGGTGCCGTGATCGGGTTCGCCACCCAAAAAGGAGAAATTGTACACGCACGTGTTGCTTCCTCTTTTATCAGTCCCGAACAGGCGGAGTTGAATCTCAAAGAGCTTGGCAAAAACAGTTTCGACCAACTGGTAGCGAACGGAAGAGAGATCTGGAACCGTGAAATGAGTAAAATAGAGATAGAAGACGATAATATCGATAATTTACGTACCTTCTATTCTTGTCTATACCGTTCCATGCTTTTTCCACGCAGTTTCTACGAGATAGACGCTAAGGGACAAATCATGCATTACAGCCCCTACAACGGCGAAGTGCGTCCCGGTTACATGTTTACCGACACCGGATTCTGGGACACGTTCCGCTGCCTGTTCCCTTTCCTCAACCTGATGTATCCGTCAATGAATCAAAAGATGCAGGAGGGGCTGGTGAATACCTACAAGGAAAGCGGCTTCCTGCCAGAATGGGCCAGCCCGGGACATCGGGATTGTATGGTAGGCAACAACTCGGCTTCCGTAGTGGCCGACGCTTACATCAAAGGGTTGCGCGGGTATGACATCGAAACTCTTTGGGAAGCATTGAAACATGGAGCCAATGCACATCTTAGCGGAACTGCTTCGGGGCGTCTCGGTTACGAATCTTACAACCAACTGGGATATGTCGCCAACAATATCGGCATAGGAAAAAACGTTGCACGTACATTGGAATATGCATATAACGACTGGGCGATTTATACATTAGGCAAGAAACTCGGTAAACCGGAAAGCGAAACCGATATTTACAAGAAACGCGCATTGAACTATAAAAATGTCTATCATCCGGAACACAAACTGATGGTAGGTAAAAACGACAAAGGCGTATTCAATCCGAAATTCGACGCTGTAGACTGGAGCGGTGAATTTTGTGAAGGAAACAGCTGGCACTGGAGCTTCTGCGTATTCCACGATCCGCAAGGACTTATCAACCTGATGGGAGGCAAGAAAGAATTCAATACGATGATGGATTCCGTTTTCGTCATTCCGGGCAGACAGGGAATGGAGAGCCGCGGCATGATTCATGAGATGCGTGAAATGCAAGTAATGAACATGGGGCAATATGCGCACGGAAACCAGCCTATTCAGCATATGGTATATCTTTACAACTATTCGAGCGAGCCCTGGAAAGCTCAATACTGGATACGTGAGATTATGAACAAACTATATACCGCCGGTCCCGACGGTTATTGCGGTGACGAAGACAACGGACAGACTTCCGCCTGGTATGTATTCTCCGCACTCGGTTTCTATCCGGTTTGCCCGGGAACGGATGAATATATCATAGGAACCCCGCTTTTCAAATCAGCGAAGTTACATCTGGAGAACGGAAAGACCATCACGATCAAGGCAGATAACAACCAGCTTGACAACCGCTACATCAAGGAAATGAAAGTAAACGGGAAATCACAAACCCGTAATTTCCTTACACATGACCAGTTGATTAAAGGTGCTAATATTCAATTTCAAATGAGCCCCGTGCCCAATAAACAACGGGGAACCACAGAAAAAGATGTACCTTACTCTCTTTCGTTTGAATAAAATATTGTACTTTTGGAGATCAATGAATTATCTACCAAACAGACTATAAAAACATGAAACTGAAAAACCTTTTACTAATTGCCCTTGTTGCGATTGTCTTTTGCGGTTGTCAAAGTAACTATCGGCCTACTTCTATCACCGTTGCCTCCTACAATTTGAGAAACGCCAACGGTGGCGATTCAATCAACGGAAACGGTTGGGGACAACGTTACCCGGTCATTGCCCAAATAGTGCAATATCACGATTTCGATATTTTCGGCACGCAGGAGTGCTTTATTCATCAACTGAAAGATATGAAAGAAGCATTACCCGGTTATGATTATATCGGTGTAGGTCGCGACGACGGCAAAGAGAAAGGTGAACATTCTGCTATTTTCTATCGCACAGACAAGTTTGACGTGATAGAGAAAGGTGATTTTTGGTTGTCGGAAACTCCCGACGTGCCGAGCAAAGGATGGGATGCCGTGTTGCCGCGTATTTGCAGTTGGGGACACTTCAAATGCAAGGATACCGGCTTCGAATTCCTTTTCTTCAACCTGCACATGGACCATATCGGCAAGAAGGCACGTGTGGAAAGTGCATTCCTCGTACAGGACAAGATGAAAGAACTTGGCAAAGGCAAAGAGCTTCCGGTCATCCTGACGGGAGACTTCAATGTCGACCAGACCCACCAGTCTTATGATGCTTTTGTGAGCAAAGGGGTGTTGTGCGACTCTTACGAGAAGGCCGGCTTCCGCTATGCTATCAACGGCACGTTCAACGACTTCGACCCGAACAGCTTTACGGAAAGCCGTATCGACCATATATTCGTTTCTCCGTCTTTCCAAGTGAAAAGATATGGTGTGCTGACTGATACTTACCGCAGCATCGTAGGCAAGGGAGAAAAGAAGCAGGCGAACGATTGCCCGGAAGAAATCGACATCAAGACTTATCAGGCGCGCACTCCTTCAGACCATTTCCCCGTAAAGGTGGAACTGGAGTTCGACCAGCGTCAGCAGAAATAATCTTTGTATCTAGTTATAACCTGAAAGTTTCACCACACAACCCGATATTCCTATGAGAAATATATGTTTTGTAGCCTGTATGTTATTTTGCCTTACTTCCGCAGTGGGAAAGACACCGGGAAATACCCGTTATCTTTCTATTGCCGACTCAATTCTATCTAATGTATTGAATCTCTATCAGACGAATGACGGACTACTAACAGAAACGTATCCTGTCAATCCCGACCAAAAAATTACTTATCTGGCGGGCGGAACGCAGCAGAACGGAACGCTGAAGGCTTCTTTTCTATGGCCGTATTCCGGGATGATGTCGGGTTGTGTGGCTTTATACAAAGCGACCGGAAACAAGAAGTACAAAAAGATTCTCGAGAAAAGAATTCTACCGGGAATGGAGCAGTATTGGGATAACAGTCGCTTGCCGGCCTGTTATCAGTCATACCCCACCAAGTACGGGCAGCACGGACGTTATTATGACGATAACATCTGGATTGCACTGGATTACTGCGATTATTACCAACTGACTCACAAGCCTGCATCTTTGGAAAAAGCCGTTGCATTGTATCAATATATCTACAGTGGATGGAGCGATGAGATAGGCGGTGGCATCTTTTGGTGTGAACAGCAGAAGGAAGCGAAGCATACTTGTTCCAATGCACCGTCTACTGTGCTCGGTGTCAAGTTGTACCGGCTGACGAAGGATGCCAAATACCTCGAAAAAGCAAAAGAGACGTATGCCTGGACGAAAAAGCATCTGTGCGACCCCACCGACCATCTTTACTGGGATAACATCAACCTGAAAGGGAAAGTTTCCAAAGAGAAGTACGCCTACAACAGTGGACAGATGATTAAGGCGGGTGTATTGCTCTATGAGGAAACGGGAGATGAACAGTATTTGCGCGATGCACAGCAGACAGCCGCAGGAACTGATGCTTTTTTCCGCACAAAAGCCGACAAGAAAGACCCGACTGTCAAAGTGCATAAAGACATGGCCTGGTTTAACGTGATCTTATTCAGAGGACTGAAAGCTCTGTATAAGATTGACAAGAATCCGGCGTATGTCAATGCGATGGTGGAAAATGCGCTTCACGCCTGGGAAAACTACCAGGATGAAAACGGATTATTAGGCAGGGATTGGTCGGGACATAACAAGGAGCAGTATAAATGGCTGCTCGACAATGCCTGTCTTATTGAATTCTTTGCAGAGATTTAACACTTCTTCTCCGCAACACTTTCATAATCAATACTAATCAACAAAAAAAGACTATTACCATGAATATAACTAAAGCCTTTTGTTTGTACATAGCACTCTTGGGCGCTAGCAATATGCAAGCTATAACGAACAGTGATTTTGTCATCCAACAAGATAATACCAAAATCAACAACTATCAGACGAACCGTCCGGAAACATCGAAACGTCTGTTTGTCTCACAAGCTGTGGAACAACAGATTGCGCATATCAAGCAACTGCTGACGAATGCCCGCTTAGCATGGATGTTCGAAAACTGTTTCCCGAACACACTGGATACTACTGTTCATTTTGACGGTAAAGACGATACGTTTGTTTATACAGGTGACATCCACGCCATGTGGTTGCGCGATTCGGGTGCACAAGTATGGCCTTACGTGCAACTCGCCAACAAAGACGCAGAACTGAAAAAAATGCTCGCCGGCGTTATCAAACGTCAGTTCAAGTGTATCAATATCGACCCGTATGCCAATGCTTTCAACATGAATTCCGAAGGCGGCGAATGGATGAGTGACCTTACAGACATGAAGCCCGAACTGCACGAACGCAAATGGGAAATCGACTCGCTCTGTTATCCTATCCGTCTCGCTTATCATTACTGGAAGACGACGGGAGATGCCAGTATATTCTCCGACGAATGGCTTACAGCCATCGCCAAGGTTCTGAAAACGTTTAAGGAACAGCAACGAAAAGAAGATCCGAAAGGTCCTTATCGTTTCCAACGCAAAACGGAACGTGCACTCGATACGATGACCAATGACGGCTGGGGCAATCCTGTAAAGCCGGTCGGACTGATTGCTTCTGCTTTCCGTCCTTCGGATGATGCTACAACTTTCCAGTTTCTCGTTCCGTCCAACTTCTTTGCTGTAACTTCATTGCGCAAAGCTGCCGAAATTCTGAATACGGTCAACAAGAAACCTGATTTAGCTAAAGAATGTACTACACTGTCTAACGAAGTGGAAGCAGCCCTGAAAAAGTATGCGGTTTACAATCATCCGAAATATGGCAAAATCTATGCTTTCGAAGTGGACGGTTTCGGCAATCAACTGTTAATGGATGATGCCAATGTGCCGAGTCTCATTGCCCTGCCTTATCTTGGGGATGTGAAAGTGAACGATCCTATTTATCAGAATACCCGTAAGTTTGTATGGAGCGAAGATAATCCTTACTTCTTCAAAGGTACTGCCGGCGAAGGAATTGGCGGTCCGCACATCGGATATGATATGATTTGGCCCATGAGTATTATGATGAAAGCATTCACCAGTCAAAACGACGCAGAAATCAAGACCTGCATCAAAATGCTGATGGATACGGATGCCGGAACAGGGTTCATGCATGAATCTTTCCACAAGAATAACCCGAAGAACTTTACTCGTTCCTGGTTTGCATGGCAAAATACACTGTTCGGAGAACTAATCCTAAAACTCGTGAATGGAGGAAAGGTAGACTTACTGAATGGTATCCAATAGCTTACTTTCCCAAAGTTCAAGATTGAAGACTTTAGTTTCAAGTACTATTTTTCTGATTTATTGAAAACGAGTTTGGCCACCCTCTTGTTTATCCTCTTCTGTTTATTTATGTCCGTATCTTTTTCCAATAATGCTTGCTACATGGATGTTATGATTGAAATCATCTCCTTGCTTGCTGAACTGTCCGAATCACTGAAGATAACACGCCGGACACTGGTTGAACACAGGACAACCGGGCTTATCCCCTATTACCGGCTGGGAGGCAGGATACTTTATAAAGAGAAGGATATTATAAAACTACTGGATGAAAACAGGCTTGAAGCTTTTTAAAAGCCGGCAGTATAGAAGAGAACGTTTTCGGAAATTTTCCTAAAGACGTTCTCTTCATATATATGCCATTCATTCCGGCATAAATGAATACATTATAAAGTTTTCTGTAATTTTATGCCAATACTATTTGGAGGAATCGAACCTTTTCCATATCTTGGCACTGTCAAAAAAATGACAGCGATAAAGATTGAAATAGTTGAAATTAGAAATATGGCTAATTCAATGGTTTTGATTTTAACGATATAAGATTTGGTGCTGTCTATCAGGACTTTAAAAACAAAGAACTTTAAATGTTCGATTCCTGGTGGCACCACAAAAAAGCAGTTACAGAAATGTAGCTGCTTTTTTTGTGTCTTGTATGCTCGTTTTTTACCCACACATGCAAAAAATGTAGCAGTAAGTCGTTATTTTCTTTGGTTGAGCGTAGTAAATAAGTTACCTTTGAAAAGAATAAAGCTTATTAAATAAAAAGCAATGGAACAAGACGTTTGGCGAGAGATAGAACAGTTATACCAAACATTTCAGGAACTTGGTATCAATGAAGCGGTGGACTATGATAAGTACTACCTATATTCTCTTATCACCCATTCCACAGCCATTGAAGGTTCAACGCTTACGGAACTTGATACGCAACTTCTTTTTGACGAGGGAGTAACAGCAAAAGGGAAACCGCTTGTACATCATCTGATGAATGAGGACTTGAAGCAAGCGTATGATTTTGCCAAAGCTGAATCCGAGCAACTTGTACCGATAACTCCAGTTTTCCTGCAAAGGTTGAATGCAGTGCTGATGCGTACTACAGGCAGTGTACACAGTGTAATGGGCGGTTCTTTTGATTCTTCCAAGGGTGAATTTCGCTTATGTGGTGTTACGGCTGGTGTTGGCGGACAATCTTATATGAATTATATAAAGGTTCCTGCTAAGGTTGATGAACTTTGTGTGCTTCTTCAAGAGAAGCAAAAGATCACTAGCACATTTCGGGAACAATACGAATTGAGTTTTAATGCCCACCTTAATTTAGTAACCATACATCCGTGGGTGGATGGCAACGGCAGAACAGTTCGATTACTGATGAACTACATCCAGTTTTGTTATCACCTTTTTCCTACTAAGATATTCAAAGAGGA
>ENA-OPNG01000070-OPNG01000070.1-human-gut-metagenome-genome-assembly--contig:-NODE-70-length-42165-cov-3.540370_pt1 | contig 42165 bp, 39 predicted proteins | sample MGYA00241536_ERZ501769 | MGnify/ENA primary metagenome ERZ501769 (study PRJEB25962, sample SAMEA2042567) | human gut metagenome | biome: human gut; feature: human-associated habitat; material: faeces... | reverse complement strand
TCAGGGTCTCAAAAGTTAAGGAGATTCCGAAACTAGTTCGGAATGACGATTAATAATAGTCCAAATATCAAAAAGGACAATAACATGAAAACCTTTATAGATTTATCCACCTATCAACCTATCGACCGTAAAGAACTATTCACCTTTCACCATTCACTTAAAGCTATGTGCGTAGCACCTTACTTTTCTGTTGCAAATTGAGTTAGGTGGTTTTGATTTTTAGTTAAAAATTCAACATTTGATTGTTTTAGCATTTCTTCTGCTACATTAGTCTTTTCTGCATCTTTAGGCTCTCCGACATTTGAATTTTGAACAGAAGTTTGGTTGGCTGCAGCCTTTTTTGCTTCACGTCTATTTGTTAAATAAATATTTAATTTTGGAATTCCTCTACCTAATACTATACCAGAGTATGCGTAACCGACTACTTGTGCAAGTGAAAGAATTCTTAGTTTTTTCTTAGTTGCTTTGTCTGCAAGTTTAACCATTTCACTGTAATTCAAAGCTTTACCGTCTTTGAATGCTTTTTGACCTAGTGATGAGTGTAAAATTTCATCTCTTGATTTAAGAACAGAGTTTGTAATCCATTTCATTACACCATTGCCGTCCTTTTTAATCAATGATTTGTCTAAACTTTGAGCAACAAGTTTTTGTACAAAGTTACCTAAGATTAACCAGTTTGCAAATCCAAGAGTATCTTTGATTGTTGATTCTGTAAGTTCGTTGTCATTTCTTGCAGATAAGAATCTAGACATAATTGTTACACCATAAATAAATTTGAATTGCTTAATTGTTGGCGTAAATCCTTTGAATTGGAGGTTTTTAATTAAATCTTGCGGTCTTCCGATTGTTGCAAGAACTCCTGTTCCGAATAATGCGGCAAATAAGCCTTTTTTGATTTTAAATCCTGTAGATTTATCTTCTCCGCCACCACCAACGAATCCGCTCTTTCCTGTTTTCTTTTTGGTTAAATACATATTAACAGGTTGTGCTGAAACACCAACTGCTGATGCAATGCCAATTCCGATTAGAGATCGTTTAACATTCATTGATTTCATTGCTTTTAAGAATGTATTTTTAGTAATATCGGCTGAATTCATAAATGCATCTTGAACTTTATCTTTAGAGAATACTTTACCTAATTTATATAAGTTTTCAACAATATAGTCTGCACTATAGCGAGATGTATGAGGCTTATCGCCTGTGTTTGCGATAATTCTAAAGTTGTTTTCAGCACCAATTGAAGAAATAATTGTATTTTTTGCATTGTTGAATGCTTCTTTTGAAATCTTTTTATTTCCGGATTTAATTTCTGTTTCTAAGATATTTGCTGCTTTTTCAATTTCTTCATCGTTTAAGATTACCCATTTGCCGTTGTCGTTAGGATTTAGAACTTCATAGTTTTTAAGAGTTTCTCTCAAGTATTCTTTTAATGGATTGATTGAAGAATCTGTTTTAGATGCTTTTAGTTTGGCATCATAAATTTTTCCGTGTAAATCAAGAGTTTCTGAATCTGCAAAGATTGAACTAGCTTTGATATCGTTATCAACAAGGTTGTATGCCTTGTTGATTCCTGCAGCTAAAACCAAACCTGCTAAAGAACCATAAGCACCAACTAATGAGTGGTTAACTGTACCAGTACCCTCACGTCTTGCAGTTTCCATGCCGGCATCTGTTCCTCGGCTAAAGTCTGTAATGGTTCTTGGTAAAACCATACAGCCAAGGTCAACTGCACAAGCCCCCCAAGCTTGGTTTGTATCCAAAAATCTTAGAGCCATATCAACTCCACCTGTGAAGTTTGGATTTTGTTTTTTTATTTTGTTGTTTGTGAATCCTGCGGGTATTTGTTTTAACTGTCCGACGTTTTGTTCAATTTTCATATTGTATGATTTGCCTTTGCTTTGTTAATTTTAACCTAGAAATGCTTTAAAAGCTTTGGTATTATCTTTCATTAAGTTTTGGGTAAAAGAGGTGGTTGTTCCTACTGGGGAACTTTGGGCTGGTGTATTTATAGCTTGTTCTTTTTGCATTTTTTCTTTTTTGTTTGTTTGGGTTCTTGTATAAAGAGGAATGAAAATACCAAGTGACAATAATGAGAATGCTAAGTTTCCTGCTTGGCAAATGGCTCTAAGGTTTTTAGCTTTTGTCCTTAATGCCTCATTGCTAATAGCACTTAATTCATCGGTTGATTTCATTTTGGTATGTTTAGCCCAATTCCAGAATTTTTTCATTATATTATCATTTGGATTGGCATCTTTTAATCTGTTGATTAATTTAATTCCATCTTTGTTATGTTTTTCCAAGAATGTTGCAATTCCTTTTGCTGCATAATCCCCTAGGAAATAGAAGCTTGAGAATGTTGCAATATCTCGGATTGTATTTTCGTGTAATTCGTTTTTATCTTCGGCTGCTGCTAAACGGCTTGAGAATGTTGCAGCTGAAATAATTCTTGCTTGATCCATTGTCGGGAAGATGTTTTTGAATTGGAACATTTTCAAACTTGGTCTATCCATAAGCATTGATAATGCCGCAACTCCCCACATCAATGGAACATCAATGAATTTTCTCGCTGTTAATTGTTTTTTCTCTTCCGGTGTTAAAATTCTTTCTTTGTCATCGTTGTAGATTGGAGCACCTTTTTTACCTGACAACTTGTGGGTAATCCATCTGTTAATAGGTTGAGCTGCAACTGCAAGAGGAATAATCATTCCTAAACCGGCAATACTCTTAGCGTTAACTAAATGTTTTGCTTTTGATAAGTATTTTACGAAGTTTCCTTCATTTGCAGTAATGTTTGCGTTTGGAGTAAGAATTCCTTCTTTTGATGCTCCATGTAAAACATCTCCAACGCTGTCACATAAATGACCTAATGAACTAGAGAAGAATCCGGAATCCTTTGAGAATTTGATGTTTTCTGCAATACCGGATTTACTAACTAAGTATTTGTACATTTCAGTAGTATAACCTTTTTCAGGTTTTTCACTGACAATGTTTTTAGCCATTTTTCTTAAATGGTTAGTATATTCTTCATCGTTAGCAAAGATTTCTTTGAACTTTTTCAAACCACCTTTACCGATATCACCATCTACACCCTCAATGTCATCAAACATTGATTTTAATGTAGAAAATACCCTATCTTCTTTAGATGCACCTTGAGCATTTTTGTAATATTTGCTTACGCAGTTGATTGTATCTCCGTTAGCCCAAGATCTTGTAAGATTTGATTTATTGAAAGCCCCCATGATAGGTCTGTTCAAAAGTTTTGCAGCACCCATTACGATGAAACTTGGAATCATACAGTTGATAAGCAGTCCTGAACCCTCTCTTCTAAAGGCTTCAAAACCTCCCATGATGTTTAATTTTCTTTCGCGGGTTTCATTACCGTTTTCGTCTTTTTTCTTAGATCCAATAAATGTTTCAAAGAATGTTCTAGGTAAAATTGCAGTAGACAAGTCCAAAACGGCAACGTTAATCATCGGACTTTCTTCACACTTTTGAATTCCTTTAAGTGCAAGACTTCCAAGTCCTGTGAAACTGGTTTGACCCTTGTTCTTTTGACTGACATACTTCGGGGTTCTATTATTTTTTACACTACCTAATTCAACTTTATTAATCATAATAATTTTTTCTAACTAAATACACTTGCTATTTGTCTGCCGAATGTTCCTACATTATAACCAAGACACATGTATATGAAAAGTCCTGAATTTTAAAAATTGCCCCCATGTGTCCAAATGTAAAATTAATGTAAAGATGAAATTTTGCATAATTTTATAAAAATAGAACACTTTCTATCAATTTTTTGAGAAAAATGTCAAAAATACACTCAATTCTGAATAATAATTTGCAAAATGCTTGATTTTTTTATAAAAATTTTTTGTAAATTTTTGTTAAGTTTTTGATAATATCTTCATTTTTAATTCATAATCGTAAAGTTAATATGTAGATTTTACTTTTTTCATGACAAAATTGTTATGAGCGGAAATAATAAAATACATTTTTTATTGTATATTTTTTAACTTCCTTTATAGTATTAATATATTGAGAGAGTAGTAAAAGAAAATTTGAGAATGAATAGAATGAGAGAAAGAGATAATAGAGAACGTAATAGAAGGCCAAATAATAGTCAAAGAAGAGCAAGAATGCCTCGAAGATATTCAAATGGCGCAGCTGATAACCCATTTGAGAGTTATCCGTCTAAAAATGACACTTCATTTAGAAAGGTTTTAACAGTGATGACAATAGTCTTCTTTATGGCGATTGCAGGAGTTCTGTTGTTTGCAAATAATCAATCTTTTATTGATAGCAAATTAGGTCAAAATTCATTTATTTCTAAATTGTTTGCTAAATTATCTCTCGGTAATAATTCTAAAGATAAACCGGAATTTAACCTCCCATTTGGACCTAAACGTCAAAATATCTTACTTTTAGGCGTGGATTCAAATGGTGCGGATTCTGATTTGTGGGTTGGTACAAGAACTGATACAATGATTCTGTTGAATATTGACCCAAAAACTAAAACAGTTAATGCTATTTCAATTCCTCGTGATAGTAAAGTTTATTTGCCTAAAGGTATGGGAATTCAAAAGATTAATGCTGCTCATGCTATCGGAGGTGTTGGTATGACGATTAAAACAGTTGAAGATACTTTAGGTGTTCATGTTGATAAATATATAATGTTCCACGATGAGGGCGTTAGAGCTATTGTTAAGGCTTTGGGCGGTGTTGATATTTATGTTGAAAAAAATATGCACTACAACGATAATGCCGGACATTTGCATATCAATTTTACAAAGGGTAAACATCATTTGACCGATAAAGATGTTGTTGAATATTTAAGATTTAGACACGATGCAATGGGTGATATCGGTAGAACTCAACGTCAACAATGGTTCTTGCGTGGATTGTTAGCAGATTTGCAAAAACCGGAAACAATCATAAAAATTCCTGAAATTGTATCTGTTGCTAATAAATATGTGAAAACTGACATGTCGGCTTACGAAATGACACAATATGCCGCTCTTGCAAAACATTTTGATATGGATAATATTGAAATTGCAATGCTTCCGGGGTCTCCAAATAAGCATGGTTATATCAGTTATTGGATTTTAGATCCGGAGAAAACTCAAGAAGTTGTTGATAGGCTTATCTATCGAGAAAGACCGGACGCTGTAAAAGAAACTTATACTGCTAGTATTATGAGTTCGGCTGATAAAACTGATGAGGCTAAAAAGTTGAAAAAAGCTCTTGAAGCTGATGGCATAAATGTTATGTGTACCGGAACTTCAAATTCTACACATTCACAATTTATTGCACATTCAAAATATGTTACAATTGATTATTATGCAAATTTAAAAAAACAAGTTCCGGAAGTTAAATCAAGACAATTCGTATATGACCCAATGAATTACCGTTGCGCAAATACAGATTTTACTGTAGTTGTAGCTCGTGATAACAAATAGATTAAGGAGATTTATTCTATGGTAATGAATGCAATTACATCAAGAAAAAGTATTAGAAAATATTCTGATAAACCTATAACCGAAGAAACTTTGAATAAAATTCTTGATGCAGGTAGATTGGCTCCATCTTGGTGCAATGTTCAACCGTGGAAATTTATTGTTGTGAAATCACAAGAAATTAAAAACTTGTTGTGTGAAGCATCTGGGGGGCAGGCTCAAGTTAAAAATGCAAAAGTTTTGATTTGTGCAGTTGCAGATTTAGATTCATGGTCGCATACAAAATTTGGAAAAATCTTGGCAGAAAAAGGCTTAGATGAAACTTCAATGCAGGCTTACTTGAATTCCAAAGTTTTAAATCCGTCAAATGTTGGTGAGTATGAAGTTTTGTTGAGAAGTGTAGAGGGAGTTACTTATGCAGTGTCTTATATGACACTGGAAGCCCAAGAATTAGGGGTTGGTGTTTGCGTTGTCGGTGCTTTTGCAAATGAAGTTACAAAAACAGATGAAACATTGACTCATAAAGTGAAAGCTGCTTTGGGTTTAAACGAAAAACAAGTTTTGATAGATATTTTAACTCTCGGTTATGAAGATAATCCTCGTGAAACTAAAAAATTAAGAAAATCTTTTGACGAAGTTGTATCTTTTGTATAGGGGTAAAAGTAGAAAGTCTTGATGCTTATTTTAAGTTTCAACTTGAAATGCTTTGACTAATAGGGTATAATAGATATACAAGTCAAAGAGTTAAGCATAGCAAAATGAAAGGGCTAAAAATGTCAAAATGTAATAATAGAGTTGCTTTTTGGGAAAATATATCCTATAATTCATTCATATCAAAGGCTTTAGACAATTTAAATAAAATAAGGGGGAGTAAAACTCCTGCTTTCACCCTTACAGAAGTATTACTTGCCGTATTGATTGTCGGGATAATAGCAGCACTGGTTTTGCCTGCGGTAGTGACAAAATATCAGGATAAAACATTTGAAAGTGCATTTAATAGAGAAGTCCATTCATTACAGGATTCAATAGACTCATTAGCAGCCGTAGAGAATCAACAATCATTTTATGAAACAACTCTTGCAAAGACACCGGAAACATATATGAAAAAATATTTGAGGGTATCAAAATATTGTGGAGCTAGTGGAAAAGATTGTTTTGGCAAATTTTATTCAGAATATTCAGACCATGAGAAAAAGACTTATACCCCAAGTTATGACGGGAATTGTGCAATTCTTAAAAATGGAACAAGTGTATGCTTAAATGTTAATGGTGGCTCAATTGATATGCTAATAGACGTAAACGGACCAAAAGGACCAAATGTTTTTGGCAGGGATTTGAGAACATATACACATTCTGTTAAAGGTATAACCGGATATGATATGTCATCAAATGGAATAATTTCACTAAATCAAACTCCGATAGAAGATAATGACTCTGACCCTTGCGAGGGAAAAACCTGTGGTTGTGGTGATTTACCTGATTGTGAACCAACTCCTACACCGACTCCAACTCCAACTCCAGAACCTAAATGTACTGCAAGTAATACTTCTTTGGCTTGTTGTAAAGAACGTGGGATTACTAAGGGACAATCAGACCCATGTTGTAAATATTCATATTTTGATAATAATTCAACATGTCACCCGACAAAAATGTTAATGGTAGAATTCAATTCCTCCTATATCGGACCATTTAGTAATACTTCTCAAATTACAGTGAATTGTAGTAGTAATTCTGGTTCTATTGATTTATCCCTAATATCAGGAAATGTCACTGCTCATTGGGCATTCTATAATAATAATATAAATGCAATGCCTGAAGTTAAAACTTATGCTTTTTGGGGCTGCGGTAGTAACAAAAAAGTTATAAGTACTCAAGATTCTGTATCTATGGTAGCAACTGGATTTCTATCTGCAAATATTAAATATAATGGGAAGTCTATTCCGTCTTCTAGTACTTGTTCAACAACTACGCCTAGATGTGTAATGTATTATGAATGGAAAGATTAATTCTAATTGCAATAGTGTTGGCATTACAATGCCAACACTATTGCAATTGTTTCCGTGATATGGATTAGTACAACGTGGCACAGTAATCTTGAGTACTGGTACAATCCTCACTCCTTCAAACATGCGGTACGCAGTTTCGTACGACTTCGCCACTTCAATTGGTCAAAATGAGAGGGAATAAGTTGAAACGTAACAGTTTATTCATTCCTCATTATTCTTACATAGTATTGTAAAGTTTATTTACCTATGTTATAATGTAAATACGAAGATTATATAATAATTGGAAGTTTATTATTTAGTTTTTGGGAAAGTTTGGTTATGAATGGCGTATAATATTTACACTGTGAATAATTTTTCGGCGGATTTCAGTAGAATTCTGGATCAAGATGTGCAACCTAGAATGGAAGAATTTGATAATGCCAGATTATCCAAAATACATCTCGGAATATTTTTGAGTTTAGTATTGTTGTTTCTTTCTATAAAAATTCCTGTTATTATTCCCGTTATATTGATTATTCTATACTGGGCTGCTGTCATTTATTTCTATGAAACTCAATCTAAAAAATATATTCCGGTGCTTGTTCAGTTGGTGCCGTTCTTCTCTTATTTCGATATTTCTGTATTGAAGTTAGAAGATTTGACGTTCTCAAGGCTGTTCCCGAAAACTCTTGCAACAAATAGTTTGTTAAGTTTTCATTTCTTTGATTCTTTTACCGGTTCAATAAATAGAGTTAATGTTGATATTTCAAAGTTCGTTTATTCTTATTTGCAACGTTCATCTGCTCTTTGCGTGTTTTCCGGAATTGTAATAAGAGTAAGAACTAAAGATTTCGCTCAAGGTATAACAGTTTTAAGACCAAGAAATTCTAAGTACTTTAGTTTGTCTGATTTGGTTAATGACAATTTTGAAAAAGTTAACGTATCAGATATGGTGTTTGCTTCTCAGTATGCAATTTATTCAAATAATCAAGAAGAAGCAAAACGATTGATTAACAAAAAATTCATAAAATGTTTTTCTTCTTTTGTAAAACGTGTTAAATCTCCCGTTTCATATTGCGCATTTTGTGGAAATTATATGTATATAGCTTTAACTGTTGATGTCGGTTTTTCTTTTACAAATATTTTCAAAAGTGTAAAAGATGAAAAAGCTTTTTCTAAAATATATAATAATTTTGCTGCATTGATTGATGTTGTAAATGGTTTATATGTCATTGAAGATGACCCTAATACTCCGTCATAATCATTTTTCTTCGCCTATGTTGGCGATATCTTGTAAAGTTATAAAGAATATGTTATAATTATATACATAAGTTTAAAGAAAGGATTATTATGTTTGAAATGCTATCTATGGGTACAATTATTGTTTTAGTTGTTGCAATTATTGTCATTGGAGTTTTGTATAATATTTATGTTAAAGTTATACAAAAGAAAAACAAAGTTAAAGAGGCAATGGGCGGAGTTGATGTTCAGTTGAAAAAACGTTATGACTTAATTCCGAATATTTTGACTATTGCAAACAAATTTATGGAGCACGAAAGAGGCTTGATTGAAGATATTACAAACCTTCGTACTCAAGCTGCTTCTATCAGATCAGATGCAAATACTATTTCCGAAAAAATGAATTTGGATAATCAAATTGCAAATAAAATGGGTCAATTGATGGTTAATGTTGAAAATTACCCTCAATTGAAATCTGACCAAACAATGATTCAAGCTATGCAAACTTACTCTGAAGTAGAGGAACATATTGCTGCTGCCAGAAGATTTTACAACAGTGCTGTTAATGATTTGAATAATGCTGTGGAAATTTTCCCAAGTTCAATGTTTGCTGCAATACTTGGAATTACTGCTTATCCATTCTTTGAAGCGGAAGAAGCTGCGAGAAATTCAATTAATGCAAGTGATTATTTCTATAAGAAATAGTTAAAATTTTATATTTCCTAAAAGGGTTGCAGATTGCAGCCCTTTTTTAATGGTAAGAGTTGACAAGTGACAGGTTATAGGTTACAATATTAATATGATTAAAACTTTCAAACATAAAGGGTTGGAAAAATTCTTTAAAACTGGTTCAATGAAAGGAATTCAACCTATTCATAAAGAAAGACTGGAAATAATTTTATCAACCTTGAATGTTATGAAAACTTTGGATCCATTAAAAGCTCCATCTTATGCATTACACCCATTAAAAGGTGATATGAAAGGACAATGGGCTGTTACGGTACAAGCTAATTGGCGCATAACTTTTGAATTTGATGAAGAAATGCAAAATGTTTATATTGTAGATTACAAAGATTACCACTAGAAAGGACTGAGAATTAATATGTTTAATCCTACACATCCTGGAAAAATTTTAAAAGAAATTTATTTAAAAGATTACAAATTAACAGTAACTTCTTTTGCCTTGAAAATTGGTGTTTCAAGAAACACTGCTTCTGAATTGATTAATGGAAGAAGTGGGGTTAGTGCTGAAATGGCATTGAAACTTGAAAAAGCTTTTAATGTTCCCGCTCAATATTGGTTAGATTTGCAAACTCAATATGATTTGTGGAAAGCAAAACAACATGTAAATCTAGAAAATGTTGAAGTTATTGCCCTCTAAAAATTTCAATAAGTGTCTGTAGCTCAGAAGAACAGAGCATGAGTTTCCGAAGCTCAAGGTCGGGGGTTTGATTCCCCCCAGGCACGAATTATGCTGCAGTCGGCATAAAGATTGCTGTTGGTTTTCTGTGTAAGTTTTGTGTTACTCCATCTGATACAGCTTTGCCGTTTCCTGTTGTGATTTCAGTGTGTCCGTATTTTTTGCTATATCCTGCAACACCTTTGCCATAAACTAAAACGCAACCTGCAGGAAGTTTTTTCAAATCAACTCCGTTTGGATTAATTTCTTTGAAGTTTTTATTTCTTCTCATTATTGAAACCATATCACAAGCATTTCCGTATTCGTATTTGCCTAAACCTGCTTTTGAGATTGCATTTTTTACATATCTTGCACATTTGCCAATAAATCCAACTGCACCTGATACAGCTTTTTTAGCTAATTCCCAACCTTTTTTAGCTGAATATCCAAGTCTTTTCCATAAAGATGCATTTTGATTTTGACCTAAGATTGATGCTCCTTTTGACAAATAAGACGGACTACTTAATGTTAATTTGCCAAAGTTGAAACTTGGAAATATCGGTAACCTCATCAAAGGCATTGATGCAAAATTTGTTGGAACAAAAGAGTTGAAAATACTTGCGCTAAATGGATTGTATGCGCTAACTTTTGGAAATGCGCTACAAGCAAATGTATTAGAAAATATATTGGTTGGTAAGCACCATCTAATCATATCTCTTTTATCCCCTTATATATATAAAGTTGATATATGATTGATAATTGCTTTATATTCTCAAAATGTAACAGAATGTTAACTAAAAAATTATAATTGCTTTAGGTTTATTCAGGACAAAATACTTTAGTAATTGGAAACTATTGGCCCCGACGCGAGTCGAACGCGTGATCTTTGGTTTAGGAAACCACTGCTCTATCCTACTGAGCTACGAGGCCTTTTATTGCATATTATGACATAGATATATCTCGTAGGTCAATAGTTATTACAGTCCTGTTTTTTCATCTAATTTGAAATAGTCAATTATGTCATATATTGCAGAAATTTCTTCATAGAAAATTTTTGTTTGTTCTGTCTCATTTCTTAAAGAGAAGAATATTCCACCCGTAAGCTCAAACAAATTTTTACCTGTTGATATAGCAAACATTATTTTATCGTCAAAGAATGCACATTTTGCCCTCTCTGTACCAAATGAAGTGTGAAGATTTTTAAATCTTTCCATAAAAGCAGGAGTAACAAGATAACGACCTTCAACCTGATCTTTGCTATAAACATCATATCTCTTAGTGAAATCTGAATCTTCTAGTTGCATATTCAACATAGATTTTTCAGATTCTGGACGGCATTTACGAATTATATATATTGCTCCTGCAACAAGGAAAAACACATCAACCATAACTAACAAAATGTTATCATGAAAGATAATAGCCATTCCTAATAAAGGAATTAAAGCCAAAATATAAAGATAAATTAAGGAATAGTTAGAATTTCTAGCAGTTTTATCCCCTTTTGTTGTAACTATAGTATCAGATTTGGCATTTTTATTTGAATCAATGAGGATAATTACCCCATCAAAAACTACATACCTGTCATCTTTTTTACCAGAAGTATAACCAAGTGAAGATTCGGATATTTTAAAACTTACGCCGTTATATTTCCCTTCAAAATTATCATCACAATTTCTATCATTAAACTCCCCAAACAAGTGACTTTTTATAAGAGTTTCATCCGCTATTGATGGAGTTTCAGATAGCCAATGAATATCACCTAAGCTGTTTATAACACTAGGTAACAAGCCCTTCTTAAGTTCTTTCACATAAGAGTTATCTATAAGAATATATGCAATATAAATAGGAATAAAATAAATTATTAATTTAAAAATAAGTCCAACTATACCAAGTTCCTTTAATGCTTCAAGAAATGTTATATGAATCACTGTTTCAAGAAGTCCAATAATAATAAAGATGACAAAAAGCGAAACAAAGAACTCTTTAAGAGATTTCTTTCGCAATTTTTCATACTCTTCAATTTTAGGTGTAACCACTTTTTCATAATTCTTGTAGAAGTTAAGCATTCTCTCGGTTTTTATATTTTTGTTTGAATTATTTATACTTTTAATCATAATGATATTTTATCCCTCCTGTAAATCAAGTCTTATAAACCTGTTTTTTCTGTAAGTTTAAAGTAATCAATTATTTCATATATTGCGGAAATTTCTTTCATAAAATCATTTATATGTTTCATATCCGTTAATGGGTGGAATAAGTCCCCAATTTCAAACAAGTTTTTGTTCGTAGATATCGCAAACATGACTTTGTCATCGAAAAATGCACATTTAGCTTTGTTTGACCCAAATGCAGTATGTAATGTTTTGAATCTTTCCATAAATGCGGTAGTTACAATATAACGCCCTTCAATTTGGTCAGATGAATATGCATCATATTTATTGTTAAATTCAGGGTCTTCTAGTATCATTCTATCTAGTATTTCTTCTTGTTTTCTGTTGCTAAATGCTTTTACCACTCCCCAGATAAGAAGTCCGATTAATAAAATAAATATTACACCCCAAAGCGGTAGTCCATTAGCAAATAAGCATATAGGTAAGGAAATTGCTGATATTAAAATAAGAGGGTCAGAATTTTTAACATTTACATCGCCTTTTGTTGTAATTATGGTTTTGTTTTTGATAGTTTTATTGGAGTCAATATATACTATAACTCCATCAAACACCGGCCAAACATTTCTATTTTTGCCTAAACCTCTTACATTTAATAATTCAGATTCAGATACTACAAAATGAAGGTCTTTGTAGTATCCTGAAAAAGTATCATTATTGGTTCTATTATTATAGATTCCGAACAATTCGCTTTTGCTGATTTCCGAATCAGAAATGACTGTATCATTTGGCTTCCAAGATATTTCTCCAAATGCTTTTAATAATTCGGGCATACATTTCTTTTTGAGTTCAGCATTGAAAACTTTAAGAGAATTTTTCCATATAAAATATATTGGAAATATTGCAATTGGTATGATTACCCATATTGGCATAGTGTATATGAACAAAAAATCTAAAAAACTATGGATTTCTTTCAGTGGTGGAACTCTTAATACTATAATAAAAAATATATACAAGATAACAATTGTGCCAATTGTCAATCCAATAGTTGTCCATAGATTTTTCTTGCGTTCAATTTCTAATTCTTTTAGTTTTGGAACAACATATTTTGCGTAGTTTTGATAAAATTCAAACTCTTTTGAATTTGTAAGCTTTTTTATTTTTGTCATAATATTTATTACCTCAGTCGACCTTTCTTACAAACCTGTTTTTTCCGCAAGTTTGAAGTAATCAATGATTTCGTAGATTGCGGAAATTTCTTTCATAAAGTCATTGATGTGTTTCATGTCTGTTAGTGGGTGGAATAAGTCCCCAATTTCAAACAAGTTTTTGTTCGTAGATATCGCAAACATGACTTTGTCATCGAAAAATGCACATTTAGCTTTGTTTGACCCAAAAGCTGTATGTAAGGTTTTGAATCTTTCCATAAATGCGGTAGTTACCAAATATCTCCCTTCAATTTGGTTTGAAGAGTAAACATTATATTTTTTATTAAATTCCGGATCCTCTAATATAATAGAATTTAAGGCTTCTTTTGCTTTTTTGTTCTCAAAGATTTTCCCAAATATATATGCAAGTAGCGTTAATAGTGAAAGGAAAACCGCAATTCCAATGGGTAATCCAGATATAAAGAAATAACTTATTAAAATTAGTGTGCATACAAGCAAAAGCGGGTTTGAATTTTTTATGTTAAAATCATTCTTCGTGGTGATAATTGTTTTATTTTTAATAGTTTTATTTGAATTTATCATAATAATAACACCAACAAAAACCGGCCAAGCCATTATATTTTTAACACCTTTTAAGAGATTACTCATATTAGTTTCTGATACAGTAAAGCTTAACCCTTTATAGGTTCCGTAGAAGGTGTCATCATTATCTCTTCCCTCATAACTTCCAAAAAGTTCACTTTTACTAATATCTTCGTCTGAAATCTTCTCGGCTTTTGGAAACCAATATAATGAATCAAAAGATTCTAAAAGTTCTGCTGTACATTGCTGTTTTATTTTAGTATTAAATGTTTTAATTCTATTATGCCATATCAAAAAGCTTAAACCTAGTGTAATAGGGGTCGCGGGTATAAATAACATTGTTAAGTAATATAGATTTTTAACTTGAAATCCGAAAATAAGTGCTGAAATTGTGCAGGGAATAATCATTGCAACAATTGTTAATCCAATAGCTGTCCATAGTATTTTCTTGCGCTCAATTTCATACTCTTTCAATTTTGGTAAAACGAAATTTGCATAATTTTTGTAAAATTCAAATTCTTTTGAATTAGTTGAAGTTTTTTTGTTTGTCATAATCTTAATTATAACAAATTTTTTTTATATATTCAAATAATTTGCACTTTGTTTTTTAAGGTCAAAGGTATAATACAAAAATTTTAAATATAAAATTTTGATAACTTAATTTTTCTTTATAATTTTATTATTGGTGTTTTTGGGGTATAATTAAAACGTAAATGGAAGTGTATAACTTAAAGGCGTTAGATAGAACGCAGAAAGAAAAGGTAATTTTATGAAACCTGAAACAAAAAGCTTTCAATTGGAAATCGGTGGCAAAACCGTAACCATTGAAACCGGAAAGTATGCACAATCAACAAATGGTTCAGTTACTGTTAGATGTGGTGATACAATGTTATTTGTACACTGTGTTGTTTCTAAAGAACCTCGTGTTGGGATAGATTTCTTCCCATTGTTGATTGATTATGAAGAAAGAATGTCATCAATCGGTCGTATTCCTGGTGGTTACAATCGTTCAGAAGGTAAAGCAAGTGATAAAGCTATCCTTGTTTCAAGATTGATTGATAGACCAATTAGACCTTTATTCCCTAAAGGTTATAGAAATGATATTCAAATTGTAGCTCAATTATTCAGCTATGACCAAGAAAATCAACCTGATACATTGGCAATGTTAGGTGCTTCTTGCGCTTTGATGTTGTCAGGTGCTCCTTTTGAAGGACCAATCGGTGCAGTTAGAGTTTCTCGTGACGAAAACGGTAACTTGATTGCTAATCCGACACACCAACAAGCAAAGGCCTCAGACCTTGATATAGTTGTAGCAGGTACTCACGATTCAGTTATAATGGTTGAAGCAGGTTGTAAATTCGTTTCCGAAGACGATATTATGGCTGCTGTTGAATTTGCTCAAGGTGAAATTAAAAAACAATGTGAAGCACAAGCTGAGTTCGCAAAAGCTTGCGGAGTTGTAAAAGAAGAATTCGTAAATCCTTATGATACAACAGAAATCAAAAAAATTATTGAAGAAACTGCTCACGATATGATTTTTGATGCTTATCACCACTTTGATAGAGAATATAGACAAACAAAATTGGAAGAAGCTAAAAAATTGGTTAAGGAAAAAATTGATGCTCTTTCAGATGACGATTACATCAAGAAAATTATTGAAGAAACAGGAATTGACTTCGTTGCAGAAGAATTCAAAAATGCAGAAAAACATATTATGCGTACTATGATTCTAGACGAAGGTGTTAGAGCTGACGGTAGAAAACCAACCGAAGTTCGTCCTATTTGGTGCGAAGTTGGTGTAATTCCTAGAGCTCATGGTTCTGCTGTATTTACAAGAGGTCAAACTCAAGTATTGTCAGTTGCAACTCTTGCAGGTCCTGCTATGCGACAAGAGCTTGATGGTGTTGATCCTGAAACTGAAAAAACTTATATGCACAAATACATCTTCCCAGGATTTTCAGTTGGAGAAGTTAAACCTTTAAGAGGTCCTGGCAGAAGAGAAGTTGGGCATGGACACTTGGCTGAAAGAGCTAATGTTCCTGCATTACCATCTCAAGAAGAATTCGGTTATACAATTAGAGTTACATCTGATGTATTAGAATCAAACGGTTCTACTTCAATGGCTTCTACTTGTGGTTCATCAATGGCTTTGATGAATGCAGGTGTTCCTGTAAAATGTATGATTGGCGGTGTTGCAATGGGTATGATTACAGAAGAAGGTAAAGAACCTGTTGTATTAACTGATATTCAAGGTATTGAAGACTTTTTAGGTGATATGGACTTTAAAGTTACAGGTAATGATACAGGTATTACAGCTCTTCAAATGGATATGAAAGCTAAAGGTATCGCTAACGAAACATTGCGTAAAGCTTTAGCTCAAGCAAAAGAAGGTAGATTGCATATCTTAGGTAAAATGAGAGAAGCAATCACTGAACCAGGACCAATGTCACCATTTGCGCCAAGTATTACAACAATGACTATTCCAACAGAGGATATCGGAACAGTTATCGGACCTGGCGGAAAGCAAATCCGCTCAATAATTGATGCTTCAGGTGCCGAAATTGATATTCAAGATTCAGGTGTTGTAACTATTACTTCTAATGACCAAGAGGGTGCTAAGATTGCAATGAAGATGATTAGAGATCTTACATTCAAACCGGAAGTTGGTATGGTTATTAAAGGTAAGGTTGTGAGAATTATTCCTATCGGCGCTTTTGTAGAATTAGGTGGCGGCAAAGATGGTATGGTTCATATTTCACAAGTTTGCAATGAAAGAATTGAATCAATTGAACCTCATTTAACTATTGGTCAAGAAGTTATTGTAAAAGTTATTAAAATAGATGAAAAAGGTCGTGTAAACCTTACAATTAAAGGTGTAACTGAAGAAGATAAAGCGAAAGTTATTCAATAGTTTAATAATTCAAATTTTAAACCCCCTTGAGTGATAATTCAAGGGGGTTTAATTTATATATTATTTATTTAATGTCGGTAGGACTATTGTTTCGCAGAAATATCCTGTTTTAATTTTTTCATTTGAAGCATTATAAAATTCTTTTCCTGCCGGAGGTAATTGGGCTTCCATTCTTTTTATTTTTTCAATGGCAAACTGATTCATAAGTGGAGTATATTTATCAACTGTTTCTTTGTTAACAAGGAATGGTAAGTATTCTTGATTAAATATGCATTCATTTATTAATCCAGTCATAAAATATACAAATCTATCATATTTATCTTTTTTATCGGCTTTTTTATCTAACATGATTTTTGTAGAATCAGGTATTACTTCACTTATAAAATCTTTTATTTTTAGTCTTTGGTTATGATTTAGTTTTGAAACGTCTTGGAACATCAGTATAATCGCATTTGTTTCACTATCAACATTCGGATCGCTCTTGTATTTGTCAATTTCATTCATAAACGCAAGAGAAGTAAGATTCCGTTCTCTATCTGTCATTGGAAGCAAGAGTTTTGAATATAACTCATTAAGTTCTTGTTTGTGTGTTGAAATAAATTTTTGAAATTCTTTATCTTTGCCATTTATTTCATTTGAATTCGTCGTAATATTTACATTTCTAAATTTAGGTTTGTTGTAAGTAATTGCAAGTTCATTTATTGCACAATTTGTTGTCATTACTTCTTTTTCATAACTATTAAAAAATTGAGCATTAAGATCATCAATATAGTCCGGAGCTCCATCAGTTCTCCAAATTTCTTGAATATCCTCTGCAGTGCAATTTTCTGGAAGATTTGCAACTTTTAATTTGAATGTCAAATCTGCATTCTCATTCATAAATTGGGAATATTTTTTTAGAAGAGGGCTTGGAAGATAATTTGCTCCTCCTTTAATTTTATCATCAAAAACTTCATTAACTTTGTCAAGAGAAAAACTGTCTTCGTCAAATTCTTTATCTTCACTAGGAGTTGTTGTTTCTTCTTTTTCTATCGGGGTTGGAGTTTTAATATCTTCAACTTCGTTTTGTTCTATATGTCCATATCTTTCATCAAAATGTTTTTCCCATTCTTCTTGTTTTTTATAATGTTCAGCATATTTTGCTTCTCTTTCAGGAAAAATTGTTTGAGTATAGTCAAGCAAATGTGCGTATTCTGAATTTACGTGGTCAACTACTTTTTTGTTTGAAGTATCAGGAGTAACGATTTCCAAATCTGTATTGATTGGAAGATTTCCCCCACTTCCGTAAATATCTTCAAACATGTCGATTGTATCTGTGATTGCATGTGCATAAATATTTTTCATTATTGGGTTTCTGTTCCAATAACGCTTTAGCATAAATTCTTCGTCACCTTTATGCCCGTTGATTCGTTCCGCTTCAGCGAAGAATTTCAAATCCTCTGACAAATGTGCTCTTTCTGCTGCGACTGTCATAATCGGGCTTAAGTATTTAACAATAAATGATGCTTCTGGATCATCTTTTGCAAATCTTTTTCTGATTTTTTTCTCGACATCGACGTTTGTCATTGCAGACGATTTGATATCATCTGTCAATTGTTTCTTTTTATATGTTGCGATTGTATATTTTCTTGGTGTTCTTTTCTCTTCAACTGGTGCTTTATTTTCTGTACGTTCTGTTTTATTTCCTTTCTGTAAATGAACGGCCGGATTTGTTGTGTTTTTAGGGAGAGTTACAAAGAATTTTCTATATTCATCTCTTGTTGCAATGAATGAATTCCAGAATGCTTGTTTTGGAAATTTAATACCATAACCGGCAGTTGTTTTATCTGTAATTGGTTTTGTAATAATTCCTTTGTATTCATCATTTAAATCTTTTGTGTAGAAATCCTTGTTGATTTCTTTGATTGTTTTACCCTCTGTGTAAATTTTCTTTAGTAAATACATTCCGAAATTGTTACTGCCATCTTTTAACAATGGGGCATCTGACATTTCTTTTGCGGTTTTAATTTCATATAAAACACTAGAGATATTTCTTGATTTATTTTCATGTAAGTTTTTGAATAAATCTTCATTTGGGTAAACATTTTTTACATCTTCAAAATTATCTGCCACATTAATATATTTAAAAACCTCATTCATCATTTGTTCTGGTGGAATATGTTGTCTTGTTTCGTAATCATAATCCAAATATTCTTTCATTGATTGAGGCATGTTGTTTCTATTAAAGTCTTGTTCATAGAAGTTTTCAGGAGTTCTGCCTGTAAATGAAATTCCAAAATCTTGATAAGCATGTACGTTTGTATAACTTATTTGTGGATTTGTTGCATTTTGACTTGTTTTATCATTTTTTTCCCTATTATAAACGTAAGTATTTATTGGAGTTAAATGTGGGGTTGCTGTAATTTTCATTTTTTATCCTTTTATAATGTATGAGTCTGTTATTCTATTTTAATACTAAGAAAAATAAATTTTGCTAGTAAAAGGTGTGATTTTTACACTTTTTTATCTTTTTTAACTCTTTTTAATAGTTTTTTATTGTGGTATATTTTGAATATAGGATAAATGGAAATTGGAGAGATTAATATGGTAGATATAATTACAATTGGCAGTGCAACCATGGACGTTTTTGTTGAGTGTGATGATGCAAATATTGTATCTGTTCGTTCGTTGAAGAAAAAATCAGAATTTATGAGTTATTCTTATGGCGCGAAAATTGAAATTACAGATTTTGCATCTCAAGTCGGTGGTGGCGGAGTTAATACCGCAACAAACTTTGCAAATTTAGGTTTTTCTACCGGTGCAATATTTAAAGTTGGAGATGATATTTATTCACGAGGTTTATTTGAATTTTTTAAGACCCGAAATGTTGATTTGTCTTATGTAATTCAAAATAAAAATGAATCTACTGGCTTTTCTATAATTCTTACAAGTTTTGAGGGGGATAGAACTGTTCTTGCTCATAGAGGTGCTAACGCACATATTAAAAAGAGCGAAATCAATTTTGATGCAATTAAAAATGCTAAGCTTCTTTACATAGCTCCATTAAATGGGGATAGTAATAAGGCTTTAGATGATATTGTGAAATTTGCTAAAGAAAATAATACCGCAATTTGTTTTAATGCCGGAACTACAGGTTTGAAAAGAGGTTTTAATTACTTGAAAAAAATTCTTGAATCTGCACAAATAGTTGTTATGAATAAAGAAGAAGCTTCTATGGCTACAGGTATTCAGTTGCGTTCAGATACGAAAGATGAAAAATTTTCAGAAATGCTTGTTCACCCAGATTTAAAGGCTATGTTTAAAAAGTTGAAAGTTTCTGAATATCAAATTATAGTTATAACAGATGGCGGAAGTGGTGCTTATGCTTATGATGGCAAAAAATATTACTACTGTCCTTGTTTCGAGGGGTCTGTTACTTCAACATTAGGTGCAGGTGATGCTTTTGCATCTACTTTTTGTGCTTCATTGATGAAATTTGACAAAGATATTGAAACCGCATTGAAAGTCGCTTCAATAAATTCTGCTGGTGTTGTTTCTGAATTTGGTGCTACACAAGGATTGTTGACTTTTGATGATATAATTCAAAGACTTGAACAGCATCCGGATTTTAAATGCAAAATCGAAATGGATTAATTTTTGAACTTTTAAATTTTTACATCGTTATATAATTGTAACTTGTAAATAAGGAGATCATAGATGACAGAAGAAATTAAAAAGTGTGATTGTAAAGAGAAAGCTATTAAAAAATTGAAAGAATTTATATTTATTGCGGGTGCGGTATTTGTTGGTGGAACATTGGCGATTTTATTGAGTGCTAATATCTTAAAACCAAAATGCCATTGCCCTGCTCCTTGTCCAATTCATCAAGGTATAATGCAGCCAATGCCTCCGGCACCAATGATAAACCATGGTTATCGTAGTGAATTCGGGGGACCGGGGGAAGGTTTTAGAGCTCCTGATCATAAGATGTTCAAACGTCATGGTAAAATGCATAGAGAATTCAGACCGGAAGGTTCTGCTCCGAGAGATTTTGGACGTCCTAATGATATAACTTCTCCTGCTGCTCCAAAAACTCATAAATAATTTTCTAAAAATAAGATTTTTTAAAGATAATCATACCTTTTTGTATGGTTATCTTTTTATTTGTTCAAAAATCCAAAAGATAAATTGCCCACTATGGCAATATTATTATGTGCAATATTGTAGTTAAATATATTAGCGAAAGAAAAAGATGTACAAGTATAATATGAATAAAATGAATTTGAAATCAAAACTGAAAGATATGTTTAATTTGAAAGTCCGAATGCTTTTAACTCATGGTGTTTTGTTCTTTTGTATAATTTTATTTTTCAGTTGTTCTGTTTTAGATGAATTTGTTCTAATTCCGACTGAAGCCACGGTTTGTGCTACAATTTTGTTTTTAGCGATTGAATATATCTTTGATAATTATGTTATTAACAAAAAATTGAATATAAATAATGATGAATTTCTGAAATATAAATGTTGTAATGTCTTGAATGATTGTGATTGTAACATGGCAAGGCTTATTGGCAATGTTTTTGATATGACTACAGAAATAGTTGTTTGTAAAGATGTAAAAATGCGTTATACAATGTGCTCAAATGTATTTTTAAAGTTTATCGGACTTCCATCGAAAAGTGTTATTGGTAAAACCCCTAATGAATTGTTTGATAAAAAAGATGCGGTCATGATTTCGGGGTATGATTCTCTTGCGATGACTCAACGAACTCCTATTACCTATAATATGAAGTTCTCTCGTGAGGGACGAGAACAAATTTATGAGCGGATTTCTTCTCCTATTATTAGCAATGGTACTGTTGTCGGAGTGTTGACTCTTACTCGTAACGTAACCGATTCTGCAAATTTGAGAAAATCTCTAGAATTCTCAAATTCTCGTTTATGTTTGTTATTAAATCATTTACCGATAATGGCATTTATTTTAGATACTCAAGGAAACTTTGTTTTTGGAAATGAAAATGCTAAAAACTTCTTTCTCAAAGGTATTGATGCAACTGTTGAGGGATTGAATATTAAATATGATGTTAATGATTTGAAAAAGCTTATTGTTACAACTCATAATGACGTTTTGTGGCGAAATGAGTCGAGTCATTTTGAGAAAATTTGTGTTGCTGCAAATGGAGATAAATATACTTATGATGTAAGTGTTGTCCTGTTGAGAGATGAAAATGAGGTTCCTGAATATGTAATTTCATTTGTAAAAAATATTGAAAGTGAAAAACGTATTAATGACCAAAGGGAAACTTATATTGCAACACTAAGCCACGATTTGAAAACTCCTACACTTGCACAAATTCGCTCTCTTGAATTATTGCTTAGTGGTCAGTTTGGAGATTTTAATGAGGCTCAATCAGAAATGCTTGCACTGACTCTGGATTCTTGCAAATATATGTATGAAATGCTTTACACTCTTCTTGCATCATATAAGTTTGAAAATGGTGAAGTCGTATTAAATTATACAAATTTTGATTTGATGCCTGTTGTACATTCAAGTTTGGAAGCTTTGTCAAAAAAAATTCACGAAAAATCTCTAAAGATAGATATTACTCCATCTGTTGCAGATTTAAAAATTTCGGGAGATAAAACCGAACTTAGTAGGGTTGTTTCTATTTTTATTAAAAATGGTATTACTTATGCACCGGTTGGTTCAAAAGTTGAAATTAGTATGCGTAAAAAACATCATTCTTTTGAATTCAAAGTCAAAAATTCAAGTAAATATATTCATCCTGAGAGAATGGAACTCCTATTCTCAAAATACTCAACTTCTGAACAAAAATTTGATAAAGTTGGTGTTGAAATTGGTATGTATTTAACGAAGAAAATTATTGAAGCTCATGGTGGACGAGTTATTGCAGAAAGTTCAATTATGAATTCTAATACTTTTGGATTTAATATTCCTATTGAAAATTTTTCTCAGAATTATTCTGTTAAAGTTCCTGTAACAATTTAATTTATTATTACAAATCTTGAGTAAAATCTTTTCCGCCTGTTGCTTTGTACAAATTAATAGTTGAAATTACACGGTTAATATTATTTGTAACCATATCTTCCTCAACAATCAAAATGTTTTGTTGGTCTTTCATATTATCGAGTTTTGCTCTTCCGCCAATTTTGTATTGGTTGTTAGACAAATCAAGTTTTTCTTTTTCAAGATTGAAACGTTCCTTGCTCTTTTCGTAATTTGAATTGGCTGTTTTAATACTCATCATTGCATCGTTTAACTCTTGAATTGATGTAAGAATTGCTTTTTCATATATTTGCAAAGCTTTTTCATACTCAAGTTTATTGTATTTTAATACAGCTTTTTTATAGCCCCCTGTGAATAAATCAAGCGATGGTGCAACTCCTGCTGTTGATAAGAATGTGTGAGGAGCAAACATTCTGCACCAATCGTAAGAGTTAAATCCTATTTGTCCATAAACTCTGAATTTTGGTAAAAAATCTCTTCTTGCAACTTTTATATCAATCCCTGTTTTTTGAATGTATAATTCTGCTTTCTGCACATCAGGTCTATTACCTATGTATTCAGTTGAGATTTCATTTGGAGTTGGAATTGTAGATATAGAGTCATAATTGCTTCTGTCTATTTTTGTAAGCATTCTATCACCAAGTTGGGTAATTAGTTGGTTTACGACAATATCTTGTCTTTCTTCTAAAGAGTTTAATCGCTCTTGCATTTGAGTTAAGGATTGTTTTTCTGATAGAACTTCAGCAATTGGGCATAAACCACTGTTATACTTTTGCTCTTCCAGATTTACAATATTTTGTTCAATTTCTAACAAATCCTTTTGATTTTGTATAAGTTTATCAATTCCAACTAATGTGTAATAATTTGAAGCAAAGTTTGATGAAATTGAGATGTATGAAGCTCTTTCATCTTGGGTTGTCATTTCAATTTGTTTTTTCAAACTTTTAGTTTTTAAATAATTTTCACCCCATAAATCAACTTCATAAGACATTGTAAGAGGCAAGATATAATGAGCTTGGTTGTAATCTGGAATAACGACATCTCCAAATCTTTGCGTACTTCCTGTGAATTCTCTCTGCATTGTGCCGTTGAAATACAATTGAGGTAGTTGATTTGCAAAAGCTTGTTTCATCACCTGTTGAGATTGCTTGTTTTTAATGGTTGCAATTTTTAAATCCGGATTGTTTTTGTATATAGTCATTAAATAATCATTTAACTTTTGATCGTTAAATTTTTGCCACCAAGTTAAATTCATATATTGTAAATCATTGTTATCTTGAATATTTTTAGTTTTTGCAAATGTTTGTGTTGGCATTAGGGTTAAACATATAAGTAAAATTATTAATTTAAGTTTTTTCATGATATTTTTTATCCTTTTTTATGTTATTATGATAACACAAAAGGAAATCATGAACAACGAACAGAAAATGAAACGCAAAATAGGCTTGGAATTGACAGGTGTTGGAAATTTGTCAAAAATGCTTGCTATACAAACATTTACAAATCTTCAATACGATGTTACGCCGGAACAATTTTCAGTTTTATCTGTTTTGATTGAAAATGAAGAGCTTTATCAAAGACAAATTTCTGCTTTAACTCTAAAAGATAGAGCAAATGTTTCGAGAATTGTTTCAATATTAGAAAATAAAGGGTATATCTCTAAAACAGAGAGTGTTTCAGGTCGAAAAACTTTTAAAATCTCAATAACAGATGAGGGACGAAAGGTTTATGAACAAGTAAAACCAACAATTTTAAAGATTTGGTCTTATACTTGCAAGGATATTCCGGAAGAAAAAGTTGATGCTTTTTTTGAAATCCTTTCGGAAATAAAAAAAAATTTATTAGCAAAAGTAAATATACAAATATGAGATAAGAGGAAAATATGACAAATTTTAAGAAAAATTTTAGTGAAGATTCCCACCCCGTAGGAAAATGGAGAAGAAGTCGTGAAGATTTAGAAATTTTAGCGAAAGCAAAATTGAAAAAACGTCGTCCGAAATTAACGAAAAAAAGAGTATTTTTACCTGCAATTGCTGCCGGTATTCTAGTATTGCTAGGTCTTTATGCTGCAATTATGTCAACACATTATCAGTCAACAGATGATGCTTTTGTTGAGGGTAGAATTATTTCTGTTGCCCCAAGGGTGTCTGGGCCTGTAGTTCATTTGCTTGTTGATGATAACCAACAGGTTAAAAAAGGCGAACTTCTTTTGGAAATTGACCCTAATGATTATAAAGTAAAATTGCAACAAGCAGAGGCAAAATTGGCAGAAGCAAAAGCCAGATTAAATGTTTCAACTCATGATGTATCTAAAAACGCATCAAATGTCAGTCAATCTGTAGATGATACAACCTCTGCAATGTCAAAACTTGATTTCGCTCAAAAGGATTATAAGAGATATAACGAAATGTATAAAACCGGTGTTGTATCTAAACAAGACTACGATAGAAGTTCTAAAGATTTAGACGTTTCAAATGCAAATTATCAATCAGCTTCAAATCGTTCAAAGGCAATGAAATCGGAACTTGAATCATCAATTGCCAAAACTCAATCCGTTCAAGCTGAAATTCAAAGATTGGAAGCTGAGGTTGAACAAGCTAAATTGAATTTAAGCTATACGAAAATTTACGCACCATCAAACGGAAAAATTTCAGCAAGAAGTGTTGAACAAGGAAACTATGTACAGGTTGGTCAACCTTTATTGTCTGTTGTCCCAGAACAAATTTGGGTTGTCGCAAATTACAAAGAGGGTCAGTTGACTCACATGCACCCGGGACAAAGAGCTTGGATTTCTGTTGATACTTACCCAGGAAAGAAATTCAAAGCACATGTTGATAGTATCCAAAGAGCAACTGGTGCTAAATCAAGTTTATTTCCTCCGGAAAATGCCGTTGGTAGTTATGTAAAAATTGTTCAAAGAGTTCCTGTTAAGATTATGTTTGATGAGGATTATACAAAATATAATATTGTTCCGGGAATGTCTGTTGTTCCAAAAGTTAAAATTAAATAATTTAAACTTCAAAAATAACTAAAATAAAAACCCTCGATAAAATGAATTATCGAGGGTTATATTTTTAAACTATGCATTTATTATTTAGATTTGGTCCAGAGAAATTGCATTAACTCCAACTTCTCTTGCTTTATCCATCAATTTTACAACTGTTCCATGGTTAGAATTCCCGTCTGTTTCAATAAGTAAACCGTCCGGATAATTCTTGATTTCTTGACTTAAAACATTCCCAAGATTATCCGCAGGAACTTCAACGTTATGGATATAATATTTGTTGTTGCTTGTAACAGTAACAGTTAAAATCTTTGATTCTTTGTCCATTTTAGTTTGTTCCACATTTTCAGGAACTGTTAAACCGATACCTTGTTGGTCAAGCATTGGAGCTACAACCATCATAATGATTAAAAGTACCAGAAAGATATCTGTCAATGGAGTAATATTGATTTCGTTAAATGTTTTTTTCATTATTCTTCACCCTCCGGCACATTTACTTTGTTTTTGCTGTCAAGGTCTTTTTGTGCTTTTGCGCTCAATGGTTCACCTGCAACAACCAGTTTTTTGAATTCTGCATCTTGTGCCGAATTCATAACATTCATTATTGTTGCACTTTTTACATTTTTATCAGCCTTAACAACAACTTCAGCTTTCTCATTATTACCTCTTGCTGCTAATAATTTATCCGTTAAAGCATCTGCTTGTATTGGTTCATCATTAACATACATATTTCCATCTTTTGTGATTGAAACAGTAACTTTTGCATCTTCAATAGTTGTCCCGTTGTTTACTTCCGGAACTTCAACCGTTTCTTCCATTGATTTGAATGATGGAGCTATAACCATCATGATAATCAATAAAACTAAGAAAATATCTGTTAATGGTGTGATATTTATTTCTGTAAAAAGTTTTTGTTTTTTGTTTGATGAAAATGCCATTTTTATACCTTACTATAAATTGATTTTTGAAGATGTGTATTTTGAAGCTGGTTGAGGTTCGTTGTCATCTGAATCTACAAAACTCAAGAATAACAATTTGATTAATTGGAAATCATCTTCGTAGTGTTTAACAATTGATTGGAATGAGTTGTAAAATACTACTGCAACAATCGCAACACCAAGACCGAATGCTGTAGCAATCAATGCTGAACCAATACCTGATGCGATAGCTCCTGAGTTAGCACCCAAGTTCGGCATATCAACGAAGATAAGCAGAATTCTTACAACAGTACCAAACAAACCTAAGAACGGTGCCACACCACCAATTGTACCTAGGATTGTTAAATGGCTTTCTAATTTTCTTGATGCTAAAGCTGCTGAAATATCAAAAGAACGAGAAAAACCTTTCTTTTGTTCTGAAAAAATTCTTACGGCTTCTTCAATAACTTCCCCTATAACACCTCCACATCTGATTGCGATGTTTTGTGCTGCAGACAAATCATTTTTAGAAAGTTCTCTGTTTAATTCTCTCATGTAGATTGTAATATCACGTTGGTTTTTTGAGTAGAATGACCATTTGCTGATAACAACACCTACAACTAAAATTGAACATAGGAAAATCGGTAATAATACCGGCCAGTCCATTTTAATTGATTCTAATAATAAATTCATAGTTTCTATCCTCTTTTTATGTAATAACTTATTTTCTGATTAGTATTTTGATGCTCCAAATACATTGTAGTCAAATGTAAATTGAATATCGATGCTTGAGTTTTTGTATTCAGGCGGTAATGGTCTGAATGGAGCGGATAAGTGAACGGCATTGATTGCTGCTTTATCTGCATTGGGAAGACCTGATGATTTGAATACACTGCATGAAAGTAATCTTCCGTCTTTTGCAATCTTGAATAAAAGAACTACACGTTTACTTTCGTTACCTTTTGGTGGATCCCAGTTCATTTTGATTCTTCTTTGAAGTTCTCTCATGTATGGACCAAAATCCGGTTCTCTGATTGCGTCAATTCCCGGACGACCTCCGCCGCCCCCTGGATTACCTCCGCCGGAGCCTGAACCCCTTCCGTAACCGGAACCTGTGCCTGAACCACTTCTACCAGTACCAGAACCAGATGATGCAATTCTTGATCCGGAACCCCTACCAACCGGAGCGAGTGACGGATTTGGAGCATAAGTTCCGCTACCTCTTGAACCGCCTGTTCTAGATGAACCTGAACCGCTGATTGGACCTGTTGCGTACTGTCCTGCTCTTGTTCCTCCTGCAGGAACCGGAACCTTAAACGGAGAAGAACTTGGTCTTGAAACCGTTTTTGGTGTCATTGGAGGTTTGATAGATGGTCTTGCTGTTGGTGGTTGAGGTCTTGCAACAGTTGGTTTAGGTATTGCTTTTTCAACTGTTGGTGACGGTTTGACATTCTTTTGTTGAGTTGTCATTTTAGGTTGCGTTTGGCTCGGCGCCTTTTTAGGTGCAACACTTTGAGCTATTTTATTTACTATAGATTGTTTTTTAGGAGCAGGAGCCGGTGCCGGTGATGCAGCTTTTGGTGTTGCAGATGGAGCTGCTGATGGCATAGAAACAGGAAGTTTTGGATTATTAATCCCCCCAGTTCTAGAATTTTTGTCTGCTCTAAATTTTGTGTTTTTATTCTTTGGTGTTTGTTCTTTATCTACAAGAACAAATTCAATATCTTTGGTTTTAGGCTGTGGCTTGTTAAATATAGAAAGATTAATTCCAAAAATAGCGAGTATTGTTACAATAAGCCATATTGTAAGTAATGTTGCAGGGTGCAAAATTGTAGAAATTACAACCCCTTGCTTTAATGAAATTGAATCATCGTCTTCTTCCCTTGTAACGGCAGGCATTACAAAATTGGATTTGTTTTTTGAAGAGTTTTCGTCATATTCTCTTCTGTTATTTACATTTTCAGTGTATTTCCCTAATATTGACATTTTATTCCCTAACAACAAATAATTTAATTTTCTATTTCTGTTAATAATTCTATTTTAAAGTAAAAATAAAATTATTGCCCGATTTACTGATTTTGGGAGCTTGACGGATTAACTGTAATCGGTTGGGTAAGAATTAATTCAACAGATGCGTTCGCTGGAATTTCTACATCTGAACCTTTATCCCAAATTGATTTTACAAGTCCTCCACCTGCTCCAACAGCAGTCATAAGTGCTGCACCACGTCCTACACTTCCTCCGGAAAGCGGTCCTGCAATTGTACCTAAAACAGCACCTGCACCTGCTCCGATTGCAATATCTTTTGCGTATTCGGTAGTTGTTTCAAACTTCGTTCCGCCAATTAAAGTTCCTGTATTATCATCTGTCTTAATTAAAGCTGATATTGGGATATTCAATCCGCTCGGAGTGATTATTGATGTAAATCTAAGTGTTAATTTACCATTCATAGTTCCATGTTTTGCTTTTGAAACTTCAATCACGGTACCTGTGATTGAGCTACCTGCAGGAGCAATTCTGTTTCCTTTGTAATAAAAATCAGAACTTAGTGCTAATGTGATAGTTTGTCCTTGGTAAGCGGTTTCAGAGCTTATTGGAGCCATTAATGCAGCTCTAAAAGTTTGTCCTGCCGGAACAGTAACAACACTTCCTTTTAATGTATTGTTATTTACATTAAAAGTTTCTGGTGCATAGTAGTTAGAATTATATTGCGGTTGAGCTGAATTTTGTTGGTAGCTGTAATTCCCTGCAGCAAATACACTTCCGGAAAAAACTAATAAAGCTGAAACTATTAAAATTCTTCTCATTGGATACTCTCCTCCCTAAAACATAATTCTTCTATTTAATTATTTTATCTCATTTAAATATTTTGTCAATTTATTAATGTCTAATCTGTTAAGGTATGTGTAATAGATGCCGGTGCGGTTAATATAATAATCTGTTGATCACCTGCCGGAATTTTTGTTGCTTGTCCCATAGAACGCTTTCCTCCTGGGCGAACTTGAAGTGTTGCCGCTCTGTGATTCCAAGAAATTCCTTGATATTTGCTTTGGTAGTGAGGCATTTTAACCCATTCAGATGGCGGAGTTAGTTCTCCTCCGATTAAGTTTCCGTTAGAGGAATAAATATAACCTTTTATTGGAATTTCAAAACCATCTTTCATTACAAGTTTTGTAATTTTAATTTTCATAGATGCATTTGTTCCTACAACAGGTTCATTTATTTTTTCAATATATCCGTAAAATTCGGTATCCCGAGGGATAATATTTGTTTCATACATAAACAAATCATTTGTTGCAATGAATTTAACTTTATACCCTTCAGGACAGGTTTCTGTTGAAATTTCCTGAGTATTTAATACAGGAATAAAGGTTCCTTGTGGCAAGGTTATTTCGTCATAGCCTCTCATGTTCAATTGAATATTCGAAAGAGTTTCTTCTGCAATATTTGGCAATTGAAGTGTCACCAGGGTAAAAATTATTGAAAGTATTGCAAATGTTATTCTCATACGTGTTATTATAACAATTTTTTTGAAGAATTCAAGAGCTTATACACAAATTTCGTTTTCTTTCTTTATATAGTTAATGTATTCAAGAATTTTATTGTAATCCTCTTCAAGTACAAGTACTCCTCGAATTTTTGAGGCATTCCTTATTCCTGCTATATAGTAAGGATAGAATTTCCGGAAGAACTTAATGGCTACGTTTTCTCCTCTGAGTTTAATTTCTTCATCAAGGTGAATTCGCATCATATCAAGTTTTTCTTCAAGAGTTGGAGTTGGAATTTTTTCGCCAGTTTTAAAATAATGTGCAACTCTATGAATTAAAGTTGGGTCGCCTAAAACACCTCGCCCGATTGCAACTCCGTCCGCATCACTTTGATTGAGGGCTTCTTCTGCCGTTTCAATAGATACAATATCCCCGTTTGCAAATACCGGAATATCAACATTGTGCTTAAGTTCTTTGATCTTTTTCCAATCCGCATGTCCTGCGTAAAACTGAGATCGAGTTCTTGCATGGAGTGTTATAAACTCCGCTCCGGCTTCTTGCATTTGTTGTCCGAATTCTACATAGTTCATCTCATCAGCGGTATATCCGAGCCTAAATTTTACACTGACGGGTTTATTTGTACCTTCTTTAACTGCTCTTACTAAATCCATTGCGAGTCTTGGATTTCTCATCAATGCAGAGCCATCTTGTCCTTTAACAACTTTATTAACAGGACAACCCATATTAATATCAATCATATCTGCAAATTTTGTTAGATATTCTGCGGAATATTTCATTAAATGCGGTTTATGTCCGCAAATTTGATAAACAATCGGGTGGTGGCTTTCATCAAGTTTTGTAATTTCTGTTTCTGCGTTTTGAGCTAAAAACTCGGAACTAATCATTTCTGTTGTTAAAAGACACTCTTTTGAATATTTTCGAACAAGTGATCTTAAAACGTAATCTGTAATTCCAGCCATTGGTGCAAGTGAGACCTTGCTTTTTATAAGTTCAGGTACCCTATTTTTTTGTTGTTGTAGTTGTTGCATATTGTTTTAATTCTTCTGCACGAGCTTTTGCGTATTGTTTATATTCATCGTCTTCAGCTTGTGAGTTTGCATAAGAGGTGTAATAATTATATGCATCTTTGTATTTGCCTAAAGCATCGTAGTCTGATGCGATTAAGTAATTACAAATAGTAAAATCTTTGTTCAAGCTGTATGCTTTTTTCAAATCTGCAATTGCTTCGTTTCTTTTTTCCTTTGTATCATATATCATACCACGATAATAAAGTGCGTATGAATTTTGTGGGTCTTGTGTCAAAAGTTCATTGAATTTTGCAAAACTTTCATCCATTTTATTTTCATCATATAGAGATATTGCATCATTCAAAAGATTTGCTCTATCAGATTCTTCAATTGATGCTAAGAATTCTTGAGCTGGTGTATTATTTTTGTTTAATGCAATTGATTTCTGTAAATATACTTTCGCATTTACAAAATCTTCTTTTTCTCCGTAAATAGATGCGATATAGTATGCAATATCAGAATCTGCAGGTTTTAATTCAAAAGCTTTTTGATAGTACATCAAAGCTTTGTCCTTATCTCCGAGTTCTTCAAATGATGTTGCTGCACCAATCATTGAATCTGCTGTTGCCGGAGTTAATGAAATATACGTTTCGGCTGCCTTTTGGAAGTCTTTATTTTTGTAAAACTCTGAGGCTTTAGCCATTAAGTTATCAGACTGCATATTGGTAATATTTTTTGCAGTTGTAGTGATAGATGTATCTTGGGGAAATTTTGTTTGTGCTGTTTGAAGTGTTGAAATAGCACTGTCAAAATCGTTTCCTTGAGCTTGTGCTAATGCTAGATTAACAAACATTTCAGAGTTATTACTATTGGAAGCTTTTATAGCTTCTTTGTACATATAAACAGCATTGTCGATTTTTCCGTCTTTGTGTAATTCTATTGCGTAATCGTATAAAATATCTGACGGATTTGAATTTGCTAGGTTAGTATTTACATAGTCGACAAATTGTTGAGGTGTCATTGTTTTCTTAACATTGTCAACCATTTGCGCTTTTATATAACTATTATTAGGGTCAAGTGTAAGCACTTTCTTATAACCCTCTTGTGCGGTTTTAGCCTCACCTAATTTGTCGTAGCATTGTGCTCTGTATAAATTTGCATTAATATTATCCGGATACAAAATTAACACTGATTCATAAGCTTTGATAGCTGTCCTGTAATCCTCTTTTTGTTGATATAGAGTACCGACATTAATTCTTGTATTAATATTTGTCGGGTCAAGTGTTTCTGCTTGTTTGTAGTATGTTAAAGCTTCATCAAGGTTTCCCTCTTTTTGAAGAACCGCTCCTAAATTTGCATTTAAATTCCCGTTATTTGGCGAATCTTGCAATTTTTTCTTAAAAGTTCTTTCCAAAGTGTATAAAATGTCTTTGTTATCAGAAGTTGATTTATCAAGAACATAGCTATATTCTTTTAATGCGTCATCACTTTGTCCGGTATTATCAAGGATTTTTGCATAAGTTAATCTTAAATTTAAATCCGTCGGGCCAACTGCAACTGCTTTTTTATAATAATCTGCTGCTTTGGGTTCATTCCCTAAAAGTTTCATGATATCTCCGATTTGTTCAAAACTGCTTTTTTGCAAGTTTTTGCTTCCCAGAGATTGATTGAACTCATAAGCCGCAGCAGGAAAATTCCCTTCAGCTCTCAGTCTTTTAGCGGTATCAAATCTGTGTTGCGGAGTTCTGTCATACTTAATTTCTTCTAAGCAGCGTTCTAAGTTGTTTGTAACTTGGTTGATTGCTTGGGCTGAATTTTGAACAGAGCTTACATTTGGATAGTACATTAAATAAAATAATGCACTTCTATAATCATCAGCAGCTTTGCTCCAATTCTTATCTTTGTTCGCATAATCAGTACCTCTTGAAAGGTATGAATTTATTAAACCGATTCTTGCAGATGTATCAAGATAATTTATTCTCATAGCACTTCTGAATTCTGTAATAGCGCTAGAGTATTGATAATTTGATAAATAATTCTGACCAAGGTCGTAATGCTCTCTAAAATCTGCAAAAGCACAACCGTTTAATAGGCAAAGTATTAGCGAAAGTTTTGCAATTGTTACTAATGATTTCTTCATGTTTGCTCCTTTCTCAGAACATATTTTATTACAATATTTGTTCTGTGTATATACACGAGCGGTTAATTGTTAAAATCTGTTATATAAAACAAAAAGAGTAAGATAATTATCTTACTCTTTACAATGAAAAAATCTTTCAGGCTATGTTTAAATATCAAAATCTTCCATAGAAATAAAATTTAAACATTCGTCAAATAGGTTTTGAAGTGGAATTGATACATCTACCTTTGAATATTGGTCCTCAATATCCATAGTGTTCATCATTTCTTCAGCCTGTTTTGTTTCCATACTTTAATACTCCTTATTTAATCTGTTTTGCTATTTAGTTTCTTTATCCTTGACAAATTTTATATCGGTTTATTTTTCTGAAACTTTAGAATTATTTTTTCTTTTTTAATGCAAAAATCTAAAAACCCTATTTTTAGGAGTTTTTCGCATGTTACAAATCTTAATAATAGAATGAATTCAGTCTATGGTATATTTTTCATTTTTGTGATAACATAAAATCGTAGTAGTACTTTAATATAGGAGATAAAACAATAGCTAACGATACTAGATCCTCAAGGGATAGGGATAAAACGATAATGAATGAACGTATTCGTTCAAAAGAAGTAAGATTAATTGACCACAATGGTGAAAATCATGGCATAGTTCCAACATCACAAGCCCTACAAATGGCAGAAGATGCAGATTTAGATTTAGTATTGATTAGTCCAAATCAAGCCCCTCCGGTAGCTAAAATTTTAGACTATGGAAAGTATAAATACGAATTAGCTAAAAAAGCTAAAGAAGCTAAGAAAAAACAACATGTTGTTGAAATTAAAGAAGTAAAAGTTAGATACAAAATTGATACTCATGACTACGAAGTTCGTTTGAAGAGTGTTAGGAAATTTATTTCTCAAGGTAATAAGGTTAAGATTGTTGTTATGTTGAGAGGTCGTGAAATGCAACATTCAAATCTAGCATTTGAGTTAGCAAACAGATTTATTAAAGATTTAGAAAATGATTCTGTTCAAATAGAAAAGAGACCTCAATTAGAGGGTAGAAATGTAACTTTATATTTGTCAGCTCAATCGTAGATTATTGTTATGTATAATTTTTTAGTAAAGTGCATGATTTTTGTTGGAGTGTGTGTATTGTTCACCATTTTATGTTTTGCCGGTGAACATACATTTCATATCCACTCAAGACATCGAAAGATTCGCAGATCTGAGTTGTTATTCTGTGGATTTGCTTATTTGATAGTCTTTTGGTTGGTATTTGAGCATCATTGGTAATCTTTTTTGTAAAAATAAGAAAAAGAGGTTGACTTTAAATCTTTAGCAAGTACAATAGAAAACGTAGCCGATATCGGTTAGGAAATTAGATAAATAAGCCGCAATAGCTCAGTTGGTAGAGCAAGGGACTGAAAATCCCTGTGTCCTTGGTTCAATTCCGAGTTGCGGCACCATTTAAAAGAGGGCTTCAGCCCTCTTTTTTAGTTTATTCATGAATGTATTATGTTAATTGTGGAAAAAGAAGAAGATACCATGAATACAGAAAGTAACTCCTTAAAATCTGAAAATGATAACAGTAGTATCAGAAAATATTATAAAAATACTTTGGTTTAGGTACCCTTACCGTATTTTAGTTTTTAGAATTTTTTCATATATTAATATTGTAAAAATATTGACGTTATTTCTTACAAGCTTATCATTTGTAGGTAAATATAATTCTTTTTAGTATTAGCCATATGGCTAATTTTTTTTGAACTTTGGAGAATATAGAATATAACATGTAGTTAAATTTGTTCTTAGTAATGGAAAAATAATTTGTTTTAAATGCCATTAGTGAAGTAGGAAAATTTTTATAATGAATATTAAGGAAAAAGATATTACGATTCTTGTTTCTGGACGAATTGAAAAAGAGACTCCTCTCGTCTTACAACAAGTTCGAAAATTATTCCCTCAAAGTAAAATAATTTTATCTACGTGGGTTAATTCTGATGTTTCGTCTCTTGATTATGATTTATTGATTGAATGTGAAGATCCAGGTGCGAAGATTTTTAATATTCCAATTTCGTATGATATAACCTATAATGATGGTTTTACTCCGAAATATAATAATGTAAATAGAATAATTAAAACAATTCAAAACGGACTAAAAAATGTAGAAACAAAATACTGTTTGAGGTTACGTACTGATTTAGTTTTGAAAAGTAAAAATTTTTTGAACTATTGGGACAAATTCCCTTTAAGAGATGATAAGTTTAAACTTTTTAAACATAGAATTATTAATAATTCTACATATGCCCAATTTGCTCATGTCATGAAAGATGGAGTTCAATTATTACCTTTTCATATGTCAGATTGGATTCACTTTGGATTAACTTCCGATCTTAAATTGTTGTGGTCATGTTTATTTCAAGATTTATATGCCTCTTCAGAATATTGGAAAGACAAAACAAGAAGAAACTATGATCCATATAGAGATGCAGGATGGCAATATCCTCCAGAAACATATGTTTTATTTTCTTTAGTTAAGAAAAATTTTCCAAATATAAAGTTTGAAGATTCGGATGATTATAATTCTGAGAATATGAGCTTTTCAAATAAAATAATTGTGAATAATTTTATTATGATAGATGATTGTGATTTTGAGTATACTTTAAAAAAATATCCGTCTTTGAAAAATTGGAATTCAGAATTATATAACGGTTTCATAACTTATAGAGAATGGCAAAATCTTTATAAAGTATATTGTGATAAAACTTATAATTTTTTAGATATTGATTTTAAAAGAATGCCATATTTATTAAAACATTATCTAAATCCTATGTATTTATTGAAATATCCTCATAGATATTTTAGGTCGGTGTTTGATTTTGTGTATGTGTTTAATAGTCATAAATTAAGAAAAAGATTTTATATTGGAGAGAGTAAATGTGTAAAATAAATGTTGTAATTCCAATGGCAGGAGCAGGTAGCCGTTTTGCTATTGCCGGATATAAAGTTCCAAAACCATTTATAGCGTTCAATGATAAAATGATGATTGAACATGTTTTGAGCTCTTTTGGCGAAATTGATGCAAAATTTATCCTAATATTACAAGAAAAATTCTTAACAGAACAGAAAGAACAACTTGAAAAACTTAAATCAAAATATAGTCTAAATTTTGTAACAGTTCCCAAATTAACAATGGGAGCTGCAATAACAGCACTTGCAGCTCATAAAGAAATTAATGAGAAATTTGATATCATTTTTGCAGATTCAGACAATATATTTAAGCAATCAGATATTAAAAATTTTATCTCATATACGAGGAGTAATGACTTATCAGGAGCGTTATTAACAATAAATTCTGATAAATCTTGTTATTCATATGCTAAAACGGATAAAAATGGTTATTTAGTTGAGACAAGAGAAAAAGAGGTTATTTCAAATCATGCAATAACTGGTGTGTATTATTTTAAATCATTGCAACAATTCAGAGATTCCGTAATAGATTTGGTCGTAGAAAGTGATTTGTCTAAAGGGGAGTTTTACATGTCCAATGTTTATAATCATCTTAAAAAAATTACTGACAAGATTGGTGTCTTTGATATAGAGCATTTTGATTGCGTAGGAACTCCCGAACAATTAGAGAAATATATTGAAAGGGGTATTAATGAACAAAGATAACTTTAACAATATAATTTTATTCGGTGGGGAGACTAAAAATGAAAATATGCCTATAGGCTTTTATTCTTCATTGGCAATGTTACCATTAAGAGGAAAGCCTGTTGTTTGGTGGCAGTTTCAAAATTTAAAAGAACAGGGTTTAGAAAAATTTATTCTTGTTGTGTGTAAAAATAATGAAAAATTAATAAAATATACTACGGATATTTTATGTGAAAATTTTGATATTCAACTTGTTCAGGTTGGAAGTAACAAAAATATCCTATCATCGTTAAAATATGGTTTGCAGTTGGCTAATCCAAATATTCCAACTCGTGTAATATTAGGTGATACGTTATTGACTAAAAGTATAAATAATGAAACGGATATCTTATTTACATCTAAAGATTTTTCAACTTCTCAGAATTGGTGTCTTGTTGAGAATAAGGAAGAAAGAGATTTATCTTTTTATGATAAAAGGAAGAATATAAACATATCAGGGAAAGAAGCTCTTGTTGGTTATTATGCGTTTAATGACACAAAATATCTTTTAAATTGTTGTGTAAAAGCAAGATTAATGCTTAAAAAAGAAATTTCTACTGCGTTAATCATGTACCAAGATAAATACAAACTAAAAACAAAATTGGTTAATGATTGGTATGACTTAGGGCATACTTCAGGATTAATTAAAGCCAAAAATATATTATTTAGTGCAAGGAGTTTCAATTCTATATCAGTAGATACGCAAACTGGTTTGTTAACAAAAAGCAGTACTAAAAAACTAAAACTTGAAGATGAAGCTTTCTGGTATAAAAATATTCCAAATGAATTGAAAATTTTTGCACCTAGAATGATTAGTTTTTCTATGAATGAAAAGTCTGCATCATTGGTTCAAGAATTATATGGCTACCCATCATTGCAAGAGTTGTATTTGTCGGGAGAAGTAAATCTTGAGGACTGGCGATATATTATAGAGCAACTTTTTAATTTGCACAAATTTTTTGAAAAGTATACAACAAAAGCTAATCAAAAATCATTATTATGGTTGTACTTAGATAAAACCAAAGATAGAATAAAAGAACTTGAAATGCAAAGTCCTTATTGGCAAAGGCTATTGAATAAAGATTATCAGTATATAAATGGTAAAAAATATTGTGGCTTATCTTTGCTAAAGAGTGAAATCGAAAAATTTGCATTAAAATTGAGCCAAAATGGTAAGGAAACAATAGTACATGGTGATTATTGTTTTTCAAATATCTTGTTTGATTCAAGCAATTATATTTTCAAACTTATTGATCCTAGAGGTAGACTAGACTCAGAGGCAACAATATATGGCGATCCTCGTTATGATATCGCCAAATTAAGACATAGTGTAGTTGGATTATATGATTTTATTGTTCAAGGTCTGTTTAAGTTAACAGAAACTGATTCCGAATTTGAATATAAAATTCTTACTACTAAGGATTATAGAGTTTTGGAAGATATTTTTGACAAGTGTTCTATTGAGAATGGATTCAATGTGCAAGAGATTAAATTTATTGAGGGTTTATTGTTTTTATCAATGATTCCTTTGCATAAGGATAATTTTGACAGACAGAAAGTTTTTTATTTAAAAGCAATTGAATTGTTGAATGATACTGTAAAAATAACAAATAAGGATAACGCAAAATGGAAGACAAAAAACTTAGAATATGTATAGATTTGGATGGTACAATCTGCACAATTAAACAACCGAATGAAACTTATGCTGATGTAAAGGTGTTGCCTGGAGCAAAAGAATTTATTGATTCTTTAAAAGCTGACGGACATACAATTATCATTAATACTGCAAGAAATATGCAAACCCAAGGACATAATGTTGGCAAAGTTTTGAAAAATGTTGGGAAAATTACATTAGATTGGCTTGAGGAAAATGGTATTCAGTATGATGAAATCTTTTTTGGAAAACCAAATGCCGACATAACTATTGATGATAGGGTTATGAAATTTGAAGATTGGCGAAAAATGGATAAAGCTGAAGTATTAAAACTAGGGAAGGATAGATAGGGTATGAATTCTGTTATTGATGCAGCTTATCGACATTCTGGTAATAAATATTTACAAGACAAGGTTGCTTCTAATTATAACGAAATACAAGTAATATTATCGAAAATTGAAGAGGAACAAGATAAAATTTTAGAGAGATTAAAGAATTAATATAATATTTAAGGAGATAATAATGAGAAGAGCTATAATTACACCAACATTTAAAAAACATTTTTGTTTTATAAAAAAATACTTAAATAGTTTTGATAAATATCTTTTAGATCGTGATTTCCCAATATGTTTTATTATAGCAAAATCAGAAAATAAAGATTTTGAAAAACTCATATCTAAATATAAAAAGTCATTGAATATAAAAGTCTTTTTTTTAGAAGATATATTAAAAAGGTTTGACATAGAGGAAACCCCAGAGGAATTAATGACGTTATATGGTAGATTGTCTTTTCAAACTATAAAAAAAATTTACGGAGCCTTATACATTGCAGCAGACCAATTCTTATTTTTGGACTCAGAATCAATGCTTATAAAACCTACTAATATGACGTCATTATTTGAAGAATATTTTAAAGCCCCAAAATTTTTTATTTCAAGAATTAATAACAGAAAAAGAACTTACAATGCAAATTTTACATATGAATTTATTAACGCAATAACGTCTTTAATGGGAGAAAAAGCGGAGTATTACACAACAGAATCCTATGAATGGTTTTATGAACTTAGAATTTTAAAAGATTCAATAAAAAAAATGGGGGAACCAATAGATGTTATTCGGAATTATAATATGCCTGATAGACACCCAAATTTAGAGGGGATTTTAGAAGCATTGTGGTATTATCAATATATTTTATATAACAATATATATGGGTATAAAATTTATGAAACAGATGAAGAGCTTAAAAAATTTTTAGGTAATAAATATCATAGTTTTAAATATTCTTTTGATTCAAGTCCCTTTTGGGCTGTTGGAATATTGGAGGTTCTTACCAAATTTATAAATAAAGATAATATAAAAGAGCTTTTGAATTTTTATAATAAGTATAATTTTTCTGTAATAAGAATGGAAATGCCACTTAGATCTCAAAATTTTGAATTTCAATTAGAACTTTTAAATCATTCTAATATCCATATTTTAGCATCTAATCAAGAACATTTGTTTGTTAGTGGTTTTAAAAAATCTAGTAAAACTTTTTCTTTTTTGATAAAGAATATTAATACGTTTATTTACCCCTTTAAACAAGGAATAAGGTGGATTTTTTCGATTTTTAATATGTTTATAGTATTATTTAAGATATTGGTTGGTAAATAAAAATGATAAATGAAAAAGATATTACATTTATATGTGCTGGTAAAATTTTTTTTAAACATAACTTAACATTCAGATGTTTGAGGTCTATTAGAAGATTTTTCCCTAATTCCAAAATAATTTTATCAACTTGGGACGGGGAATATCATAAAAAACTTAGTAAATATGCTGATGAGGTAATATATAATCAAGAGCCAGAAAATATTGGTTCAACTTGTTTACCTGAATGTGATTGGTATCCTAAAGAAAATTCGTATAATCGGCAACAAGTTTTGGTAAGTACAGCTTTAAAGGTTTGTAATACAAAATATGTTGTCAAATTCAGAACGGATTTTATATTTAAAAAAAATTGTTTTATTAAATTTTATGAAACATTTTTAGATGTTCTTGGATGCGAGGCAAGTATATTTAAACAAAAGGTTTTAATATATAGTTGTGGTACAATAAATCCTAAAGTTACAAATTTACCATTACCTCATCATCCCTCTGATTTGTTTTTTTTCGGTTTGACAGAAGATATTAACTTAATTTATGATGGACGTTTTATTTCAAAAGATCTTGCAAATTATTATTTAAATCATAATGAGTATAATCCTGCGTTATTTAATCATTTGTATACTCCGGAACAGTTTTTATGGCTACAATTGTTAGATAAATTAAATATAACATATAAAAAACCTAAAAATTATTTTGAAATAAATGAGAGAATCGCCCAAGAGACATTATATTTATTTTCGTCAAATTTTATTGTATTGGATCAGCCTCATTTGGGCTTTAAATCAAAATTTGATAAAAAATTTAAATATAAAGATAAAAAAACAAGATTTCTAACAACCAAACATTTTTTAGATTTTTATAAATATATATTTGGGAGCTCAGAAAAATTGGAACATCTGTGTCGATATGAAAAGGTATTCTATGATTATAATTGTTCACTTACATCAATTTCAAAACATATGAAAATCCTTTTTAAATATTTAGGTTTCCCAATTGAAATTCTTGTGATGATTTATTATTCTTTATTAACCCTATTCCTTAAAATAAGGCTTTTATATAATGAAATTATTTCTTATAATAAGTGTTCTAATGATGAATAACAGAGTATAAAGGATAACAAAGGAAAACTGGTAAATGATTCTAGCACGGACAACAGGGTTATGAAATTTAATGATTGATGCAAAATATATAAAGTAGAACTAGTTAAACTTTGAAAGGAAAAGTTGAAAAATGGAAATTTTGGCAAAATTATTAGGGGAAAAGTGGGCAAATTTAACAATAGAGCAACAAAATATGATAAAAGAAGCTCTATTAAATGATGATAAGCAAGCTGCTGAACGTATTTTAAATTTATTAAAATTTAATTTATCTAAAGAACAGATCAGTCGACTTTGGTCTGAATCCATAGATTATCCAAATAGAATCAAAAGAATGAGGTTGTTATCTCAAAATAATAGTGAAAATGAAACTGAAAGTTAAAATAAATTAAAGTTTAGTAAAAGTAAAAGAAGCAGAGTATATAAGAAAAGATTGGTGTAAGTAAATGAAACTAGAGATGACAACAGCAAAAAACTCATTCAAATATGGCTGGTTATTATCAAAAATCTGGCCGTATATAAGACCGTATTGGTTTAGAATATTACTAGGATTTTTAGTAGCAATTCCATTAGGCTTGCTAGACGGGGTCACAGCCTTTGCGCTAAAACCATACATGGACTATGTAATAGGTGGAAAAACCTTTGCACTCGACTGGC
>ENA-OPNG01000049-OPNG01000049.1-human-gut-metagenome-genome-assembly--contig:-NODE-49-length-51393-cov-3.416125_pt1 | contig 51393 bp, 36 predicted proteins | sample MGYA00241536_ERZ501769 | MGnify/ENA primary metagenome ERZ501769 (study PRJEB25962, sample SAMEA2042567) | human gut metagenome | biome: human gut; feature: human-associated habitat; material: faeces... | reverse complement strand
TTTATATTGTATAAAACACTCGGTTATCCCGAACTGAGGTAATTTATATTTTATGAATCAGCAGAAATCAGTTTTGACTCTATTGGTTGCACTCTTATGCTGTGTATTTAGTATCAAGGCACAAAATGCCGGACAAGTAACAGGTAAGGTAGTCGACACAATGGGTGAACTTTCAGGCGTGAGCATCGTCGTGAAAGGCAGCACAAACGGTACCGTCACAGATTTAGACGGACAGTTCACACTTAGCAATGTCAAGAGCTCGGATGTTCTTGTATTCTCATTTATCGGTTACAAAACTCAAGAAATCAAAATCGGAAACAAGAAGGTATTCAACGTTACCTTGGTAGAAGACGCACAGGCACTTGAAGAAGTTACTGTAGTAGCAGTAGGTTACGGTGACGTTAAAAAGGCCGACTTGACAGGTTCTATCGGTTCTGCCAACATTGGCGACTTGATGAAGACTCCGGTAAGCAACATTACCGAAAGCCTCGGTGGACGTATCGCCGGTGTTAAGGTATCATCAAGCGATGGTGGTTTGGGCGATAACTACAGCATCATTATTCGTGGTGCAGGTTCACTTACAGGTAGTACAGCTCCGCTTTACGTAATCGACGGTTTCCCACAAGAGTCATCTGGTTTGAGCTCGCTCGACCCTAATGATATCGAGTCTATCGACGTATTGAAAGATGCTTCGGCTACAGCTATCTACGGTGCTCGTGGTGCCAACGGTGTTGTTATCGTAACTACCAAGAAAGGTTTGGCTGGAAAACCCACCATCACTTATAACGGTAGCATGACTATTGGTAAAGTTAAGAATACTCCTGCCGTAATGAACGGATACGAATTCGTTGAATTGCAGAAAGAAATTATGCAGGATAGCGATGAATTCAAGTCGGCTTACTATACAGACCTTTATCCTGACTTGGAAGCTTATCGTTCTGCTCCTTCTTACGACTGGCAAGACTATATCTACCGCACAGCCGTTACTCACAGCCACCACGTATCTCTTACAGGCGGTCAGGGCGACTTGAAATATTCTGCTTCTCTTTCTTATAACGACCAGCAGGGTGTTATTATCAACTCAGGATTGAAACGTTACCAGGGTAGATTCAGCATCAGCCAGAAGGTAAACAAGAGACTGAAATTAGACATGAACGGAAACTACGCAAGCAGCGTACAAGACGGTCCTACTCCTTCTACAGGTACTTCTGCAGTTTCTACTGCATATATGTATAGTGTATGGGCATTCCGTCCGGTATCTCCTAAGGGTACAGACTTGCTGAACACTATGTACGATGACGGCGTAAACATGGCCGAAGACTACCGATTCAACCCGGTATTGTCGGCACGCAACGAATATCGTCATAAAACAAACAACGTTCTGCAGTACAATGCCAGCGCAGAATATGAATTCATCAAAGGATTGAAGTTGAAAGTATCGGGCGGTTATAACGCTACAGATTACAAGAACGAAGAGTTCAACGGCTCACAGACAAGAACCGGTAACAGCCACCCGTCTAACACTCAGAGCAAGGGTATCAACGCTACTTTGTTGCAAAGAGAAAACAGAAACTATCTGAATGAAAATACCTTGAACTATAAGTTCGAGAACAAGCGCCATAAATTCGACGCATTGTTAGGTCTTTCATTCCAGAAAGCTACTACTTATACTCATTCTATCACAACCGAACAGATTACTAACGAATCATTCGGTATGGCAGGATTGGATAAGGGCGCTAATCCTACAGTATCTTCATCGAAAGGTGAAAACACCATGATGTCTTACTTCGGACGTGTTAACTATAGCTACAAATCGCTTTACTACCTTACAGCAACAATGCGTGCCGACGGTTCTTCTAAGTTCGCAAAAGGCCACAAGTGGGGTTACTTCCCTTCTGGTTCATTTGCATGGGCATTCTCTCGCGAGAAATTCATCGAAGAAAAAACAAGCGAATGGTTGTCTAACGGTAAGTTGCGTCTCAGCTACGGTTTGACTGGTAACAACCGTATCGGTAACTACGACTACATGGCAAAACTCGTTACAAGCGATGACGTTTACAAATACCCATGGAACGGTGAATTCACTAATGGATACGTATTGGCAAGTATGCCTAACCCTCTGTTGAAGTGGGAAACTACCGAACAGTACGACTTCGGTGTTGACTTGGGCTTCTTGAACGGCCGCATCAACTTAACAATGGACTACTACGTTAAGACAACTAAAGACTTGTTGTTGAGCGCAGATATTTCAGCCAGCTCAGGTTTCTCTTCTGCAACACTTAACATCGGTAAGTTGCGTAATAAAGGTTTTGAAGTAACATTAGAAACAACCAACATCAAGAAGAAAGACTTCTCTTGGACTTCAAACATCAACATCGCATTCAACGACAATAAGATTCTTGCCTTGAACTCAGGTCAGGAATACATGACAAGCTATATCAGCTGGGACAACAAATATAATAGCATGCCTGCTTACATCAGCAAGGTAGGCGAATCGGCTGGTAAGATGTACGGTTTTGTATATGAAGGAACTTATAAGTACGAAGACTTCGATACAAGTGTTGACGATAAAGGACAAACTGTCTACAAACTGAAAGCAGGCATTCCTTATTACACAGCCAACACTCAGCCGGGTGACCCGAAATATAAGAACATGGACGATAACCTGCAGATAAACGACGCTGATAAGGTAGCTATCGGTAACGGACAGCCTAAGCATACTGGCGGTTTCACCAATAACTTCACTTATAAGAACTTCGATTTGAATATCTTCATGACTTGGAGCTACGGAAACGATATCCTGAACGCCAACCGTATGATATTCGAAAACCCGTCGAGCAAGCAGAACACCAATATGTTCGCTACTTACGTAAACCGTTGGACTGAAAGCAACCCATACAGCGATATGCCACGTGCAAAAGCTCAAGGTGCTGGCGAATATAGCTCACTTTATGTGGAAGACGGATCGTTCTTAAAACTGAAGAACATTACTTTGGGATACAACTTCAAGCCGAAAACATTGCACCCGCTCCACATCAGCAGCGCAAGAGTTTATGTCTCTGCAGAAAACATAGCTACTATCAGCAGCTATTCTGGAAGCGACCCTGAAGTATCAACTCGTAACTCAGTACTTACACCGGGATTCGATTGGTCGGCATACCCACGTGCGTTCAATCTTTCACTCGGTTTAAATGTAACATTCTAAAAAAGACGAACCTTTAATATGAAAACAATATTCAGAAACATACGTACCGCAAGCTTAGCATTATGTGCGGCACTGACTGTAAGTTCTTGCGAAAGTTTCCTGGAAACAGATCCTTACGATTTCGTAGCTCCGGAAACATTCTATAGCAACGAAAAAGAATGCAATATGGCATTGGCTGGCGTTTATTGGACAATGGCTAGTGAAAATGTATACGGTAACAGATATTCTTGCATGATATCTAACATCGACGACTTAAGCTACTATCAGCGCAACGCTGGTGCATTGTCGAGCCAAGTATTCGGTAACGACCATAACCCAAGTAATACAGATATTTGGAACTGCTGGAAATCATTGTACAGCGGTATCAACAACGCCAACATCTTGATAGAAAAAGTAGACGACGCAAGCATGGATGATGACGTTAAAAAACGCATCAAAGGAGAAGCTAAGTTCCTCCGCGCTTACTACCACTTCTTGCTGGTACAGGGATGGTACGAAGTGCCATTGCGTAAGGAAGTGTTCCAGGATGTGAACGACTCACCGTTGGAGGCAACTTCTCACCAAGAAGCTATCGACTGGATTATTCAGGAAATGGAAGAATGTGTAGACATGGTAGACGACACGCAATACACACTTTCACCATCGCACGTTAAGAAAAACACCGTAATGGGTATCTTGGCACGTGTATATTTATGGCGTGCAGGCTATCCTATCAACGGAGGTACTGAAGACTACAAGAAAGCAGCTGAATGGGCAGGTAAAGTGGTTGCAACAAATCAGCACAGACTTAACCCAGACTTGTATGCTATGTGGAAGTGCATGGCTACTGATAAATACGACACTGAATACAACGAAAGTATGTGGGAGGTAGAATTTATTGGTAACCGTGAAGGCGACGGACAAGGTATCTATACTGACGGACGTATCGGTAATGTAATAGGTAACTTGCAGAAATGTACAGCTAACCCAGGTAAGGGATACAGCTACGCTTTCTATGCACCTACTTTGATTCTGTGGGACTTGTATAGCGATACAGACAAACGCCGCGACGTTTATATCGCTCCTTACCAAATCAACAATAAAGACGTTGAAGTAGCATGGAAAGACAATCAGATTGTACAGCGCTCTTGTGGTAAATTCCGCCGCGAATGGGAAACATCGTCTATGAAGCATAAGAACTATACTCCGGAGAACTACCCTGTTTTGCGCTACTCTGACGTATTGCTGATGCAGGCAGAAGCTGAAAATGAAGCTAATAATGGTCCTACAGATAAAGCATACAAAGCTATCAACACTGTACGCGAACGCGCTGGATTGGAAGCTCTGAAGAATATGGACTATGCTACATTCCAACAAGAAGTTCGCGACGAGCGTGCACGCGAGCTTTGCTTTGAATCATTGCGTAAGTACGACTTGGTTCGTTGGGGTATCTACGTAGACGCTATCCACAATAAGTTGGGTGCCGCTACAGCTACCAAGCGCTGGGCTCCAGATAATAACTTCCTTGGTGCAGCTGCATACGCTAACAACACTACAGACAAGCATCAGTTCTTGCCTATCCCGTCAAGAGAGCTTTCTGTAAACACTAAGTTGGAGCAGAACAAATTCTGGAAATAACTTATAAACGGCATTAGCCGATTATAAACAAATCATAAGAAAGAGGTAATTTGCCACTCGGCAAGTTGCCTCTTTCTTTTTTATAGCCTAAATTAGGGCCGACTAAACCCCTAAAAAATATAACCGATAAATAAAAAGGAATGAAAAAGATTCTATTACCTGCCCTTCTTGCCCTATTTACATGGCAAGGAGTAGCTGCGGAAACCAACTACGGCTATAAAACCGAAGTTAAAGACACCGTAGAGAAAAAGAAGGAGAAGCCATCCGCCTACGAAAAGCTGATAAAAGAAGGCGGAAGCGTGACAGAAGGTATGTGTACAGTGCGACACATAAAGAATAATTGGTACTTTGAAGTGCCCGACTCGCTGATGGGACGACTCATGCTGGCGGTAACACGCTTTCGTGCCGTGCCACAAGGATTCAAGAAACTAACCGGAGAACAGTTAAACAGCAGCATTGTTTACTGGGAACAGCATAACGAAAAGACTCTCTTCTTGCGCGAATACGTACAGTCGCAATTCGCTCCTGAGAAAGACAACATAGCAAAAGCGCTGAAACAGTCAACCGTAGACCCCATCATCTTCCGCTTCGACGTTATCGGACGAAACCCAGAAACCAAAGCACAACTCATAGATGTATCTAAAATAATCACAGCCGACAACAAGCTGTTCGGACTAACACAAGCCGACCGCTCACAACTGAGCGTTAGCTCGTTGGCATCCGACCGCACGTTTACCGATACCATAAAGACCTTCCCCATCAATATGGAGATAGTTACAATGCGCACCTATAACGCATCGGCTGGCAAAATCAGAGCTTCGCAAAGCGGCGCTGTAACAATAAAGCTTAACACCAGCATAGTAATGCTTCCAAAAGAGACAATGCGCCCTCGTTTTGCCGATGAACGTGTAGGTTATTTCCAAAACTCGATTACAGAATTTTCTGACGAACAACAAGTAACCAAGCAACGAGCCATAGTACAACGTTATAGATTAGAACCCAAAGACCCAGAACGCTATCGTAAAGGTCAACTGTGTGAACCTAAAAAACAAATTGTATACTACATAGACCCAGCTACACCAAAGAAATGGGTGCCATATTTGATAGCCGGAATAAACGACTGGAATAAAGCGTTCGAAAAGGCAGGATTCAAGAATGCCATCACCGCCAAAGAATGGCCCCAAGATACCGATATGGATATAGACGACGCACGCTACAGCGTAATACGCTATCTGCCATCGGAAACAGAAAACGCTTACGGACCACGCATAGTAGACCCACGTAGCGGCGAAATCATGGAAAGCCATGTATGCTGGTATCATAATGTGATGAACTTGCTTAAAAAGTGGTATATGGTGCAGTGCGGCCCTATGGATAAACGTGCACGTACCATGACTTTCAGCGACGAACTGATGGGCAACTTGATTCGCTTCGTTTCATCGCACGAGGTAGGACATTCTATCGGTCTTCGCCATAACATGATAGCAAGCTCGGCTACTCCGGTAGAAAAACTTCGCGATAAAGCATGGGTAGAAGCCAACGGACACACTGTATCTATTATGGACTATGCTCGCTTTAATTATGTAGCACAACCCGAAGACGGAATCTCGCAGAAAGGGCTATTCCCACGCATAGGCGAATATGATAAATGGGCTATTCACTGGGGATATCAGTATCGCCCGGACTTTAAAGACGAGTTCAAAGAACAAGAAGCACTGCGCACAGAAGTATCGCAACGCCTGAAGGCAGACCACAGACTGATGTATGTAGGCGACGAAGGAAGAGGAATGGACCCACGCAGCCAAAGCGAAGACTTAGGCGACAATAACATGAAAGCCAACGAATATGGCATAAAGAACCTGAAGCGTGTGATGGAAAACATACTGACTTGGACAGCACAACCCGACTATCAGTACGACGACCTTACGTCTATATATGGAGCAGTACGCCAGCAGTATCAACGATATACTATGCACGTTCAGAAAAACATTGGCGGACGATATAAAAACACTATCCCAGGAATGCGCCCGACAGACGCAGTGCCACGCAGCCTGCAGAAAGAAGCGATAGAATGGTTAGGACGCAACGTGTTCGACGCTCCGCTGTGGCTATATCCTGAAAACGTGACCGAAAAGACCGGTGTACGCCCTGTAGAAGACATCCGAAACAGACAAAACGCCGTTCTATCGGTACTGTTGAATTCTGCAATGCTCTATAACATCTGTTCTTCAGCTCAGGACGCATCCGAACCTTACGCCCTTGACGAATACCTTAACGATGTATTTGCAGCCGTATGGAAGCCTATAAACGGCTCTGACGCAAAGAACGATTATTTCCGTCGTCAGCAGGAACGCAACTATATTTCTCTATTGGAAAAAGCACTGAAACCCGACGAAAAGAGCAAACTACTGCCTATAGGAGATACTGTACTTCGCTCAGACGTTCCGCTATACGTAGAGATGCACCTTGAAAAGATACACCAATACGTAGATAGTCATATCACTACAGATAAGGCGAACGATGTAAACGCACAGCACTACATCCATCTGAAGAAGATGCTGGGTAATATTGAGAAAACGAAATAACATACCATTAAAAACAAGAAGAGGGTACGACATTTGCGTTGTACCCTCTTCTTGTTTTTAATAATATAGCTCTTTATTATTTCACTTTCAGCTTGTCGAATCCTTCGCCATACACACCTACTACATTACTCTGCGAGATGAAAGCATCTGGGTCGATGTCTTTTATCAAACGGAATATATCTTCCGACTGACGCTTCTTGGCCAACACCACTACAACCTTGATGTCTTGTTTGCTGTACCAACCTTTTCCGTCGAGCAAGGTAACGCCACGATCTATCTTCGTTGATATACCTTCGGCTATCTCATTGTACTTACGCGAGAAAATAAGGAACTGTACAGACTGTCGGTTGGTGTTGATAACATGGTCTATTACGATACTCATGATAAACAGCACCACAAAACCAAACAGCACACGGCGCCAATCGTGGAAAATGAAATAACATGACGAAATAATGATAATATCAAGATACATCATCATACGTCCCAACGATACGTCGCGATACTTATTTATAATCCAAGCGATTATATCTGTACCTCCAGTACTTCCATTAGCCGAGAATACCAATCCGATACCCAGACCAATCATGCCGGCACCAATGACACACGCCATAAAGTCCTGTCCCGGACCGAGCAATTGCGGCAAATTACCAGCATCGTCTTTCAGCAAAAACTGGAACAGCCATAACACGAATGTCAGCATGAATATGGCATAAACAGTCTTAACACTAAAACGAGGACCTAGTATCTTCAACGCAAATCCCAAAAAGACAGCATTGATGGCAAAGTATGAAATCTGAATTTCAATACCTGTGGCATAATATATGATGGCAGCGATACCAGTAACACCACCAGTGGTAATCTGATAAGGCAGTAAGAACATGGCCCATGCCAACGCATAAATGCACAATCCCAAAGTAATGTTAAGGTAGTCTTTCGCTTCCCTTCCAAATTTTTTTTTCAACAGTTTCTCCATAACTTAACAAGCGTATTCAGAAAAGATTAAAGAACTACGTTTACAATCTTACGTGGAACGATAATCACTTTCTTCGGCGTTTTACCTTCTATCCATTTCTGGCTCTGTTCGTCGGCCATTACCGCTGCTTCGATAGTAGCGTTGTCGGCATCGGCAGGGAATTCGAGAGTAAAACGTGCCTTTCCGTTGAAAGAAATGGTATACTTCACAGTGTCTTCTTTAAGATACTCTTCATTGAAGACAGGCCATTTAGCGTCGCACACTGTTGTAGCGTTTCCTAAAGCCTCCCACAATTCCTCAGCAATATGCGGAGCGAACGGAGCTATAAGAACTACCAATGATGACAGAACCTCACGGTTGCGGCATTTCAGTTGTGTAAGCTCGTTTACGCAAATCATAAATGCACTGACAGAAGTATTGTAAGAGAAGGTTTCAATATCGCCTGTTACCTTCTTAATCAACTTATGGATAGATTTCAATTCTTCCTTAGTTGCAGTGCCTTCGGTAGGCAAGAACTGTCCGTCGCGGCTATAGAACAAGTTCCACATCTTCTTCAAGAAACGATGTACACCGTCTATACCGTTGGTATCCCATGGCTTAGACAACTCAACAGGGCCGAGGAACATTTCGTACATACGCAATGTATCAGCTCCGAAACGGTCTACAATCATATCGGGGTTAACCACGTTATACATAGACTTACTCATCTTTTCGATAGCCCATCCGCAAACGTATTTTCCGTCTTCCAATATGAATTCGGCTGTGTTATATTCAGGACGCCAGTTCTTGAATGCCTCAACATCTAGAACATCGTTCTGCACAATGTTTACATCTACGTGGATAGGAGTAACATCGTACTGGTCTTTCAAGCCAAGCGAAACAAATGTATTGGTATCTTTAATACGATAAACAAAGTTACTGCGACCCTGAATCATACCCTGGTTAACCAATTTCTGGAATGGCTCTTCTTTTACGCTTGTGCCCATATCGAACAAGAATTTGTTCCAAAAACGAGAGTAGATAAGATGTCCGGTAGCGTGTTCTGTACCACCTACATACAAATCGACATTCTGCCAATAGTTATCGGCTTGTCTTGAAACGAGTTCCTTATCGTTATGCGGATCCATATAGCGCAAATAGTAAGCACTCGATCCGGCGAAGCCCGGCATTGTATTCAGTTCGAGAGGGAATACGGTTTCGTTATCTATCTTAGAGTTTTCTACAACCTCACCGTTCTGTACATCCCATGCCCACTTGGTAGCGTGACCCAATGGAGGTTCTCCGCTTTCGGTAGGAAGGAATTTAGCTACTTCAGGAAGTTCCAAAGGCAATTTGCTTTCATCAATCATGTAAGGCATACCGTCTTTATAGTATACAGGGAACGGCTCGCCCCAATAACGCTGACGTGAGAAGATGGCATCACGCAAGCGGTAGTTAACCTTAACACGACCCAAGTTATGAGCTTTTACATATTCTTTAGTAGCAGCGATAGCTTCTTTAATAGTCTTGCCATTAAGTACAAGGTCGCAATACGGAGTAACTCCAGCCTTAGGCGAATTGCAAACGATACCTTCTTTAGCGTCGAAGCTTTCTTCTGTTACATCGCAACCTTCTACCAACGGTACGATAGGCAAGTTGAAATGACGAGCGAATGCGTAGTCGCGGCTATCGTGTGCAGGCACCGCCATGATGGCTCCTGTACCATATCCAGCCAATACATAATCGCTAATCCAGATAGGAACTGCTTCGCCGGTAAACGGATTAACACCATAGCTTCCGCTGAATACACCTGTTACACGACGGTCGGCAATACGTTCGCGCTCTGTACGTTTCTTGGTACGTTCCAAGTAAGCCTCAACTTCAGCTTTCTGAGCTTCGGTAGTAAGTTGTGCCACCAATTCGCTTTCGGGAGCCAAAACCATGAAAGTAACGCCGAACATTGTATCGGCACGAGTTGTAAATATAGTGAATTCTACATCGCTGTCTTTAACTTTAAAGCGAACTTCGGTACCTTCTGAGCGGCCAATCCAGTTACGCTGAGTTTCTTTCAACGAATCTGTCCAGTCTACAGTATCAAGTCCGTCGAGCAAACGCTGTGCGTATGCCGATACACGAAGACACCACTGACGCATCTTCTTCTGAACTACAGGATAACCGCCACGCTCTGATACACCGTCTACAACTTCGTCGTTAGCAAGAACGGTACCCAGCTGCGGACACCAGTTAACCATTGTTTCGCCCAAATAAGCAATACGATAGTTCATCAATGTTTGCTGCTGCTCTTTTTCGCTCATGGCATTCCATTCGTCGGCAGTAAAATTCAGTTCTTCGCTGCAAGCTACATCAAGTCCTTCTGAACCTTTCTTGGCAAAACGCTCTACCAGCTTCTCAATAGGCATAGCCTTACCGCAAGCGTTGCAATAAAAACTATTGAACATCTTCTGGAAAGCCCACTGAGTCCAGTGATAATACTGGGGGTCGCAAGTACGCACCTCACGGTCCCAGTCGAATGAGAATCCAATCTTATCGAGCTGCTCACGATAGCGGTTGATATTGTTTACGGTAGTAATAGCCGGATGCTGTCCTGTCTGGATAGCATACTGTTCTGCCGGAAGACCATAAGCGTCGTATCCCATAGGATTCAACACGTTAAAGCCCTGCAAGCGTTTATATCGAGCGTAAATATCGCTGGCGATATACCCCAGCGGATGTCCTACATGCAAACCTGCTCCCGATGGATAAGGGAACATATTAAGAACATAGAATTTCTTTTTAGATTCATCTTCTACAACCTTGTAAGTCTTATTATCGACCCACTTCTGTTGCCATTTCTTTTCGATTTCTCTGAAATTATATTCCATAAGTTATAATTATTGATTTATTATTCTGTAAAGATTGCGCACAAAGATAGTGAAAATCATGTTGGTATGCGTTGACTCTCTACAAAAAATGGCTATTTATCTCCTAATAAAGACAATACGGATAGCTTGTCGCACTTTAATTGTTCTACAAGCAATTCTAATGAATCAAACTTTTGCTCGGCACGGATAAAACGCACAAACTCTATGCGCATGGAATGATGGTATAGATTATCTGAAAAATCGAATATATTCACTTCGATACTTATTTCCGTGCCGTTAGACAACGTAGGGCGATGACCGATATTAAGCATACCTACATGACGCTTCCCTTCTACATATACATAAACTGCATATACTCCGGTACTTGGTATCAACTTGTCGCTACAAGAAGGCTTCAGGTTGGCTGTGGGGAAACCCAATTTTCTACCTACCTTAAATCCGTCTACCACCGTTCCGTCCAAATAATAATTATATCCCAAATAATGATTTGCCTTTTCCACCTCTCCTTTTTTCAGCAAACCACGTATTAACGACGAGCTGATGGAAACCCCGTCTTCTATCAATCCGGTGGCATGTATAATCTCCATGCCCAACTCCTCACCGTATCGGCAGTAGTCTTCAAAACCCTCGCTACGGTTATGTCCGAAACGATGATCGTACCCTATGACCAACGCACACACATTATAACGCTCATGCAAAAGCTGCATAAACTCACGGGCAGAAAGCATGGAAAGCTCATGAGTAAACGGCAAAAGAATGCAGTAATCGGCATCCAATGTCTGTATTAAAGCCTGTTTCTGAGGCAGACAGGTAAGCCACTGCGGACAATAGTCGCTCTGCATTACCTGACGGGGATGAATAGGAAAAGTAATCAAGGCACTCTGCATATTCCTTTTTCGCGCTTCCGTACAAACCTGCTCCACCAAATAACGATGCCCCCTGTGTACCCCATCGAAACAACCGATAGTAGCCACACAAGGAGAAAGAGACAAATGCGAAGTATCCGTGATTATTGTCATATGCGAAAGTGTATGATATTACATGAACAGATCTTTAAGATCTGTTCCGATTTCATAATGTGCCGAATGCAAACCGGCAGAAACAGCCGCAGCGCAGTTTACCTTAGAGTCATCAATGAACAGCGTTTCTTCGCCCACGAGTCCGGCTTCTTTCAATACTTGCTTGAATATCTCCGGATCGGGCTTCGCCAAATGCATATCGTACGATACGAACATGCGCTCGAAGTACTTGGTCATGTCCTTTCCGTCGCAATCGAAAGCGTACGACATGGCATGATTCCAATGCAATTCATTAGTGTTGCTAAGAATGAACAAACGATACTTACCGCTCAGCTCTTCTATCAACTTAAACTTTTCTTGCGGAATGCTCTTCAGCTCGCTATTCCAGATGCGGTCAATCTCGGCATCGCTCAACTCGCTACCTATATAATGACGAATATTTTCGCGAAACTGAGGTGTAGAAATAGCTCCACACTCATAATCCTTGAAGAAACCCAGTTCGTTGGTTCCGGTTACATACTGGCGGATGTCCTTAGCGCCTGCCTGCTCAAAAGCAGACAGACAGCCTTCTACATCCAAATCTATTAATACTCCACCAAAATCGAATATGATGTTTTTTATGTTTTTATCCATGTCTTTTACTTATCAGTCGCTTAACCGCTCTCGAAGCCTCTCCTATCCAAAGGACAAACGATGTGCCTCCTACAATATAAAGCCATTCGGCAACAGAAAGCGGCTCTGTACGAAATACTTTTCCGCCAAAAGTAACTATAATTATCTGTCCTACCAAGATAATTGCGGCTACACTAAGCATTCCCTTTGCATGGTTAGCGTCTTTAAACACCGAATGATTGGTACCAAACACGCTGGCGTTGAACAGATTCCAGAACTGAAGCATGACGAATAACGTGAAGAACATTGTCAAGTGATGAGTATTCATTCCACCGGGCAAATTATTGAAATATGCCAACGCGCCCATAAGCAATACCAAGAAAGCTAAACCGACACCGAAAATATGATTCCGCATAGTGGGAGTAATAATGAAGTCAGAGCGGCGACGCGGCTTTTCGTTCATTACATCAGCACTCGGAGCGATAGACGCTAACGCCATAGCAGCGAATGTATCCATAATAAGATTTACCCACAACATCTGAGTAACGGTAAGCGGCAATTCGCTTCCGAAGAAGGCTCCAAGCAAAACGCTGAGCAAAGCCACCACATTAATGGTAAGCTGGAATACAATGAAACGCTGGATGTTCTTATACAGAGAACGTCCCCACATAACAGCCGTAGCGATGCTATTAAATGAGTCATCGAGCAAGGTAATATCGCTTGCCTCTTTAGCTACCGAAGTACCGGTACCCATAGACAATCCCACCTGTGCATGATTCAGCGCAGGGGCATCGTTAGTACCATCGCCAGTCACAGCCACCACAGCACCTTTTTGTTGCAGTAACTGCACAAGTCTCTGCTTATCCATAGGACGTGCACGACTCATAACCTTTAAATCGAGTACTCTATCGAGGGCTTCCTCATCGGTTAAAGCAGCGAACTCAACTCCCGTAATGCGATTACGCTCGGTATCTTCGGGTTTCCACAAACCTATCTGACGCGCAATCTCGGTAGCAGTACCCGGAGTATCGCCGGTAACAATCTTTATGCTGATGCCAGCCGACTGACATCTCTCTACAGCAGCGGGAACATCAGGACGGATAGGGTCGCTAATGGCGAATATGCCCAAGAAGGTCAATCCTCCTTCGGCAACCAAAGTAGCGCAATCGGTTTCAGCCTCATCCGAAACAACACGATAAGCCAAGCCCAAGGTACGCATCGCCTTGTTCTGATACTCCAAAAGTTGGCGGTTGTTGGCTTCTATCTGCTCTGCCGGCAAGTTGCATTTGCCCATCACAATCTCAGGAGCACCCTTTACGTACAACACACGTTTTCCTATTACCGGCGACTCTACCAACGTAGCCATATACTTGCGCTCGGTAGAGAAAGTAAGCTGATTTACTACCTTAGCCGCTTCGCGCAACGACATATAATCTTTTCCTTTACCGTTGAGCCACAGCAACAAAGCTATTTCCGTAGGATTTCCCACTCCGTTTGGCTTACCGTCTTTCTCTTCAAGAAACGCTGTAGAGTTGGCAGAAATGCCTTCCGCTATCACGTCGGCACGACTCTCGTCTAACTTGGCATCGTACACCTGCATCAGGTTCTGCGTCAAAGTACCAGTCTTATCGGTACATATAACAGTTATGGCTCCCATCGTTTCGCACGCATGCATCTTTCTTACCAGATTATTCGTCTTCAGCATACGACGCATATTCAACGCCAGACTGAGGCTTACACTCATAGGCAATCCTTCTGGTACAGCCACTACAATAAGCGTAACAGCCATCATGAAATACTTCAATACGATGCGAGCGATATCTAACCACTGATGCCAATCGGTTACCGCAGTAACGCTAAGATACTCATACAAATCTTTCGAAGTGAATATAATAAACGTAAGAATGGCGATAGTAAAACCAGCCTTGCCTATCAGACTTGCCAATCTTGACAACTGGATATTAAGAGGGGTCTGTTCCTGGCTCTGCTCTGTAGCCTGACGCGCCACCTTACCAATCTCGGTAGCATCGCCCACACGCTCTACACGCATAATGCCATGACCATCGGTTATAGTGGTACCACGCATCACCTCGTCCGACGGATAAGTAGCCTCTTTATCAAAATGAGCCTCATCTGTAGATTTAGCAACCATCAACTCGCCCGTCAGCGTAGATTCATTTACCTGCAACGACACCGCCTCAAGCAATTTACCATCGGCTGGAACTTCTTCTCCAGTATTAAGGATGACAATATCCCCTACCACAATTTCCTTGCGGGGAATCTCGCGAATCTTTCCGTTACGTATCACCGTAACGGGAATCTCTTCGCCCACCGCATTCAACAAGTCGAACTTCTTATTAGCATCATATTCAAAGTAAAAGCCGATGCCTGTAGCCAGAAATATAGCAAAGAAAATACCGATAGTCTCAGCATATTCATTTTCGAATACCGAGATAGCTAAAGAAAAAACAGCAGCTACCAAAAGTATTCTAATTACCGGATCTTGGAATTTCTCCCAATAAAGCTTCCACATAGAAGGGCGCTTAGGAGGAGTAAGTAAATTGATACCATTCTTATTACGACTTTCTATTACCTCTTGATCGGATAATCCATTCAAAGTCTGTTTTTCTTGAATCTGTGACATTTCGCCTAATAATTAGTAAGTTATGTTGTGGCAAAAATACAACATATATATTACAAAGCTATTACAGAGATACTTTTTTATAAAAAAATGTGGTGATTAGTTGGAAGTTTCAAGTCAAAGACTTACTTTTGCACCGTAATTAAGAACGCAACTTAATTCTCGGACTTGTAGCTCAGTTGGTTAGAGCAACAGACTCATAATCTGGAGGTCCCTGGTTCAAGCCCAGGCTGGTCCACTTTGAAAATCAAGGAGTTACGAGTTTCGCAACTCCTTTTTTCTTGCCCTTGCGTAAACAATGCGTAAACAAACTGTTTGAGTTGGCTGTGTTTTACACATAGAATTTCAATGATGCTCCATGCAATCCTGTAATATCGTTACCCGAAGTTTTGTTAGTGTGACGACACTTTACGATTAAATAAACTCAAATATACTCCATTTGTATATTGATTTACAGAATAATGTTGTAACTTTGCAAATGCAATGCATTTATGGCAAACCATGACCAAGAGGTGCTCTTTCCTTATAAGGAAAAGTGAGTTTGCCTAACCTTCGTGGGAGGGTCATCCCATTCCGATGAATCGAAGCGTAGAGGGAGTATTAGTCGGAGAATACTCTATTTCAAAACAATACGTAAGAGTTGCTTCAGGGGGTTGAGACCGATTAGCAGAAGCCCGGTTACCAGTCAGCGACAGAAGACAACGAGATTGCACCGCTGCATATAACGACAATGTTTTTATCCGTCAAAGGATAGGGACTCAGTGGTTATATGCAGCGTTTTGTATATGTACGCCTCACATTGCAAAGCGGCTGTATTCAGAGGTTATGTTGAACATAAACAATGAATGCAATGGAAAAATTAACCAAGTCATTGCCTCTTTTCAAAGAACGTAACTGTTCTGTCTCTATCGTGTTGGATTCACGTACTCGCAGGAAAAATGCGAGTGAGTTCCCATTATCTCTTCGTTTCACGATTGACCGCAAGTTCTTCTACTTTACAGTTGGAAGTTCTTTTACTGAGAAAAAGTTCTCGGACGTCTGCAATGCGACGAAATGTAAAAGCGAGAACTACAAACTTCAGAAGGAGTGGAAAGATACCATTGCTCCCAAGTACAAAGAAATCTTGATGAACCTGAACAAAGGCGGCATCCTGACATTTGAGATGGTACGTCAATGTATCATGGGTGAAGAAGTGGTGTTATCCAAAGAGGACACAACCCAATCACAATCCTTTATTAGTATATGGGAGCAAGTCATTCACGAATTGCGTACAGAAGACGAAGGAGCACGTTTCACCACGGCAGAGAGTTATGAGTGTTCGCTCAAATCATTCAGAAAGATTCTTGGAGAAAATGCAATCAAGGGCTTTTGCATCTGTGCGGCAGAACTTCAGAAATGGAAGGATGGTATGCACAATGGAGTTAAAGACGAAAATGGTGCGATTGTCGGAAAAATCAGTGACACTACGGCCGGTATCTATTTGCGTTGTTGCCGTGCCGTATGGAACAGGTGTGTACATGAGGGCTACCTCAAAGATGTTCCTTATCCCTTTTCTAACAAGAAAGAGAAAGGCTTGGTAAGCATTCCCAAGAGTGCAAAGCGCAAGCAGAGCTTCTTGAACGTAAATCAGATGACGGAACTATACAACCTTTTCGTATCAAAGAAGTATCCTGAACATTGGTCGGAAGAATATGTGCAACGTGCGCATTATTCATTGGGATTGTTTCTTGCCCAATATCTTTGCAACGGTTTCAATATGGCTGATGCTGGTCGCTTGGCCTATAATAGTTATTATTATCAGACAAATGGCAAAGCTTTCCGCTTCAATCGAAAGAAAACATCCCGACGGAGTGCTGACGGTTCAGAGGTGATAGTCCCTATCATCCCTCCCTTACGATATATCTTGGATGAGATTGCTGCACCTCCGACTCGGGACGGTTTTGTGTTCCCCGATATATTAAAAGGAGCGGAAACGGAAGAGTTACGCCGCAAATACACTATGCAAGAGAACTCAAACGTGAAAGACCGCATCATTAAGATTTGCCATGAGGCATTGAATTGGGACAAGTCCATCAGCCCGTCCGGGACATGGTGCCGACACTCGTTTGCTACTAATCTGCATAATGCCGGAGTGGATATGGATTATATCTCTGAAAGCATGGGGCATTCAACTTCTGATCATGCCATTACTCAAATCTACATTGAGCATTATCCTCTCGATATACAGATGCAGAACAATTCAAAACTGCTAAACTTGGATAACACTTCTGAAAGGGACGCTCTGTTGACGAAGCTGGCCAGCATGTCCACAGAAGAACTGCTCAAACTGTTCAGACAACCTTAATCCGTAATGCTGATGATAAATTTCATAGAAAGGATAAAATCCTATTCCAAAAGGAAGGATGCGGCTGATATGGCTATCCATGCATGGAAATCAGCTAACGAAGAAGTGTATGCCGACTTTTATAAGCGCATCGATGCTGTGGCTAAAGGCGATATGTCTGTTCTGATAGATATGTATCAGATGATGCGTGACTGCGTTCCACCCGAAGCCTTGATGATGTATAACTGGCTCTCTGTTTTTGTGAACGGTAAAGATGTAACAGTCATTACGAACCAACAATGGGCTGGGCAATATACCGAGACCATTGCCCGATGTATTACCAACAAGCGTTTGTGGATAGGTATCAATGTAAAAACAAGTACGGTAGAACTGCTCACTTCTCCAAAGTCAGGGCTGCTGATGGTTCATTCTGAAACGCCTATTGAAATATGGAACCACCTGCCATTGGAAATGAGAACCTATTTGACTGAACAGTTGGATTTGCTTATGAGAAACAGCAAAGGTTGTTATTTGTTGAGTAAACTGGAAAGAAAAATGCTCTATCAGTTCCTGATCTATATCTCTCAAATTGTTTTCCTCTCCCATGCGGTGTTTATTAGTGGATTCATGGCTAACCTGTATGACCGTGTAATGGAAAAGAAAGAGGATTTGTCTTATTGTATGTATTATTTCGTGGTATTTGACCACGGACTTTCACGTATGGCCAAGTTATTCAACCGCTTGTTGAACAGTGAAGAGGTTGACCATGGCGATATGCTTCTTGTAAAGTCATGCGTTACCCTGCTTGTCAATGGAAGTATAGAGATGGGGACAGAAACCAAAGCAGGCTGGGAAGATATCATAGAAGGTTGTACCCTGGAAATCTGGAAAGAAGTGATGTTCGCCTTACGAAAAATAAAAGGCAAGCGTGGAAACAAAAAGGTGATTCAGTCATTGGATGATATTCTTGTAGGAGACAAAGAACACATCAAGCAAGGAATCCGTTTGTTTCTTGAAGAGAACACCGAGGATATAAGTCTTGCCTATCTGTTGAAATCGTTGGTAAAGTCTGACAAGATAAAAGCGTCTACAAGATACATGACATTCCACCGTGCCATAGAACAGTTCTCCCAACGGCATTATGGGCACGATATACCACAGAAGCGATACGGGGAAATCAAGGAACTTACTTTGAACTCACCCCAAAGAGGAAGCAGTTACACCAAAGCAAAACGGATAATAGACCGATGGACGGATTATTTTATTATTGCTGTCCGATAAAACTTTGGTCCGATAGAAATATGGCGATTTTCATTCCATATAGTATGAAATTGTCCTGTATAAATGTCTTATAAGGACGTTTAAATGTTTAATGCTATCAGTATCACACAACACAAAAAGACAAGCCCCTTTTTGCAAAATTGATATAACTTGTTGTATTTGTGTTAAATATAGGCTTGTTCCGTTTTTTATCGGACAGCAATGTTATTTTATCAGTAACGGGTAGTTGGGAAATCCAGCTATCCGTATTTATTTTGCAAACAACTGTTGTAATACGGTCGGTTAAATTAAGGTATAAATAAACCGACCAATACACAGAGTTTCACACACTACCTTTGCTTGCGAAATCGGTTTCACAGAGTTGAACCGAGACTTAAAGTATTTAATCATCAAACAAGTAAAGGTATGGAAGAAAAACTCAATCTCAACCAATTACTCCAAAAGCCTATCGCCATGATGACGGGCGAAGAACTTTGCTTTCTCATCACCAAGAGCGTGGAAAACACAGAAACGGCCACTCCCCAAGTGGCATCCAAAGGCAACTACTATGGCATAGAGGGTATCGCTCGTGTGTTCGGATGCAGTGTACCCACGGCAAACCGCATTAAGAAAAGCGGTGTCATAGACAAGGCTATCACACAGATAGGACGAAAAATCGTAGTGGATGCAGACCTCGCACTGTCTTTGGCAAAGGAATCAGGTGACATTCGTATCAAAGAATAGCGGTATGGATGATAATTGGAAAAAGAATCTGGCAACAGACAGTTACGGGAATCCGGTTCGTTCCATCAGTAATCTCCGGCTTATTTTCACACTGGATGAGAATCTTAGTCAGATAAGGTATGATACCTTCTGCCAGGACGATGTATGTTTCTGCCCTTTGTTCCGCAATGTCAACGGAAACAAGATAGATGAAGAGTCGGCAGGAAAGATACAAGACTACTTGGAAAGAACATACAGAATACGCTTGACGCAGAATAAGGTATTTGAGATACTGAAGACCACTTCTTCTGAACGGAGTTTCAATCCTGTACAGGAATTCATCACACAGGAGACATGGGACGGACAACCTCGCATAGCCACAACCATCATAGATTATCTTGGAGCCGAGGACAATCCGCTTGTCAGGGAACAGACAAAACTTTGGTTTGTGGCGGCTGTAACCAGAGTATTCAATCCAGGTTGCAAGTTTGACAACGTACTGACTTTACCTGGTCCCCAAGGTATCGGTAAGAGCACCTTCTTCAAAGCTATTAGCGGTAAGTGGTTCAACGACTCATTTTCTTTTGCCAGCGGTGATAAAGAGAAAGTGGAGACCATAACCAATGGCTGGATTATTGAAATCAGTGAGTTGAATGGTTTGAAACGGGCAAACGATGCAGAGGCAGCCAAGGCTTTTCTAAGCCGTTGCAGTGATTATATGCGTCCGGCTTACGGGCATAAGGTGGTGGAGTTCATGCGGCACAATGTTTTTGCAGCGACTACCAATGAGACAAACTTCCTGCAAGGGGACAACGGAAACCGCCGATGGTGGATTATCCCGGTCAAAGGTAACGGTCATGTGTCAGATTGGTTGGATGATTTGCAGTGTTCCGTTCCTCAACTTTGGGCAGAGGCATATACATATTATAAGCAAGGTATGAAACTCTATTTGTCGCCGGACATGGAGAATGAGGCCAACGAAGTGCAGATGCAACATTCCAACATTCTTGTTGACCCCATTATGGAAGATATTGAAATGTATCTGGAGCGTGAGGTTCCCATGCAGTATGCAAATTGGATGATTCCGACGCGACTGGCTTATCAGAAAGGAGCATACTCAGAGCCAAATTCCACAATGACCTCGCTCAATATGGTTTGTGCTCGACAGATTATAGAGGAACTGCCCAATGATTTGGTCAGACGAAATCCGTCCAAATACACTTCGCAATACATCAACCGCCTGATGTCCATGATTCCAAATTGGAAACGGAGCGAACAGGAGAAGGTCAAGGGGCTGCATCCCGCCTATTGCGACAAAACAGGACGGACGAAATACCCATGGGTGAGGGTGGACGCTCCAAGTGAAGAATCCTGCGCGACACTGCCAAGTGAACAGGAATTGCCATTCTAACTTTAAAATAAGGGAAAAGGAAAAAACTAATGTCCCCTTGTCCCTTTTGCCCTCGAAAAAAGAATAAAAATAGGAAGTAAGCAAAATGGAAAATTATAAAAAAGGCTTGGGACACGGGACAATATAAAACAACAGTATGAGGAAAGAAGAACTTATCAAACAGCTACAAGAACGTGACCCTTTGCTGGCAAATGCGGTCAGCCACATGGTTACGTATGTTCAAGACCGTTACCCTTCCATTTTTCCAAGTAAAGAACAGACCGAGGCGGTGAACAATTACCTGCGAAGTGTCCATGCCGATGGAGACGGAAGTATATCAGAACGGAATTGTGAACATCGGCGTATTGCGTCACAGAACATTACCATTGCCGCCATCCGTGTATTGGACAGCCAACAACTGGACAGGCTGCAAAACGTACTTGACCACATCGCATACGACAAGGAGTATTATATGCCGGAGAGAGGATGTGGAATGCACCGCTGACTTTCTCTTTTGGCTGCACCATTTATAAACCATCTTCAAAATTGACAGACGATGAAAACAGATTTGAATTATTGTATAGTGCTTTCGTTAGAGCAACTTGCGTATCTGGCAGGGAGCAAGTATGGCATTGACCGCATGAAAATTCTGTACCAACTTATCGAAGCGGCAGTGCTGGAAGAAACAGATTATGCCATAAAAGGATTTTCCACAACCTTACAAGTGGGGCAAGCCATCCTTTCGGAAGTGGATTTATCCTGCAAGTTAGGCTATGACAAGAAGACCATATCCCGTGTACTTGACAAGATGAACCAGTTGGGAATTGTCGCATCCACGCAGAGCAACCGAACAAGCGTCCATACATTGAAATGTATATCGGCATGGATGGAAAATGGCAATCGCATAGACAACCCTTTTTATGTCCGAATAAAAGACCGGCAAGAAGAAGGAGAGGATGATTGCAGGCAAACAGAAGCAATGAATGAGGGGCGCGTTTCCGATTCAGATTTTTCCTTCGCAGGCAAAATGCCAGTTATATCAGATAATGGAGAAATACCTTCTTCCCTTATTTCTGTTTCTTCACAGCCTACGGCAGAGGAAGATTCCATCGAGGATGTTTCAGTGGATAGTCATACATAACCATATTGGATATGCGGTGGAGCCTATGTTTTCGTGTGGGGTCTTGCAAGAAGTTCCTATGTCGCACAAATTCGCTACGCTCATCCGTACTACATAGGCGTATTCCGGCAGTCGCAAGCTCCCACCGTGCTGTCCAATTTTAGAAAGAAGTTTCACTCATAACACAATGAAGCATGAAGAAGAAAAAGAATATCAGCAATGAAGTTGACGAAGAAAATGACAAGAAAGTTATAAAGCGTATCCTGCGACTTGAAGCTAGGGTGACGGAACAGGAATACACCCAAGCGGCAGAACTTGCCAAAACATGCGGTTTGTCCATGAGCAACTATGTGCGCCGCACTGCTTTAGGGCAGCACCCACGGCAACGGCTGTCTGAGCGTGAGGTAGAAGCCTTATGCAGTCTGACGGATGCAAGAGGCGACCTCATCCGTATTGCGGCTGCCGTGAAATCCATCCAAGCAGATAAACGAGCCATGTATTTCAGTGACACTCGCTTTGTGGAGCGATGGATGATAGCAGCTACACAGCTTATCAATCGCTGGAACCAGATAGAGAATTACCTTACAGAATAAAAATACCCATCTATTATGATAGCGAAAGCCAGTACCATACCGCATGGCGCAAATGCCATAAGATACTCCGTCAACAAGGACAGGGCAGATATTGTCAAAGCCAATCAGCTGCCTGATGATATTTCACCCGAAGCCATGTACGGACGGATGATGCTCGTACAGAAAATGTTTGCAGAGAAAATCAACAAGGGCAGACCTCTTGGCAGGAATGTAATAAGAATTGAGATTTCCCCAGCCGAGGAAGAGAGTCGGAACTGGACGATGGATGATTGGGTAGATTTGGCAAACGAGTTCATCCATGTTTTTGATTCCATAGACCTTTCCGACAAGACCAAACGGGCATCCTCAAAGCAGACAAACCTCAAAGGTTCGCAGTACATCGTTGCCTTGCATCGTGATTCCAAAAGTGGCATTCTCCACCTGCACATTGATGCCAACCGTGTGGATATGAACGGAAAAATCAACGATAGCCATAAGATTGGTGAGAGGGCTGTCATGGCTGCGAATATCATCAACGAAAAACGAGAATGGGTACAGTCCAAAGAAATCGGCATACGGCACAGGCAGGAAATCTCAAACTGTTGTATGGAGATACTTCGTGCAATGGAGAAATTCTGTTGGCAACAGTATGAACTGGAACTGACAAAACGAGGCTACAAAGTACATCTGCAAAGAAATGATGACGGCAAAGTTTATGGTTATTCCATCAAACGTGGCAATTCCAATTATAAATCATCCGTGTTGGGCATCGGGAGAAACCTTACCCCATCAAAGATTGAGGCTACTTGGACAAAACTACATCCGCAGGAAAGGAAATCTGAGCCAACAAAGTCTATTTCTCAACAAACTCGGACAGCAGATTTTACTCCTATTTCAATGTCTGCCGTAAAGCACTATGATATCGCGACAGACGAATATCGCAGCTACCATGTGGAGATACTCGAATCCGCAGACAATATCATCCGACAGGAGTGTTCTTTGGAGGAAGCCCATCCGTTAGCAAAGATTGAAGAGATACAGCACACGGCTCTATTACTCTTTGCTGGGTATTTGGATGCAGCCACAAGCATAGCTGCTTCAAGTGGCGGTGGCGGTTCTGACACAGGTGACTGGGGAAGAGACAAGGACGAGGATGAACTTGAATGGGCACGCCGTTGCGCACGAATGGCAAACAGCATGTGCAAACGCAGGAGATGGCTGCACAGATAATTCACTTTTTATAAATACAAGAACATGGGCATAGGAAGAACAAGGGGCACTTCGCCTATAAATGTCAATGACATGTTGGAAAACGTCGAAATGAACCAACAAATTGAGTCAGAAAAACAAGAAATTGATAAACTTCTCATAGAAATAAGAGAAGCAAAGGAAACGCTGATAAAGTTCAATGAGGATTTGGAGAAGGCCATCGCTGCAGAAAGCCACATTGAGGGTGCGCTCAAAGCGGCAGCTGGCAGTTGTGAGAATATAGTCAGTGGCATCTGTAATGCAATTGTGAAAGCTGAACGGGACACGAAATTCAAGATAACAATTACCCCAGAGCAACTTACAAAGCTTAGGCAACTTATAGACCATTCTATTGAAAGTTGGATTTCGGTATTGGCAAATCACCGCGCCGAACAAGCAAAACTTATTGCCGAGCATGAATCTAATATGCGCAAAATCCTCAGGAGGAATGAAGGTGTTTGGCTCTCTAACTTTTGGGCAAAAGTCCTTGCATTTTCTTTTTTGATATATACGCTTGTTGCTTTTCTGTATATTCAAATCAAGACATGAGATAAAGAGGAATACCGCTAAATAAGAATTAATAATGCCATTGTCAAAGCGCAAAAAACACAGAGTATAAAGTGTGTCTTGCGCAGGAAAATATAAATTTTATTGAGGCTTGCTACTATTTTTGTATTGTTAGAGCGCCAGGTGGTATTCCATTTTTTGACTTTGTTCTATATGTTAACATTTTAGGTGGTATTCGGCCAAGAAATTTCTCCATTGCGCCAAAACGTGAAGCGTCATATCTATTGGATTCATTTTTTGTAAGGACAATGTTAATCATTGGGTCTTTGTATTGCATCTCTGCCCAAGATGTATTAGCCCAAAACTCAAAGAGTTCCTTTATTCTTTTGCATATTCCTTTATCAGATGATTCAAAAGGAGGTATAGCATAGTTCAAGAATAAATCATCCTTGTAAAATTTATCAAAGATGAGGTCTCTTTCTGATTGATGGGTTGATTCGTAACGAATACCAGTAATGATTTCGCTTTCAGACTCACTTCTAGATTTTATTACACATTCCATTAGGAGTTGTGGAATAATGTATTCTGGTACAAACTTTCCCTTATCGTGTGCTACTTTTAGTCTTGATGCTAAAATTAAAGGTATCCCAAAAAGCGTTTTATCCTGAATGCTACTGTTGGGTTTAGGTAGAAGCATGTCAAGGAATAGTAGCTTGTCACTATTTTTAAATAAAGCTACATTCGAGAAATCTAAATTACATCGATTGCATTCTTCCCAACAAGAATAAATTGAGGATGATAAGTAAAATGTAGGGAAGCCTGTCAGACTATAACGTTCATTTCCTATCAAATATCGCTTATCGAAAGGGATATGGTACATCTCATCCTCCGTATTCTTTGTATATTGTGTGTAGTTATCTGCTGACCTCATTCTGTAGAATGAAGTTCCTATTTCTGTATCACACATATTAAGACGGTTTCGCTTGTCTTTATAGAAATATAGCTCATATAACAGGTCAAAAGCAGATGATCGATGACCAGCTTCTACTTTTTTAATAACGTCAATTATAGAATCACAAATATCATGTAGCTTTTGTTTAGATTCACACATCCTGTGGCTATGAAAATAATTTTTATCCAAAAACTCACATAATACAGCATATTGTTTTTTTAGGCGTAATACGACATCGCTCTCAGAATCATTATCTATAGAACGGCCTTTCAATTCGTCATATAAGGTCTTGTAAATCATAATCGATTTATTTTAATAAATTCTTCAATGTAGTATCTGTAAATGTCCTCCAAATCTTCAAGTCTATTGATTGATAGTCATCAAAGAGTTGAGTTACATACTCAATTTCGAAAACCAAGCGGAAATCGTTCTTGTCTTCACCTGATTGACCTTCCCTGCGTGTGCCTACCCGGGCAATCTTTATCAAATACAAGTCACGAATACCCTTACCCTTCAAATAAGGCATGAAGTAGTACAACTTGTTGAGAGCTACTGTAGACGGAAATCTTTTACCTGTATAATAAATTTTGGCAGACTTATCAAGGTATTGTTCGAAGTTGTCTTTCTTAACAAGACTAACAAGCACATTCCTAGACTTGTCGATAAGATGCTTATGAGGTGAAATCGTATATTCTACCATGTCCTCACGAACAACATTGTTCTCAACGATACTATTATACTGATACTGCTCGAATAAGTCAAGGAAGTTTAGTTGAGTGTATTTTGTCTTTTTCTCAACCTTCATTTCTTTCTTTTCAAGGGGCTCACGGCTTAAACGTCTACCCATAATCTTATGCCAGATGGAACGAGCTGTATGAACTTCTTCCATACTAAGTCCCATACCTTCATGAAGGATTATTCTGTCTGTATAATCAAGAATCTCGTCAGCAGATTTCCTCTGACGTAGCATTCTGTCTATTTCATTAAACAATGCCTCATTATCAACACTATAAGGCATATAGATACCTCCAACTTCACTTGGCATGAGCTCCAAACAACCACCTCCAAAGTTGCGACCAAGAATCTCTGCAAAGGTAAATGACAGAGAGTTATAGTAACTTGCTACGAATGCTTTCTTGTTTACTCCCTCTTTGATGAATACCCGATGCATGGTATCAGTAGTGTAAGCCTTGGCCTCATTCAACACGAACTTTGGGTACTGGTTGTTGCGGCGAAGGAAAAGCGCATCAGAAAGTTTAATGGACGGAATTATATACCATTCATCACGTATCCCTGTTTTGTAGCCTTTGTTTATTCCTTCCTTCTCTCCGTTTTCAATATAAGCTTTTACACCATCATTTCCACTCTTTTTGACTCCTGAGGGGAAAACGAGAAGATGTGCTTTGGCACCTGCAGTCACATTTGCCAACCAATCTTTTTCCGTAAAGCATAAGCTGCTAACCTGCACACTTCTGCCGACCATAGGTCTTGCATACTCTTTTAAATTATAGAGAGTTACTACGGATTCCGGCACTGTAAAGTAATCATTAGCCCCTGTTGTAATTCCAACTTCTACATTTGCATAAGTAGAAATGGATGGCATGTCGTGTTTTACTTTCTCTAGCAGGTCGAGTTCTTTCTTTTCAAGGAAATAGTATGTCCACTTATCAGCATGGAAATCAATCTTTTTGGTTGGAAATTTCAATTTGTGAGGATTCAGCTTTAACAAAGCATCAGCATCTTTCACCTCAATGTGTTCAATCATATGCTCATCTGTACCATTCTTTTCACACAACAGCAGAACAACCTCTTGCTGTATTTCTTCAAAGACAAGATTCTCAAAAGAAATGATGTTTATCTTGTTAAAGTTCTTTGCAAGATATTGACGCAACTGCTGAGCATACTTGACCATAAGAAGCTCAGATGGAACAACAAACCCTATCTTTCCTGTCTCTTTCAGCAACTGACTGCAACCTACTACAAATGTGACCCAAGCGTTCGTGAGTTTTGTTCTCTTCAACCTAGAACGCTTGAATATTTCATCTGCTAATTTTTGCTGCTCAGGATCATAATACTGATAGCGAATGAACGGAGGATTTCCAACCACTAAGTCGAAACGCTTATCGGTATCAAGACAGAAACGATGAAAGTCAGCATTGATTACTTCTGAATCATGCAAAGCTATTGCACGTGCCTTCTCGGCTTCTTTTTCTTCGTATTCAATTGCCGTAACACTATTATAGAACATCCCGTTGTTGCCAATGCATTCTAGGAACACACCGTCACCACAACTTGGCTCAAGTATATTCAAATCATTACAGCCATTAATTCCCCATTGTAGAATAAATTTGGCTATTGCAGGAGGAGTATAATAAGCACCTCTCAGTTTTTGGTCTGTTGCATTTTCAATCAGTTGCATAAAGCTCTTTTATCTTAGGAATTAATGATACCTCATCGTTTGTCATGCCGTAAAGATTGTTGATGGCATTCTGCTGTTCTTGCCTCAATGAATTAAACTGTCGTTGTAACGGCACAAGATTTCTTCGGTTTTTTGTTGCTTTGCCAATCTTATCGCCTAATTCTATGAGCTGTTTCTGGCGATTGGCAATATCGTCATGAACATTTCGTTCATCTTGATTTGTAAAATCAATCTCATGAATCGGTATTTGATTTAACACCTTTGTGCCACGAGCTATATAACCGCCACGGAAGATTTCGCCATAGAGAGAAGCAAGCCATTCACCTTGAGTTGAACCCAAGATAGCTTGTATGTAATAAATTGAATACTCACTGTCCGAAGGAACACTGACCACACAATACCCAGCGGTACCACCAGATGATACCAAGGTGCCATTATTATCTATAGCATATTTATCAGACTGTGACATCACTCCCACAATAATCTTTTCTTCTATTTCACACGCCTCCAAGCTTTGGTGTCTTCCGTAACGATACCACTCGTCTGCAGTGGCTGGCTTGGGTTGAATATCCCGAGATGCCTTGTTTAGCTCAGGCTTTGCTACCATTAAGAATGCGTAGAACAAAGGATAGTGTTTTTGAATAGTTGTAAGCGGAATCAACTGTAGACGACCATTTTGGTTTTTCTTATATGGAAAGAAAACACGGGCATTGGGCTTGAATGTGCGATAAGAACTCATGGCGTCTTCGCCCTGAATCGTTTTGTAATAGGGCTTTGTTACAGCTTTTTCCACTTCATAGTCGTTGCCATCAAAAGCCTTAAAAGTATAGGTCGTCCGTGTTTCAGATTTAGGAACAAATACATAAACCTTATTTGCACTTGTTTGGATTCCGTTAAAAATATAGTCATAGCCAACTATTTCTGACAGTGGTTTTGCATGGGTGGTTAGCATATTTAATAATGGCAAATGCTCGTCCGTACACAATACCCAGGTATCTGAATTTATAGTGGTTGATGAACGGTAGCAAAACTTATTGGCTTCGGCATTTTGGACTCTCCACCCCACAAGATTGCTCACTTCTGAATACTTAAAATTATCGTGCCGATTCTTTTCCAATACAATAATGCAAGTATAGGTTGACTTGTCTGCAAATACCTGATGAGCACCAAACGAAATCAAGGTTTTGAGATAACTATTGCCGGTTATAAGGTTTCGAAGTTTCTTTGCTGCCCCAACCTTCATGAATTTGCTTGGAACAATATAACCTAAACGTCCATTGGGTTTCAAAAGGCTCAATGCACGTTCTATGAAAAGAAAGTATTTGTCATACTGTCTGTAGGCACTCGTATACTTATTCCCCTTTTCGTAAAGAGATTTTTCCTTCGGAGTAAATTTCTTGATATCTTCGGTTTTCATATATGGAGGATTACCTACTATCAAGTCGAAGACTCTATCGCCAAAATCAAAAGGATTTACTTCGAGAGCATCAGCAGCAGGAACATCAGCAGTACTTAAAAGGCTATTACCAAAGAATATATTATTTGAAAGGTCTGGCAATATTGGATGGAATGAAGACAAAGAGTTTATGTCTTCATCCTCAAGCACTTTAAGTAGCAATCCAAATTTACATGCTTCAACGGCATTAAAGTCCTTATCAACGCCATAGATACAGTTCACCAATAAATTGCGTTTCATTTCGTATGGCAACTTATAAGTATCAATGCTCGTCTGAAGAAGTTTACTCCTGTCATTTTCAAGATAGTAATCTACTAATGAGTCATAGAGCAACTGATATAACTCCAACAAAAATGTGCCAGAACCACACGCTATATCTGCACATTTCAGATTGTTAACTTCGTTTGCTGTCTTTCCTTGAATGATTTCAACGACTGTTTGACGCAAGATTTCACGTACAACAAAGTTTGGCGTAGTTACAATATCTCGTTCTGTATTCTCAGGTTTCTTAACAATCTTAAGTACTCCATCTACTACAGCAATTTTCTCAGCAATGAATATTTCATAAATTCGGCCAAGAATGTCTGATGAAAGTACCGTAAACGAATATGGGCTTTCCGGGAAATAGAGTTGACGGATTATTGTCCAAAAGGAAGAACTGATATTTCCAATTACCTCTTCTGAAATAAGTTCCTCAAATAAGCCTGAATTATACTTGTTATCTGCGTCCCTAAATTTCGCCACAAGTTCTTCATGACTATTATGGTCTGCAATTGTAAGCAGACGCTGATAAGTTTCAATATTTCTATCTTCGCAAACACGGAGAAAGAGTATTTTATTAATGTAGCTCTGTACAATATCCCCTAAATAATCTATATCTATATCAGGAACATAAGAAAGGATTTGTTGACCAAGCATCAAACGCCACTGATTGATTTGTTCCAAGAACATTGAGTCTACTGACTGGTGTATTACATTCAGTTCAACATTATTCCAAACCTCTTCAAAGTGTCCTGTATATACAGATTCTTTTCCTATCAATTCAAGAAGTTCCTCTACGGCATTTTCGTAGTCAGTATAATGATATGCTTTGATACGAGCTTTAGTTAGAGTATCTCCGTCTTCTACTTTATATGAAGTGTCATAGATGTATAAGTCTTCAAAGTTAGACAATACAGAAATCTTAAGGTTAGCCGTATAACCATAACGTCTAACCTGTTTGGCCGGATTATCATCAATGCTGATATCTACACATGGTTTCTTTGCTTCTAAAAAAAACTTGCGTTCTCCAAAGAGCCGAAACGTATAATCTGGTTTCTTTGAATGAGTAGCGGCATTGGCTTTAAGTGATTCCTCCAGAAGCACCTCTCGCTCATTTGTTTTCTTGCCTGATATATTACGAATATCCCAGCCAAGAGCTTCAAATAAAGGATCAAGAAACTCATTTCTCACTTGTGTTTCGTTGAAATTTGAAGTTCTGTAGAAATCACGATTCGACTTGTATTTCTCTACAAGGGTCTGTATAGTTTTCTTTATTTTTAGAATATCCATATTATTTTTTTTAGGAAAGACTTCTCAATATTTGATTGTTGTTGTCAATTCATATAGTTGTACCTTACATTGATATTATACTATAACATCTCGTATTGTATTATTCTGATTTTGATTGTTTAATGATATTTTTTACGGCTGTGTCCAAATCTTGAGTACTATCATTTTTTCCCCATACTTGCCAAAATTGTACCGTATTGCTTTGTGGTTTTATTTTAGGCTCTTCTACTTTAATACGAGAAGGAAGCAAAGTTGCATCTCCCACAACAATCGCTTCGCCAATGTCTAATAATGCAAGATTATCGGCTATATTACCCAAATTGTCTGGCAAAAGACGTTTAATCGTATTTTGGTCCTCTACATTTGTAAGTCGTAAGCTTATGAAATTATTACATTGGCTTAACACTGTTTTATTAACCTCACATGGTCTTTGACTGATTATAACCAAACTAACTCCATATTTTCGACCTTCTTTTGCAATACGTTCAAAACTTTTTAAGCCAATTGCAGACACAGCATCGATAGATTCATTTTGTTCAACATACAGATGCGCCTCATCACAAAGCAATGCAATTGGATGACGCTTTTCTTTTGCAGACCATTGTTGCACAGAGAAAATTATTCTTGCTACTAAACCTATAACAAGAGGAAGAATATCAGAAGGTACTTCCGAGAAGTCTATAACTTTAATGCCACCATTATTAAATTTTGACGTACCCATAAGTTGCCTACAAAATTTTTGTAGCCAGTCGAGTTCCTGCTCTTCGTTTGTAAGAGAAAACATGAACCCCACACGCTTATCAGACATTTTATTTTCAAGACGCTGATTAAAACGAGTTAATTTACCATTAAAAGGTCCAGCCTTTTCTCCTCTTGCACCTTGTTCCTTTGCGGTATCAAGTGTATGAAGCTCTTGTAAAACAGCATTTAAATCATAAGTAATTGGACTATCTAATGTAATCTTACTTTCATATTCCGTATCTTTTACAGTGTTTTTTTTGGCCGTCATTATTTGTTTAGACAACTGCATAGCTTGATTGGGCGCATTACTATCGCTACGGTCTAATAACAATGCTTGCATTTCTTCATAGTTCAACAACCAGTATGGAACCATCAGAATACCTTTGTCAAGTTTGTTTGCAGTTTCCAAATCATTTGGTGCCGCAATTTTCAGTTGTGTTATTCCATCTCGTTTGAAAGATTCATCAGAGTATTCTCCATGTATGTCAAATAATACAGCATTCACAGATTTAAGCTCTGCCATTTGTTCAATTAGTTTTGCAACACAATAAGACTTTCCACTGCCAGTAGAACCGACTATGGCAGCATGACGTTGAAAAAGTTTGTCTCCATCAATATATGCTGTGGAGTTTTCATCTATAAAATACTTTCCTAATGACAATGGAGTCACAGCATTTGCAGCAATAGTGGAAATACATTCCATTAGTTTTGTCAATTTATCCCCATCTATTCGAAAACATGAAGATTGTATGTTTGGTAATGCAGTCACATTGCGTTTAAATACATTCACTTTTATACCTTCTTTATCACGTAATTCTCCAACAAAAACTAATTTGATGGCATTTGATGGTAAAACAATATTGTCATCATTTTTCTTATCGTCTATATCATTTTGAAGTATTGTTTCGTCAAGACGGCGAGACATCTTTACAACCATTCCAATGATATGAGTTCCTGCACGAGGACTATTGACTGCTATCAATTGATTAATTTGCAATTCTGACATTTTCTTATCATCAGGTATAAATGCAATAGCTGTACCAGTATCCACACTAGCTATCTTACCGATAAGCTCTTCTTCTTTATAATTAAGTATCATTTTTTCCATATTATTGTATAATTGATATAAAGCTTTCAAGTTTCCAATATTCGGTCGTTTCGTCAATTATTTCATTTGCTTCTGATGAGCTTTTGAATTTTGTACCATTAGCACCATCCGAATACACAATGATGTAATTTTTAGCTTTAGCAATGACTTCACTCTTTATTTTCTCCGTCAGATCCTTTGTTACTATTAGAATTTTCTTTTTTCTTTCAATCGCCATTTTTAATAAATTCGGTTGAATATGTTTGTCATTGAAACCATAACCTATACACATATAACCAGAAGCTTCTTTGAACAAACCATCAACAGATGAAATTAAAGTCCGATGAGGATCTTCCAAAGCTCTCTCGTATTTGTTTGTCCCTGGGGTTATTATACATGGCTTCATTTCATTTGGTATATATGTCAGGTTCGGATAACTACGCATTTCTCCATTGTTGTCTACGAACCAATCTAATGAGCCATGAATTTTGTATATATTTACACAACCTTCATAAACTTTCAATTTTGCCAAATGATTTTTGTGGTCAAAACCTATAAAATGTCCAATATGAGATTGTGAACATCCACAATTCACATAAGCATCAGTTTTAGAAGCGGCATATTCTATAAGGCAGTCATAATTGGTTGTTACAACATTTACCCCAGCATCTGCTCTATTATATATTAGATGTGTAAGCAAATCAGTCAAAGGTAAACAACTACGTGATTGAATTACGTCCATAAAAACTTCATTGTCCTTTGGCTTAATCTGATTCCATACAATTTTTAATATTCTATTTTCTACTTCCCCTGTACATTTTATGCTAAGCATAGCATCTTCCAATCCCATTTTTGCGTCAAGTTTGCTGACTAGTTCATTTACGCAATTTTTGGATTCTTCAGAAATAGGCGGTGTCTTTGTAAAATCTGCTTTTATAGCCACCGCCAAGTCCCACATACCAGGAATTCCGTAATTCATAGAAGCACCACAACCAATTACTAAAACTGGATTGTCATTCACTATGTCTTGAATGGACTTGAAAAGTCTATCTTTTTCCTCAGTTGTCATATCCTACTAATTTAATTATGAAATAAATATTCAGACTCTCCATCATTTCCGTCAAATCTTCGAACGATGTTTTCTCTCCATATGTCATAGATAATTGCATGTCTTTGTAGTTGTTATGCCAATTAACAATGACTTCATTTAGAGGTAATAACTTTATATATTTGCGAATATCTGGAGTATAATCCACCTCGCTCATACTTGTGAATAAATCACGATGATGGTGTGCTATGTTCCAAAGTTCATTGTTAATAATTGCTCGTATCGCAATATCGGTGCTCATGCTTTGTGCCAAGTCATATAGATGACGAGATTTGCTAAATATCCCCACGAATTCACGCATCAACGCGTTACCGTTTTTATTGGTGAATATGTGCGAGTTCGTCTGAATGGGTAATTCGCTCATTTCTTACTTCTCCTATATTTTTGATTACTTGCATTGGGATGCTCGGGATTAGTCATTTCGAGATATCCGGCTTCAACAAGCGGAGTGATATTTTGTTTCCTATTTTTGCTTTGATTTGAAATTCCGATACGATTCATAATTTCTTCTGCAGTTCGTGGAACTGTGCAAAAATTCACTATGTCTTTTTGCTTGTTTGTGAGTTTTATCCGCTCGGTGCCAGAGTATCTAAGTTCAGTATCTAAGTTGTCATTAACTTGGTTACTTTCTTTGCTGACTTGGTTACTTTTCTCGTCAACTTGGTTACTTTTGCCATTAACTTGGTTACTTTTTTCGGTAGCTTGGTTACTATTTTCGCCAACTTGGTTACTTTCTTTGCAAACTTGGTTACCTTCTAACCTATTTATCGTAATCACAAACTCATTCGTCCTGTCATTGTTGGTGAATAAAACATTCATATCCTCCGACAAGGCACGAAGCATACCACTACCTGCTCCTGTGTAGGGGAGCAAATGAATGGCATTTGTGAAAAGGAACATATTGCGCGGCATGGAAGTTCCTACTACAATATCATCCACGGTGAGCCCATTGGGGAGAGTTCCCGGACTGTGAATCTCCACTCTGTCATCGAAAATAAATATACGGATCGGGACTGTCGCATTCAGCGAGCGATGCACTAAAGCATTTACGGTGAACTCAACAAGGCTGATGTATGGTATCTCCAACACTCCCTTCGAATTGAATTCATCCCCAACCTGTATATGACGCAAATTTCGGTTGAAGAAATCCATAATAGTCTCAAACTGATGAAGCAGATTGCCCTCAATATCGGCATCATTCACTTTATCACGAAATTGTGTACCGCCGAGACTATTGCCCACAAAGCAAATACACTTTGCTGTCATCACTGGAAGCCAACGCTGGGTATACTTGCCAAACAATAACATTGCAGCCACTGTAATTTTTCCATCGGGACGAATGAAACGTAGGTTACGCAGCAGTTTCTCTCCATCGTGGCCACTGACAATAGCGGAACAGACTGTATCTAAAGAGGCTTCGCGGAATGCGTCGCCCACCAGTCCTTTTCTCACCAATACTTTTTCAAACTTGTTGCTTAGGAAGGTTTTGATAGTATTCTCGTCCAAGTCCTTAATCGTAGCATCCCGAACCCCAGCTTCATCAGGCGAGAAACTGCCGCAGTCCGTCATCATCTCGGCAAGCTCGGCATTATCGAACACCTTGCGTTTGTCGGCACCATTCTTTACCCACACAATGCCACGATTGTCATGGTAAGGCTTATTTACCCCTTCTTTAATATGAGCCACAACAAGGCTTCCACCATCCATGGGAATTGTTTCCACATCAACAAGAATGGCAGGAACAACATTCTCTGATGCGATGTTGCCAAGTGTATTCGTGGTTTCCTGTACTTCCAGATATGACAAAGGATTGACACTGCCTGTTTTGTCCTTCACACCAACGACCAATGTTCCACCACGTGCATTGCTGAATGCCACCAATTCGCAGCCGATGTCGTAGTTGTCAAGGAGCCGTTCTTTGAACTGCACCTTACTGACTTCACCTGACTTTATCTGTTGAATAATATCTATTTCCTTCATTTCTTCAAATGTTTTTGGTTGAGCAGTCTACCTGCATCAATATTCAAAGCCTCTGCTATACGTAGGAGGTTTCTTGCGTCAGGCTGCATAGTATTCGTTACCCATTTGGAGACAGTAGCCCGGTCTTTTCCTAATTGTTCTGCCAGCCACTTACTGCTTTTTTGTTCTTCGGCAAGCACTATCTTCAGCCTGTTAATCATTTCTTTTTCCATAAAAGACATTCTTTTCGGTGTAAAGATACAAATAAACCCTGAGAATCAAGACGAAACACATCAAAAAAGAGCATTTATGCAATAAATAATTGGTTATTTCACCAACAGATAACTTCCTTTTGTCGCAAAAACACAAATTACTTACGACAGCACTATGACTTATGAAAAAAAAGAAGGATACTTAGCAGAACTCCAGACGGGCAGTCTGGTGGTTTTCTGCGTAAACAATGCGTAAACAAACTATTTCAGTTAGGGGTATTTAATGAGTCTCATAGAGGATAGTGTATTTCGCAACTAACTGATATTCAGCCAAGATTAGTTAGGCGAGCTATCACAAAATATCATCTTATCGTTCTCATAATCTGGAGGTCCCTGGTTCAAGCCCAGGCTGGTCCACATTTATCACAGCGGCTTACGCTTTTGCGTAAGCCGCTGTTTTTGGTTTCTTCGTAAACAAACTGTTTGAGTTAGGGATTGTTTACACTGTGATATTCTATGAAACTCAACAATATTCTATAAGGTATTGTTTCAGCTCTTGTTTTATGTGCAATATGAAACCTTTTGCTTCTTTCCAAGATTTTTTTCACTGAGACATAATATATTGTCACATAAAAGCCTTTTTAGCGGACAGCAATAAATTGTTATTATGATTTATTCATATTGTTCACCTTCAAAATTGTATCTTTGCAAAAAAAGAAGCATGACCGAACAAGAGTTACAACAATATCTGCTTTCCAAATACCCTATGGAAAATGAAGGGTGTGAATGGAAGGAATTCAAGAATATAAAGAATGACTTCAACGGTAAAGAAAAGGATGATGTCATCTCTTACGTCTCTGCCTTGTCAAACATGGAAGGCGGACACTTGGTTATTGGCGTTGTTGACAAGACGTTGGAAATTGTCGGCACCAACACCTACAACTATGATGTACAAAAGGCAAGGCTAAGGATGACAGATCTGTGCGCCAATTTACCATCTGAAGGACTGTTGGTTGAAGAATTCATTACCGAAGATTCACATAAAACGGTTTGGGTGATTCATGTACCCAAACACATGAAGCGTCGTCCAGTATATGCACACAGCAAGGCATGGCAGAGACTGGATGATTCTTTGGTGGAATTGACAGACTCACGCCTTAATGTAATACTCGACGAGCAAAATTCTGCATTCGATTGGACAGCCCAAATCGTTGCTAATGCGACAATAGACGATCTTGATTCCGATGCCATCAAACTCGCTCGTGAAGGCTATAAGCAACGCTACCCAAAGTTTGCAAAGGAATGTGACTCTTGGAAAGACGAGGTTTTTCTTGATAAAGCGTGCCTGACAATAGATGGAAAGATAACCAATACCACACTATTACTTGTCGGTAAAGAAGAAAAAGCACATAAACTCAATCACATTGCGCAGATTGTATGGAAATGCTTTCAAGACGGACAAACCTTTGGTGACATCTATACTATACCATTCATACGAACCACGAGTGAGTTGCTGAATAGAATAAGAAACTATCGGTTCAAAATATATCCAAAAAACTCGCTTATCCCTGCAGAAGTATGGAAATATGACACAGAGAGTATTCTTGAGGGGCTTCACAACTCTATAGCTCATCAAAAATACGAAAGTGGAGCACGAATCATCGTCACGGAAGACAAGGACAAACTGACATTCCAAAATGACGGTTACTTTTATGAGGGAAACTATAGTCAATACATCACAGGCGAAAAAACGCCAAGGCACTATCGTAACCCTGCACTGGTAAAAGCTATGGTGAACATCAAGATGATTGACACCCAAGGTTATGGCATTCACAAGATGTTTGTGAGCCAAAAGGAACGTTATCTGCCAATGCCTGATTATGACAAATCAACAGCAACAGAAGTTGTCTTGACCTTGCCTGGTACAGTTATTGATGAGAATTATAGTCTCTTACTATTAGAAAACAAAAATCTGTCTCTTACAGATGCAGTTCTGTTAGACTCTGTACAGAAAGGCAAGCGCATATCGCCAGAAGCTGTTGCCATGCTCCGTAAGCGCAAACTGATAGAAGGTCGTTTACCACATATCTTCATAGCAAAGGATATTGCCCAAGTAACAGACCAGAAGATAGAATATTCCAAGCACAAGGGATTGGACGATAAGAAATGCGAGGCATTATTGCTTGATTCGTTGAGGGATCATGGTTCGTTGACGAAACCTGAAATCGTTCATCTGCTTTGGGATGTGCAGCCCGATCAGTTGGATGACAAGCAGAAAGAATATAAGATAAACAATTTCTTGCGTAAACTTAGAAAGGAAGGAAAGATTAGCAATACCACTGTTGCTGGCAACAAATCGACTTGGACGCTTGTAAATGATTGAAATTTACAAGCGCTTACAAGGCGTTACATGCGGTTCTTACATGCGGCAAAGAAATTACACTCGGCATAATCACTTGATTATAAAGATTATTTAATATAATAGCAGCTTGTAAAAGTCGGAAAGTTCCGTAAGGTTTTCGTGTGCAAACTATCAAAGCAGCTCTTCATCATGGAAGACATTCAAGATAAATACAACTATCTTCTCCAGCAGAATGAGGCTCTTCGTCAAGAAAACGAAGAGTTAAAATTGCTTCTACATGCGCACGGCATTGAATACAAGTCCAAGCATGCAGAAGAGAAGGATGCTGTATATTCACCCTTCACCTTCCCATCTGTCAAACTTTCCACAGAGGAGCGTGTTGCCCTTTTCCATTCCTTGTTCAAGGGCAGAGAAGATGTGTTTGCGCGAAGATGGTTCAGTAAAACAACTGGCAAGAGCGGTTACCAACCTATCTGTATCAATGAGTGGAGGCGAGACGTATGCGACAAAAAGAAATTCAAATGTGCAGACTGTCCTAATAAACATTTTGCGCCACTCACTTACCAAGACCTCTATCGTCATTTGGAGGGCAAGGATGAGAACTGTTGTGATGTCGTCGGGCTGTATTCCATCATGCCCGACAACAACTGTACCTTTCTTTGTACCGATTTCGATGACAAGAGCTGTAAGTATGGCTATAAAGACGATGTTCTTGCATTTGTTGGAGTATGCAAAGAATGGAATATTCCTTATGCCATTGAACGCTCGCGCTCAGGCAACGGTGCCCATATATGGATTTTCTTTGAGGAGCCAATACCAGCTTTCAAGGCAAGACGATTAGGGAATGCCGTTCTTACAGAGGCTATGCGGCATAATGGTCGTATGTCCTTAAACTCATACGACAGATTTTTCCCAAACCAAGACAGAATGCCCGAAGGAGGCTTTGGCAACTTGGTCGCCTTGCCATTGCAAGGACAGGCTCGCAAAAGACGGAATAGTATTTTCGTAGATGACGATTTTCTGGCGTACAAAGACCAGTGGGCTTTCCTTTATAATATCAACAAGGTGAAGGATACAGAAGTTGACATGCTGCTAAACCTACATGACTGTGAAGAACTAGGAGCACTCACAACTTCAAGTGAGAGCAAACCTTGGGTTACTCCTATACCACAAGATATTTCCAAAGGCGATTTTTATTCCGAAATAGAAATCACCAAAGCCGATAAGATTTACATTCCGCTAAAGGCTGTTTCGGCAAAAGTTCTGAATTACCTTAAAAGAATAGCATCATTCAAGAACCCGGAGTTTTATAGCAAGCAAGCACTGCGACTTTCCACATATTCCACACCTCGCATAATATCGTGTTTCGACATCACTGACGACTATCTCGCCATGCCTCGTGGATGTGAAGATGCAATTCTTTCTTTCCTCAATGAGAATGGAGTAAAATATAATATTGTAGACGAGACCAACTACGGTACGCCAATATCTGTTTCTTTTCAAGGCAAAGAACGAGAAGAACAACAGGCAGCTATCAACGCATTACTAATGCATAGCAATGGCGTACTTCACGCTACTACGGCATTTGGGAAAACAGTTACAACGGCTGCTATCATTGCACGAAAAAAGGTGAATACACTTATTCTTGTTCATTCGAAGGCATTGCTTGCCCAATGGCATGAACGCCTGACAGAGTTCTTGAGCATTGACTATGTAAAACATCCAGTGCTGAAGAAGCGTGGTCGTCGTAAGAAATTCTCTACGATAGGTTGTCTCGACTCTACTGGCAACTCACTTCATGGCATTGTTGATATCGCACTCATCCAGTCATGTCTTGATGGCGATAACGTAAAGCCTTTTGTGGAAAACTACGGAATGGTAATAGTGGACGAATGTCACCACGTGTCTTCTATAACATTTGAGAATGTACTGAAGGGCATAAAGGCACATACCGTTTATGGCCTGACGGCAACCCCTATCCGCAAGGATGGACATCAGCCTATCATATTCATGCAATGTGGCCCCATTCGTTTCTCTGCCGATGCTAAAAGTCAGATAGCGAAACAATCATTTGAGAGGTATCTCATTCCTCGATTCACACCATACCGTTCCATTACTGATGACAAACAGTCTATAACGACATTGTACCAGTTGCTATCAGAAGACGAGATACGCAATACGCTCATAGTAGAAGATGTGTGTAAGGCTGTTGAAGCCGGAAGAACGCCAATCATTCTGACCAACAGAACTGCACATGTCACTATATTAGCCGAAAAGTTGAAGGATAAAGTGAAGAATGTTGTCACATTGACAGGGACTGGAAGCACGAAAGAAAAACGGAAGATGCAGCAACACTTGCAAGAGATTTCCAGGGAAGAACCTTTGGCGATAGTAGCCACGGGAAAATATGTAGGCGAAGGTTTTGACTATCCTCGCCTTGACACCCTTTTCCTTACCCTTCCTATTTCATGGAAAGGTCTTGTCGCCCAATATGCGGGCCGATTGCACCGCGAAAACGAAGGAAAGAAAGATGTGCGCATCTATGATTACATTGACATTCATGAGCCTATCTGCGACAATATGTACAGGAAGCGACTGAAGGGTTACGCTTCCATTGGATATAAAATCATTTCCCGACATTCACCCACATTGTTTGACAATGTGAAAGATATAGGCATACCTGTTAGTAAGGAGCAGATATTCAACGGTAGAACATTTTTCCGTCCTTACTCTTCAAGTATAGGAGATGCCAAGCACTCAATCGTTGTTTCTTCTCCCAAGTTATATAGGGTAGAGCATAATGTTTTGGTCAATCAGTTGAGCGAGTTGGCTCATATTGGAATCGAAGTTCTCATTATCACGACAGCAAGTAACCCTGAAACAGAATACCTTTTGCAAAGAGGATTGTCTGTAAGAATATTGCCAGAAGTAAAACTGTGCACAACTATCATAGACAAAGACATCGTATGGTATGGCGCTATAAATGCTCTTGGCTATGCAACAGAAGAGGACAATATGATAAAAGTGGTAGACAATAAACTTTCCAATGAATTGTTAGAAGTTCTGCTCACTTCCTAAATTCTGCGTAAACAAACTGTTTGAGTCATGGATATTCAATGACATGCCACAAAATATCAAATAGAGATAACACGTTGATAATCAATGAAAGTTTATAATAACGAAATATTACGGACTATCATTCTATTGGTCTCATAATCTGGAGGTCCCTGGTTCAAGCCCAGGCTGGTCCACAAACGAAATCAGGCATTTACAAACAATTGTAGATGCCTGATTTTTTTATGCTTGCAATAGCCATTTCCAAGCAGGAATGATTTTAATCTGTTTATTTTCGGCTATTAAATCTTCTTCTTCCTCTTTTGTAATGACGTAAAGATTGTCACATCCTGTTTGTTTTGAAGCCTCTAATAAACCATCAATTTCTCGTTTACGAGTATCAGGATCCGACATGCTCCAAGTAACCTGATATAATGAAACGACCGCTTCGTCACGCTGTACAACAAAGTCACATTCACCATTTCCCAAGTAATACGTAATCTTTTCATCAGGCTCTTTCTTCCTATTCAATTGCATAAACACGGTGTTCTCCAGATATTTCCCCATATCGTTACTTTGAGGCAGGAGAACAGCGTTACGCATACCGTTGTCTATAAAGTAATATTTATACAAAGAATTATGCTCCTTAACTAATGAACGCTCATATTTGGGGATTCTCAAGAACATAAAAATATCGCATATATAGTTTGCCCATTGGTATAGGTCGTTTTTCGTTACTTTCAGTCCCTGCGAGCGTATATCATTATAAATTGAATTTATTGAAGTCGGCTTGGTCAAGTTAGCCATAATCCTTTTCACAAAATACCTCACAACTTCCGTATTGGATATCTTATAATGCTCTGCCAAGTCTTTCAACAACATGGTATCAAAATAGCCGTGAAGTAGCTTCAGCTTATCAGACTGTATATCTGTTAATACAACCTCAGGAAAAGCACTCGACTGATTATACTCAACAAAGGCATTTCTAAGTTTTGCCTTATCTTGTTCCAGATACGTATTTACCTTAATTCCCTTGAAACGACAATATTCATTGAATGACAAAGGATAGGTCTCATACTCCAACGGATACCCTCTTAAAGCAGAACTCAGTTCAGTAGAAAGCATTGTGGCATTACTACCACAAACATAAATATTCTTGCAGTAAGTCTTGTATATTCTCAGAACGAAGTATTCCCATTTAGGTATGAGCTGTAATTCATCGAAAAACATATACACCTCTTGTATGGGAATATTAGGATACATTTCCATATAAGAAACTAACACTGTATCTAAGTCTTCGGCAGACAGATTAACGAGACGTTCGTCATCAAATCCAAGCCAAAGAATTCTTTCTGGTGAAACCCCACTTTCTATTATGTTGTTAATGGCAATCATCATTAAAGTTGATTTACCACATCGACGAACACCGGGTATAGTTATAATCTTCTTCCTATTAATAGGCAACTCGATATCTCTATCGATAACATCGAAAGGAATTTCACTCTGCTTAATGGCAATTAGCGATTTTATTACGTCTTTCAACATATCTTTCTTTTTTATAGATACAAATATAACAGATTCTTTCCTTAAAAAAGAGAAAGAAATCTGTTATTTATATCTATTTCCGTACAACTATATCTTTTTTTGCTCCTATAACCACCTTACTTCCGATTATTCAAGAAATAAACCGGATAGTTTCTTTCGCCCTCTTTTCTTAGTACGCCTGTTTCCGTGAAGTGCCTCAGCCATTTAAGCGCAGTACTCTGCCGTAAATTAAAGAGCGTTTCCATAGCACGGCGGTTGATATAGCTGTTAGTGGAAAGATACTCCTTTATCTTCTCTAACATCTCCTCTTCGGTAAATTCCTTCGATTTTGTAGAGAACTGCGCACGCTCAAAGCGTGCTTTTGTTTTCACTTCTTGCAGCAGAGAGAAATCGGGACGAAACTTGATGTTTCGCACGCTGATATAGTCACCACGCGCTTTGTCAATCGATTTACCATCGGGCATGTCCAAGTCTACCGACAACGAAAAATAGCCGATATTAGGAATATAGAAACGGTTGCCTTGCGACAATTCACTAAGCATTTGTTCTCTCAATGCCGACAACGCAGCCTCTACATCGCCTTTAGTTAGCGAGCAAGAAGATTCGATACTGTTTTCTAGTTGACTGGCCGACATGGGTGCGCCTTCATAAATACGAGCAAAATGTCGTTCTTCGCCAGTACTTTGTGAGTTTTTTATAGACTGAATTTCGTATTTGATACTCATAGTTTTAGATTATAGGTGTTTAATACACAAATATACAATTTTTAAGCTGAAAAACGAGAGTATCGCATGAAAATACGAATAAAATAACTGAAAGCTTTATCAAAGTGTGCAAATAATACGGCAAAGTCGTCTCACTTCGACCGATACGAACGTTCACAACGACCGATACGAACGTTCACATCGGTCGATACGAACGCTAACATCGACCGTTGTGAGACAACTTCGTTAAAGATTTTCATGACCTACATGCCAAGCTTCAGCCTTGCCTTCATGCTACTAATCTCCAAAATATTGGTAATGACACTCACTATGCCAAGACAAATTATCAACAGAAGCATTATCACGGCTATCATTCTGGAATATTGCTCTATAAACATCAATATGCCGGTAGTGGCATTGATGGAAAACAAAGGTATATCGATAGGCGTGGAGAGAAGATAAGCCATTACGCCACCGCCGCACAATATTCCGAGTACAAATGTGGCTACCATAGCGTATCTATAACGGCGCAAGGTGGCTTCTTCATGCTGTTTTATATACTCTACAGCATCGAGTCGACGAGTGAGCGACTTCATGAATCTGTCTTTATCGTCGAATTTTGGTTTTGCGGCAAGGAATAAATCCTCAAGTTGTTTATCTTTCGTCATACTTTAGTCGTTCTTTTAGTTTATCGCGTCCTCGCGAGAGTTGTTTCTTTATGGCATCTTCAGAGTCGGCTGTGATGGCCGAAATATCCTTGATGCTGTATCCATTCAGATAGAAAAGCGTTACCGCAGACCTTTCTTTTGGCGGCAAGGTACGCAGTGCAAGATAAAGGTCTTGGTAAGCGAATGTTGAGTCTGTATAAGTATCGGCAGCCAATTGGCGTGCTTCTTCTATATCGCTTGTCACCACACAACTTGCCTTGTGGTTAAGAAATGTATTATGAGCAATCTTAAAAAGCCACGACCTGAATCGGCCTCTTTCCTGATAACCCGAAGACGAAAGATAAGCCTTGACTAGAGCATCTTGTGCTATGTCGTCGGCATCGTCGCGGTTGCCACAACACAAGGCAAGCAGGAAAGCTCGTAGCGCTTCCTGCTCACTCTCAACTAAACTTATAAATTGCTCTCTTGTCATAGTTCCGTTATGACTGACGCAAGTTCTGTTCTTCGGCTTCCATCTCTTTTGCAAGCATCTTTTTGCCCATTAGATAAGTAAAAAGCAGCGAAACACCGATGGCTAACAAAACAACACTCCAAATGACATACAACTTTAATTCACCAGCATCACCTACAAAGATGGCATATATGAAAAGGCCGATGCTAAGAACAATTGTCATTAGTCCCCACTGAAGTTTTTTAAGCAACTTCTCCTTGAGAAGTTTGTCTGGAGCGCTCGTTTTCTTTACAAGTTCTTCAATGTTTACATCCGCATTCTTTTCAAGGGCTGCCAGAATGATTTCTTTTTTGTTGTTCTCTGATATGATTTTTCTTTTCAAAATCAGATAAACTATACTAATAGGAAGAGCAACACATATTCCTATAGGGACTAATAATTCAGTTAAATCTTCAAAATTCATAATCTTTATTTTTTAGCTTGTTAAACTTACTATTATTTTCTGAACCGATTCATCATAATAACAGATAAAACAACCGAAAGGTGACGTCGGTCTATTGTTTTTTTAGGAATTTCCCTCTCAACTTATAGGGATTCATACCTATAAGTTCTAAAAGAATGGACTACCTTTGCTAAAACAAAAACTAACAATAACCTTCAAAAACAGAATGGATTATGAAAAGATGGATGTCTATTTTAGCCACTTTGATATTTGCTGTATGCTTATCGGCATCGGCCAAAGATAACAAGAAGAACGTAGAGCGCGGAATGAGCCAACAAGAGGTTATCAATATTCTGGGTGAGCCCAAGTTGCGCAGCTTCGACGAGTATGGCGATAAATGGGAGTTTTATAAAACCAGTATCATAGCTGACGACAAGTATATCGTTGTAAGATTCGACAGAACCGGAAAGGTGGTGAGTTATAATTCAAGATTTATAGAACCAATCGCGAATAATGCAGGCGGTCGTCCTCAATGCCCTACTCCTCCGGCATACGAAGAAGTGCCATTGCCTATTGAACCGATGTACCCCGTATATTGCCTTGACGATGCCTCTTTCTCTAAACTATACAATAAAGTAAAGACAGCTAGTTTCGACGACACTAAGTTCGACCTACTGGAAGTAGCCAGCCTCGGTTGTTACTATTCGTGTGCCCAGACAGTTCGCATGATGAAAATGTTCTCGTTTGGCGACGAACAACTGAAAGTTCTCAGAATGATGGCTCCGCGCATTATCGACCCGCAGAACGCCACCGATATCTACAAAGTATTCTCGTTCGACAGCGAAAAAGAAAAGGCTGGAGAGATAATGAGGAGAAGCAGATAATCTCAGCAACCTTTTAATTATCTCATAATTAATTTTTATATTATCTTTGTCGGTTACAATAAGTACTATTTTAGTTAACCTAACGAAGTTTTTTATGACAAATTTAAAGAATCTCATAATGTGTGCTGCGGCATTTTCGCCTTCTGTCTTAGGAGCGAAAGAACTGCCTAATATCATTTATATAGTAACCGACCAACAGACAGCTTCGGCAATGAGCTGCATGGGAAATACTGACGTGCAGACTCCTAATATGGACCGTTTGGCACAAGCTGGAGTACTGTTTAGAAACGCTTATTGTTCGGCACCTTTGAGTGGTCCTTCAAGAGCGTCTATGTTTACAGGACACATGTCTCACGAAATAGGCCTCGCCCGAAACAACGTGCCTATGGCCGATTCTTTGCGTACATCAAGCTTGGGATGGCTGGTACAACGTGCCGGATACGATTGTATATATGCCGGCAAATGGCATGTGCACACCGCTTCAATGCCCGATAAAGAATTCGGCTTCTCCGTAATCCATCCGCATAACGATAACGGACTGGCAGAATCGGCTGTCGCTTTCCTAGAACAGAAGCATTCTAAACCTTTCTTCTTGGTTGTAGGATTCGACAATCCTCATAATATATGCGAATATGCACGTAGCCAAAACCTTCCTTTCGGAAATCAGCCTGAGCTGCCGCAGGACGAATGGCCGGGACTGCCGCAGAACTTTGCCCGCAATCCGTACGACGCTGATGTGATAGACTATGAGCAAACGCAGAATTATTCAGCTTATCCTACACGCCATTTTACTCCCGACGACTGGAGACGCTACCGTAGCCTCTATTTCCGCTTGGTAAAGAAGGTGGATGCCGAAATCGGTAAGATTGTAGACGCCATAGATAAACAGAACCTATGGAAAAATACTGTTATTATCTTTACCAGCGACCACGGAGACGGTGTGGGAGCGCATCACTGGAATCAGAAATCAGCACTGTATGAAGAAGTTGTGAATGTTCCTCTGATTGTAACTCTACCAGGAAAGAAGAATGCAGGCAAAGAATTGCCTCAGTTGGTTAACGAAGGCGTTGACTTCTTCGCTTCTGTTTGCGACTGGGCAGGCGTTGCTCTTCCCGAAGGCTTGCATGGAGTATCATTCAAATCATTGGTAGAGAATGCCGACCCTAAACAGGCGCATCAACCGTATGTGGTTACAGAAACTACTTTCGACAAGGGCGTTGCACGCGGCTGGGCGTTACGCACTGATCACTACAAGTATGTGCTGTACGACAAAGGCCTCTATCGCGAACAACTCTATGATATGGACAACGACCGCGGAGAAATGCGCAATTTGGCTATAGAGAAAAAATACCGCGAAGTATTGTTGCAGCATCGCGCTTATCTGAACGAATGGATGAAGTTACACCGCATACCTCAGATACGTCCCGAAGTACACTTGATTCCGGATATGTAATAATAGAAACCTATAAATATGGAAAAGGTTGTGTCACAAAACTATGGCGCAACCTTTTTATTTTATATAGCAATAAGTTGAGAATGATTTTATCACCTTTTTTGTACAATCTTCGTTTTTTATGAATTAAATATCTCTTACTTTTGTATATATAATTATTAACAACCTTATTTTAACCCGTACCTATGCCTAAAAAGATTTTCCAACTGCTATTTGGTTTACTTTTTCTTAGCTCTACTGCTTTTGCGCAATTCGTAGGTTTCGAAGAAGGAATACCGCAGAACTTAGAGAGTTCGAAGAAAAAAGAATTAGCTTTATCAACCTCGTTCTATAAAGAAGGAAGCAAGAGTTTGGAATGGAAGTTCGCTCCAAACAGTGTATTGAACGTTCCATCCGAATCGGCCTTCACATTAAAAGACGATAACGGTATCTATTTGTGGATATATAACGAAAAGCCTCAGCAAGACTCTCTGCGCTTTGAGTTCTACGCTCCTAACGGACAAGTTTCTTATCACTTCGGATTCCGACTCTATTCTGCCGGATGGCGTGCCTGCTGGATAGGCTTCAAGCACATGCAAGGAGATAAGCAGAATAAGAAAATAGCCGGCTACCGCATCGTTGCCCCAAACCGTAAGGGACGAGTATTCATAGACCGAATTACATTCCCTATGAAAAAGGTAAACGACCGTACTACTCCCGACATGCAGATGCCTACAAACAACTCGCTTACATACCGCGACTTGTGGCACTGGTGCCGCGTTTGGCAATGGGAACAATATAAATACGACTTACCTCTGAGCAACTCACTGACAGCCGACGAAAAGAATGAACTGAATACCGTAGAATCTAGACTTACAGCGGCTCTCGACATTAAAAAAGCACCTAAGAAGGAGGTTGCAAAAGCCTATAACACATTCAAGGCTGCCAACATCCGTCCTTCGGGCAACGGATTTACCGGTGCTCCTGTTGTTGCTCCCGATGAACTTGACCGCAAGAAAGGCGAAATGTCATGGAATAATCTAGAAGAAATGCTCGCCGGATTTGCCTATGACGCATACTATAACCACTCGGAACAAGCCCAAAAGAACTACTTCCTCGTTTGGGACTATGCCATAGACCAAGGCTTCGCTTTCGGTAGCGGCATGGGAACAAACCACCACTACGGTTATCAGGTACGAAAAATATATACTACAGCATGGCTGATGCGTGATGCTATCTGGAAAGCCCCTAACCGTGACAATATTCTTTCGGCACTTATTTTCTGGTCGGCACTACAGGAAACCAGAATTCCTTTCCAGTACGGACGAGACGAGTTGCTTGATAGTTGGCATACATTGCTGATGGCAAAAACAGTAGCGGCACTCTTGTTTGTAGACGAAAGAGAAAGAGCACGCGCCCTTGCCGGACTCTCAAGATGGCTGAGCGGTTCGTTACAATACAGCCCAGGTACCATTGGCGGTATCAAAGTAGACGGAACCACTTTCCATCACGGAGGATTCTATCCTGCATATACCACCGGAGTACTTGCTATGGCAGGACAATATATAGCGCTTACTAACAATACACGATATGTACCTACCGTAGAAGCACGCCAAGTGCTGAAATCTGCATTCATTTCTATGCGTAACTATAGCAATATCTACGAATGGGGTATCGGTCTAGGTGGAAGACACCCATTCGGATTCGGCATGAAAGAAGACGATGTTGCTTCATTCGCATATATCGCCCTCGCCGGAGACTTGTCGGGAGAAGGAAATACATTCGACCACCACTTGGCGGCAGATTATCTTCGTCTTTGCGATAAGGATACTCCCGAAGCCGCATACTTCAAAAAAGAAGGAATCACCCCGGCTAAAGCGCCGCAAGGCTTCTTTGTATACAACTACGGTTCGGCAGGTATCTTCCGCCGAAGCGACTGGATGGTTACCTTGAAAGGTTATACTACCGATGTTTGGGGCTCTGAAATTTATAAGAAAGATAACCGCTACGGACGCTATCAAAGCTATGGTTCGGTTCAAATTATGGGATATCCTAACCGCAAAGACAGCGGTTTCGATGAAAACGGATGGGACTGGAACCGCCTGCCGGGTACCACTACCATACATTTGCCGTACGAGTTGCTCGATAGTCCGCTACCAGGCACTACCATGGCGCATTCTACAGAAAACTTCTCGGGCAGTAGCTCTCTGGAAGGCAAAAACGGTATGTTTGCCATGAAGCTCATGGAACGTAAATTTAAAAACTTTACGCCCGACTTCGTTGCCCGTAAATCTGTGTTCTGTTTTGATAACCGTATGGTTTGTCTGGGTACAGGCATCAACAACAGCAATGCTTCTTACCCTACTGAAACTACCCTCTTCCAAAGTACTTTCCAGAAAGGTAAGAGCGACATATATGTAGACGGCAAGCAGAAAGACGCACCTTTCCATCAGGAATTGAAAGACGGAAAGAGCCATTGCATTCAAGACGGATACAACAATTACTACCTGATAAACGGTGACAACGTACAGGTACAAATTGCCGACCAAGAGTCTCGTCATGAGAAAACCCGTGCTAAGACGCAAGGAACTTTTGCTTCTGCCTATATCAATCACGGAACAGCACCTAAGAATGCCGCATACGAGTATATGGTATTGATTCAGCCTACCAATGAAGAACTGAATGCAGCATGCCAGAAAGCTCCTTATCAGGTTATACAGAAAGACAATACCGCCCATGTAGTAGCCGATAAGCAGACAGGCATCACAGCATACGCCGCTTTCGATACTTATCAACCTAAAAATGATGAGTTGTTCGTTTCCATACCTGCCGAAACGATGGTAATGCGTAAACAGTCGGGTACCAACGTATTGATGAGCGTATGCGACCCGAACCTTAATATCGCAGAAAAGACCTACACCACCAAAGAGCCAAGCCGACCCATTGAAAAGAAGCTTACTCTGAAAGGTAAATGGAAAATGGCTACACAGAATGAGAAAGTAAACGTAAGCTCTAACCAATCAGAAACGATTGTAACCGTAACTTGCCAGCACGGACAACCGGTAGAATTTACGTTAGCACAAGAATAATAGAACTCTAAAATAAACAAACGAGGAAGTAACGGCTGAAATAAACAGAGCAATACTTCCTCGTTTTTATTATATCTATACACGAGACAATATCAAGTCGGCTAATAAAACAGCCGTTTCAGCCTCTCCTTTAGGAGAATCTTTAGGCTTCCAAGCCACAATAAATCGCACAGAAGCCGATTTTACCTCATATCCTTTCTCCTTCCAATCAGACAAAGCTGTCTGCATTGTAGATGAGAGTCTAGCTACAGGCTTATTATTCGATGTCTCAAACAAAAAATAGTCTTTATACGTTAAACTATCACCACCCCTTAAAGACAGTATGTCCATTTTACGGTTTTTAAAGAAATCAAGATAGACATCTTTATGAGATAACTGTAAAACGACCTCTTCGGGCATAGGATACTGATTCTTATCAACAGCATATTTATCTACGCTCAGCCCATCGAATATATCTCCATCAGTATGAATAAACAAGCGCTGTTTTGCCCGAGTTATGCCTACATAATATCGCCGCCACAACTCGTCGTTGCGTATGAAATTTCCGGATATAAACATGTATATGTTACCCCAGTTCGGGATAAGAATAGTTCATAAAAAAGTTGGTAGTTTCACAAATAT
>ENA-OPNG01000022-OPNG01000022.1-human-gut-metagenome-genome-assembly--contig:-NODE-22-length-70100-cov-5.633650_pt1 | contig 70100 bp, 86 predicted proteins | sample MGYA00241536_ERZ501769 | MGnify/ENA primary metagenome ERZ501769 (study PRJEB25962, sample SAMEA2042567) | human gut metagenome | biome: human gut; feature: human-associated habitat; material: faeces... | reverse complement strand
AGGCAAAGAGCAACCCGATGTCTGACAAGAACTTTGTTGCTGCATTGACGGAAGTGCTCAGATTTTTCCGTGATAACGAAGAGTTGAAGAAAGCCTATGAAATCCAAAAGGATTCATTGGCAGACATGGCTAATGGTTCTTGGGTGAAAGCACTAAAGGACTATGTTTACTCAAAATGTCAGGAAGACGGAGTTGATGTAAAGTTACCTGATATAGATGAACTTATTAAGAAACTAGCTTCTGATGAGTTCATCGAAAAGAAAATCAAAGATATTCTTGGAGATAATGATGTAGATAGCGGAAAGGAGAAATAGCGTATGAAGAAACAAATAATCTTAGACGAACAAGATATTAAAGAGTTTCACGAGGATGCAGAGCATCTACGTTGGCTATATAACAGAATGGTGAGTGAGCATGGTGAAAGCGTTAACTTTTATTACATGCACCGCTTTGCCAAGATATTCAATAAATTAAAGCAATTATAGCATATGAGAATAGAAAACATAAAGTTTAAGGCTAAACGTCTTGATAACGGGGAATGGGTTAAAGGTTCTTTGGTTAATACTCCATTCGGTACATTTATTTTATGGTATGAGGGGGCTACCTGCCATAAAAAGGAAGTTAACCCTGAAACCGTCTGCCAACGTACCGGTATGAGAGATTGTTGTGGGGTTGACATATATGAACACGATATGCTTGAATACGACCTTGGCCCTTTTTCCAAAACAAGAGACGTTATGTGGCTCAATGGGACATACCAGTTGAATTTAGAACCTTTATACAGCTATATAAGCCATGGCATACAGGTAAAGGTTGTTGGTAACTTAATCGATAAGTGCTATTAGAAGATAAATAATGAAGATTAGATTAGCTAAGAAGATAATGAAGAAAGTCTATAAAACCCGATATTGGGCTTATAGATTTAGTTATTACCATGGTAAGAAAGATTCCGGTAAAATAGCAGGAGATCATCGCCTTATAAAGGCAATTAAACTAACAAAAAGATAGTGTATGAAAAAAAGAATATTAGATATGTGTTGCGGATCTCGTATGTTTTATTTCGACAAGCAGGACCCACAGGTACTTTTTACCGACATAAGAGAATATCACGACACATTATGTGATGGACGCAAATTAGACGTACAACCCGATATGATAGCCGATTGCACTAATTTGCCATTCGAAGATGAGACATTTAATATGGTAGTTTTCGACCCTCCTCATCTGTTAAAGGTAGGACAGAACTCTTGGTTATGCAAGAAATATGGTAAGCTGCCCGAAAATTGGCAAGCATTCATCAACGATTCTATCCATGAGGGCATGAGGGTGCTGAAAACAAACGGAACGCTCATTTTCAAGTGGAACGAGCAGCAGATAAAGGTTAGTGATGTGCTAAAGGCTATCACCGATTACAAACCTATATTCGGGCACCGTACCACCATCAAGAACCAAACTATTTGGATGGCATTCATGAAATAAATAACCCACAATCCCCACCCAGCTATCACAGCCGAGTGGGGATTTCTTTTTGCAATGAAACAATCTACTTAAAACCTAATTAATACAACTAACTAAAAATAAAAAAGTAAAATCTATACCAATCTATCTACATATTTATCTAAATCTTTTTCGTACCAAACCAGCTCGGTCCATCCTTTCCGCTTTTTACCCTTTGGCAGCCTGCCTTCTTTCACAAGGCGGTCAAAGGTAGCCCTAGAAACATGAACATAGCCGCATGCCTCAGCCTTGCTGATGGGCTCGTCTTTGTTGGCGATGCGGTGCAGAAAATCTAACATGAAAGCATTTTGCTGTTTGTTAGTTAAGCATCTTCCGCTCTGAATCCGCTCATGAAATTCCATCAGGAGCGAATCAATCATCTGCAGTTCTTCGCTAATCTTCGCCATAAGCTAGCACTTTTTGTTTCTGTACCAGAGAGTAAACCCAATCGCGCAAGCCGCCAGTATGAACAGAAAGGCGATATAGCATCTGCCCAGCGACATCAGCCTTTGCTCGTTCTTCGTCAGTTGTCGCTCTATAGGATAAGGCACGGCGACAGAATCCGTCTTGATGATCGTGTCCGTCTTCACCTTATATATATTATGATACCGGTCCCGGTAAACCACCTTGTTATGGAAAACCGTATCACCTTTCTGAAAAACATATACCGAATCCTTCATGTAGATACTATCCAACTTAGCAAAAGTATCAGTTCTGCATACGTATTCAGTTCTAACAGAAGGAACCTTGATATACTCCTTCGTCTTGCATCCTGTAAATGACAATAGGATAATTCCAATCATCAAGCCGATGCAAGCCCATTTCCAAAACCTTATGTCATACCATTTCATAAGCTATATCTCTTTGTATTCAACTTTAGCTTCAAAGCAAGGGCACTCCTTGATTCTCTCCCAAGGATCCACTACGCCATTATGGTTCTTGTCGGGCGAAATATCCCTGTGCCCTAAGATTTCAGCATACGGATATTTCTTCTTCAGCTGAGTGAGCAGAGTGATAAGTGATTTCTTCTGTTCCTCAGTTCTGTTGTCTACCGCCTTTCCCTTCTTGTTGATGCCGCCAACGTAAGCCACATTGATAGCCGTAGCATTATATCCCTTCACACCGTTGCTAACCATTTCTACCGGAAGCATCTGGTGAATCCCACCATCAGCAGTAATCACGTAATGATACCCTGGGTTATTCCAGCCTTTGCGCTTAAACTCGTCCCAAAGTTCCTTCACGCCCCATTTCTGAGAAGAGGCAGTACAATGAACAAAAATTCTCTTGATCAGTCTCATTTCTTCTCCTCCTTTCCCTGCTCCTTCATAATCTCAGCAAAAGCCCTAGCCAAGTCTTCTTTGTTCTCCAGAAGAATGCTTACTGTCTTCTCCTGCTTCCGTATCTCAGCCTTCTGCCAGCTCTTCTCTCTTACGCTTACAAATTCACAGGACACGCAATATCCTGTCCAAATCATAGAGAAGACAGGGAAGGGGAGAACCGTGCATGCTATCAGGTCTATACAGACCGTCACCATGAAGGGAGAGAAGTATTTCCTCGCCTTGTCGCAAGTCTTCTTGAATCCTGTACTTGTCGTAGCCAGTCCGTTCTCTTTCGCTTTCTTGATGCCGAAGAACAGGTCCACGCCCATAGAAATGATAAGAGCACCCATGCAGATGACAATAACCAATGCCGATCTGTACAGGTGCTCTTGTAAAAATGTATGTACTATCTCTGCCATATATCATTATTTATGATTAATGGCTACAAAGATAAAAGGCTTTTCAATAGCTTTTGCCGTGTTCCAACTTAGCTATTCATATACCACCAGATTTTATCTGTAGGGTGGTTTGTCGATTCATCACAGAGGAAACTGATAGCCAGTTCCGAAATCCTTTTTCTTGTGGTGTCTTTGTTCTTCGACCATTTGCCCACCACGTCTATATGGTCAGCATACATCTTATTCATCGTTACCGCAAAATCCCAGAAGTTGTAGTCCGGTATGTTCCAAGATAGCCGGTCATAATCATCCTTCAACTCATCAAACCCGAAGTAAGGCGCATACTTTTTGTGAACATCGTCATCAAAATAATAGATGTTGGCGATACAGGCTCTGCCCAGTTGTTCGTCAAAGTGATGCTTCCTTTCCATCCAGTACAGCAGATTCCTCTGCACAATCCTCTCTTCTTCCTCTGTAAACCCGCACTCATCGTTTCTTAGCATCCCGAAGGCAGATTCTGCTATTCGATAGAGCGATTTTGATAAATCCATAAGCGTAAAGCATTAAAGTGAATATGATAAACACATGGTGCATCTCTAACTGCTCGGGAGTGATGAACCAGTGCTGATAATACAATCTGATTGCGTTGATACCGAAAAAATAGAAGAACGGAATACGGAAAATCCAGCAGTATCTGAAGAAGAAACTTACCGGTATCATGGTCAGTGGCATATAAATGTATGCCAGTACATAAATCCAGATGATGCAGTTCCCGTTGAAATCGGTATCTAATATTGTTGGTCTAGGGATAATGTCCATAGTCCCATACGCCGTACCAGTGACCTAGCATCAATGGGATGGGTGCCCACTTTGATAGAAGTTCATAGAACCTCCAAATCTTCCTACTCAATAAGCCTTCCATAACTAAGGCTTCCTCCTCTTCCGAGAGAGTCGATTCCTGTTTTGTTCTCATTTTTGTTACGAATTTATGGTTTAATTTCATCTTTTACTAACAGTTATTAGCATATATATATTATTTTGTTGCAAAATTAAACTTTTTCTTTCGTAACACCATGAAAACCAGCCTAATATTAAACTTATTTAAATCTTTATGCGCTTATTTGGTCATATTCTAAATAATATGTATATTTGCAACATCTTAATGTAGCATTTATATGGCAAGAGCAAATTACGAATTGATTGACAGACAGAGGGATGATCTGATGAAGGCGTATCGGGAGATAGCTCCTAATTGCCATTCTCAACAGGAGGCTTGGGAAAAGGTGGTTCATTCTCCTGCACCCAGATACTATGTTTCTCCCAAAAGAGCTTGGGATATACTCCGTAGAATGGCAGTCGGCGATTTCTCAAAGGTGGATAGTATGAAACCGATTCGTCAGAAGTTGTACTATACGCTGTTCAATAGGATGAACGAAATGACGCAGCGAAAGGAGTTCGTGGGCAAATCTTTATGGTTTATCTGCCAGTTCCTTGTTTCTGAGCCTGCACCCGAGTTCTTTATCCAGCCAAGTAATCTCAAATTCATTTTCGCTTACTATAAGAAGTATGGAAAAAATTACAGAGAAATGGACCTTCGTAAGAAGAAACTTTCGAACAAAGCTGGTGCTTAGCATCATCTGCCTCGTTCTGTGTACTTGGCATGTCGGTTTCTATCCCGGTTGCCCTTGGCAGAATCATATCCTGTATAGCTTCTTCCATGTCAACGGCTTTCATCTTGCCGTAAACCTTCTGGTGCTTTGGCAGATAAAGAACGATATGAAACCGGCCACTTCTCTGGCTGTTGCCTCTGTCGCTAGTCTGCTGCCCATGTATGTTAGTCAGCCTACAATGGGGCTTTCCGGTTTCCTATTCGCTTCATTCGGTTTGATGTGGGGTAGGACAGGACGATGGAAAGAGGCATTAAAGAAAGCGATGCCGTTCATTATTTGCACCATGGCCGTGCCGAATGTCAACGGACTTCTCCATCTTTACTGCTTCGTATTAGGCTACATCGTAGCATATTGCATAAATAATATCAAAAACAGATAACACACATATAAAGAGAATCATGTTTTTAAAAATGTATTTCATAACTCATTTTAAAGGCGACCACTCGTGATGAGCAGCCGCCTTTTTCATGTTATCATAAATTAGCGCGTATGAAAGAATTATCTCATTTTGTCTTCTCGTCTGCTTTGTACCTCCACTATACTGCCAGCAAAGGCATCAGCAGCCTTGAAGTTCTGCAGCGTATACTTGAAAGTAAAGTATTTCCAAGGCTTACCAGCTAAGCTTGGCAGCTTGCACCAGTGCTTACAGTCGTTGCTTCCGTATATCTCCAGCCCAATCGTTCCTTCGTCCGAATCAAACAGATGCTTCACCGCTCTCAGCGATTTCAACGTCATGCTGCCGCCCAGCTTCAAAGGTCTGGTCGTAAATGATCCGCTATAGCTTTCCGTATCTTTGTTAATGTCTGGTTTTCCTGTCAACGTGAAGATAGACATGGCAATATCCTGCACAACGCTGTCCGGATAGTCGTTTGCTATTTTGTCAATAGGGGCATCTGCTACAGACATACCGAATGTTCCGTCTACCATATTATATATATAGTATATCTTCTCATTCTCATCAAAGTCCTGCTCTCCCGATTCATTCTCAAACCAACCTTTACTCTTTTTGTATATTCTCAGCAGCGAATCTCTATAGTCATAAGCTATAATGCAATTCTTTAAGAAATTCAAGAAACTTTCTGTCTGCAGCTTCTTAAAGTTCTTTGGAATCTTCCCACTCATTGACGTGCTTACGCATTTTGCGGTACCACCAGATATAGCCATAAGTCCTTTGTCAGATGTAAAGTATACAAGCCTGTCTGTTGGCGTAATACTATCAGGATTGTTACAGACTTCTCTTGAAATAGGATGAACGCTTCCATAAAGACCTTCTGATGTTACGCTCATTGCGTATATTCCTTCGTCAGTAAACACTAACAGAGGATATTGACCGAACTGTCCCTGACTCACTGATTCCGTGTTGGCAACTATTCCTATTATCTTTCCTGTACCTATCGTATTATCGCCCGATGCCTCGAAAACAAATGGATTGTTTACGACAGAAGTAAATATCTGTGAGTTTAAAACCTCAGGAACATTCATGTTTTTTGTCTTTTCCAGAAGTTCTTCTTCTGTTATAGTTTTAAAAGTTGCATCGCCATCTTTTGAAGGAAGGTTGGTAAAAGAATAAGCTCCGTTCAGAAAAGGGTGTTCTGTTAGAGGTATGCTCAGATACTTGCCAGAGCCGTACAATATGATTTCTTTTGCATTAGGATCCGGATAATAAAACCAGCCACGCAAGAAAGAGTTACTTATTTCTATTACACTCATAGTCCAAGTATCTACCCAATTTGATACAATATGCGTAAACATTATATAATTATTATCGCTTGCTGAACCTTCTCTTCCTACGAGCTTTTTGAACCCGGGAAAAGGGTAGCGCTCTACATCATAAAGGTGTAGGCGGTTATTGTAAGTATAAATCTTTTTTGAGGTAAGCTTAGCCCAGCTATAGTAATCGTCTACTTTCAGTTGGCTTTGTGTAGACAGGTTGCTTACTACTCCGTCTGCAATGAATGTCGGCTGCCCGTAATGTGTTCCGTTCACAGAGTAAAGCCATTCTCCTCCTTCTCCTAACCCCTTCGTATTGATTCCGACAGAGAATAATTTATAGAATTGCGTCTTACCTTTCAGTTCTTCTATTATATCTCGGTCCGTTTTGTACGTAGGCTGTATCTCGCTATGAGGAATAATTTTCGAAGGGAGGTCATAATTAAATACATCTTCTTTGTATGATGAAAATCCATAGTTGGCAAATGGCTTTCTATGGGTGTCGTTAGGAGATAAAAAACGCCAGCCTTTACTGATTTCGAACGGAATAACCTGTTCTGTAGCAAAAACGACAATCTCCTTGATGATGTCTTCCCAATCTTCGCTTATCGAACCGAATTTAAATCTAAGCTCACTATATTCAATAAAGTAGAAAATGCTTTCTGTACCAGTCATTTGATTTAAATCTTCATAGTATTTGTTTTCAAATATTGCTGAGCTAAATCGACAATTTCTGTTTACCGTAGGATAGCAGATGATTGGGGCTGTTATTTTCGTATAACTTCCATCATATAGCTTGAATGCACACCTGATAAAAAAAGGAAACGCAAACATATTCTTGCTTTTTACCCAATTAATCGCCTGCATCACATGACCCTGTACGGTTTCCTGGAACTCATTGTAATATTTTGCATCATTAGTTCCATCTGACTTAATCCAAAAATAATAGAATTGACCTGTTTGGATCATGCCACTAGGTTCTGTTCCTCCTTGTTTTATAAATGCTCCGTTCGCATCATAATACATCGTCTGGTTTTTCGTATGGTCAACGCAGTTGCTTACATTCATGAGTGTTCTGTCGTACTCGTCTGGTCGAAACGAACCTGCATAACTCGGTTTCTCGAAAGAAAACTGATATGTTAGTTCAGGAAAATCTTTCAGAAACTTGTAGGTCTTAGACTTGTATACAAAATAGTACAACCCGCCACTTGTAGTAACAACCACCGTATTACCTACGCTATTTACATCATAGATTTCAACATCTATTTCGAATGCTTGCCATGGCCCAGACTCGATAGTTCCATCCTCTTTACTTTTAGCAAAGATAATTTCATCTTTTTCGTCTTTATTGTATTTGCTTTTTTCGTTGAGCATGACGTATGTTCTGTAATCAGCGCCTTTGTGAATATATAATATAGGTCTGCCGTTTGTTACATATTTGGGCTTCTGTACCGCCTTCATTTCTCCATCCTTAAAGATAAATCCGTCACTCTCCAGCAGTTCAGAATCATCTGAAAGCAAGTCGCTAGGTACATTCGTCATGCCCTTGCTAAAGCTCAAAGTTTGTCTTTCTAAGTTTCTTTCCATAATAATTCAACATTTAACATTCAACACTCCCCCTAAATTTTCGCCGCCGTATGAACACCATCGCCACCACGGCTTCTTCTTTCCGCTTTCTTCCAGCTAGGCTTCTCCATGTCCGTAAGACTCACAAAGAGACCGATGCCGGTACTCATTACCACATCATCATGGTTTCCGTTACCCACGATGTTACCCAAGCTGCCATCATCATGTCGCTCATAGATGCGCAACTCATGATACATTTCCTTGTCTGGCTCCTCATACAGATTATCATCAATAAACTCTTCCAAGTTATCAATCACCTGCTGCTTCGTCAGCTTGTTGGTTTGGAAACCATACTTCGCCAGTACGTTGTCTTCCACATTCTCCGAACTGCTCGTTCTCTGATACAGATTATCGTAGTAGTCGGCTATCTCCTGCAGAATAGTCAGAAAGTGATCACCCTCCGTGTTGTTGTTCTTCTCTCGGTCGGCAGTGTTACTCTCTATCACCAGAAGCGCATCATCATAATAATGAGCTAGGGCAGCAGCCATCCATGCCAGCTTATCATGTCTTACATGTCCTCTGTATCTCGCTACTACCTTCGGCTTGCCCTTCACGGTAGGAATCATACCGAATCGGTCTATCACGGTCATAACGGTATAGTCCGATGTCGTACTCTTACCGCCAATATCCACGCTCACCAAGTATCTGTTCTCCACTTGCAGGCAGTTTGGCACAGCCCAAATCTTCAAGTCTCCCTCTCCATCGTCTCTCAGCTTCACCTTCGAGTTCGGAATGGTATTATCATCCTTCACGCTGATGTTCACCACGATGTCGGCAGTAAACTTAGGGTCTTGCTTATACAAAGCCTGCATGTCGTCTATAGAATAAGGATTGAATACCAGTCTACCAGAGTTTCTGAACGCATCTTCCTCATCAATAGGAGCCTCGGTAGCACATGCCGCATGGGTGGTAAACTTGTTTCTGTAGTTTCTGTACCATTCTATTGCCTCAAAACAAGCACCCTTCTGCCACATTCGCCAGAAGAACTTGCCGGTCTCACGGTAGCCCTTCGGACAGGTGCTTCGGTCTCTGTTCTGCAAAAGCCACTTGGCAAATGCTCTTCTGTTCTCTACAGGAGTCATATCCTTTTCGATGAAGAAACAAGGAATAAAGAGGAACGAATAAGCATCATTATTCTTTGGGTCCATTGCCAACTGGCACTTGTCGTAAAAGAAACCAGAGTTACCTCTACCGGTACTCTCGAATATCTCCACGTTGTCTTCCAATGGGTCGATACCACCGGATATAGAAGAAATCACACCCTCAGGATCATGCTCTGGTGTCTTCTTCCAATAGGCTACCTCAGAATAGTGGGCGCAGTGGAAGTTGCTACCACGCACAGAATCGAAGTTCTCGAAGGATGCTACTGTCAGCGTACTTCGTCTGATTGCCTTCACACCATCCGTTACCTGAAAATCGTCGGGAGAATTTTCGTATGGCGAGAACTGAAGTTTTGCGCCCGGATGCCCAACGGTCCACCCCGGCTGCCTCTCCAAAGCTTTTCGGTACATCGCCTTAATCTTCTTGGCTGTATTCTTCTGTTGGGCAAGCACAATAGCATTCCAACCATCGCGCCTGTAGTCCTGAATCCATTTGATGTAAAGCTGTGATAGGGTAGAGCCGCCCCACTGACGTGCTTTCAGAATAACCACGAACACCGGTTTATGGGCATTCCGCAGGTCTTCCATAATCTTCAGTAGCTTTCTCTGAGGATAGTTCAGCTTGAAAGGAATCATCTTACCGGTCTTCTTATCCTCAATCTTATCGGTCACGTATAGGGCAAACTCGGGGTCTTCCATGAACCTCACTCTGCATATGGCAAAGGTAAGCATCTGAAAATGCTGGGCATCATCCTTCTGGTGTAACACATAGTTGATGTAGTCTTTCAGACTGCCCATCTTTCTCAGTCCTCTGAACAGAACAGATTTGGCGGTCTTCTTCGGAACCCACATCTTGGGAATGAAGAAGTCGGATAGTTCAATCATCACACGATGCTCAAAGTTATAGCAACCTTCACCCGTCATAGGGTCGTAGGTGCCATAAATCTCATCGTATCGCTCCTGATTTTCCGCTACGAGATTATCTATTTCCTGTTCAGTTACTAGAGCCATCCGTTAAATCGTTTAGTTCCTCAAAATCTGCATCCTGTATCTCGGGTGCTTTGCTTATATCTAGTACGTCTGCCTCGTCTTCGTCCTCTACGGTTGTCATACCGAGTGCCATAAGCTGCTTGAAGTCTGCATCTATTCCGTGGGTAACGCTTACTTCTGTCTGCTTTGGTATCATATGCTTGGTAAGGTCTTTGTAGATGGTGACGTATGTCTTAGGATCATACTCTGCCAGTTGGTTCATACAATCCTCAAACTGTTCTTGGCTCCTTGCCAGCCAGTCACGTATATATTCTTTTTGGGCACTCTTTCTTGCAGGGAGAAGTTTCTTTACCTTCTCCTTCTTCTCTTTCTGTATCTCCCTTACAGACTTAAATCCATCCATTTCAAAATCTTCCATACGCTCGCTTTTTTATTATCCGAAGGGTTTCAGAGTATGAATCATGCTGCCCGGCTTGGTAGAGTTGGCGCAGTCTATGATGTCTATCTCCAGTTCGTCCAGTTGGTTCATCTGGTCTATAGTAAGAGGGTCCTTGCTCGTCAATGTGCGAATATAGTATTCGTATAGCGCACCGGTCACGATATAGTCGTGTATCAGCTTGACGAGTGCATCATATTTGGTATCATCCCAATAGTCTGGAAATTTCAGCCATATCTCCTTCTCATCCCATTCTCTCAGGGCATTATCTCTAACCCTTCCTTCTGGTTTCATTACATAGGCAGACAGATTCGCTTCCACCTTATTAATATACTTGTCAAACCATCGGTAGAAGAGCGGGCGCTCCTGATCGTTCTCACTTGTCGGAATGTCTTCACCTTGCGCATCCTTCATGTTCCGTCTTGCTCGTCCTACCATATTGGTGTTTGAATCTATGTCATACCAGAGCTGGGTGGCATAGATAAAGATGTGTTTATCCCAATAGCCGTGCCCTGCTATTCGTGGCTTCGGCAAGAAAGGATTTGGCTCGGGCTTCCATCCTCTCTCTCGGATAAAATGTGTTGGGTGTAATTTATTAAACTCCATCTTATACCTCCTTTGCTACGGTTGCTTCTACTTCTACTTCCAGTTTATCGCTGTGTCTAGAGAATAGAGTGATGGTTGCTACACCTGTATTGATAGGCTTCAGCCAGAAAGCATGTGGCTCTTGACTTCTGTGTACTTCCAGTATACTAGTGTCGCTGCTTCTTGCCTCAATATCATCAATGGCTCCATCGTCAATAGAGTAGGATAGGGTAACTTCCATATCGTCAATGCGTATGGTTACGGCTCCGTCCTCTTCGCTTCCGTCCACCTTGGCGGTCAGATGTTGGGTGTATGGAATAGTAGGAACTGCAGGACCACTCAGAACGAAACATCTGCGAATATTCTGTTCGTCAAATGTCAATGACTGCAAGTAAGGTTCAGCCTGTTTAAGGTTGGTTGTTTTTAACCACCACTGGTATATCATATAGTCCTCTACATACTTTGCTACCAATCTTGCCAGAGTGTCAGAGAGTGTTCCGTTGCATCTGCGTGATACGACAATAACAAACTCTACTATATCATCATCCTTGTCATTGTAGTATATAACGTTATCGCCTGATGTCTGAGCGTTTGGAGCCAGATAGTCCGCAAGTATAACCTTTGTTATCTCCAATGCTGATTGAAAATCGTGCGTCAACGTATTTTCGTGCACAGCCTCGTCGCCAGCTGCTTCATTAAAACTCATCTTGATGGCTCTATCATCTGTAGCACCATCTATCTTAGCCTTTAGGTAGGTTGCCCTCTTAACCTCGTCAACTACTACCGATTTGATAATTTGAAATTTTAATATCATATTTTTCCTTATTTAATAGTTTCTAACTGTGGGTCACTCTCCATGGATCCTGTCATATCTTTCAGTGTTTTATCTCCAGCCGAAGGAGCCTCTTTGTTAAATACCAGTTTTATTGCAGATTTCAAAAGCAGATTTGCTTCATCCGAATAAACTTTAGCTTGCTCTGTACTGCTCAAAGTTAGCACCATGTAGGCTGTGTACGCCCTTACATATCCCATAAAGCAACTTTCGAAAGCATTCTTGTGTCCTTCGTTCAGTCTGGTTACATTGAAAGTTACTGATGCGGGGAGTGAAGAATCCAGATAGGTTTTTACTACTGGTGCCATTTCGCCGGCAAAACTTCGAACCGCTGATTCGATGTATTGCCTTATCACCATTTTCTCTACAGATGATAGGGTTGTGCTTCCAAACAGAGAAACACCATCCTTGTCTTTCAGCCTCTTTGCGATAACTGAAACCTGCTTCGTCACATCACCTTCGATGGACTCCATGCTGATTGTTACTAATTTCGTTTCTTCTGCCATACCTTATGCTGCTCTGTTATATCCTAATGCACTCTGTGCCTGTGCTACCGCATTCTGGTCTGCACCCTGCACAATTCCGTTTTCTACCTGACCACCGCCTTGCTGCATAGCCATTGCCTGTTGCTGCTGATACATCTGTTCAAGCTGAGCCTGCTGCTCCTGTACGCTGGCAAGCAACTTGTCTGCAAATGGCGCATTGAGGTTCTGCAAATACTGGATGATGTTGATACCTCCAATTTCAAGAAGCTTGTCGAGTGTATCGTTCTGCATCGTGTTGAAGGCTGCTGTAGCTGCTGCATTCTTGATGCTGATCTTGAAGTGAATATCTCTTGCCGAAAGTCGGTCATATTTGTAAACCGTATTGAAGTTCCGGTCGTAAACTTTTCTTCCGTCTTCGTAGTACTGTTGGATAGTCATGCACTTCTTGGTTGCCAGTTTCTCCGTAAACACGTCCATGTCGGCAAGGATGGTATACAGAGACGTAGTTGCATTCTGGCTTTCCTGTGCATATCTGGCTGCAGAAGTTCCTGCCGATGGGGTTTTACCCTGCAAAGCACCGCTCACGTTGGTAACCTCTCTAATCAGGTTCAGCTCTATCTGCAACAGTTCATTCGTACCGATGTTCACGGCATTCGATGTGATAATCTCCGGCTTCGCATTCGGCGTCTTCACAGATGGCTTGTAGAATATCCATCCATCATACTCTACCGCCTCTTCCATAAACTGCTCCGGTGTTCTGCCGTTAAGCACATTAGTAGGAATCATCTTGAATCCCTTGAAACTGCTTCTGATGGCCATGTCGTTCATCACAATCAGTCGGTTGATGTATCGCTGCTGGTCTATGATGTTGGCAAGGAATGGATGAATCTCTCCGTTGATATACGGATAGAGCTTCATTGTAAATGGATGGCTTTTATAGTCGTATGGTGTTTCTCCCTGACAGAGGATAGTTCCGTCTGGTGCCATATAAGTATAGTACCAGTACTTATCGGCAATCTCTTCACTTGTAATATAAGCTCTGTCTTCTTCCGCTATACCCATTTCGTCATACTGCTGCTTGCGCTTCATGTTATCGTTACGCAGCTTCTGTATCATCGCAGTATCATCCAAGTCTATGCGGAAGTAAGCGCCGGTTCCTGTAGTTGCAATAGGGTCAAAGCATTGCAGTCTTGGTTTGGTTTCCGTGGTCCATACCTCAATCACTCTAGAGTAATGTCTTCCCTTGTTGCTATGGTCGAAACAGAGATTCTCCAACGCCTTCTCTTCGTTAAACTCATAGCCGTAGCTGTTATCGTCCGAAGGATAAATATCAAAGATGGCGTTCAGATCATCTTCTGTAAGCCCATATTCCTTTTTGGCAAACTTCTGATACAAGTCTTCTCGGCTCACGTCATGCAGAACACCGATAAGACTCACGTCATTGTGTCGTGGGTCGCTGCCGCATTCAAAAAACATGTGGTCGGGTTCCATCGCGTCCGTCCATGAATCTGGCATTTCAAGTTCCTTTGCCTCCCAACTCTCCCTTACAAACATCTGGCCACCCATCAGGTAGTCTTTGATAGCGTGGTTCAGAACATCTTGCATGTACGTTGTCTGCCAGTTGCATTGCATCGTGGCACTCATCATGTCGCTCAGTTGTCGGGAGTCGCTGTCTCTTGCAAAGCAGACCGGTTCCGTACCCTGCTTGGCATAAAGACCTGCAATAGATTCCAGAATGCTCACCATGATGTTGTTGCTCATAGGTGTCTGGTTGCGTTTCTCCATATAGGTGCGCTCTGTCATTTCCTCCCAGTAGCCATGATGGTATACTCTGATGGTGTCGCTCCATTGGTCGCCCATACAGTAGCGCATCGTTCTCGCCCTCGTTTCTCGCACACCGCTCAGGTTATTCCAAGCATTTCTGCATCGGCTTAGTAACTCCTCGTCCTTTCCGTGTTCTTGTCTTCGCTTGCGAGCCTTAACCGAGTCATACTTGTTATGTTGAGGCATCACTTTGCTAAGTGTCAGTATTCTTGCCTTTACCATTTTCTTATACATTATTAATTATAGGCGCAAAAATAGGCAAAAACATGGCTTTCTTTGCCGTGTTCCAACCAACAACCAAGCGCAAGGTTGGAGCACGGCAAAACATCTTCAAATTATTTGCATTTTTGCCGAAAAGTTTCAACAATATAGAGATATGACAAAAGAAGAATTAGCACAGATGAATGAGGAAGGTGGTGCTCAACAGGCCACACCTGCTGAGGCTGCTACAGATGAAACGTCTGTAGATGAGCGCCCTAATCGTACAGCTTTCTCCAAGCGTTTCTCCAAGCGTCACTCAGACATCGACTTCGAAGACAAGGAAGCTCGTTATGCGGCAATGAATGATGATGCTGATTTGCTCGGACAGTACGAGGAGAGCGGTAAGGCGTTGTCTAAAGTATTCGATAAGCACAAGTGGCTCGCTGCTCTGGCAATGGATATGGAGAAAAATCCGGATGATAATCCGTTTGATGCGATGGCTCGCATGGGTATTGACATTAAAACCTTGCTTGATGATCCTGAAGGCGGCAAGAAACTCGCTGAGATTCTCGCCAAGCACAACGAGGACGTGGCTGAACAGAACGAGGCTACCGAGAAGGTTACTGCCAACATGCGCAAGTCGCTTGAACGCCTGATGAAGCTCTATCCCGATGATGCACAGGATATGTGGTCCCAGATTTACGAGATTCACGACAAGGTAGAGAGTGGCGATATTTCAGATGATATTTGGAAGATGCTCCACAATGCCAACAACTACGATTCCGACATCAGTTCGGCACGCGACGAGGCTGCTATACAAGCCCGTAACGAAAAGATTCAGAATAAGGTTCGCTCTTCCAGCACAGAAGGTATTCCTCCTTCACTTTCTAGTTCGGGTGCAGGAAACAAACCGGCAAAGAAACAGAAACGTGAAAATTTCTTTGATGATATTAGAAGTAATTAATCCATAAATATATGTATAAAATGAAGAAAAATTGTTTTAAGAATTTTATGAGCGGTCAGTTCATCATGAAGATGATTCTGATGCTTGTTGCCGTAGTTACAGGTGGCGGTATGATGGCTGTAGCAGACCTTGTAGAGCCACAGATTGGTAACGAGGGCGTAAATCCTGCAAGTAAAGAGACTGTTGCCACAAAAGAGCCAGTAGACCCTAATGCCAGCGACAGACTTAGCCCCGGTGGAAGGAAAGATGGTCAAGACCTTACAGGCTCTCAGGCTTCTAGTACACAGCTTCGTGAGGGTGGTTTGCTTGATAAGGAGTGGGATAGTGAGATTGTTAAGTTCTATCCTTTCAAGACACCGCTTCTTTCTATTGTTCGCCGTATGGCAAAAACAGTAAATATTAAGAACTGGTCAATCTCGCATCAGCGTGTTGGTGGCGAAACTCTTGATGGACAGACTATTCAGAAAATTGAAACTGCTGACACCATCGAGATTAATTCAACGAACTTCTCTGGTTCTATTCGCCCATTCTATAAAGGCACTACTGTTTTTGCTTCTGGTGTTCCCGGTTATGCTGCTGGCTCACAGACCAAGACAGAGGGTACACTGATGCTTTATGTAATTGAGGCTAACGGTAAAAAAGCGGTTATGCAGGCTGTCAACGGAAAGCCGAAGGTTAGTGGAGACTCAAGAGACAATCTTGACAACATGACTTGCCCGGAAATCCCTGTTGGAACAACGTTCCTTGCTGGTGCATCTGCAGCTTCTGAGTCTCAGCTCACCATTACACCAGAAAACTTCCAGCCACGCGAGAAAGAAGTGTATGTTCAGAAGAAACTCTTGAACATCGTATTTACAGATGACTACGAGAAGGTAAAGAAGGAGCAGCCTATTACAGTTGCCGACTTAAAGACCGATGCTATCATCAAGTATAACCTACGTGCAGAGCGTACTTATTTGCTTGGATGCAAGTCTCGCTTCAAGGCAGAGACCGGCGACGGACAGATTGAAGATGTCTATACCTCTGAGGGCATCATCAATCAGCTCACCAACACATACTCCATCGGTGATACTTATACGCTTGGCGATTTGATTGCTATTTCCAAACTCCAGTTCACAGAATTCTCTGAGAATGATCGTTGTTTTGCCTTCTGTGGTAAGAATGCTATCGAACGTTTGGAGAATATCAAGTTGGAGGGAAGCCATCAGAACGACTTCATTAATCACAACGAGTTCGACCTTACCTTCAAGCGATTCAAAGACACCTTCGGCTCTATTGATTTTGTTTGGACTCAGACTCTCGATCTCTTGGGTATGTCAGACTTCATGGTTATCTTTGACCCTAAGGCTTCTCGCCGATACGTCAAGATTGGCAAGAAGGAGCAGACCAATGATATGTCTAAGGGAGGTGGCGAGGTCCGTGACGCTAAGCGCTGGATTCATCAGGAGGCAGATAGTGTAGCACTTCGTGGTTACAACTCAATCTTGGTTGGTCCTGCTGATAAGATTGCTAAGATTGCCACAGAGTCACTTAATGCCATCATTTCTGCTAAGGAACTTCCTAAGGCTCCATCAAAAGGTATGAAGGTTGCGCTCACGCAAGACTACACCGTAAAGGGTGCTAATTCACCTACTGATGATGTCAAGTATGAGGCAGGTACAGTTTTGTACTATACTGGTACCGCTTGGACTCTCTACGCAGGTCAAGATACAGCGCAGTAAATTATCACAATAAACCATCGGGGGCAGGAGCATGTTGCCCTGCCCTCCATTTATCAAGAATAAATATGATTAAGACATATAAAGCACGAGTAAATCAAAATAGCATTAGCTATCTGCTTTCAGGTAAGCAGGGCAATCAGGTTCGCTATCCTTTCGCAAATGGTAATGTTATTATTAATAAATATCCTTCACTTACGTTGCGAAACCGATACTGTCAGGAACTTCTTGAGTCTAGCTTGCTTTTTGCCAACAATACTATTATTCTCGACCATGAGGAAGAAGAGTACCCTGGCGAAAAGGCTAAACTTGAAGAGGAAAAGAATGCCGCATTAAAGTCAACCAAGAAGACTACAAAAAAGTCACAGAAAGAGGAGGTAGCAGGCATTCGTACAGCGGAAGAAGTTATTAATTACATAAACAACCGTTTTGATAAAGATTGCAGGACTCTTGAAACTGCCATGAAGCATGCAGACAAGGCTAGTCTTGTTTTCCCAGATTACGGCATGGAGTAATATATATAATAAGGTGTAAATGAGTATAGAGGAAATCATAAAGGCAGTACGTTGGTGCATAGACGAGGAATCCAACAACACATCGGAAATTGCCGATGAGAAGGATGATTTGTATATGGACAACATCATCAAGTCGAAGATAAACGATGCGCTGCATTGGATAGCTATTACTGCTGCATCTTCGCCTGCCCTGTCCGATTCCAAGAGTATAGGCTCGACTTCCGACACAATTCAGGTGTCCGATTTTGATTCTAATCATAACATCGGTGTTATCACCATGCCTTCCAATATGGAGATTATTACCATCAACCGCATTCGTGGCGCTTCTTGGTATAAGGCAGTCACCCCAGTAGAGGACACCGATGATGAAGCTCTTATGATGTACGACGATACCGCCAATGGTACCATTGATCGCCCACAGGCTGCCATCATGCGAGAGAATCCAATCAGGATCCTCATGCAGCCCAAGACTTCAACGGCGGTCATTACCTATGTGGGCGTACCTAAGTCTGTGAGCACAGACGCTTCCACAACAGATGTTTCCATTCCAGATAAACTAAAGAATGCCTTCATCTATTATATCGCCTTTCTGCTCCTCTCAGCCTACGATGATACCAAAGCTAGCCAGATGTACACCATCGCCCTGCAACAGCTAGGCGTAAATCAAACCTCAAAATAAAGACGATATGGAGAATGTAACAGCCACATACGATGCCAATGAACTTGCGTGGGTAACCCCAAGCCTTACTCTTCGCCGTGATATTTTCCTAAGAATCACGCTAAGGGAAAAAGGAAAGGTGGTTATCCGTCAGTCAGATGATAAGGGAAATTTCCCTCGCATCCCAATACGTCGCCACAAGGACACCCAGTCCTTCGAGTTCCGTATCTCGGTCATTCCCGATACCGTCCAAATTCAAATATTCACTTCTACAGAACCAAAAGAAATAAAATATGCCTACATTTAGACAAGATGAAAAGCTTGGAACGAAGGTGCCGCTGATTAAGACAGCCGACTTCAACGACAAGTCTGTCACAACAGAGAAACTTGCCGAAGGTTCTGTTACTAATTCAAAGTTAGCACCAGAATCCGTTACACAGGATAAGTTCGACAAGGAACTGCTTCAAATCTTCGAGGCGGCAGCAGGTCTTCCTGAAAATCTCATAGAGACGATACAGAATGTAGATAGCACGCTTGCAGATCATCAGCGGCAAATCTCTTCTAACGATGATGATATTTCCGACCTGCAAACCAAGACCAAGCAAATCAAGGACACCGTAGATGGCATAGCTATCAGTGGTGGTGCATCTGTAGGTTCGGCAGTAACCTACGACAACACACAGAGCGGTCTTGATGCTCAAAACATTCAAAATGCCATCGACGAACTCGTCAATAATCTCGGTCACTACGAAACCAATGAGGAATGGTTGCGTGTCTACACAGATGCAGAAAACAAGTTCCTTTGGGGAATCCGTGTAGATGGTAGTATAGACTGGGCAGTCGGTATTCCTCGCCCTATCCAGAAGAAGATAGAGGAACTGATCGCTACCGATACCGCCATTCAGGAATCTATCACCCAGCTTCGCACAGAGTTGACAGAATCTCTGAATAAGAATATTAAGTCACTCAAAGACAACGAAATCAAGAATCTTCAAGATACAAAGGTAGATAAAGAAGAAGGCAAGTCTCTAATTGAAGATGAAGTAAAGGAGTGCTTTAGGGTAATTGAGAACGAGGAGTTCATAAAAGCGATAGTAGATGCTGATGATAAGGTTCTCTTTGGCTTCTACAGAGCGACTGGCAAGCCGTACTATCCTCAGAATGATATGTATCACATATCACAGAGCGAAGAGTTCCTTTGGGTAATTCTTGATGCAGTTAATCATCCTCTTCTTGGTATTCAGCAAGATGGTACTTGTTGGACAGCCAAGGCTCAGTGGCTTGATGATGTTAATGCTATCAAGGATGTTCTTTCAAGTATTGATGAAACCCTCAAAACCTTCCAGCCAAAGGAAGATGGTAAGGGCTTGATAAATCTTGATGTTGCTGACAGCTTCTTCTATATCTCTAATGATGAGTATATCATCGCAGTAGTAGATGCAGAAAACAGAATCATTGCAGGAATCAAGTATGATGCACAGCCATACTTTCCTAACCATGAAATGTACTCCGTAATAACCAATGAGGAATGGCTTTATGCTATCATTGATGCAGAGAACAAGGTTCTTGGTGGCTTCCGTTCTGATAATGGTCACATGATTGTTGGTGGCATTGATATTAGTACTTCTATCTCCGATGCTATTATTGATATATCAGACATCAAAGAGCGTACAGCCCATCTTTCTGCAATAGATAATGATGAATATCTTTCTGTTGAGACCGATGCAGATGGTAAGGTACTTGGATATACTGCTCCTGATGGTAGTCATTATCTATATAAGGTAAAGTCTGAGACTATTCCAACAGAGTTCTCTCATATTGAAGACCCTGAGGGCAGAACCGAGATTACAACAGATGCTGCTGACAAGCTGCTAGGATATAGAGAGAAAGATGGCACAAAGTATGAATACAAGCAAAAAGTGGAAAATATGTCTGTAAATCATTTCTCAAAACTTTCACAAACGGCATGCCAAGACATCGTTAATTCTCTCTCTGCGTATGGACTTACCTTAGAGAACAAATTGGACTTTAGCGATAATACGGACATCTTTATTCCTATACCAAGAGGTGTGGCTGTAGTCAATATCATTGCAGACTCATTAGCTACCTCAAAGACACAGAACAAAGATGCCATATTGGAGTTTTGGGGAAGTGGTATATATTTCCGTAAAAATATCATCCTTAATGCACAAGGAGAAACTTCTATGAATTTTGCTAAGAAAAACCAGTCTCTTGACTTTAAGGATGGAACTTCCATTAAATTTGGTGACTGGGTTTCGCAAGATAGTTTCCATTTGAAAGCTAATGCTGACGATGTATTCTGTGGTCTAAACAATGTAGTATATAAATACGCAGACTATGTAGTTGGCAAAACAGATACAAGAGCAAATAGAGTTCTTTGCTCAGCAACTACTAGCTATCAAAACGCTAGTGGTAATTTCAATGCTGATTTCGATGATAATGCCAAGTGCATGCCTGATGGATTCCCTATATCTCTGCATCTTAATGGAGAGTTCTATGGAATGTATTCATGGAACATGAAGAAGCATCGTGCTAATTATTCTATGGATAAGAAGGACTACACCAGCATTATGATAGACCCAGATAGACTGACATCTGAGACATTTTGGAATGGTACTATTGACTGGTCAAAATTTGAACTGAAAAATCCTAAGACATTGATATGTATGGATGGCTCAAAATATGATGGTGATAATCCTAAAGAGTTGATTGATTCAACATCAGAAAAATATGATGAATCAAATAAAGACATGAAGAATACTGCCATTACAAAATCGTTACTTGTAAGACTTTCCAATGCAATGCCTGCGATAAATGCTTTAACAAGTGAAGAAGAGAAGAAGGCTAAGTTCAAGGAATTGTTTGATTACGACAATCTGGTTGTATATTTCTTTGTTAGCAATGCCATTGGAAATTATGATGGTCTTTGGGGAAGAAATACTGTGTTTACTATTTACAACGGTGGAAAATGTGGTTTTAACTTCTATGATTGCAATGCAGTTTTCGGTCGTGAGGCGAGAGGGTTTTATAATATAAAGCCAGATGAGTTAGAAAAAGCCACTGGAACACCTTTCTCTATGCTATTTGACTTGTTCCAAGATGAATTATCTGCGAAGTATAAAGTTCTAAGAGATAAAGGTTTTATTTCCACAGATACAATCATCAAATATCTTGAAGATTGGCTAAATATACTTGGGACATATTCTATTAAAAAGAATATGGAGAAGTGGAACAATATAGTCTCTTATCGTGATGGAAGCAAAACATACCCATCATATCCACAAGAATACGGCTTTTTTGATTCTCTGGAAAGGTGCAAAAAATGGCTAGAGCAAAGAATCGCTTTCATGGATAGTACATTCAATTATAATGTTAAACAATAAAATTTATATAAAATGACACAATGTTTAGTAACTAAATTAAAGGGAACGGTTAACAATGATAGCCTTCCTAAGTTAGGAGAATTGATAATTGAAGTTAACAATGTTTCTTCAAAAAATCTAGAGTTGACATATACTGGTGTAAATATTAGAACTTGTGGAAATATTACTATTTCTAACACTGAATACGATTATGCTAAGAAGGTAAGTGGTACTGGGAAAATATTTCTTTCAAGCGAAGGCGAAGAAAATCAAGTATATGAAATCAAGACTTGGGGAGAAGAAGGGTTTAGCTTCCCGAACTTGAATAGTTCTTTTCTGAAAAATTGTAGCATCTTGTATATTTCCAACAGGGGATATGATACTCCATTGTCAAGAAGTAAAAATAGAATAAATCTCAGCAATACAAACGTAATTGGAAAGTATTCTGATTTTACAAATTCTGAAATTATTAGCATCTCAAATAGCACATGGAACGGGGGAGAAGTCTTTGACATAGACCAATTACCAAACAACTCTAACGTAACTCTAATAGAGTTTTCTAACATGAATGTAAAGGGTGATATTTCTAGGCTTAATGCAACTAACTACCCAAAAACAACTTCATTGAAATTTTGGGGTAACAAGAATGCAGAAGGCTTGCATGGTGATATATCAAAACTTACTCCAAACGGAAGTCTTGTATATCTAACAAGAAGTTCAGCAGGCTATAGTTGGAATAATAGACCTTCTAACTATAAAGTTTTAGCTATGTCTGGTGCCAACCTCAATAACGATATTGATAAAATGCTAATTAATCAAGCCTCTTTGGAGGTGGGCAGCTCTTATGAATATAATAACATAAGTGTTATCGGTACTCGTACATCAGCATCTGATGAAGCAGTAGCTACATTACAAGGTAAGGGATTTACGATTAGCGTCACACCTGCATAAGGTATCATAAGTCCAACATTAAAGTAAAGAAAGGAAACAAGATATGAATAAGTTAACAAAGAAGTATAAGGTAGTACATGAGGGAATCAAGATGGTGCTCCCTCTCACAGAGGAAGGTGACAATGCTGAGGTATTTCCATCAGTAACAGCCACCGCAGTAGAGTTTGACACATACCAAGAAGCCAAGGCTTACGTAGATGAGCATAACTTGTTGTATGAGGAGCCAAAGTATGGGGAGTAAACCATATAGATGAAGAAGAAGGGTGAGTCAATAAAGATTCACCCTCTATTTCTTATAATGTTTTTATAATGGTTTAATAATATTCTAAAAATACTATTAGAATGTAAAACATTCGGTAATTCTTTATATATTTATACAAATATAACAATATAAACTTGCTTTATTTATAATTTTGTCGTACCTTTGCAGCAGAAGAAAGAAAATAACGATTATACACATTTATCAACTTCAACTATAAATTATGGCAACTATACAAGATACATACGTTTGCAATAGTGTAGTGTTGGCAAGATATATAGCCTCCTATGCTAATGCCTACAACATCGGCATTAATATGACGAAGTTGCAGAAGTTGTTGTATATATCTTATGGTGTGTATTTGGCAGTAAAAGGAGAGCGTTTAACTAATGAGCATCCACAAGCGTGGCCTTATGGTCCAGTTTTTCCAACAACAAGAAACAAGTTGTTAAAGTTGAATTTAGAGGAAATTGTAAACTTTGAGGATGATTCCATTACTGACGAAGTAAAAGCTTGTATAAATTTAGTGTTTCGCTCATACGGAGCTTATAATGCTTCTTATCTTTCTGCTTGGTCTCATCAAATAGACTCACCATGGGATAAAACGACACATCTACCAGGCTTCAAATGGGGAAATCAAATTCCAGATGAATATATACAACCTTATTTTCAAAATCTTTTGATCAAGAAACATGAATAAAACAGGTTTTGATATATACTCAGGAATTAAGGTTGAGAATACCAACGAAAAATCCCCAAAGTTTGATGATATAGATTCAAAATCTTTGGAAGACCAGGAGAAAATAAGGTATTCACAAGATACTAAATTCAGAAGACATCTAACCTTATGGGTAATGATAATTATTCCATTATGGTTATATATGGTCTTCCAATTATTGTGTAAGTGTGCAAATGGTCAATGGCATTTAAGTAATACTGTTTTGTCTACATTGTTAGCCACAACAACTGCTAACATTCTAGGTCTGGCAAACATTGTGTTAAAAGGAATGTTCTTAAAGGAAAACAAAAAGATTAAAGCAGACAATTAAGGGGAGCAGTGCCTAGCATTGCTCCTATTTTATAACATGGAGTGTTGTTTAGCACTCTCTTTTCTTGTATTCACTCTTCAATTTTTCTGTTTCTATTTTAACTTAGGAAGACTATCATCATCTACTGTACCAGGCAGTTTAATCACCAATCATTTATTTTCTAGCTTCTCCAAGCATACACCAACTAAAACAAGAAACAGAAAATCAATAATAGGCAGGAATATACCCATAAGAATATAATCTGAAACTGGTGCTTCATTATGAATAGCTATTGCAACATATACTGCATCAATGATGATACAAAAAATTACACCATAAAATAAACCTTTAATTTTCTTCTTCATAAGTTTGAATGTTTGATTGGTGCAAAGATACAATAATTATTCAAGACTTGCTCCTTTTTTGGTGTTTAAAAATGTAGCCTGCACCAATCCACCAAGCAAGTAGCAAGCCTCCTCCCCATACATATTTATCAAGAACTGCTCGGAAATATGCTGAACCACATGCAGCATTTCGTGGCTGAGGCTATTCATATACTCAGCCTTCGAAGTGGTCCATCCGATAACAACTACCGATTTACGAACATCAACGTTAGAGTAGGTGATACCCTTATTCGCTTCACCTTCGAGCACGAGATTACAGGCATCTTCGAGAGGAATGCCGCTGCATCCCAAATCCCGAAGATACCTTCTAATCTTCATGGCATCCTTAGAATGAACATCACACATCACATGTACCGTCCAGTCATACCTTTCCAAGTAAATCTCCTGCTCAGTCATTCAACTAATCAATAATCACTAATAATTAATCACTAAAGAATTTCTTCCCAAGGAATGCCCACACCGTTGAAAGATGTGTCTGCATAGAAGCGGTTGAAGATGAAACCGTCCTGCTGATCCTCATCATCTACGTAGTCTTTGATGAACTGGGCCATCTGCTTTTCTTCTGTGATAGACGAGCCGTAGAAATCAGCCAGACACATGTGTGCGATGTAAACCGCATCGTAGCCCACATTATTATCTAGCACGATATTGTTCTTCTTCAAGATGTCCTCAATATCATCCTTGCTCATCATGCGGATAGGCTTACCATTCTTCCGCATCTGCTTCACTGCCCACTCACACATCTTCTTATTGAAGTGCCAACCGTTGTAGCGAAGGTAAGCCCTCATCTCTTCCGGCTGATAATCGTAGGCGTTCAAAGATTGTCTGTATTTTCTTTCCATAATCTTTCTGATATTAAAAAGGGTTTGGTAACGAAATCTGTTTCACTACCAAACCCCAAGTTAGTTAATACTCGTCGCCGTAGCTTCGATAATCACGTTCTCCACGGTCTCTGTCGTCACGTTGGCGCATGTCGTCGTACTCTTCATGCTCTCGCATACCACTTCTGTCTCCACGACCTCTGTAATCGGGCATACGGTTGCGTTCGCCGTATCGGTCACGTCTGCCTTCACGCTTCATTTCGCCCAGGCAATTCATAGCCTTATCCAAGTAGCGAAAGCCCTTCTCCACGTTCTCATACAAGCCATCAAATTGAACCTCCGTTTTGGTTTTCACCAAAGATGTATGTCTTAGATTCTGACATAATGAAATAGTTTATTCGTTTCGTTCACTATTGAACTTGGTGCAAAGTTACGAAGAAGATGAGGCTCTGCCTAACTATGCTCAAAATAAAATTTTCGACATGCAAGCCTCTGTTCCTCAGCATTTTATGCTGAGTCACCTTCTGCTTATTTATTTAGTAAAAATCTAAATTGTGCAGAAACCACCCCGAACTCGATACAACCTATCAATATTTTCCGTACTTTTGCAGAAAATAACGCTTAACTATAAAAGATTATGAAGAAATTAGTAGTATTGTTTTTCGCTATAGCTCTAACATCTTGTGGTTATAAGAAAAGCATAGGGGATAAAGTATATATTCAATTTGTAGGTTCAAATGGTCCAAGAATAACGGTTGCTCATTCAAGACCAGATTGTCCCGATATTGATTCATATAAGGAAGTATCATTAAAGGATTGTTATGCTATGACCGTTTGTGCTAAATGCGTAAAAGAGGAGGATGCACATAAAATATTAAAGGAGTGAGCCTAGCGCCCACTCCCTTTTTTATATTATTCCAATCTATCCAGTTCATCCACCGCATCCATCATGATTCTGTCAATATTCTGATTAGCGAAGTTGATGCTCTCGGTATCAGAAGACTTATCTATGAGTTTCTTCCATCGATTCATCTGCTTCCCTGCCAGTTCAATCACTCTAACCTTGGCTGCATCCTTGGAGTTCTGGAATCTGTAGTAATCACTATAATTACTGATTCTCTTCTCAATCGGAACGTTCTTCGATTTCAGGCGGTCCACGTTGGCCATGGTCTTTTCCATTTCGTCCTTGTAGTTATACCACTTGCTCTTGGTTCGCTGCAAGCTGCTCTGCTCGCTCGGCGTATAAAGCAACGAACGAAGGAAAGGAATATCCTTGGTTTCCGTATCTTTGCCATGCTTAATAACACCGATAACTCGCTCTGTAAAGGTAGCGGCGCCACCACCTATACCACCGATGTAGTGATTCAGCATACTAGGGTTCGTTACCATATCCAGGAAACTGTTGCCCAGCATATCCTCATTACCCTTGGCTACATCGTTGGTCTGTGCATTCACCCATTTATTCACAGCCATATATCCGTCAGGCACACCCTTGTAGGCTCTCTGCCAAGCAGGGGAATTTTCATTCCTGTCACCACGTCTTTCAATCGGTGCACCCTTCCAGTCGGTATTTAGCTCCCATTCCACAAAAGGAGATAGGGCAGAAGGAGAGATAGCTTTGATCGTCTCGTTCAAAGGCTCCTTGCCAGCAGAAGAGTTACCGAGATAGTCCATTACCGGCACAAGCTGCGACATACAGCCCACAGCATCCAAGGCAGGATTCTTCTGTCCACTCACGTTTGGCGAGAAGGTCAATCCAGCCGCCAAGTCGCCAAGACCAAAGAAGGCTCTCAACTCAATAGCAAGCGGAATAGTAACAAACTGTCCGCCACCTTTATATATGCAGAGATTGTTTCTTCTCACGTAGTCAGGCAACTCGCCGTATGGGTCCTTCACTCCCTTTCTGTCCTTCTCGTCCTCGCTAGCAATCAGCACGTTGTTGCCAAGTGCAGCTAGCGCACCGAGGGCAAAAGGAATGGCAAGCATATTGATAGAGGTGCCCACAGGATGATTCTTCAAGTTCTTCACCAGCAGATTGGTACTCTGAATACCGGCATTGAAGAACATAGAACAATGTCTCAGATAGCTAGCCGTAAATCCGTAAGCCCATCTTGCAGCCGCCTTGCCGCCAGTCATTTCTCCGTTCTTGAAACTCTTGATGGCATCACCGCTTCCATGGCGGTTGAAGTTGGTAGATACCTCCTTCGCATCATAGACCGAACGGATGATAGAACGGTTACTGTCTCGGCTCGCACAATAGGTAGCGAATCGGGCGATATTTTCAGCCACCTCGTTGATGTTCGCCAGATTTCCGAAGAAGAAGTCACGAAGGACAGCACCGCCCTTGTCAATCTTGCTTCTTTCGCTCTTCACATCTTTCTTATACTCCTTGGTCCAATCCTGCATGTTCTTGATCTGAACCCAACCGGTTTCGCCGCCGTTCTCCATGAACTCCTTGAAATATCTCTGTACCTTGTCAGAAGTATCAAGTGTTCCGTTACGATACTTGGCAAACAAGCCCAAGCCTGTAGTTCCGCTCAAATCCTTGAAGCTGATATTTGAGGCACCCTTATACAAGCCCAACTGCGCATAGTACTTCGCCCAGAGCGCACCATATCTTGCACCCTCCTTAGAAGTAACGTTGCTCGATGCAAACTCCGCATCACGCATGATGTTTCGCATCACGAACTCAGGGTTATATGATGTACACAACTGCGCCATCATTCTTGAAATAGAACTCAATGGTTTCATGATTCCCTTGGCGCCCGAGTTCTCTAGCAATCCATTCAACGCCTGCGCTGCTCTAGGATTTCCGTTGATAATAAAGGTATGGGGCCTTCCGGCAATCTTCACATCTACGATATGCTGCGATTTATTCTCCGCTCTTTGGAACTTATAGCCAATCTTGTCTCTGCGATAAACCTTGTATGCCATACCCTGTGATTCCTTCATCTTCATATCCTTGTTGAAGTCTGAAACAATCTGGTTGATTTCGTCGGCCGTAGCATCCTCAGGAATATCAGGGTAACGCTCATAAACGATGTTCACCACTGGGTCCTTCTCGTACCAGACGCTTGTTTCGGTAATCAGATTGTTGCCCGAATTATTTCGCGCGAATCTTGCGAAAGCCTGACGGATAGCATTCATACCACCGTTCTTGATGGCTCTGTTGCCCATCGCACCAATCTGCGCCAGTACGTTTGTTTCACTCAGATACTTGTGGCCTCTCGCTCTCATGATCGTGCTTCCTATATAGCTCTTCGGGTCTCCCTGCTCAGTAATGTAGCCATAAGTATCTTCTGCCGTAGCCTCATCATACTTTCTCAAAGGCACATACCAGTTGAACATATTCGATACATGGCCATGCAATTCCTTGCTGATGATGCCATTCTTGTAGTCGCTGTCAATAGAATACTGGGTAGCAGCCTTCACCTTATCCCAATAGTCCTTTACAGCTCCCTTCTTGATGCTCTCCATCTTCGCTTCCGAATCCATCACGCTCTGAATAGCCTCGGCATCATTGTAAGGGTCAGAAGATTTCGTCACCTCCTGAATAGCGTGCATACCCGAATAGTCGTGCTCGCCAGCCTCGAAGTCTGCATCAAAGTGATTTCTGATACTCTCGTCCAACTGTCTGTAGTACTCCTTCAGGTCGATGTTGCCAGCCTTCAACTCGTTGTCAAGATACTCCTTATCGCTATAATAACTGTTTTCCAAGAAGTCGGCATCCTGCTTTTTCTGCTCGTCCATCCTCATATTTCTAAGGAAATCACGCACAAAGAACTCTCTGTTTCGCTCCAAACCATGCTTGGTAATCATGTAGAGATTGAAGTTGCGAATCTTCTCATCATCCTTCTTTCCGTCGAAAGCATCCAGCACATCGGCCATGGCCTTGTCAAGAGGCTTCATCACGTTGCGCTCAAACATCTGAGCCGCATCACTCATCGCACCCTGCATGGTGTTCTGCAGCATATAAGGATTCTCCGAAGAGGCAATATCCTCAATCTTCTTGTCTGGCACAATCGCATTCATCAACTTTTTCAACGAAAGCATATTGTCCATATAGCTCTCTGTGAGCATATAGCCGTGCTCGTCAAGTGAACGGTGGTATCTGTCAAGTGCCGTGCCGGCAGATGGGGTAGTGCGGAAGTGAATCTCACCATCTGTAGCCTCATTCCACTCAGCCTTGGTAAGATTATCCATACTTCTAACCTTTCCGTCATTTCCGTAGAACATGCCATCATGCGCCACGACAGCAGGCATACGCTCATGGTCGAGACGGTATTTCACCGCCTCGGCTCTCAGTTTCCAATAAGGATCATTTGGATTCTTCTGCAAGTTCTTGCTCAACCAGAGCAGATACTTCACATCTTTAGTATTAGGAGCAACACGATAACCGATTTCATGAAGGAAATCAGATACCTTATTCTTGATACCATTCCAGAAGCCCGGTTCACCCTTGCCATCCTCGGCGAGTCGGGCGATACCTTCCTCAATAGCATCATAGATATTCAGAGGATTGAACTTTCTCTCCTCATCCACCAGCTTCTTCAAAGCCGCATTCTCAGGCTTATCCAAGTCGTACCATACTTCACGAAGGAACTTATCGAATCGTTCATCACCAAACAACTCTCTCATTCCCTTGTGTCCAACCACCTCATGCCAGATGGTCTTCTCGGCAGTATATCTGTCGTGGATATTAGGCATGTAAAGATGTACCTCGCCAGTCTTCTCGTCATACCAGCCGGTTATCTTTCTGCCATCCTCAATAGCAGCCTTCGCCGCCTTGTTTGTGATTTCATCAACCGATGAAACCATGTTCACCTTTGCACCAGTCTTCTGAGCCACCTTCTCGATATGGCTCTCAACCGATGAAGTAGGATAGTTGCCACCACCATGGTCCGTGCGGAACTTGGTACCGCCGTCTTTTCCCCATTCCTTAAAGGCATCCTTTGTCATTTTCACGTTAACGAACTTAGCCTGAGGGAACTCCTGTTCCAGTTCAGCCATCTGCTGCAAGAACTTCTCCTTGGTTTCAGGAGCCTGTCTTCCCGATTCAACGGTAGTGATAGGAACGCCCAGCTTAGCCAACTCCCTAACCTGATTAGGAGTAACCACATTCCAAGGGATAGCCAAGCCAGTGCCCTTCAACTGCTCTGCGATACTCTCAGCCACCTCTGAATCAGGAACCACTCTCACAGCCTTTCTCCAGCGTGACAACATCACCTGTCTCTGTCTGTCCTTTGGCAGTAAACTATTGACCGAACCCGAATGCCATGGCACAAGACCTACAACATCCTTGGCACCCTCGGCATGATAGCCGCTAGTCTTCTCGCTCTCTGGAATCTCCCATTCCACAACCTTGATGTTGCCTCTAGCGTATGCACCGGTAAACTGGTCGTTCATCATAGAAGTGGAGGTATGCATATAAGGATTGTAGGCAGCAGGCACATCGCCCTCGCCAACACCCTTATTCTTGTCAGTCTTCACAAGTGTAAACTTGCCGTTCTTCACAAGGTCTGGTCGCTCGTCTGCGCCCATCCAAGCACCAATCTCGGTAGCATCGGTACGCTTTCCGTCAATGATAGCAGCCATAGGGGAGTAAAGCTTACCGTCCACCTCCTGCATACCGCTATACATTCTGAAAGTCTTCTCCTTGTTGAGGCGGTCCAGTTCATCCTTGTCGGTAACTCTGTAGGCATAGCCGTTTTCCTCAATGTCATTCATGGCAATATCATCAATATTTTCATTGAAATCATCCATGATGTCATTGAGAGCCTTATCCATCTTGCTTTTATCCGAAATCTCAAAGAGTTTATGCCAAGCGTTCTTTACAGCTTGCCACAAGGAGTTATCGCCTCGGTTGCGCAATTCGTTAACTGCGTTCATGATTCGCTCACCTAAAGAAAGGCCAAGTATCTTTCTCTGCTTTCCACCTGCCATTTCAGCAGCAAATTCATACTCATCCTTACCACCATAGTTACGTCTCTTTCCTTCCTCCCAAACAATTCTACCATCAGCCTTAACCTTATTGTAAATATCAATAACAGTCTTTACAGCTTCAATCTGCTTAGGAGTAAGCATACCTTCTGCCTTTCCGTCCTTTACAAGGTGGATGGCACCCATAGTAGCCTGATGAATTAACTCATGCAGAATGGTATGAGCCGCCTCTTTAGGGTTTGTGTATGTTCTAGAAAGAGTATCAATAAAGAGATTAATGTTTCTTTCTGGTGTAGCTTCACCAACATTGCCTCTCTCGTCACCCTCGTCCATGCCACCAAACTCAACTCCGAGTCGCTTGGCTATATCGCGCGCCTTCTCAAAGAGTCTTCTTGTGCCTTCTTCTTTTGCTTGATTTGTCGCCTCAAAGAGTCTAGATATATCTGCAAAAGAGGCTTTAGCTCCTCTTCGCAATCCATAGCCATCTGCGAGAGCTTTGGCTCGAACTTCTCGATAGTCCATTTCTCTCCTTGCGGCAGTTTTGGCAGCTTCAAGTTCAGCTCTTTTAAGTTGCACAAGATGCGTTCTACCTGCTTTCTCTCGGTTTCCAAAAGTTCGTCCCCAGAATCTAACTTCATCTTCTAGTCCATTTAAAGTGTAAGTAATTTCAGAAGCCTTGTATCTAGAAAATTCTGAGGTATAATAGTCAAGATGTCTGTTAAACTCGGCTTTATCCTCATTCGACAAGTCCTTAGTCAACTCGTCAACTCTATCATCAAACTTCTTTTCAATCTGCGAAGATACATTTTTATCTACATCTTCGGGAATGATTCTACTATTCTTAACATCTTTTGTATCTGTTTTAGAATACTGCAAGCCTCGGTCCTCACGGAAGTGGGTGCCTTCATCCTCAGAAGTCTTGCGCTCCTCCTGTACCTTCACGCCCATCTTAGACAGGCGGTCAAGTACTGGCTTCAACTGCTCTGGCTTGAACTCAGCAAGCATATTGTTGCCTCTGGTCTCGAAGTTGTTGCCATTAACCAGTTTCAGCAAATCTTCATCCATGAAGTACTTGCCGCCCTTCGTCTTGCTCTTTGGTACACGAAGCTCGTAGAAGTTGCCACGATTGTTGTCTATGCGCTTCACCTTCACTTCACCATCCGATGAAGTAACCTCGTCAATACCACCATGCCAAGATGAAAGCTCAAACTTCTCGGTCACGCTGTTGATAGGCGCATCCGTTGTCAAGCCCTTAGGGTCAAATCGGTCTGGCATCAAGATACCAGTCTTCACCTCGCCAGTATCAGTTGTATATTTCACCAGCTGACCGCCCAAGCCCTGATCCTTGCTGTCAACCAAAGCCTGCATCAGGTTACCGGTCACGATATAACCATTCTTGCGGCTCTCATTGCTAGTCAGTCTATCCCAGTTATCAAAGTTTTGGTTCAATACTCTGAGATGGCTGTCTCCCATACCGGCAGCCTGCTTGGTCATGCGGTCGATAGAACCGATAATATCCACCTTGTTTTCACCAGACCCCACCTTGCCGGCAATAGGAAAAGTAATCTTTCTTCTGCCATCCAAGGTAGCGAAGGAAACCGAAGAGGCGTTAGGCGAGTAGTTATCAGTAATCTTGATGTCAATAAGTCTACCATAACTGTTACCGAATCCGCTCAACTCGTTAGGGTTATTCATATCCGTAGGCAGAACGAAAGTCTGGTTTGTATCGAAGGTATCAAGCACACGCTCAAACATTTCAGCCTTGGCTTTCAGGTTCTTCATCACATCGTTCAGCTTATCTTTCTCCTGCTTGTAGATGTTGTCATACTGATAGCCAGCCATCTTCTCAATCTGCTCATCGCTCATGCCCGAATCCTTCTGACCCTTCTTGCCATCCTTGATATACTTCTCCTTAGCCTTGGTTGCAGCCTTCACGGCACGCTCCTCATACTTCTGAGTCTCGTCCGCAATCTTCTGGTCGAAGTACTCCTTCACGGCAGCCTTCTTATCGGTCTTGTATTCATCCCAAGTCTTGCCGCCAGTCAAACCATCCTGCGAAGCCTTCACCTCAGAAGCCTTCATAGGTTTCTTCAAGATGGCCATGTTCACCTTTTCTATATAGGTATTGTCGGCAAAGGCGTTATCGCCGCCCGGCTCTGCACCCTGTTTCCAAACTTCCTTGCGGAGAGTCTTAGCCTTCAAAGGCAGCTCGGTAATCTCAAGGTCATTTTCGCCCATTTCGTTGAGTCGCTGAATCTCGTTGGCATAAAGCTCGCCAATCTCCTGCAACATCTTCTCCTGTTCAGAAACTCTCAGCAGAGCCATACGCCCAAGCAACTTGCTTGCATCGGCACCAGCTTCGCCATCACCAACACCGCCACCGCTAGCAACAAGAGTCTGTGGGTCGATTCTAGACAAATCATCGCCATTACTCTTTTCCCATCCGAATGGATCAGCCATGCGAGCATAAAGGTCAAGATGCTCTGCCATATACTCACGAACTACCTTATCACCATATTTATTGGTAATATCGGCAACTTCCATTTCGTTGAACTTACTCTTCTGAGAAGAAGTTGTGTTGGCATCAAGTGACTTCAACTTAGCCTTAAACATCATCAGCAGTCGCTGCTCGGCAGGGATAAGGGAAACCACATACTCGTATGCACCTCTAGCCACCTGACCGGTTCGGTCGATACGTCCACGCATCTGAACCTCATCGTTTACGTCGAGCTGCTGCTGCGCCACGATCATCACACGCTTCTTCTGGTCCTTATACTTGCTCGAAGCATGCAGAGAGATACCGGTTGCTGCACTCTTATTCAGAATAAGCGCATCAATCTTACCATCGTTAAAGTCGCGTGCGAGTTTCTTCTTGTCTGTATCAGCACGCTTCACCTTGGTAACAGTTCCGTTGTCGTTATAAACAAACTCGGTCTGTCTTCCGGTCAGCTCGCCAACCTTATAGCCAGCCTTCTGCAGTTCGTTCTTGATAACATCAATAGGGGAGAGTGAAAGACCGGTACTTGTCTGCTCAATCTTCTTCTCCAGTTCGTGATAAGCCTCAACTGCCTCATCGCCCAAATCAGAAAGCTTGATGTAGCCGCTTTCGCTATTATCCTTTGCATCCTTCTGGGTATAGCGAAGTGTACCCTCCAGACCCTTCTTCAAAGATGTACCCAAGTCAGGTGCGTCCATTTCCTCGCCAAGAGCAAGATTGCCAGTTTGCGATTCATTGGTATTATTCAACGCAATCACAGGCTTCATACCCTGCTTCAAGTAGTCGATGGCACGTTCTGCAGCAGACTTCGCTTTCAACGAGAGAAGTACTTGCTGAACGGTATTGAATGCCTTGCTGGCAAATGGCTGATTCTTGATACCCAGTGCAGCCGTGCCCTTCTTGATTCCCATAGTAGACTGAATAGCAGCCAGCTCATCATTACGCTCATCCACGTAACTTGAAACGTATTTCTTTTGGAAATTGATAATATCATTAAACAATCCGATGATACTGTCATACTGTTCTCGCTGCTCCTGAACTCGCTCAGGATCATCAATCGCCTTCCAGTCGATGGTCACGCCAGTCATATCTCGCTCACGGCGAATCATCTGACCGCATTGCGTCAAGGTCTGGCTCATAATCTCCTGCAAGGTAGCACCACCACGCTTCACCGCATCAATCAAATCGGATGATTTCATACCGCCCTCGTTCATGGCAGTACGCAAAGCATAGATAGGCATGTTGTCTGGTCTCTTGGCAAAGGTTGCAGAGAAGAAGGTAACGTTCTTTGCCTTCTGAATAATGTGTTGGAAATAGTTTCCCTGTCCGCTATTGCCACCAGCCGTATGGCTTTCGTCAAGGATAAGATAGGCGTTACCCATCAGTTTTTCAATAGCATCACGTCTTTTCTGTCCGCTCAGAGCAGCAGCACCGAAAGATTTACCCTTCGCAAGCTTTCTCTCCTTGCGGTTGCCGTCCTCGTCAAACTCATACACACCATTGCTTACTTGGCTGTAAGTAGTCAATACATAATCATATTCGTCTGGCAGCTTTCCGTTCTTTTCGATGTAATCAAGTACTCGCTTCACCTCGCTCTTCGATGGCAAAGCAAATACAACTTTTCCGTCTGAGTCGGTAATGGCAGCTTCCTTGTCACTACCGAATACAAATGGTCTTAGGTCTGGGCTTCCAATATCCACCAAGTCACGGTAAACATCGCTCAGCAATCCTGCTGTTTTGGTGAAATATACAGGAACCTGACCCTGCTTCTTGGCGTATCTGATAAGCGAAGCAGCCTGTCTTCCCTTACCGGTACCAGTCATATCTCCAATGATAAAGGCGTTGCCCTTCTTTGCCTGCTGCAAGGCAATGGCTACAGAGTCAACCTGCTCTGCAGCAAGATGAGAATACAAATCATCCTTATCATTATAGCCCAGCTCGTCAACAAGGAACTGGTCGGCATCGCCCAACTTTTCAAGGTTCTTGTTTACCGCCTCCTGCTGGTCGGCAGGCATCACGGCTTTCAGAGTGAATGGATTTACACTCTTAGGGGTATAGGTAACTTTCTCGGTGCTTAATCCACGTACGGATTTGTCCACCCGCTGTAATTGTCCCCGTGGTCCGCTTCCGCTCCCGGCGTTGGCAGATTCATCAGCACTTGGCTGAGCGTCATTCCGTCCAGCTCCTCCTGATCCATTTCCTCGCTGCTCATTGGTTCCAGTGGTTGGTTCTTTGCTTGGAGAAGGCTCTGTCCCTGTTCCGTCTGTTCTACTATCTCCATCAGAAAGTCTTCCATCTTCTCTTGGCTCGGTTCCTCGTTGATTTTCCAAGTCATCATGGGTTTCTGATACGGAAGTGGAGTCAAATAGGTCAGACTCTCGCTTACCATCTGGTTCGCTTCCTCCTCGTTTTCCTGCTCGTACTCCCTCTTTAGGAGTACCAGTAGCGCCTTGTTTATCAAGTTCTGGTTGAGCACTTCTTGTTTCTCCTCCGATGGAAGAATCCATCCGTTCACCTCGTAGTATATCATCTTCAATTCGTTTATAAAGTTCGTCATAATCTTTCACGGTTTCAGCTCTGGCCTTATCCTTTACTGGTGGAAAGGCATTCTCGTTCAAGCGTCTTCCGTTTATTAATATAATACGTGTAGGGTAGCTGGTTCCCTGTTTTGCATAGAGACTTCCATCCACATTAATCACGTCCTCCACATTATAGTGGCTATAGAGATAACCAAGGAAAGCCTTATCCTTCGGATTCAGACTTCCGTTCTTGGCGTATTCTGTCTTGCCGCCGATGATAATGGCAGCACGGCCATCGTCCTTCATGCTCTCCAAGGCATTAATAGCCATCTGTCCTTCCAAAGAAGAAATCTTATAGCCGTCATACTCCTTAGGGGTAGCACTACCGAATGGTGGGTTTGTCACCACCACGTCAACGTCCTTGTCTGCAAAAGGCTGAGTTCCGTCCTGACTGGTCACGTTCTTGAAACCCTGTCTTCTCAGGTTCGCCAATCGCTGTGCATCAATATCGTTCACATGCACCTTATCCATTGGCAAGCCGATGGTAAGCATGCCGTTGCCGGCACTTGGCTCCAGAGCACTCTCAATCACCTTACCGTTACCCTTCACATACATATCCGCAAGGAAAGCGTAAGGGGCAGGGGTAGAGTACTGCTGCTTCATCACTCGCTCAGAATCTCTCTGGTTGAGGCTAGGCTGATTCTCATAGAGTGTCTTGATGCGTACAAACTTCACAGCATCGTTGGTTGACTCTGAAGAAGCAATACCTCTTGCACGCTTAACAATGGCTGTTTCAGCAAGCTCCTGAATGTCTGTATCCTTAATATCCTTCAAACCAACTCTCTCAGCTATCTTTCTCAGTTCAACGATACCGTTAAACTTATGTTTGAAGCCCAACTGTAGGTTCACGGTATCAATAAACTTCTTCTCAGCCAGCTTCCTCTCCTCGGCAGTCTTGGAGTCACCCGCCAGATTCTCCTGATGCTTAGGTGAAGTCTTCTCGTAGTAGTCAGCCCAATCCTTCAAACTCATGCGCTGCTCGCCATCGCGATAGCGGATATTCATCATATGCTCATAGATGGCATCCACGTCTTCCTTCTTAAAGAGCTTGGCAGCAGGGGCAAACTCCTTGCGCATTTCCTTCACCACGTCTTCAAGATTGTGCATACCTCTCTTGATTCTCAGATAAGCATTCTCGGCCATGGCGCTCACCAGCTTAGGCAACACCTCCAACTGTCTAGAGTTAAGACCAACAAACGAAGCAGAAATTTCATCCTTGCCGGCATTCTTGAGCATATCCCAAAGGTCATTAACCTTCTTGTTGGAAGCTGCTACTGCTGCATCGTCAGCCTTCTGCTGAGTCTTCTTCTCTGTCTCAGCCTTAGTTTTCTTCTCCTTTCCAAAAGCTTCTGCTGCATTCTTGATTCCCTCCATAGGGTCAGCAGATGACTCCGCTTTAGGAGTCTCTACTTTAGGCTCTGTCTTCTGCCCTCTGGTCTTGGCAAAAATACTTTCATAGATAGCACGATGCAAATCATCTGTCACTTCTCCGTTCAGATAATCAAGAGCCATATCCTTGGACAAATCATCCACGTCTGCCTTCATGATCTCATCCTCAGTCAGAGGATGCTCCTTCTTGAACTCAGCGGCAGCCGCTGCAATTGGGTCAAAAGTAGGGTCTGGGTTCTCTTCCTTAGGAAGGAGTGGGAGAGGACCTTCTTCTTTCTTGCTGTCAATATAATCGGCAACTTCTTTCAGGTCGCCAAACTTCTTGCCATCATACTCGTAGTATGAACCAGTGTATTCGCCCTTATCGTTAGGCTCATCAACCTTGATGACCTCCTTGTCTCCATCAATTAGAATTTTCTGCTTCATGATAGGACCATTCTTTGATGGAGTCTCGGTTTCCTCGTCCGTCACCTCAATGCGACTTTCGAGTTCCTTGTTTTCTAAGTCGTCAGCCTCTTCTACTCTTGGTCGCTCTGCTTCTGCTGGTTCATTTTCTCCTGATGCTTCTTGTTGAGGTTCTTCATTGCCTGAAACATCATTGCCTCCTTCATTTTCTGAATGTCCTGTTCCATAATCTTGCCATTTTTTAAAGTTCAAATACTCATTAATTAACTCTTCCTTGGTAGGAGCTGCCTCAAACATATTGCCCTCGCCAGTATTTCTAGCCTTAGCGATGCGGTTGTATTCGTCAAGTAAATCTCTGAAATCAGAAACCTTGCCCTCCAAGGCTAAAGCCATCATCTGAGAGATAGAAGGGTAGCGCTTAGCTGCATCCTCACCGAACATGGATGGTGTTCTCAGCAGCGTATCAACCTTATTGCCGCCCTGTCTTGCCTCATAGAGCAACTGGATAGCCTGATCTATCTCATCACGAAGAGAGAACTCGCCCAACTTCATATTATCCATTACCGAGCGGATAGCGTTGATAGCCTTGTTCTTCACCGTAGAGTCGATGCCTAGCATTCTGATAGTCTCTGGCTTGAAGATTGAACCCAAAAGAAGGTTCTTCACATACTCCCTGCCTTGTGCAGAAAGTCGCTCAGGAGTATCCATCATCTGCGCCACCTCGTTCTGTCCGATGATGCCTTTATCTACTAACGTCTTTACCAAGTCATTTATTGCCTTGGAATTGTTAAAGAATGCATCAAGAGAACCATTTCCCTCAATCTCAGCAACAATCGCGCCTACCTCGTCAGCTGTCAGGGTCTTAGCCTTGGCAACCGCCTGTTCGGTATTACTCTGAGTCTTCTTCTCGTTTCTGTTAAACTTAGCGAAGGTAGCTGCATCGTATGGCAATCTCTCATCCGTCACCAACACCAGACGTGGATGCTCGATTCCGCTCTGCTCAATCTGTTCTCTTGTGAAGCCGAAGTTCTCGGCATTTTCCAAGAGATCGTTGATGTATTCGCTGTCCGTGCCTTCCTTTGCAGCCTTCTGTCCTGCCATCGTTCTGCCGTTGCCATCATAAACGATGCCCTCGTCAGACACCACTGGCACCTGCTCGATAGCCATACCGTTATACTTTCGGGCAATCTGGTCCGTATTCTGCTGAGCCGCCTTGTCGTGCTCATAGTCACGATCGTTCACGGTTCTGCCCTCAGCATCGGTAGGGAATCCCTCAGATTTCTTATAGTCGTTATTCACATCATGAGAAGGAGTAAGACTTTCTGCCGGAACAATCTCATAGTGTCCCTTAATCTTTGTCTCTCCGTCAGGCAGCATTCTTGTGCGCTTGTTGCCTACAAGTCTAGGTGCATTCACAAACTTCTGTGCAGCCACGCTGCCAGCCTCATGTGCGCCCTCAGTCTGTTCTGTCTTACCCACAGTCTCCGCAACCTTCTTGGCAGTCATGGTCTTCTTGATATTCTGAGCGTGCTCTAGCTGCTGCTTGGCAGCCTCAACGGTCTTAGTCTTCAAAGCCTCCTGCTCCATGATGTCGTTAGGCTCGGCGGTATAGTCCACCTTCATCTTCTCGGCATCCTTCAAAGCATTCTCAGCTTTCTTAATCTGTCCGTCCACCACCTTCTCGGCATTCTCCCCGAAATCCTCAGTAAGAATCTCCGCACTCTGCTCTGGAGTCATTTTCTCATAGTCAGGCGTAGGTCTTCCCTTGCTGTCCGTAGCCATAGGAACGTCTGAACCATCGGCAAACTTACGGGTTTGCTGAGGCTGCTCTACTTGTTGAACTGAGGCATCGCCTTCGCTAGCATTTTCCTCTGCTTCTCCATCACTTCCACTATTGGCATTGTCGCCTTTTCGAATTTTTCCATCTGTTTCATTGTTACTAATCTCTTCATTTTTATTTTCTTTAGGTTGAACTTCCTGCTGCGCCTTGGCTGCATCCTGCATCGCCTGCTCCTGTGCCGCCTGATTGTAAGGCTCAGAGTTCTTCATCTGCAATCTCTGACGATATTCTGCAGCAAACTGGTCGATAGGCTGGTTTTGGAGCAGAGTAACCTCGTCTGCCTTCACGTAAACCATTTCCTTTGTATTAGGATCTAAGCAGACGAGCATATCGCCGCTGCCTTCCTTGGCTCTACCTGTAGTCTGGTCGAAGGCAACATCACCCGAACCAACAAGAAGAGTTCTTCCGCTGCTGTCTTGCACATACAAAGCCTGCTCGCCATTCATCGGCTGACCGTTCAAGGTTCCGTGATAGCTCCAATCAGAAACAAAATCCTTCACATTTTCGTTGATAGCATCAGCAGTAGCCTGCTGCATACCCTGCACTCTAGCGTTCGCATTAATATATTGGGCAAGTGGGGTCAACTCTTCTTGTATCAATCCGTTCTGAATGAGTGCATCGTAAATCTGTGCCGGTGTCAAGCCCTGCTGGTGCAATTTCTCAAAGGTTTGCTTGAACACATCGTTGCTATCCATCGCTGCATCAAGGGCTTTCTCTGCGTTGCGAAGGTTGCGCAACTCATCAACTACCACGCCGCTATCCGGGTTATCCGTTCCCAGACTATGCTCCTCGGCAACCGTCTTACCTTGGCTGACAGACTGGTCTGCGTGTGGTCTCCAGCTAGGGAAAAGCTCATCTTCGAGTGCTCTCTTCACATGATAGAAGATTCTGTTCTCCTCATCAGTACGCTTCATCGGGTCCTTGCGCATGATTTTGTCAATATCAATAACAATGCTTCCTTCTTTACCAAGAAGTTCTTTGATAGAAGCCATGAAGTTATTAGTATAACCTTTGCTTTCTGATCTGAGGTAGCCAAGCAAACCGTTCTTATCTGCATACTTCGTCCAATCAAGATAGAGCACACTCTTCTGGTTGCGCAAGTCATTAATCAGTCGGGCATTATTCGGGTCTGTAATATCCTTATTCTCGTCATATCCGTTTTCTTTAAGGAATCTAAACGCTAGATTAGTGACAGTTCCATCATCATCTATGAACTGCATATCCTTCATCCTTGCGTAGCCCATCAGCGACATCATATCGTCATTATCACGATAAAGCTTCTGCTTGTAAAGAATAGCTCTGCGTTCATCGGCATTCTTATAAGATGTACGTGTAAGCAGCGTTCCATTCTTTGTGTATTCAAGAATCTGCTTATTCTTCACGTCGTTCACGCTTCGGTAGCTTTTGCCTCTTGTCGTGTTAAACAGTCCCATGGCCGCATTCACCTTCTCTTTGGTGCTCTGAGAAACGTCAGGGTCGTTCATGAAATCCGTGTAAGCAGTCTTATACTTCGGATCTCTTGGTGCTGTCTTCGATGCACGGTCCACCTTCACGAAAGCATCCATCAGATTCTTGCCAGATGCAGAAGAAATCAATTCATTCTTCTCGTCAGGAGTCAGACGAATATCCACGGCAATAGGAGAGCCATTGGCATTCTTTCCAATCACGAAATTACCACCGCTATTATGAGTAAGATGATGCAGAATATTGCCCATCTTCACGAAGTTACTAGGCTCGCCAGCCTTGAATGCGCCAACCATCACAACATCTTCCAACCAAGTACCAAAGGAAATTTCCTTGTCGCCGGTCACGTTGTCGGCAACCATCATGGTTCCAGCCTCAACGCCGAGACCGGCAGCCGTAGCACCAAACTTCTGCGCGCCATGAAGCAACCGCTCGCCAGTACTCTTCTCCATGCCGGTGATTCCGAACTTGGAAACCCAAGGAGACATGATTGCTCCCGAAACTCCAAACATCGCACCCGTTACCGCACCATGCTCAGCACCTTTCAGACCAGCCTCGCCGATAGCCTGCAGCGAAGTATCATCGCCAGTAGAAGCCTGATTCAAAGCAGCAGTTACACCCGAATATCCTGCAAGGTTCAGAGCACCTGTTGCTGTTCTGGTTCCCAATCCCGACATGATCTTCTGTGCCGTAGTCATGTTGGCCACCTTGAAAGCCATCTGTTGGGCGGTAAGCTTCTGTGCCGCCTTCATCACGCCAGCCTTCACCAGTCCGTTAGTCAGAACTCGGGTTCCTGCATTCACGGCAGCACTTGCGCCGGCACCGATTACGGCGAGCGGGCCAGAATCAGCAGCCATGTTTACGGCAGTAGATGCGAATCTCGTACCGATTCCCGAGCGATAGGTTTCATCCTTGTGGCCGGCAACTTTCTGAATTTCCGCATCACCATCAGCAATAGCAATACCTTCCTGCAATCTCTGTCGTGTATCTCTAGACATCACAGATGGAGCCACCACCATACCGATAATAGAGTTAATGAGGTTCTTGGCAATATAGTCAAGCGCACCATGAGGCATGATTTCCTCCTGATTTCGCATCGTCAGAGCCTTCTGAGCATAGTTCATAATCTCAGGAGTAACGTATTTGTCCACGTATTCCTCCACACTCATGTTCAGTTTATCTGCGCTCTCGGCAATATGGCGCTGCATTCCCTTCTGCGAATAAATCTCGTTGATTTTTCTGCTGAGATTATTCATCAGAACGTTCTGGCGGTTCACCTGCTCCTGCGTCTGTGCATCACGGAAAGCCTGTTCCTTTACCGACTGAGGCGCATAGATGCCACCCTTCTTGTCAAGGTTCTGCTGATACTGCTGACGTGTTAACTCCCGTGCCTCGTTCATGGAAGAATCTACAAGTTCGAGCAGATCATTACCCAAAATACCTTCGGTCTGTCCGTCATTTCTTACGAACTTGTTACCCTCCACCTCATACTTGGCGAATGCTCTAGCATCATCCTCTCTCTGCTGCTTGGCTCTAGCCTGTCTAGCTTCAGGAGTAGAAAGCTGCTGCATCGTCTCGTTGAAGTTCTTGGCAGTAGGAGTTATTCTGCTTCTGCTGATAGGGGTAGCTCTCTGCTGTTCCTGACGTGCTGACTGCTCTTGTGCTCTTTTCATGCGTGCGCGCGCATTACTAGCCTGAGCCTGCTGCAGTGGAGTCATCTGGTCGTTGCGCATGTGCATCAACCGCCAGTTCTGCATGTAGTCTGTACCCGAAGCAGTAGCCGTTCTAGGCTGCTGTGCCTTCTGCTGCCTTGGCTTCCGATACTGAGCCGCCACTTCCTGCGCTCTCTGCTTCATCGTCAGCTTCTTGACAGGCTGAACTGGCTTCTGCTGCTGAGGCTTCGGATTTACTGCATGAAGTCCGAGTCGCTGCGCAAAATCCTCATACGAACTACTGGAAACAGCACCGTCTGCATGAAGCGCATCATAGAGCTGCTTTCTGTTATGATAGCCCTGCTTGCCAGGCGCATACACGAACTGTCTGAAATGTTCTCTAGTTCCCGATACTGCGCCATCTGCTTTCAAGGCGTTATAAAGTTGGTCAAATTTATCTCCAGCCATATATTATATATTAATGTTTATAATCCAAGTTTCTTTGTATTCTTATAGCCATTCTTCGACTTGCCGGTAGGCTTCGGTCTGTTTCTCGCATTCCTAGCCGCATTCTGCGAAGCTGCTGCCTGACTGGTAACAGATGCACCCTTTCTTCTTGTGGTGGTCGTTACCTCTGCGCGAGTCTTCGGATTGATGGTCTTCGTAGTGGTAGAAGTAGATGTCTCGCCCTGCGGAAGCTTGCCGTATTCACGGTAGTACTCCTGTTCCCACATGGTCTTGTTAGGCTGATAGCGCATCTTGCCGTTCTTATCCTCAAACCAGTACTTGGCTCCCGAGCCGCTACCGCTACTGCCTGACCGTCCACCGCCGCCACGCCCCTTATGGGTTGCGTTGTACTGCTGAATAGCCAGACGCTGCCTAGCCTGCTCATCCTTCACATTGTCACGCTCCTTCTTATACTCGAAGTCACGCTTATCCTTATCCTTCTTATACTGGGCAGCAGCCTCATCCTTTCCCTTTCGGTACTCAAACTTATCCTTGGCAAGCTGATTACCCTCACCACGAAGACCCATAAGATACTCCTTATAAACCTGATCAGCCTGTGCTTTTCGGTTATCTAGGTCGAAGTTTGCCTGCTTATAGGCAGCATCCGCATCAAGGGCAGCCTGTCTCTGTCTCTGAGCCTTGCGGTTCTGATAACCCTGTTCCATCATGGCAGTAGGGTCGTTGAACACCTGCAGAGGCGCACCCTTCGAAGTGTTGATGATGTTTCCCATGTGGCGAATAGCATCAGCAAAGGCAGCGAATTTCTCACGGTTGGTAGTGATTCGGCGGTCATACTCATCAGGAGTCTCGCCCTCACGCATTCCAGGTCTGCTCTTCGGCATAACCTTGCCGAGCCAACTGAAAAAGCCGCCATCCCTTTTTTTAGGGTCAGACTCAAACTCTGGAACCTGCTGTTCCTGCGGCATCTGAAAGCCGCTCAGAGCAGTAGAAAGCGTATCATAGCGAGGTGTTCCGTCAGCATTCCAACCGGTAGAAGGCTGCGGCATTCCCTCAAAATTGCTCTGAGGCTGAGGAGTATTCTCTGCTGCATCGCCCATATAAGGAGTCTGTACTGGTCCCAAGGCAGGGTTAGCGTTACCATTACTCTGCGGAACGAACTCTTCCTGCTTAGGCATCTGGGTGAAGTCTGTAATAGGTGCTGCGCCAGTCTGAACAGGCTGAGCCTCAAACTTACCGGTAGCACCGCCCCCATTCCCGAAGAAATTAACGCCAGCACCGCCATTTACCCCCGCGGCTCCTCCGTTTCCTCCATTCATCACCTGATCATAATCGGGATATTTCGCCCTCATCAGGTCATGCACAGCCTCAGGATAGCCGCCGATAGTTATCGGCTTCTTCCTAGGCTGCTGCGTATTCTGATTATTGTTTACTGTCATAGCTTATTTTTCTTCTTTAATAATAATTTCGCCAAACAGAAGAAATTGGTCTATAACGTCATCGAGTACTTTAGAAAGTTCCTCTGCAATATCAACCCTAATCATCTGGTCTGGGATGCCTTTTCCGTCCTTGCTTCCTACGAGTCCGAGTTTATGAGCCTTTGCGTTAAAGGATTCATAAGCTTTGTCTTTCAATTCATCGAGAGTGCTTTTCGCATATTTTGCCGCATAAGACTCAAAAACATCATTAATGGATTCTCTTGCAGCTCTCATACACTTTGCATTTATGTCAACCATTTTTGCCATAAGTTTCTTCTCCTCTTCCTCGCTAAATTCAGGCAGCTGAGGGTTGAACATGTAGCCATTCGCTAAGCGGCGATATTCTTTGAAGTCTTCTGAACAAATGGGTTTTTCGCCAACTATAGCCTTTGCCATCTTCCGAATCATCTTTACAGCTTCAATACCGTATTCACGATACTCATTAGAGTATTTACGAACCTCTTCAACCAGCTTGGTCTTCTCCTCCAACTCCTTCTTGGTAGCCGCCAGTTCATTGCACAAGTCGGCAATTACCTCGTCCTTCTCTGCAATCACCTTCTCTTTATAAGCGAGAGCACTCTCGGCACTCTTCAAAGCCCGAGCATCAATCTCGTCAACAATCTTGTCGGCAAGATTCTTCTCACGAATCTTTGTAAGGCGAAGTTCCTCGTTTTTATTGTGGATAATCTTGTTAAGTCGTGTAATCTCCTTGCCGAGATGCTTAATCTTCTTTCCCTGCTCAGAAATGGTTTGCTTGGAAGAACTAGCAATTTCCAATATGTCGAGCTTTTCATGCTCCAACTTCTTGATCTTCTCAGTCTGCTCGTCAATCTGCTTTCCCTGCTCATCCAACAAGGCATCGTTGAACTGGGAAGCTGCTTCTTTAAGGGCAGGGTTGACTTTCTTTGATTTCTCTTTAACAGAGACAGGTGCGTTAGCATGCTCTTCAAGCTCCTTCTTCAAGCGAGACTCTCGCTCATAACATTCAATAGGAGACAAACCAACAGTACATCTATTGGCATTGGCTAACTTTATGGCTTCGCAAACTTCTGGCTTCGCAAATTCTCTTATCGCACCATTCTGGTATATGACTTTATTCGATAAAACCATGGGAAAACCTTCCTTCTTCAATATCTTCTTTGCTTCTTCAAATGTCATAATCTATTTTGTTTTATGTTTTAAAAACAGGTTTATAATATCGTGGTATGATGCAGGAATAATGCCGTTATCTGTTTCTTTGTAATAGTAGAATTTAGAACCCCACTCATCAGATTCTTTCTTGCTTTCTACCACTTGCACATTTCGGACTTTTCCATCCTTGCATATCAACCGAGCACAATACTCTCTTCTAGTATTTACTCTATGGTTATACTGCTCGTCCATTTCTTTTAGAAACTTCACTAAACCATCTAGCGTTATCTTATTATTGATAGACTCGAATGGCTTTTTTATCTGAGACAAATGAACTTTTCCTATCTTTACTTCCATATTATTTATGTTTAATCATTTTAACACTTCCCGAAAATTCAAGGGGGGGGAAATCGGAAAACCGAAATCCAGAAAAAGGGGGTGGGGGGAGGCAGAATTTCTTTATTTGTATTATTCCACTATAATTTGCAACGGTGGTCGAAGGGGGTGGGGGGCTTGGGGGCGCATGTTGTGCCTCGTCCACCTTGCCTGTTGCTCATCCGCTCCACCTTCTAGCTGCTACCCAAGCCCCGACAATCCAACTGCCTTCTTCAATCGGTATTGGTTCTTCTCCTCGGGAGTCATCATGCTCTCAGCCAAGTGGTCAGTAGCGGCAGAATGAGCGGTTCGGTCTTGTTGTGTTACAATTGTGTTATCAATTGGCTTTCCGTTTGAGCCTAAAGTATTGGTTTTCACCGCCTTAGCACCTTCGAGTTCTGACCCCAATTGGTTCACACCGAAATTAAACATAGCATTTGACGCATTTTGAGCCGCATCACTAGTGGCTTGCGCCTTCTGCTGCTCGATTTGCTGACGTTCTCTAGACAACTGCTGAGTGTTCTGAAGGTGAGCATCCTCCACATGCTGCTTGCGAGCCGTGTCCTGTGCCGCTACGTTGGCTATCGTGTCGCCCATAGCCTTGTTAGCTGCCTCCTTCGCCATCGCCACGCTTGCAGCAGTTCCACCGCCAACGGCAGCCGCACCATCAGCCTTGCGAACATACTCGTCCTGTACTTCCTTCGCCCTTCTCATGAGGTTCTGACCCGCTTTCGTGTCAAGGTAGTCCGTGTTGTAGTTCTTGTCGTACCAAGCCTTCTCAGCGTTCGTTCTGTACGTGTTCTCCGCTTGTGCCCTTCTAGCTGCCTTCTTAGCCTTGTTAGCACCGAAGAGAGAAGACGCAACACCGCCCGCCAAGGCAGCAGCACCTAATATCCACTCCTTTTTGTCCGTGAGTACAGGACAAGAGGTCAAATGCTTTGGGATTTTTGATAATATTTCCGTCATAATTGCAATTATTTGATGTTTCGAGGGCAAATATATAATATTTGAAGTTCGGTTTTGCCGTGTTCCAACCTCGTTCAAAATCGCCCCAAATCCCACCAATTTCTTTCTCGGGGCGCAATTCACCCCTTTTCCTCCTTCTTCTTTCTCCTCTAGAAGACCCATTTTGTAAACATACGTGATTATTGTAAAGAAAAGACAAGCGGCTAATTGTAAGCAAGTTAGTTTCAATTACTCCCAAGGGAGAATAAAAGCAAGATGTAAAGAAAGTTCTTATTTCATAAAAGAAGATTCTTTGCAAACAAAAAAGGGGGTTTGCATTAATAGGTGCGCACGCACGCAAGGAGTTCGTTAGCAAACTTTAACTAGGCGCATTCAACCTTCTTGAATGTTTTTCACCCACAATCAACGCTAAAGTCGCTCATTTCTGCCGATTTTTGCGATTTTCGGGCAGTTGGTCGGGATTTCTCTCAAATTCGTGAGTTTTGAGCCGTTTAAGAGCCATTTTTGGGCAGATTAGAGCCGATTTTGTGGGTTTTTCGTAGATTTCATGGTTTTGTGCAAGATAATGCGCTCATCTAGAATTAAGGCTTTTAGAAGATGATTTAGGCGGTTTTGATTTTCCTAGTTGGAGAAATATTTTTTCCTAGTTAGGGAAATTGTTTTCTTTAGTAGTATGGTTCCATGTACTTCTCTCTCTTCTCTTGTGTGTTCTCCTTATGGGTGAGGGAGAAGAATCCTCGGGGGAGATAAGGGGGCAGCGCCCCCGGGCGCAAGCGCCCTCCCCATGCCATGTGGGGCTGACGCCCTCACTACTCTGTACAAAAGTGGCAAGGCTCGAACCCCTCGTTCTCTGCCTTGTAAAGCGGCATTCTTTCAGTCATATCATCGTGTACTCCTTTGCAGTTGTTATCGAAGTGATAGTAGTGTGTATCATAATCTGCAAAAACTTCCATTTCCTCATACTCCCTATGATATTCTTCTTTTTGTTCTTCTTGCTTTCGTTCAACGTCTTCGTTCACGTTGTGAAAGAACGTACTTTTGAAGGAGTACACCAAGACAACCGCAACAAAGCAGAATCCAAGCAAACCGCCTAAGAATGTGCCGACCTTACTTAAAAACTTTTTCATTTCGCTATAATCTTTAGTTCATCAACTTGTTTAAAGAACTCATCGAGCGTGTCTGCCGTGTAGTGGATGCCCTTGTAGCGGATGAAGGAAGAAAAGCCGCCCTTGCTCTCCTCAGTATCTGTAGCCACCTCTTTAGGTGACGCAATCAACTGCCATGTAGGAACGCCCAAGGCATCAGCTATCTTGTTTAGCGTTGCAGTTGTCAGCGACTCAGCCTTCACCATTTGTCCTACCGCTTGTTTGGTAACTCCCATTCTCGTTGAAAGGGTTGTGTTGGTCAACCCTTTACTTTCCATGATTTCTTTTATTCTTAATGCCATATAAACTATTTGCTTTCTGTTATTGCGTACAAAGGTACATATTATTATTTAAAGTAAAGTGGTTTCTTTGCTTAAATAACGTTAAAGAAAAGCATTTTCTCGCCCAAACATTTGGCAAAGTAGAAAATATGCTTTATCTTTGCACTCGAAATCAAGTTGGTTTGATTTCTCAAGCGTAGCAATGGCACATTTAGAGATTTTGGCTAGTAACGAACGCTATACAAATAGGTTAAGTAGGCAAAACACTGAGGATGATACAGGCAAAACACCGAGGACATCGTACACCGAGTTAGTTGCCACTCTAAAAGCAACAAGACAAAGAAGTCTCAAACACTCATCACGCAAGATGTAAAAACGCTAGTCGTGTTAGACTAGAGAAACATCGAAACACGTCAACCCACGGACGTTAAACGAAGGGAGTTAGGTCACATGTAACTTGTGAACGTTGGGCGCAAACGTACACCTGCACTTTGTATGTATAACATTTTAACAACAACAATTATGGCAAAGTATTATATGGAAGAAGTATTCAGCCTTAAAGATGGCGGTTACGATTTCGCACCATTCGAGTACGAGGATGACCCATTCGAGTACGAAGACGATGAAGAAGTAAAAAAAGTTTTCAGTGACTACGAGTACATCGAAACAACAGACGTATGGCACTCAGACTTACAGAAAGATGTACATACACTCATCTTCAATATCTCCAAAGGTAAGAAAAAGGAACTTTGGGGAGTGTTTAAACAATAGTAACAACTGGGGGGCTAGCAATAGTCCCTCTAAACCATAAGATTATGGAAAAGACAATAACACTTACAGGCGGTGAAATATATAATATTACATCAGCTATTAACGATAGAATAATCCTTCTAGAGGAATGTATTTCAAGCCACGATGATACTCCTATAACGCACAAGCGATTGAAGGAGTTCAAAGAGATTAAAGAAAAGTTGAACTATTAAAACAATAAGACAATGGACAAGACAATAACGCTTACGAGTGATGAGATTTCAAGCATCACTCTCGCTATATACGATAAGGTAATGAACCTTTCACAAGCAGTTCTTATTTGTGGTGCGGAACTCACACCGAATGCACAACAGAGAATAGAGAACTTAAAGGTAATCGCCCTTAAATTAAATGGTATAGAATCTTAAAGATAGGAGATAAGAATATGAGAAAGAACAAAACTTACGAGCAGCAGAAGAAGTTCTATGACAAGAACAAAGACTATGAGAGTTTAGGGGCATTATTCTTCGAATGGCTTACTTGCGGTTATATGACCGCAAAGCAGATGCAAGATGTGTACAGAGAAGGAACAAAGGAATGCAAGGAGTACATCTTTGAAGACTTGTTTCACCTTGTAGGACACAAAACTTTCTATCAGTTTGTTAGAATCTTCAACTTTGGCAAGAAGTAACATGGAGCGGTCAGCGAATAGAGGAGCACATCACGTTCAAGCCGTGAGACCGCACAAGTATAACAATTAAAAGAAAGGAACGAAAATGAAGAAAATTTTAGCTTTGAAAGAGTATTGGAGTCTAATCAACGAGATAAGCGACTATCTCAGACAAGACCACGACACCATTACCACGAAAATCAACGGAGTTGAATACGTAGTGTATAAACGCCTGAATCCCGACTATGTAGAGTTTCTGAATAACGAGACGAAGGAAGTCACTTTTGTTGATATTATAGACGAGCTAAGCGAGGTTTCAAGCCTTTTGGTTCAGTCAGCAGTAAACGAAATAAGATATAGAAAGGGTTAAGTTATGGACATCACAATTTATGTATTAATCTTCTTAGTTGGCAGTCTTACAGGCTACAGACTGAGAGCAGCAAAAGACATGGAGGACGAGTAATATGAAAAAGAGAATTAAGATAGTTTTGGTAGTGGCAACGATAGTTGCCCTACCTCTTATGGGAGCCGGAATGCAGCAGAGCAAGAGCGAGGAGAAATCTTTGCTTGTAGACTTCATCGAGTATTGCAAGACATGTGAGAACCTTAGGCAAGTTGATCCTAACAAGGACTACACCCAAGCAACACTCCATGAGCTGAAGAATGCAGCACGTTTCTATGAGGAACAGGAGAACTTTGCCGACTGCACAGATTATCAGCAGCAAGCAAAGATTGACGAGATTATCGGCAGAACTTGTGCCGCTAGAATGGTTAACAATAACAAGTAACAAATTTAAATTATAGGAGATAAAATTATGAAGACAACTAAGGCAGTTAGATTGAGTGACAATTTTGTAGGAGTTGAGATTAACACCATACAAGACGTAGTAAAGGCACAGGCAGCCGGACTCAAACTTGTAGACAAGGAAGGTTGGGAATATAGTATTTACACCATCGATGATGAAGAGACCGGAGAAGAGCGAGAGCCTACAGAACAGGAAATCTTCGAGCACATCACCAAAGACCTCTCAGAAGGCAAGGAAGTGTACGCATGTATGGAATTATCGTCTGATTGGGAAGTACAGGAACGAGCAAAGACAAATCTTAAAACCAACTTCTATGTTGGCCAACAAGTTTTCCTATTGCGTGATAACAAGATAGCTGAGAAGACGATTACTCGCGTCATCATTGAGAAGAACGAAGACAAGGAAGTCTGCAAGGTTTTGTTAAGACATGATAGTACATACACCAAGGGAACAGACGTCTTCGCCACAAAAGAAGAACTTGTAGAAAGTCTGATGAAGGAGTAAGTTTAACCCGAGGGAGAGAAATCTCCCTCACAAAACATTTTGAGTATGACTAATTCAGTTGTTAAAAATCTGTTGGATAAAAAGGATTGGAGCAGAATCATTTTCCGCTTTCCTACATCAAGCTATACTCTGTTCAATAGCGACAGATACGAGATAGATAGTTTCTGTATATATATCCATGACGATACGTCCAGAGAGTACGAGGAAACGAAAGTTCTAGACATAAGCAGTCTGATTTCCATGGAGATTAAGAAGAAGAGTTTTGAAGATATTGTAGAGGATATGTAAGAAATATGAAGATAATCATAAAATTTTTCAAGGGAGCCATCTACGTTGACAAGTTCGGACAGAGATACAGGGCACGTACAACGTTCATCATCAAGCAGACCTCATTTACTGAGAGGTTCTTTCTGCCGAACGGAATGCAAGTAGACAAGAGCACTTGTCTTGAGAAGATAAACGAGAATAGAAAATAGTTGTTGTTATATATAGGGCGAATGCGGTATTCAAGCCGCTACAGATGGTTGCAACGTACCATCCGCCCACCAAGTTTAATTTTAAAAGAAAGGATTTGATTATGAAAAAGTATTTAGTAGAAATTACAGAGAAAATCACCTACAAGGTGGAATTTTCTGCCGATTCACAGGAATACGCTGAAAGGCGCGTAAGAGAAATGTACGATAGTGGAGCTTTGGTGGGCATAGGCGAGTTGGAAAGTGTTTCGTTTGATGTAGTAGAAGATAAGGAGGGCGTGTAAGATGAAGAAACAGAAAGTATTTGTGTTGATTAAGCACGGAGCAGACAACCAAGACTATTCGTCCGTTAATGTTATCGGAGTTTACTCCACCAAGACCGCAGCAAAGGAGCGGATGGCAGAAGAGGAGGATAATATACTAAACTTCTACAAGGAGGAATATCCCGATAACTATGAAGTGTCTGAAGACAAGGACGAATCATCATGGAGTTGTTCTTGCAAGGATAGTACTATGTTTGACGAGTTGTTAATAACAGAAAGTGAAATGGAATCATGATAAAGAAATTTCTATTCAACGAGTTCGGTGTATGCACGAATCCTGATAAGACAGAAATCGGCAGGGGAATCCCACATATCGAAATATCTACAGCTTATGTTAGAGGAAAGTGGACGTATGGTGTGACATACATGCTAGCAGATAGAGGAGGGGCGTTTGGAACTAACATCAGCAACACGAATTGGTTCAAGACACAGGAAGACGCCATAGAGCATGCTTTGAATTGGGCAAAGCATTGGCTTAACGTACAGATAGAACAAGAGCGCAACCGGAATAGTTCTGTTTGCAAGAGCGCAGCTAAGATAATGAAGGAGATAGAAAAGTTACTCCCGAAGAAGAGATATGTACAACTAGAATTATTTGAGTTTTAAGAATATGAATAAGCAAGAATTTATCTTCGTCTTCCCTCAGTCGGGGGAGACGATAACAAAGAAAATGAATCCTTTGGCGGTGAAGGATGCAGCCGTGAAGTATCTGAAAACGCAGAATGAGGTAAGAGGAGACATCTGTATCATCAAGAACGCACATGAAGATGTTATAGCCATGGCCTACGTGAGCGACATGATGAAGGTTTCCTTCTTCACCGAGGATGAAAGTGTGAACGACATCAAACCGATAGGAGTAATCGAGGAAGGAGGGGAGAAATGAGCGAAATCAATTTCAAGGCAATACGAGTAAGAACAGGTGCGTGGGTTGATTGTTCCCCAACTATCAGAAATAGCGAAGTTTTTTCTAAACATAAAGAACTTGGCGTAGTAAACTCATATTTGATTGACACTAACACCCTCTGCCAATTTACAGGTTCACGGGATTGTAACGGATTTCCTATCTATGAGCATGATTTGCTCAGATGTGAAAAGACAGGCAGCATCTATGAAGTAGTGTGGAATCAAGGCAACACTAGTTTTAGTTTGGTCGATACAGAATACCCTGTTCTCTATCCAACAAATACTTTAGGGAGAATGTTGCGTAATAGGCAACTAAAAGTTATCGGCAATAAATTCGATAAGAAAGGAGGTAAGCAATGAAAACAAGATTTGTAAAGAAGATTCTTCTCGGACCCGACAAGGGTAAAAATTTGTATTGGCTAAAACGAGTGATTAAAGCTTCTTTTGGTTGGAAAGAAGACCACAGAGTTGTTAAAGCACTTCAAATTTATCATCGCAAGAGAAGAAGAAAGGGGGTAAGCTATGAGTAAACAGGAATGGTTCGTGCTCTTTATCTTCTTATTCACGATACTGATGGCAATATTAGGTTGAGAATATGGAAAGGGCAAGAATCATAATCTACGATGATTGGGCGATACTCGATGAGACAGAGACCTTCTTCAAGGATAAAGCCTATCTTATCGGCATCGCCAAATCTACACTTCAGCAGACGCCCGATGCGGTAATTGCTGAAGTTTGGGTAAATGACCGGCTGAAAATGAAGTTCCGCATCAATAGCAAGGGCAAGGTTCAGCAATGCAAGGTCAGTCAGCATCCAGGGTGGGGTGGTCGCAGAGAGCGAGCCGGAGCACCGAGCAAGGGCGCAGCTGCCCTCATCTACAGGGTCGTGACGCATGTAAACGAAGAAACGTTTGAGTTTTGCGAATCCCTAGGACGCAACAAAGGCGAATGGATCAGACAGGCTATAGCCGAGAAACGAGAACGTGAAGACAAGGAAAAAGCAGGGCACTAGGCTCTGCTTTTTCTGTTACCATGTTATCATTCGGTCGTATTGCCTATGCCACATATAGGCAAGTTGTTTCTTATATTCTTTTATAATTTTAAAACGTGCCTTTTGTTTCCACTTGGTACGTCTACCTAATATTACATACTTAACATTCTCGGTATAGATGTATGCATGACCAACGTCTGTGTCCTTCTCTTCAGTCTTTGGGTATACACGTCTTTCAATACCATACCTAGCAGCCTTCTTTAGCTTTCGGGGAATGCGAACCTTAAAACCTCTAAAGAATCTTCTTTTCATGCTTACCTCGCTTTCTTCTTGATTTCATTCGGATAGGAAAGTAATTTTGTATTCGCCCATCCATATTAACAAAGCAGTAGTATATCCATTTAGTGCTATAATCACCAAGAAAAGACTTCAACGAATACCTGATTATCTTAGCCTTGCGCCTAAACCTGTAACCTTGACTTTCCCAATACGGACGAGCCTTCTTCATTTGCTTTTTAGCTTTTCTAATACTAGTCATACGCTACTCCTTTTTGTTCTTCAAAATAGAATACGATAGGCTTATTGAAAGAAGGAGTAAGCAGACCATAAGCGATACTCATACTTACTTGGAACTTTGCAGCACCTCTAAGCAAACCTTCGGCCTGTTCTCTTATAGATTCACGGAATTGTTCGATATTCATATCCCGCTTTCTAAAGTTACAGGCTCGGCAAGAAGGCATGTAATTCTCCATACTATCCTCACCATGAGAAACGACATACTTACCTTCCTTATCACTCCAACGAGGGTAACCGCCACGATTCTTAGGAACGAAATGGTCTACTTGCATATCTTCGAACTTTATTTCTTTTCCGCAGTATGCGCAATGATGGCCGTACTTCTCCCAAACCTTGATTCTATCTTCCTTTTTCATACGCAATAGTTTTACTAAACAAACCTTCTGCCTTTCAGAATCACCACTCTTTTATGGCGCTCAGCTGCATCATGCAATTTCTGAAGAAGTTCTTTCTGTGCCCAATACAATTTGGCATCAGTCAGATACTTATACATTACCTTTGTCAACCTTTCCATTCTTCTCTTTCATCTTAGCGATGCGTTCATTATAAGCATCATAGTCCTGTTTACTAATCTCAATAACACTCTGAATGATTACTGTTCCACTAACCATATCATCCTTGAATTTCTCTTCCGTACTAGTGATGATGTTCATGAGAGGATAGAACTTAATATCCTTTTCTTCCCCTTTAACGCTACACGTAACCGCACTAACGCTAATCTTGTCATCCTTGCGCATGAAGGAGGCTACTGCATAATAATATCTTTCAACTTCCATAAGCTATAAATTTTAACGACGAACTCTTTTTCTGAACTCAGCAAGCGTAGTTGGATATTTCGCTTTCGTCTTGTGATAATGCCTGTAGCGGTGTATCTTCCAAAAAGAATTTACGAAGTCCTTACATTTCTTGAAGGTGTAGCAACAAGTGCAATCCTTACACCTACCTGTCGAATGCGTCCAGCAGTATGCAAAAATGAGACGCTCTTTTATAAAACTTCCCATAAGCCTATTGTTTTTTTAATGTTAAGCCTATGATAGAATTAGCCAACTCAATAGCATGCTTAGGTTTGAAAAATCGCTTGTTCAAATCATCATGCAACTCGTCTGCCAAATTCCGTATGTTAGGGAGCAGATTCAGAATGCGAAGTTTGTCAGATTCGAAATTGGCAACCATAGCACAATACTTCTTACGCAATTCAATCTCTTTCCGGCTATTATCCTCTTCCAAGTCCCTTATCTTCTTCTTATATTCCTCTTCCAAGTCCTTTGTCTTCTTTTCGTACACCTTCTTGAGGTCAGCTTTCTTTCCGTTGTACTCGTTGTCAAGCTTATTCTTCTTGTCGCCATAGGCTTGTTTTTCCATATTCCTATCATGAATGCTACGATTAACCTCATCTTGCATAGCCTGTTCAACCTTCAAGCGAACGTCCTCGAAGTTAATATAAGACTCGGATGATTCGATGGTTTTTCTTTGAGTCTCGTCATCCTCATCGTCACCCCACAATGTGCGAGGTTTATTAAAAAGCAAAGTTGTCTCCTTACGAAGAATAACCTTTGAGCCGCCTTTCAAGGATTCATTCAATTTCTTGAGTTCCTTAACTTGCTCTTCCAACTCTGAGTTGCGCTTACGTATAGCATCGTACTCAGATAAATCTACATTTACTACTGCCATAATCTATATTTTTTAGTTCAACGACTTCTTTTTACGTTTCTCAAATGCTGCCTGTTTCTTCTGCATTATCTTGATGATGGTGTTTTGTACCTTCTCAAGAACAAACTTCGGAGTTTCACCATCACGGATGAAGATAGGGTGCACACCTATGTGGTGGGTTTTATAGAACAACTCATCATCATCACCTTGAAGTTTGATGTAGATTCTGAATGAAGGCAGGAATAAGTCACTATGACCTTTCTTTCCGGCGTTCTTAGGAGTAACGTACTTGATATTGTTTCCATCAAGGAACTCCTTTACTCTGTTTAATTTTGTTTCATTCTTCATAACTTTCAATATTATAATTTTCTTTCTTTCAATGTAGGTTCCACAAATGAACACAGAAGAGTTTAACAGAAGAATCCATCAGGAATTCCTCCAAAACTCATTTCCTTCTGTATCACCTTTTCATTTTGCTTGCCGTAGATAAGATGTCTGAACCCATCAGAAACCATTCTATCGGTAATTGAGTAAGAACATGAAAGGACTATGAAACCGAGCGTACCAACAACAAAGTCGGCTTTCTTCTTGCCAGTCCTCTTTAATGTCCTTTTCGTTTCTTCTTCGTTTCTAACATCAAAGGAGTGCTTTTCTGCAAGAGTGGAACTTATTTTCCCTTCTCCTATCAGTTTCTTCTTCAACTTAGAAACAGCACCACTACTCATATTGATCGCCTTTTTAAACTGCCCTATCGTGATAGCCTTACCTTTGGCACCGACTTTTCCATCATCAGATGCTTTCATGCAACAGTCCTTGTGCTCGGCAGCACAAATCGGATAGACAAAAAGTTTCTCGTTTATGAGATTGTAGAGTTCCTTCATCGTGTACTCCTTCACTTCAAACTTACAGACCATTGCTCCATGATACTCTTTGTTCTTCCGAGTCCACTTTGTTGTATGGTCACGGAAAGAGGAGACAACAACCTTGTTACCATCTATGGTAAACAGGTCGCTATCTTTCATGTCTTGAATAAGTCTTTGAGCTTTTGGTCTTCCAATACGTAATCCTTTGCGCAATTTGTATTCTGTTACGTTCCAAATCACGGAATTGCTATGCTGCATTTTGAACCATATTGCCAGCGCAAGAAGTTCCTTCATGCTCTTGCTCGAAGAGTATGTCTTAAGGAGTTCTATGGTGACGTTTATATACTGCATAGCAAACAAAAATTGGGGAAAGAAAAAACCGCACCTCTTCTTCCGGTTTAATCAATCCCCTATATTGTAATACCTATTGAAAGTATTGAAGTTTCACAAATGTTGTATCAACAAGATAGAGGTGAGAATCCTGTATTGACGAGTGCAAAAGTAAGAAAAGTATTTGAAACCACCAAATTCCAACTTTTGCAAAATATAGTTAAAAAGTAATTAAAAATTTGTGTTATAAAAATGTTATCACTATCTTTGCACACGAAAGATAAGTGGCTGATATAGACAGATTTGTGAGAAATTGGTTGTGACCCCAACGGAATCACTTTTTAGACGTAAAAACGCAACGTTTAGTCAAGAAAAAATCAAATAAGCAGTCTATATAACGTATTGAATAACAGATACTTATATAGATTGCTTTTTCTTTTTTAAAGAGATATGTCATAAAGATTGATTTTCTAAACTGGTTTAAAACTGGTTTAAACGCATTATGGTTGTAACTATTTGAATAACAACGGTTTATATTATTCACGCAAATTGTTGAATCGGAAGGTGTGTTATCAATGTGTTATCACCTTGTAAAAAATGTGTTATCAAAATGGCAAAAATTAATTTAAGTATTATTCACAATCGTTTGAAGCGAGCGACCTCAAAACATGAAGTTTCGGTAGAATTATGCTTTTGTGCCAAGCGTCAAAGGAAGTACTTTTCCACAGGCGTAAAAGTGACAACTACACAATGGTCTGATGCGTCAAAGATGGTTATCAAGAGAAAAGATGCGGATGAACTGAATGAAATCATACAGGCATACCGCGCGAGAGCAAACGAAATCATCAGTAAGATGGTTAAGGAAGGCTGTTGTGACTTAAATGTGGTTATCTCACAGATGAATGGAGAAGACGAAGGAACTTCTTTTATCGAGTACTGCGAGAGAAGACGAAATGAGCGTAAGGTGTGCGAGCATACCAAGAAACGCTACGATGTCTTTATCAAATTCCTAAAAACATGGGGAAAGATAAAGTCGTTTCAAGACTGCAATGTGTCGAAGGTGCGTTCAATGGATGAGTATCTCCACAGACAGGATAAGGCTCAATGTACCATCTACGACTACCACAAGTATCTCAAGTTGTTCATCAATGATGCGATGATAGACGGGCTTATTGAGCAGAATCCTTATAAGTTCCTGCCATTCCATATTGGCAAGGGAGAAAAGCAGTATGTTGATTGTGTCACCGAAGAGCAGTTTGCTGCCATCAAGAAACTGAAACTCTCAACACCTCATATTCTCCATGCAAGAGATTTGTTCCTCTTTCAATGCTATACCGGACTTGCATACTCTGACCTTGCATCGTTCGATTATACTAACTGCGAGGAGATTGGCGGCAAGATGTTCTATCACGCTAAGAGAACGAAAACAGATACGGATTTCGTATTCCAACTTCTCAAACCTGCCATGGAGATACTACAGAAGTATGACTTCAAGCTGCCTAGAATGACGAATCAGAAGTATAATGATTATCTGAAGGCGATCGGGCAGATGGTTGGAGTTGACAGACTGCACACCCACATGGGCAGAGCGACTGCGGCGACCTTATTCCTGTCGAAGGGTATGCCTATCAACATCGTGGCAAGGGTGCTTGGGTACACTACCTTGCGCCAGACTACTAGATACGCACGTACATTAAATAAGGACGTACAATCTGCTTTCGATGCTCTCGAAGGAAAGATGTAATATAACAAGGGGAGTCTTCGCAAAGAAGGCTCCCCTTTATTGTATCAGCCGACAAGGCTTTTGTCTCTTTCAGCAATCTTCTCGCTGATGATTTGCTTTAACTCCTTAACCACTCCTTCCTGTACTAGCAACTTTACTTTTGTTTCTGCTAGTTCTTTCAGCAGTTTTTCGTCCGTCTGCTTGTCTGCATCGTAAAACATACTGCCTCTGCCACAAAGTAGCCAATCTGCTGATATGTCTACGTATGTAGTCAGTATTCTGTCTATAAACTCCATTGAAGGCTCCTTTGTGCCGTTCAAATAATTGTTCGTAGCAGCAGGTTTTGCCCCGATAGCGTCAGCAAACCCTCTGTTAGTCAGCCTGTAATGGTCTCTTACCTCGTTGATTCTATCTCTTAATCCTTCCATACTGCTAGTGTTTATATTTGTGTAAATACGTAAATTAACTATAAATTAATGTCTACATCCTTGGGTATTTGTCTACAAACATGTATCTTTGCATCCGTAAACGAGAACAAAACTCGTTCAAAACTTATTTATGGTGCAAATTTACAAAAAATAATATGAATAAAGTCGTAAAAATAGAAAAAATATTGATTGATAAAGATAAAATTCCTAAAATCATGAAAATTTTTGGTTGTGGCAAGACTACTGTCTACAATGCTCTTGCTTACCGGAGTAATAGCCAACAGGCTCAGGACATTCGTTCCTGTGCTCTGAATCGCTACGGAGCAGAGCCTGTTAAGGTGCCACAACTAGTGAGTGTGTAAATGTGTGAAATATTTGGCTGTTGAACTTTTAGATTAGTTATTCAGACAAAATGCGTTTTAAATTGGATATGCGTGAGCATAGAGTTAAACGATTGCTTAAGAAAGGTTCTTTTTCTTATTTGTAAACTATCAATTCACTCTTGTGCGTGAGCATAGGAGTGATACATGGGAATCGAGCTAGCTCACTCGGAGTGAGCGGGGAAACCCGAGCAAAGGCGTTCAACTCGCCTCGAATCCCCAAAATAGTTTTGGATATTGTTATTATAATGTTTCTTGAAATCGTTAGGTGTGGAGCGGTATAGACCCAGTGGCAATATAAGTTGTTTGCGTTGAATTCATGCGCCACGAACCAGAAGGAAATGTTGTGGTCGAGCATTCTACCAGCACCTTTCGTTTTATACCTCAATTATATATAGCAGTTTCCGGAACAATCCCATTGCCCTTTTTGGACATAAGTTCTTTGACATATTGGAAAAGTGTAAAGTCGAATAGTGTTAAGTCATTATAAGGGAATCCCCGAGCATCAGTCTTTATGACTGATAGCTAAAGCGGTGAGCATGGCTCTTAAATTCATGGTAGCGCATGATGCCGTTATCCACCGATAGTGTAACTGGTAGCACGCTCGAAACTGTTTTGTGTAAATCCTTAATACATTCTTATCAAATCGGGAAGTTGGGTCCGAATCCTACAGGTGGACTATTATGTATTTGTTTGTTGTGTATGATTATTCGCTGCAGCGGCAGCAAACATTGTTTAAAAAAAATTTTGATTCTTTCCTGCTCGTCCGTGAGGATGGGCAGGTTTTTCTTAAACTTCAAAATCAATGGCTTATGATAGATTTATCCGAACCTACTCTCCACAAGTACCGGAGAAAGGTTCTCGAAATATACAGAGAACTCGAAAGAAACCCTTGGGCACCTTTGGGAATCTTCGAGTCAAAGCTGAGGAAAATAAATATCCTCAACTCTAAGATTAAAAATGTGTCCTCAGACATCGGAAAGCCCGAGGGCGAGTATTCAAACTTTACAAATGATAATTACGTGCAATATGGGTTTAAAAAGGAAAACTCCTCTCAAGAGGACACCTATAAAGAAGACTCCTTGGGATAAAGCCAAGAAGGAACAGGAAAAGAAGAAGGCGAAAGCCGGACTTAGCAAAAGTAAGCTGAGAGACAAACTAGATGCGGTCTTCTCTAAATATATTCGACTGAAATATTCTGATGATAAAGGTTATTGCCAATGTATCAGTTGCGGCAAGGTTTTCCCTTGGAAGGAAATTCAGAACGGTCATTACATGTCGAGGCGTTACATGTCAACCCGATTCAGCGAAGATAACTGCCGGCCACAATGTGTAGCTTGCAATATTTTCAATCAAGGCAATATTCAGATGTATCGCCGTGCGCTTATCAAGCAGATTGGCGAACAGAGGGTTGACTTGATAGAGGCTCGGGCAAGAACTGAAAACAAGAACTGGTCACTCTTCGAGTATAATCAGTTGATAGCCTTTTATCAGAAAGAAGTAGACAAACTTTTAGAACAGAAACATTTATAAGAATAGATTATATGAGTAAATCAGGTACAAAAATCAATGTAGAATTGGTAACACATGGGTGTTTCCCTACGAAGTCGTATGAGACGGATGCCGCTTACGACCTTCATTGCAGCAAGGACACGGAAGTAATTCCTAACAAACGATTTTACGTTCCGCTCGGGTTTAAGATACAACTTCCTTCAAATATGAAGATGCTGATTCAGCCACGTAGTGGCATGTCGGGCAAAGGAATGTTGTTAGATGTTTATTTCCCTTCATGGCTCTTTCATGGCGACTATCTAGGCAAGGTTAGAGCAAACCTTGATGTAATTCTTGGTTTGATTGATTGCGGATATGGCGAAGAAGTCCATGCCATCGTCAAGTCGGGCAGATGGAGGTTAAAGCATCGCATCATGCGTCTGCTCGGTTTCAAGTTCGTTATTCCTTATTCCCAACGCATCTGCCAGGGTGCCTTCACTTACGTTCCAGATACTAACTTGGAACTTGGCAAGGTAACCGGCACTCGTAGCGGTTTAGGATCAACAGATAAGAATTAGTTTTTAGCGTTATTTTTTTTGAATTTAAATTTATTTTTCCTGCTCGTCAGTGAGGATAGGCAGGTTTTTAAAAAACGAAATCATGAAAAAGAATATCAGACAGAATTTCTTCAATCATATCAAGAAGGTACTTGATATAGTTGACAAGATGGGGGATGAGGCAAAGCATTTTCGCTGCATCGTACTCATGGGTGACAGAACCATTCCGAAGGCATACGCATTCATGCACGCATCGCCCGAAGACCTCAAAAACCTTATCTTGAACGCCATGCGTAATAGCGACCAGTTCACCTACGCTACAGCAAGGGCATTCGAGGAATACGATAAGGAACTGAGAGAAAAAGAAGAAACTTTAAACAAAGATAAAAATGAAGAAAATCCTATTCAAGACACTTAAACTGCAAAATTTCTGTGGCATCCGTTCCGGAGTCTTCGATTTTGGAGAAGAATTAACCGTTATCTCGGGAGATAATGGAAGAGGCAAGAGCACTATCGGCAATGCAATCATGTACACATTATTCGGTACTGATACCAACGGCATGCAGCTCGACATCAAAACCTTCGATGAGAATCACAATATTATCAAGGAGATAGAGCATTCATCCGAGTTGGTTATGTTGGTAGATGGTGATGAAATCTCATTCAGGCGAGTTCTGACCGACAAGTGGAAATGTGATAAATGCACCAACACCTTCAAGTACTATGTTGATGGAGAATTGACTACCGCCGGAGATTTCGGCAAAGTAGTTAACGACATCTTTCAAGAAGACCCATTCGCGTGGTGCATCAGTCCTAACCTGTTCCTTGGCATGACTTGGCAGAATCAGCGTGCATTCCTTCAGTCGTTGGCTGGTGATATTTCTGTCGAAGACATCACGAAGGGTGAAGAGAAGTACGATTATCTTGTTGAACTCCTCAAAAAGAAAGACATTGATGCCATCCTTCACCACCTCAAGCACAAGCGTACAGAAGTTCAGAAGGAACTCGATGCGGTCCCTATCAGACTTGCCGAACTTGACAAGACCCTTCCACCAAAGCAGGATTGGGAGGCCATGGGTAAAGAAAAGGCTGAACTGCAAGAAAAACTGGTGGAGATAGACAACAAGATTCAGCAGATTCGCACCGGTGGAGCAGACAGAGTTCGCCTTGACGGAATCCGCAAGAAGATTGAGTTTGCCGAAAAGCGCAAGCGAATGATGGAACAGGGCGCAGATAAGGAGTCTACCGATAACATGACCAAGCATCAAAGCGATGTTCTCAACGCTAACGCAGCCTTCAACAAGGCAGAATCTACGGTTGATAACCTCAAAGCAGTCATGAGTGGTTATCCTACCACAGAGGTTCAGATAAACGCTCAGATTGAAGAATGCAAGAAGAAGGTTTGCGACTTGAACAAGCGTAGCGATGAGATTGCCAAGCGCACTTGGGAATGGGATGATAAGGAAGGTTTCTGTCCTCATTGCGGTCAGGCTCTCCCTCTCGGTGATGTTCAGCTCCTTAAACAGGAATCTCAGAACCGGTTCAACTCTCGCAAGGCAGAGGACATGAAGGAACTCAACAATGAGTTTGCCAAACTCCAAAGCGCATACACCGAACTCAACAAAGAGTTGGATAAACTGAATGATGATCGTCAGACCACCACAAACCAACTCGTCAAGGCTCATCAGGCGCTCAAAGATGCCGAAAAGCATAAGGCAGAAGTTGATGCAGATGTTCCTAGCACCTACGAGGAGATTCTCGCCTCTAAGGAAGAGTATCAGCAGGTCGTGAAAGAAATTGGTGAGTTGCAGACAGAACTCGATAAACCATCAGATAGCAACGAGGATAACGACAAGTTACTTCAAGCACTCACTGAAGAGCGAAAGCCGCTCGCTGACAGATACGATGAAGTCCTCGAACTCCTCGCCTCAAAAGCATCTTACGACAACACAATGACTCATATCGAAGCAGCGCAGAAGGATAAAGCCATCTTCCAGGAGCAGCTTGATGATATTGATGATAAACTCAACATCACAAACGAGTTCTATCAGTTGTCTTGCAAGGCTCTTGAAGACAAGGTCAATCAGCACTTCCGTTTCGTAAAATGGAGTCTGTTCCTTCCAAAACTCGATGGTGAGAAGAAACCTTATTGCGAATGTTATCACAATGGTGTGCCTTACAGCCGCCTCAATGGTGCTGCAAAGGTGAATGCCGGAATCGACATCGCTCGCACTATCGGTCAGTTCTATGATGTTTCGGTCCCTGTTGTGCTCGATGAATGCGAAAGTGTTAACCATCCGCTCAGCACAGGCGGTCAGCAAATCCGTCTTGTAGTATCAAAGGATGATAAACTAAAGGTTGAGTATTTCGCTCTGGCCACAATGGATTGAAACGCATCATGCAAATCAAGACTAAGTTCGATATAGGTGATGCAGTCTATCTGCTCGATGGGTACAAAATCCGACATGCAAACATCGTAGGTGTATTCTTTCAGCAGATAGGCAAGGCACCTTGCTCTATTCAGTATAAGTTCGCAGTTTTCCCAACAAGGAAAGAAAGCGAAGTGTTTAAAACAAAAGAAGAATTAATCAAACATATAAGTAAATAAAAATCATGTCAGAAACTTTAAAATTAGAAATGTTGGTTAACAAAGACCTTATCAAAGGTACTCTAGCGTTAGGAGGAGGCATGAAGGACGGAACGGATTCGAGCCGGATAAAGAAGTGGTTAGATAGCCACGATAGAGTAGAGGTTGATCCAAAAGAACTTTTTCCGGAAAGTGGTGAAATCAATCTTGCTTTGGGAATAATAGCCTTGGCTGGTATCGCTAAGGAATTAATCAATCATAAAGAAGAGGAGAAGTAATCATGGCAGAAACAGCAGTAGCAAAGGCACAGCCTTCTCAGAAGGCAGTAGCAGTTAGTAATTTCAAGGCAGTACTCGACAATAGTTACTACCAAGAGCAGTTGAAGAATGTAATGAAGGAGAATGCAGGAACTTTTGCTGCATCCCTCATGGAGTTAGTCACATCGGATGATAAGCTTCTAGCTTGTGATGGTCGTTTATTGATGGCTGAGGCAATGAAGGCAGCATCCCTTCATCTTCCGCTCAACAAGCAGTTGGGATATGCTTATATCGTACCTTATGGCAATACTCCTACGATGATTGTTGGTTACAAGGGGCTTTATCAGCTTGCTATTCGCTCCGGTCTCTACAAGAACATCAATGCTGATGTAGTCTATGAAGGAGAGTATCAAGGTTACGACAAGATTTCTGGTGAACTTCATCTTGATGGGGAGAAGACTTCCAACAGAATTGTCGGATATTTCGCTTTCTTAGAGCTTACCAATGGATTCCGCAAGATGATGTATATGTCTCTTGATGATATGTGCTCATACGCCAAGAAGTACTCTGCAACTCTTCGTAACTGTAAAATGACAAATCAGCAGTTGGCTGAAATGGCTCAGAAACAAGCCGAGTTAGGACCAGGTAATACTGTTGGATGGTATGGTAATTTCAATGATATGGCAACAAAAACGGTCCTTCGTCGCCTTCTTTCTAAGTATGGCTACCTTTCTATCGAAATGCAGACCGCAATGACAGTCGATGATGTTCCTACCGCAGAAGAACAGCGTGATTCTGAGTTTGCCGAGGCAAAGAACGTTATCACGGTCAATGCTGATACCGGCGAAGTTATGAATGCCAAAGAAGTACATGATGAGCAGCAACAGGCTCAAAAGTTTAGCTTGAGTTAAGTATGAAGCTGATAGTTGTCAATAGCAATAGTCTTGGCAATGCCTACGTACTGGAGGCAAGTAATGGTCAGCAGCTCTGTATAGAGGCAGGTCGTCCGTTGCAGGAAGTAAAGAAAGTTGCAAACCTCAAAACATCAAAATGCGTGGGAGTGATTATCAGTCACTCCCACGGCGATCATGCAAAAAATGCCAAAGACTTTCTGAGAGCAGGAATCGATGCTTACTCTACCGAAGAGTTATCCGAGAAATGCAAGGGAGTAAAAGGCATGATTAAAGAACAGACCTATCATCTAGGTGCTTTCAGTATCACCCCGATGAAGGTAGAACACGATGTTCCTTGCTTCTCTTTCCTTATTCATCATCCGGAAATGGGAACCATGATGTTCTTCACCGATTGCTACAATATGGAAAATGTAGTTCAAGGGTGCCGGTACTTTTTGGCAGAATGCAACTATGATGATTCTCTCCTAGAAAAAGCCGTAAACGAAGGCAAGACGATAGTCAGCCAAGCCGACCGCATCCGTCTTTCCCACATGAGTCTGGCTCACTCTATCGAGTATCTCAACGAATGCAAGGCAGCCAATACCGCCAAGCGCATCGTCCTCATTCATGGTTCAGCACGCCATCTTAACCCCGATGTTGCCGTAAACAAATTCCAGCAGGTCCTCGGTGTTCCAACCGACTATGCTTGCAAGGGTTTAGTAATCAATCTAATGTAATTATAATAATATGAGTGTATACAATCCTAATGATCCTCGCGACTATCTGAGAATCGTGAAGGAAGTCCAAAAAGCCAAAGAATGTGGGTATAATATCGAACTGAAGAAGTTCCACCCCATTCAGACCGACAAGCAGTCTAGTTATCTTCACTTCATGATTAGCTATCTCGCCCTAAAGTTAGGGCAGACCTTCTACGAAACGCTTCGTGATATTCAGCGCAACGTTTGTAGCTACATCTTCTATACCGATGAGGTAGACAAGACAGGCAACCGCAAATACAAGCCTCTCACTTCCCTCAATACAGCAGAGGCTAGCAGCGTTATCCGAAACGTGATAGATTATGCAAATGTCCGCAGTATCATGATTCCGGAACCCGACGACCAAGTAGGTTTGCAGTATTGCAAGCGAGAACTTGAGAACTCGGGTGCCGGTTGGGTATAAATCATCAAAATCATATAGCTTATGAAAACGTTAAAGGAAATCCATTCTGAGGCTAATAAATATTCGGAAAGCGAACCTCTTCAAGATGCTTTTGTAGCCGGTGCAAGATGGGCGTTTACTGGTAAGTATTACAAGCCTTCTGAGTTGTTCGACAATAATGCCGAAGTAGAGACGGTAGACTTGGAGGTTGAAGAAGAGCAAAAACAGATGTTGGTCTTCGAACCGCCTTTTGAAGAATGGTGGAATGCCTACAATAAAAAACGAGGCCGCAAGAAAGCAGAGGCTAAGTGGAAGAAGTTAAGCCTTAACGATAAGGTAGCTTGTATGAAAGCTACACCCCTTTACGTAGCATCTACGCCCGACCCTGTGTACAGAAAAGACCCACTCACTTATCTTAATGGTGAGTGTTGGAATGACGAAATCATCCAAAAGCAAGATTATGAACAACAACGAGCTGTCAATCTCGCAGCAAAGGCTGCAAGAATCCTTGGTTCCGATTATCAAGGATAAACCGAACTATGTTCGCCCAGCTTCCTTTACGAGTGCTATATGTAAAAGTACAACCACCTTGCTCAGTGTTCAGAAGCAAGGTGGCTTGCGCTCACTCGTCGGATGGGTAAAGGGCAGACTGATAGAACTCTTCACTTTTCTTGGAGTCTTCGATATAGTCACGGAGTTTCAGGTACAGATGCTTGCAACGAGATTATGCACAAAGTACTATTATTGGACTACAACTGAACTCGACTACGCCTTTATTCGAATAATGGAAGGTAAGTATGGAAAACTGTATCAGTATAAGCATGAATATGAAGACAAGTCTACTGCTACTACCATCAATCCACAAGATTTAATGGTAGCACTTGATTCATACGAAAAAGAACTTCTGCTTGAACGTGGAAAGGTAGAGGCTGAGCGCAGAAAAGAAGAAGAGCGTCTGAAAGCGATAGAGGATGCAAAGAAACCTCATGGCATAGAGGCATGGAGAAACTACTGCAAGTCGAAGGGTTTAGACCCCGATACGCATACATTGCCATCCGTCAGCCTCCACGATGTCAATAAGGAACTGAACATCCAAAATCGTGGAAGAATGTTAGACTTAAGATAAACAAACAATAAAAATGAAAGTTATGAATACAATTCAAACAGATGTTATCATTGTGCTAGCTATCCTGTGGTTGGTAGCTATAGCAATCATCGTTGCAGACCTCATCAAATGCCGCAAGGACTATTCTAGTAAAGATAAGATGGTGGTCCTTCGCATCAACAATCCCGACGTACGGGACCGCCTAAACTCAGAGGGATTATCTCTCTGTCAGTGTGCTTACTATAACACACACAAGTATCTCTACACCATCGAGGGTGATCGCATCTGTGGTTTCACAGAAGAATGCACTCATCTGATAGAAGACGCTATCAAAAACCATCAAGAGGTAATTGATTGTGATATTGATGTCAGCAAGTTCGTGAATGAGGTCAAGAAGTTACAACTGGAGTATGAAACTAAAGAGGAGGAGTAAGTATGGAAAACGAAACAAAAGGCAATAAGTTAACTATTAATATTCCTATAGGAATGGAGATAGATGTTGAGAACAGCGACTTGAAAGCTGGCGTTATAATGTTCAAGAAGAAATTAATCAATTATAACGATGTGTGGTCTACCATAATTACGAAAAGTGTTTCTTCAGAAGTGGAGCTTTTTGTAAAGAATCAGAATAAGCTAGCTGCTATAAATAAACTTATGAACATCGCTAGCTATTATAATGGAGATTGGAAACCGGATTGGAAAAATTCTGGAGAATACAAGTATAATATAATGCGAACCGGCGCTTATGGTATCACTACTAGTAGTATTTATAACGAAGGAGCCGTTTACTTCAAGAATAAAGAAGATGCTCAAGCCGTTATTGATAATCCAAATTTCAAAAACATTCTTGATGAAATCTACAAGAATTAACGTTGGAGGGCTAGGTATGAAGACATTTATATTTGATGTTATGCTCGACGGAAGATTTGTCTGCACGTTAAAGTATAAATATTGTGCGCTCTTCCCGATAGATTTTGAAGATTTAGAAAAGTTCGTCCTCCAAAAGAGACCTACTTTGAAAGGTTATGATTTTAGAATTATGTTTTAAGGAGTAATGCGTATGTTATACGAAGCAAAACAAGGTACAAATGCTTATGAATACATTAAGAGTATTCTCGATGCTGAATTTGAAGAGCATAAAGCCTACATGAAACGAGTAGAAGAAGCCGTAGGTTTCAAATTTGAAAAATATCAGGGCTATCAGCCTAACGGAACTCTCACAAGAGTGTACGAGATTACTGCTATATGGGTTCCTTCTGAGCGTTACGATACGCTAGATAAGAAGGTGTGGAAGAAGATAGACGGTGTAAAATTGGAGGATGGTTACTATGTAGCTATTGCGCCTAATAAGCGATATAAGCAAGGCAAGGTAATAGCCTCCGTTCTTCTCTCCTATAAATCCGTTGCTAACCATTTCGAGGTAATGGAGGAACTGAATATAGAAGTCTCTCTAGCTAGCCGTTTCTCTATTACTCAGCTCCTTCGTCACAAAGACCGTATTTTCGTTTACTTTGATAACAGCATCCGAGCTGAGAAGCAAAATCAAGACTTCGTGGAAATCACGATTGGTGAGTATGAGGATTTCGTTAATAAAAAGGACTAAGCTATGAATAAGTTAGAATATATTCCAGGAGATTTGATAATGATAAAGAAGTCAGCACTTCAATTTGCTAAAGATAAAATATTTAAAGTAATATCTTC